>Ga0209131_1000975_pt1 | contig 19743 bp, 15 predicted proteins | sample GraSoi_2013_40cm_FD_185826 | JGI IMG/M metagenome (GOLD analysis project Ga0209131, IMG submission 185826) | Grasslands soil microbial communities from the Angelo Coastal Reserve, California, USA - Sample 9_17_2013_40cm (SPAdes) (version 2) | ecosystem: Environmental > Terrestrial > Soil >... | reverse complement strand
GAGCAGTGCTATTCCCCACTTAACCGCGGTTTTTGTCTCCATACCTACCCTCTGTCAAGAAATCAAGAATCCCGAGCCGTACGGGAGCGCTAAGTGAAATTCACGAGCGCGGCAAACGACTTCGGGTCGAGGCTCGCTCCGCCCACAAGCGCGCCATCCAATTCTTCCTGCGCCATCAACCCCTGAATATTGTCAGGCTTGACGCTGCCGCCATAGAGAATCCGGAGGGCGGAGGCATGGCGGACGGAGAACTTCTCCCCCGCGCATCGCCGGAGCAAGCGATGAGCTTCGGCGGCAATTTCCGGGGTCGCGGTGCGGCCCGTGCCGATGGCCCAAACCGGCTCGTATGCAATCAGAATACGGGAGAACTCCTCCGGGGTCAACGCGCCGGGGCCGCCGTTGAATTGCCGGCTGAGAACCTGTTTAGTAAGGCCGGCGTCGCGGTCCTCCTGCGTTTCTCCCAGGCAGACAATGGGGGTCAGGCCGCTCTCCAGCGCCATCAAGGACTTCTTGGCAACATTGTCATCCGTCTCGCGAAAAAGCTGGCGGCGCTCGGAGTGACCGATGATGACGTAGCGGCAGCCGGCTTCGGCAAGCATGGGGGCGGAAACTTCGCCGGTGAAGGCACCTTCCTTGCTCCAGGAGACGTTTTGGCCCGCGATGGCGATGCTGGAGCCCTTCGCGGCCTCGACCGCGGCAGATATTGCAGTGAACGGGGGAGCGACCACGATGTCGCAGTGCTTCGCGCCGGTAACGAGCGGCAGGAATGAGGAGAAAAACGCGCGAGTGTCCGCGAGCGTTTTGTACATTTTCCAGTTGCCGGCGATTACGCGGCGTCGCATGTCAGAACCTCCGGAAAAAGAAAGGATTTAACGCCGAGTACGCAGAGTGCGCAGAGTTCACAGAGAAGAGCGGCGGTCATTTGTCGGTGAGGGCTTCGACGCCGGGGAGTTTGCGTCCGCCGAGAAATTCGAGGGAGGCGCCGCCTCCGGTCGAGATGTGCGAAATTTTGTCTGCCACGCCGGCTTGATGGACCGCGGCGACGGAGTCACCACCACCGACGATCGAGGTGGCGCCGCTGCTAGTGGCTGCGGCGACGGCTTTGGCCACTTCGAGCGTGCCTTGGGCGAAAGCGGGCATTTCGAATACGCCCATGGGGCCATTCCAAACAATGGTTTTGGCCGAGGCAATTTTCTGGCGATAGGTGTCGATGGTCTTGGGACCGATATCGAGCCCCATCCAGCCGTCAGGGGTGGCGGAAACGGAGAGCGTCTGCGTTGCGGTATCCGCTTTGAATTCGGCGCCGACGAGGTGATCGACAGGCAGGAGAAGGGCGAATTTCTTTGCTTGCGCTTCTTCACGCAAGCGGCGAGCGAGTTCGAGCTTGTCTTCTTCGACGAGCGACTTCCCGATGGGCTGGCCTTCGGCTTTGAGAAAGGTATAGGCCATGCCGCCGCCAATGAGCATGGCGTCGGCGATCTTCATCAAGTTTTCGACGACTTCGATCTTGTCGCTGACCTTGGCGCCGCCGAGAATAGCCACAAAGGGGCGCGCCGGATTGGTGATTGCTTTCCCGAGGTAGGCCAGCTCTTTTTCCATAAGCAGGCCGGCGGCGGATTGCTGGACGAATCGCGTGATGCCGACTACGGAAGCATGCGCGCGATGCGCGGAGCCGAACGCATCACAGACGAAAAGGCCGTCGCAGAGAGCGGCGAGATGCTTCGAAAAAGCTTCGTCGTTCTTTTCTTCCTCGGGATGGAAGCGGACGTTTTCGAGAAGGAGGATATCGCCGTCGGCGAGTGTTTTGCTCTTCGACTCCGGAACGGGCCCGACACAGTCCGAGGAAAATCGAACCGGTCGGCCAAGGAGTTCCTGGAGCTTCTTGGATACATGCACGAGCGAGTATTTCGAGTCCGGGCCGCCCTTGGGGCGGCCGAGATGCGAAGCGAGTACGAGGCGGCCGCCCTTCTGAATGGCGAGGCGGAGCGTGGGGAGCGATTCGCAAATGCGGGTGTCGTCGGTGACCACGCCGTCTTTGAGCGGAACGTTGAAGTCCACGCGGATGAAGACGCGCTTTCCGCGAAGATCGAGATCGTTGATGGTGAGCTTGTTCATGATTTCGTGACTCGTGACTGCTGACTCGTGACTCGTGAAAAAGAAGGGCGGAGTGAAGTCCGCCCCCACAACTAGAATTTGCTTGCCAGGAGCTTGATCAGGTCTCGGCAACGGCAGGAGTAGCCCCACTCATTGTCGTACCAGGCAAGAACTTTCACGCAGCGGTCGCCGACGACCTTGGTGTATTCGGCATCGACGATGGAGGAATTCGAATTGCCCTTGAAGTCTGCAGAGACGAGTTCCTCCTCCGTGTAGCTGAGAATGCCTTTCATCGGGCCGTTGGCAGCGGCCTTCAGGGCGGCGTTAACGGTCTCTTTGGTGGCGGGCTTTTCGACGAACACGGTGAGGTCGACGACGCTGACGTTGGGAGTGGGCACGCGCATGGCGTAGCCGTCGAGCTTGCCTTTCAATTCGGGAATGACGAGGTGCAAAGCTTTTGCGGCACCGGTCGAGCTGGGAATCATGTTGATCGCGGCGGCACGTGCGCGGCGCAGATCCTTGTGCGGGAGGTCGAGCAGCTTCTGATCGTTGGTGTAAGAGTGGATGGTGGTCATGGTGCCGCTGTGGATGCCGAAGGTTTCCTGGAGCACCTTGGCGACGGGCGCGAGGCAGTTGGTGGTGCAGGAAGCGTTCGAAATGACGTGGTGCTTTGCAGGATCGTAGGTCTTGTCGTTCACGCCGAGGACGAAAGTCGCATCGGGACCATCGGCGGGCGCGGAGATGATGACTTTTTTCACGGGCGCGCGGAGATGCTTCTTGGCATCGGCGCCTTTGGTGAAGAGGCCGGTCGATTCGACAACGATATCGGCGCCGACGGAGGCCCAATCGATTTCGGCGGGATCCTTGGTCTTGAAAACCTTGAAGCTTTTCCCTTCCACGGCGATGGTGTCCTCAGTATGCGTGACCTTGTGCGGCAGATTGCCGAGGACGGAGTCGTACTTCAAAAGGTGCGCGAGGGTCTTCGCGTCGGTGACGTCGTTGACGGCTACGAACTGAATGTCCTTGTCGTCAAGCGCGGTGCGCATGATATTGCGACCGATGCGGCCGAAGCCGTTGATGCCGACCTTAATGGGCATTACTTCCTCCGATGAGGTGTCAGAAATTGCGGCCGCACAGAAGCGCGTGACGGCCGCGGGTGAACAGAAAATGCTATGGGTTGCGCGGACAAAAGTCAACGCGCGGATAATTGGGTGCGGATAATTGGGCCGCTATAATGTGGCCGCCGATGAACGACTGGTCACCTGCGTCTATCCTGCGCCGGCTGTTTGATTCGAAACAAGGCGCGTCGGATCGCCTGCTTCCCCGCTGGATTTTTCTGCGAGCTCTTGGCCTCATTTATTACTCCGCGTTTTTTTCGCTGGCCTTTCAAATTCGGGGATTGATTGGGCCGCACGGAATTCTTCCCGCTGGCGAATATCTGCAGGCCTTGGCTGAGCGGTTCGGCCATGCTGGGTACTGGTATGCGCCTACGCTGCTTTGGATTTCGAGCAACTCGCGCATGCTGACGGGAATTTGCTGGGTGGGCATGATCGCCTCGTTGCTGCTGGTCTTGAATTTCTGGCCGCGCGGCATGCTGGCGGTTTGTTTCCTATGTTTCCTTTCGTTCGTCAGCGCGGCTCAGGATTTTTCCGCTTATCAGTCCGATGGAATGTTGCTGGAGGCAGGATTCATTGCGATGTATTTCGCACCGGCAGGATTTCGGCCGGGATGGGGCGAAGCGAGTCCGCCATCGCGCGCGAGCCTGTTCTTGCTTATATGGGAAGGCTTCCGGATCTATTTCGAATCGGGCGTGGCGAAGATTATGGGCGGCGACCCGCAATGGCGGAACTTCACCGCGCTGGACGAGTATTACCAGAACGGCCCGCTGCCGACGTGGATCGGCTGGTATATGCAGCATCTGCCGCACTGGTTCCATGCAGCGACCGCTTTTGTGACGCTGGCCCTGGAACTGGGACTGGCGTGGATGATGTTTCTGCCGCGTCGCTTTCGCATCTTGTGTTTTTTTATCGTGACGATCTGGCAGATCGGGATCATTCTCTCCGCGAACTACACCTTTCTGAATTATCTCGTTCTCGCTTTGGGGTTTCTGTTGCTCGATGACCGCTTTCTACCGCCTTACTTGCCGGGATTCTGGAAAAGAAGCTTCCTCGCCGCCAAAGAAGCGACACCGCTTGGGGAACCAAGAGCAGAAAAAGATTGGCGCAAGAAACTGCGCGCACAGTTCTCTGCGCTGAAGCTGGCCTTCACTGCCGTGATGCTCACCTGGATTTTCTACGTCACGCTGGCGGAAATGGTGTGGATGGTTAAACCGTTGCCGTTCCCCACGTCGCCCGTCTCGGCGCTGGAGCCGTTTCGCATCGCCAACCGCTATGGGCTGTTCGCAGGGATGACGCGCGGCCGCTACGAGATCGAGTTTCAAGGCTCGGACGATGGACAAACGTGGGTCGTCTATCCCTTCCGCTTCAAGCCGCAAGATCCGAGCAAGGCGCCGGGGATTTACGCGCCATATCAGCCGCGTTTCGATTGGAATTTGTGGTTTGCGTCGCTGAGTTCGTGGCGGCAGGAGCCGATCGTTGTGCATACAGAACAGAGCTTACTGCGAGGCGACGGCGACGTGCTGCTGCTTTTTGCGGGGAATCCGTTTCCGCATGCTCCGCCGCGGCAGGTGCGCTGCGTCATCTGGCAATACCGGTTCACGACGCCAGCGGAAAAACGATCACAAGGCATGTGGTGGAGAAGGCAGCAACTTGGCCTCTACGCTCCTACGCTGGAGCGCCAACCGGATGGAAAGATTCTCGTGCTGGAGTGGCCCTCCCTCGCGGAGGCGAGAGAATAGCTAACACCCATGGCGGGCACAAGTTAGCACAAGCCTACGGCCGCCCATGCGAGCCTGCATCTTGATCTAGGGCTTTGTCTCGCCAATCGAGCCGTTGGATGCCAGACACCACATCGAAGTGCTGGTCCTGGCTCAAGAGTGGAAGACCATGTTGCCGGCAGAGCGCCGCAATCCAGAGGTCATTGGTTGGAATCGGCTTTCCAGCTTGTCTCAACTCAACGTTGATGGCGGCATAGTGGTGCGTGGTCTGCTCGGTGACATCCAGCACGGTACAATCGGTGATCAGACTGTTCAGCCAGTGCCGATACCTGGCCCTATGGCCGGACTGGGCAATGCCATAGCGATATTCCCCGATGACCACTACCGGGAGAGCTAACTGCTGAACGCCAGCCAAGATCCCCATAACACCTGGATGTTCCTCCGCGGCGGCGGAAAGAGCGTTTGTGTCCAGGATCAATCCTGTGTCTCCGAGGCGCGTGTCTCCGAAGCCCACATCTCCGGATCGACCTCTTCGAAGGCTTCTTCGATGATTTTGGTAATCCGCACAGTCTCCTTGCGCAAGTCCTTCAGCTTGCCCATGTGTTTCATCCAGGGCTTTTGGCCTGTCGCCGGTGCCGTCCTTAACTTAACCTCGACAGCCTCGGTGACAAACTGCCGCAGAGGTATGCCTTGCTCGGCCGCTTTCGATTTCGCCCGGCGAAAAATGGTGTCAGGAATCTCCAATGTAGTTTTCATGGATTCGATATTCCCATATTTATGGGAAAGCGGTCAACGGAACTGGTCGAGTACAGTCGAGTACGGGCTCTTCCAGCAGGTTCTTAAGGAGTTCGAGAAGTACCGGCGCGAACGGCGGTAGCCATTGTTCTCTCGGCTCTGCTTATTCGCTCCTCCTGTTCTTCCTCGGAGTATTGCGAGAGATGCCGCAGGGCTATTCCGGCGAGCTTCTCCGCCGTTCTGCTAGCGCTGTCGTTTTGTTTTTTGGGTATCTTAAGCTCCGCCGAAGAATTGCCTACTGCACTTTAAGTTGCGAGCACCAAGCGACTCTTACCGGTAGCGTGGGCAAGTGCCGCGTATCTATTGAGGGAACTGCTTGATAGAAGTCACATGGTCGCCTATGAAGCGGACGAAGACGGTCTTCGAGGGCGGCTGGCCGTAGATCCAGTCTTCAATATCGTTGCCATCGGAATCACGCTCACGCACTTTGCGGTCGGGTTTCCCGATCGCGGCAACAAGTTCCTCGCGGTCCATGCCTACCACGGGCTTGCGGTCCTGAATGGCTTTTTTCATTTCCGGCGGCAGCGTATCGAACCATTGCACGGCAGCGGAACGCTCTTTCGAAAAATTCAAGAAAGGCGAAAGGATGTGCTTCAATTCGTCCGGCGTGATGTCCGGGAGCGGCTTGTTGAATTCAAGGAAAATGGTGCTGCCCATGCCAGGTTGCATCCCCGGCGGGCCCGGATCCTGCGCCGAGGTGCTCTGCGTCGGGGGGTAACCGCTGCCCCCCAGGCCGATCTGGAGATGATCGCGCCAGTGCTTTTTGCCCCGCCCGCCGCCGTTCACATCGACGATGATTTGATGATCGTGGAATTCCAACTTGGTGATCTGCACGCTATCACCGGTATTTACCGCCGGGCCGTGCGTGGCAACGGCGCGATCGAGCATCTCGGTCTCCAGCGGCTTGCCCACGCTGACATGGAAACCTTCTTTACCCGCGGGCAGCGGCTTGACGGCTTTGGCAAATTCACCAGAGACGTAGCGGATCAGAGCAAGCTTCGAATTTTCCTGGAGCGTGGCGTTCTTCGCAGGAGGTGCGGTCTTCGACTGCGACTGGCCCTGGGACTGGGTGTTGTCCTGAGATGAAGCGGCGTTCGGGAACAGGGGAATTTCCCCGTCCGAAGGAAAGCTGGGGGAGGGGTTGGCGGGCGGACGAAGGCTGTTGACCCGCGGGACATCCGCGTCGGCCAAAAGGAAAAACGCAAGAGATAAGGCAAGCCAATACGACATAAGAAGTGCAGTCCGCCCCAGCGGCCCACGTTCCTTATTCTACGATGCTGCGAGGCCTCTGAACAGGTGCATCGCTCGGGAGTGGACACCTCTTTTTACCGACACTCGATCGGAGCGGAACTGTACTACGGGACGGGGATTCTCGCCAAGCCCTCAGCGGGACACGACTTGGACGCCTTGGCGGTCGATGGTCATGGGCAGAACCTCGGCACCCGCCTCACGAATGGCCTTTTCCACACGTTCCCGGGCGTCTGGTTCGACCAAGAGGACCACACAGCCGCCTCCGCCCGCTCCGCAGACCTTGCCCGCCAGCGCGCCATTGCGACGGGCGTTGTCGATGACCCGGTCGATGGTCTTCGTCGAGATCGTGGGCAAGTTTCTCTTGCGGAAGGACCACTCTTCGCGCATCAAGCGGCCGGCTTCGGGCCAGTCGGGTTTTTCGAAAGCTAGGCGCATCTGCTGAGCGACGTCTGAGATCCGCTCGAGGCTGTTCTGCACGGCGAGCTTGCCGCCGATGTGCGCCTTGTAAACTTCCCAGTTGTTGATGCCGTGCTGGCGCGGCTTGCCGGTGTAACAGACCATCACGCGGCGCTCGAGCTCGTCCAGGTTCACACGCAATTCGACACGATGTTCACCGCCGGGCGGGAGTTCGATGGCAGCGGCGCCGCCGAAGGCCGGCGGGTAGTGATCCTGCGTTCCGGTGGGAACATTGATGACGATGGCTTCGGCGTCGCGGCTGATGTGGATCCAGTCGACCTTGCTCTTGCCTGCTCCGGTGAAACGGTCGAGCCCGGCGCAAATCGCCACAGCCATGGCGCTCGAACCGCCTATGCCTGCGCCCGCGGGAGCTTCCGAATCGGTGGTGAGCGTGAAGCCGCCCTGCGGCTGGAAGAACTTGGTGATTTCCGCGAGGAGCGGGAGGCGGTAGCGCTTGGCTTTCACGAGCGCGGCGAAAGAGGCAAAGCTTTCTTCGAGCTTGATGTCGCGGGAAACCAGCTTGATGCGGTTGTCACCGCTGGGATGCGTCTCGATGACGCACGAAGCGTAAAGCGAAATCGCCGCGTTCACGGTAACGGCACCCGGATGAAATAAATAGAGCGGCCAAATGTCGAGCGTGCCCCCGGCGAAGTCCACGCGAGTCGGTGCTTTGGATTCGATGATCATGAGTGCGAGCTAGCTCGATTCGAGGGGGATTTTCAGTCGAGCCAGTTTGACGGAACGCCATGACAAGCTCAAGCGTGGAACAGAGTTAGTGCGTCCAGTTAGGCAAGAAGGATCTAAGTTCGGCAACAAGTCGAGCACCTCACTCTGCGGCACAATCCCTTCGATTTCATGAAAATGCATTTTTCGCGTATCGGTGACGCGAAATCGCCGCTGATTCAAGTCGCCGAATACCGCAGGCATGTATTCCTCCGGAACGCAGACTATGCACGTAACGGTTGGCTCGAGAATCAACGGGTGCGATGCCAGCATCGCTGACTTGAAAGCCTCAGCCGCAACCTTTTGAAAGACCGCGGCGCTCGAGTCGACATCATGGTAGCTACCATCAAAGATGTAGACCAATATTCCGCCAACCGGAAACCCCCAGAGACCCTTTTGCGCCACCGATAAAACTCCCATTTCAACGTAGGAGAGAAATTCTCGCGGGAGAGTGCGGTCGGGCGTTACGTTCTCCGTGAATTTAATCCCAATGGTCCCCGCAAGTGGTTCGACAGACAGCTTTACGTGGGCATACTCGGCGACACCGCCGGTTTGACGAACGATTTTCTGTTCCCCAATTCCTTTCGAATGGATCGATTGGCGATAGTTCAAGTACGCGGGTGTAAGCCAGGGAATCATTTGGACAGGATTAAAGCTTTGCAAAGACCGCCCTTACGAAGAACCGCCGACGGCGCGGTTGCGGTTGATGAGTTGCGGGCCGTCCTTCTTCTCTTGGGCGAGAGCGGGATTGGGTTCGAAGCAGCGGCGGCAGCGGGCTTCGTAGGCGCCCATTGCACCGACAACAATCAGGTCTTCGCTATCGACAAGCCGCTGGGTGTGGACCGCGGGATTGCCGCAGCGGACGCAGATCGCGAGCAGCTTGGTGATTTCTTCGGCGATGGCGAGGAGGCGCGGCATGGGTTCGAACGGGCGGCCGCGATAATCGGTGTCCAGGCCAGCGACGATGACGCGTTTGCCGAGATTCGCGAGCTTGGTGCAAACATCCACTACCTCATCGCCAAGGAACTGCGCTTCGTCGATGCCGATCACTTCCGTGCGCGGTGACAACTTTTCCATGATCTCGGCGGCTTTGAAGACGTTGTCCGACGGAATGCCGAGGCCCGAATGCGACACGATTTCGTTGGCGGCGTAGCGTTCGTCGATGGCCGGCTTGAAGATCTGTACGCGCTGGCGCGCGATTTCCGCGCGGCGCAGACGGCGGATCAACTCTTCGCTCTTGCCGGAAAACATCGGGCCGACGACGACTTCGATCCAGCCCATATTGCCTTTGACGATGTCCACGGTTGCTCCCTCAAAAACCAGTTATCCGTTTTCAGTTCTCAATAGCCAGTAAAGAACTTCCATCTGCATGATATGAGCCTCTATCTATGAAGGCTCTAGCGATTTGACTCCGAAGCGCCGACGGCAGCGGCTCGGTACAACTTCATATTATAGAACGGCGCGAAGGCCGCAATCACGGCAACTCGAAACGCCTCTTGCCGCGTGATGAGATTGTTCGAGAGCACACCCCAGGCGCCCTGCGCGTCGCGGATCCCCACGGCGCCGGCAAACCGGTCGATTGCTACCGCAAGTTCCACGCCGTTTTCGAGAACTTCGTGAGCAAGCGCTTCCGGCAACTCGATGCTTCCGGAGCGGCCATAGTGGCCTCGTGCGCCGTCGGAGACGTAGGCCCAGCTTTCCAGGAAGACGCGGCGATGTCCGCTCTGCTGCAATCTCGAATGACGCAACATCTCGTCCGCTGATGCGCCCTCGTGGACGACATCGAGCCCGCCTTCGAGGCCGACGAAGTATTGCCAGGCCGCCCCGCCCTGGCGCGCCATCTCCGCCAGCGCTTCGGCGCGCTGGCGGGCGCCGCGCATCAATTCATCCCTCGACGCCGGGGTGTGGCTGACTCCGCTCTCCACTTCCACGCCGACGACTTCGAATTGAACATCGGGAGCAAGAGCCGCTGAAAATGCCTGGAGAGCTTCCGTGACGGCGTTGAGCTTCGGGCCGCGCTTGCTGCCGACGGCAATGGTGATTTTTTTCATTTGGAGAAATGGCGACCGCCCGATTCTAACGGTAGTTGGGCAGGAATTTCACTGGAAATTCGCGAGGCTGAGGAAAACTCACGAGGGAGATGCTCAAAGAGCTCATCGATTACGCGAATGTGCGCGCGGAATTCGCATGGTCATCAAGGGAGACATTCGCTGCAATTCCTAGGGTTTTGCCCTCGCCGTGCTCTCGCGCACGATCAATTCCGGTTCGACCGTGACGGTCTTCGGATATGGTGTTTTCGCTGATGCATTGATGCGCCTCAGCAGAATCTGCGCCGCGATGACGCCCATTTCGCGCAAGGGTTGTCGCACCGTCGTCAGCGCGGGGTTTTGAAACGCTGCGCTCTGAATGTCATCAAAGCCGACAACGGAAACATCTTCCGGCACGCGCCGGCCTGCTTCCCGCAGCGCGCGGATCGCTCCGATCGCGGAAATATCATTGAACGCGAACAGTGCCGTGAACGCTTCGCCCGTCGCAAGCAGCTTTCGCGTGACGCCATACCCCACTTCGGGCGACGGCGATTCGCTATCGAGCTGCCCCACCAGCCGTTCGTTGATCTCCAGACCCAATTCCTTCGCGGCCCCTCGCTCCGACTCCCAGCGTATTTCGGTGTCCGAGCTGAACTCCTGACCTTTAAGGAAGGCAATCTTGTCGTGTCCAAGCTGCACAAGATGCTCCATTGCGAGCTTGGCGGCGAGCGCGTGATCCAATACGATGTTCGTTACGCCTTCCACTTCGCGGTGCGCGGAGACTGCCACGACGGGAATCAGCGCACCCTTCTGGCACGTCGTGTCCACGGCGATCAAGCCCTCAACCGCGCGCTGCTGCAGCAACCGCGGGTATTCCAGGATCAAATCGGCCCGGTGGCGATGGCTGACCACAAAATAAAAATAGCCCTCTTCGAGCAGGTGGTCCTCAATGCCGGACATTACCAGCGCGGCGTACCCTTCGCTGATCTCCGGCACCACCACTCCGATGGTAAAACTCCGCTGCGCGCGAAGTGACCGAGCCATGAAGTTTGGCCGGTAGTTCAGTTCTCGTGCTGCTATCCTGATGCGTTCCTGAGTGCGATGCGGAATTGATTTTGCGGCGGGAGATCGATTAATGACAAGGGACACCGTAGCCGGCGAAAGCGCAAGGTGCTCCGCCAAAAACTTCAAGCTGACGGACCGCGCTGAGGTGTTTCCGCGCGGAGGAGAAGACGCAACCGTTTTCGCTCGGACCATGGGGTGTTTCGTGGGGGTAGTCTGGCACACGGATTCAACGGGGGCAAGCATCAGAATGCACTTTTTCGCCGAGACTGGAGTGAACTGGATCGTTTTCCGCCACGTCCTGGCTTAAGAAAAATCGATTTACTGTAGGCTAGTTCTAGTACCTCTCATTCCATTTTGTGTCACATTCCTCTTGACAAGCCGGCTGCAACGGGTGTCTTATGCTCGGCAGACCGGGAATAAATCGATTTACTGGATTGATTTTTCGAATGTTCCCCGGATTGACCTCGAGGTGAAGCTATGCGTTTGAAGGCCCTTCTCACCATTCTCCTCTCTCTCTGCGCAGTCTCCACCTACGCGCAGTTCAAAGCCAGCCTTCAGGGTACCGTTCTGGATCCCAAAGGAGGCGCTGTCCCTGGTGCCAAGGTGACTGTGACGAACCAAAACACCGGCACCAGTCGCGAGACGGTTGCGTCCGCCGAAGGCTTTTACCGCGTTACGGAATTACCGCCGGGCAAATACACAGTGACCGTCGAAGCCGCTGGATTCAAGAAAGTCACGTCGAATGAGGTTGAAGTGAAGGCGGAAGAGCCGCGCGGTTTCGACGTTACGCTGGACGTGGGTGCGGTTTCCGAGCAGGTAACCGTCACCGCCTCCGCGGAAGCCCTCCACACAGAAGATGCAAACTTGGGCAATACAGTCACGTCGGATGAAATCGCGCGTTTGCCCCAAGTGGGCCGGGATCCATATGAACTCTTGCGTCTGACGCCGGGCGTCTTTGGGGACGGATCTCGTGGCGGCAACGGCGGCGCGAACAATCTTCCTAACTCCACAGGCCCCGGCGGCTCGAATGCTTCCATTTTCCAGATCGAAAATTCGGTCCAGGCCGTAGCTAATGGCCAGCGCCAAGATACCAACAATTTTACGATTGACGGTGTCAGCGTAAACAGCTTGCAGTTCGGTGGAGCTGCCGTAATCACTCCGAACCAGGAGTCTGTTCAGGAAATCACCGTGCTCGCAAATTCGTACTCAGCTGAAGACGGCCGGGGGACTGGCGCGCAGATTAAAGTTGTCAGCAAGAGTGGCACGAACCAATATCACGGAACGGGTTTTTTTAAGTATCAGGACCCCAACTGGAACGCCTTCAACAAGTACGGAGGTCCGAACAACGCACCTCCGACTAGGGTCAACAATAATTACCGTCAGTTCGGTGGCAGCCTGGGCGGCCCGATTTGGAAGGACAAGCTGTTCTACTTCTTTTCTTACGAAGGGCTACGGAGCAACAGTTTGAATGTGTCCAGCCCGATATGGGTGGAAACCCCTCAGTTCCGTCAGTTGGTCATGAGCTCTCGGCCGGGCAGCATCGCGGCGAAGATTATGAGTTCGGCTGGTGTCGCGCCCCGCATCCAGAGCGTGCTGACCCCGACGTGTGCCCTTGCTAGCCTCCCTTCGACAGAATGCGTTGTCGTCGGAAACGGAATAAATATCGGATCTCCATCGGGGGCGACCGGACAATACCTTCCCTTCACCGGGCCGAACGCCACTGATACCAATGGCAACCCCAAAGTTGGATCCGCTTTCATTGGCGGAGGGCTTGACCCCACGACCCCCGATCTTGAATACGTTACCCAGCTGCTCCCCGGCACTAGTAGCGGAAATCAATACAATGGGCGAGTGGATTACACCAGAGGAAACAATCAGTTTTCATACAGCTCGTACTTCACCGCGTTCAACCAAACGACCGCGGACTCCCCGGGCCGAAGCCGCCAGCAGGGAGACTTAAACATCCAACCGTTGAACCAAGTTCAGGCTGTTTCCTTCATCCACATCTTTTCTCCGACTTTGATCAACGAATTCCGAGTCAATTTTACGCGGTTCAACTTCAACCAGATAGCTACCAGCCAAAATGTAAACTTCGGCATTCCGCGGATCGAGGTTGAAGGCTACAGCTTTGACCGCCTTCGCTGGGGAGCGCCGCAAGCATCCACTACTCCCGCGATCTTCGTCGAAAACAGCTACAATTTCCGGGACAAAGTTACTAAGAACATTCGCAGTCAGGCTCTTAGCACCGGTTTCGATTTCACCGCTGAGCAGAATAACAACGCCTTAAGCGGAATGGCGCGGCCCCTCTATGTCAGCCATTTGATTTGGAATTTCGTCAATGATGCGCCAATCTTCGAGCAGATCGACGCCAATCCCCAGACCGGTGGCCCCGCAGATGCCCAACGGGGCCTCAGGTCAAAGGACATTGCAGCGTTCTTCCAGGATGATTGGAAGCTCAGACCGAATTTGACGTTAAACCTAGGCTTGCGATGGGAGTATTTCAAGCCCCTCACCGATGCCAACAACCGCCTCACAAATATCAATTTCGGCCCAGGCGGCGTATTGGCAACTTCAACGCTGGCGCACGTAAATAGTCTTATCCCCTCGACCAAGAGAAACTTCGGCCCTCGGCTCGGTTTTGCCTGGAGCCCGTCGCGATTCCACGGCGACGCTGTTGTCCGCGGAGGCGGGGCCATTGCGTTCAACCGGCCGGACGACGTTCTATTTGGGAACGCCGCGTTCAACCCCCCGGGTTACGCCCGCTTCGGTCTATGTTGCGGGACTTCCGACTCGCCTTTCGACGGCGGCGCAATCCTCTATGCGCTCGGCGCAAGTAATGCCTTTAATAGCTATCCGGCAAACCCGGCTCTCGCATTTGGCATCGATCCGAAGAACGGCGGCGTCTGCGCGAACAAGGCTTGCACATCCGATCAACCCGTCGAAATTTACGGTGGGTCGCCTAACTATCACGACGCTTACGTTTACCTCTATTCGCTGGAGGTCGAAAAGCGTCTGCCTTGGAGCCTTATCGCAACTGCGGGTTACCAGGGCAGCGTCGGCCACAAACTCATCCGTCTGGTCAATCAGAACTTTCTTCAGGCGCCTAGCATGACCTTCGGTACGGGTTCTGGGGTGTACCTCCCGACCAGCGACGTCAATTCAAATTACAATGCCCTCAACCTCCGTTTGCGCCGGCAGTTTTTGAATGGCCTGCTGTTCGATACCCAGTATCGTTACAGTAAGAGCATCGACCAATTATCGAACGAGGGGCCTGGCGGCTCGACCAACCAAACGGATCCCGCTCATCCGCAGACGGAATACGGCCCTTCTGACTTCGACGCCAAGCATTACCTGAACTTCTTCGCACTCTATGACCTGCCGTTCTACCGTGATAAATCACGGCTTACTGGGAAGATCTTGGGCGGTTGGCAGGTCAACGGCATCTTGACCTGGCACACCGGGTTTCCATGGACGCCCGTGACCGGTCAGGTTTCATCAGTTCCAGTCGTCAATGCAGCTACGATCGCGCCGGTGCGGCCAACTGCGCTTCTCAAGCAGTCAGGAGGCGGTACGTCCAACGGCTCGTTCATAACTCCTAATGCGAACTTTCCTGGGATCATTCATCAGGGAGACCCTGTCCCTGACCCTGCCAACCCCGGCAAGTTCATTGGGTCGCAGTGCAACAATCCAGTGCCCTCGGAACGGCCAGGTTCTCCTTACTTTGACATTTGCACCCCAGGTCCTCCGGGAATCGGCCGCAATTCTTTCCGCGGTCCCGGCTATTTCGGCATTGACGCGAGCCTCGCAAAAAGGTTCGCTTTGCCCAACCTAAAGCTCCTGGGCGAAGGGTCATATGTCGAACTTCGCGGCAACTTCTTCAATCTATTTAACAAGCTTAATTTGCAGCCGTTCTCGTCTCAAACGGACAATGTGCACGTGGAGAACTCGCTCTTCGGCCGCGCGCCTGGCGGGTTGGCCGGCCGGGTGATCGAGTTCCAGGCTCGCTTCAGTTTCTAGCTGGATTCTCATGCGCGTTAGGGGCGCACGATTCTTCGCCCCTAGCGCGCCTCCTCATTCCTTCAGGAGACTTGCAATGTGCCGCCTGGGTTTTCGCAAAAACGCTCTGCGTGTCGCACTGCTCTTTGCTGCAGCGGCCCTGCCCCGGACCACGCTTCGAGCGCAGTCCACAACCCCGTCGGAAACTATCGAAATTGATGTCGCCGCGCGAACACACCCCTTCCCCCACTTCTGGGAGAAAATGTTCGGTTCGGGCCGCGCCATCCTGAGCCTCCGCGAAAGCTATCGCCACGACCTCGGTGAGACAAAACGCATTACCGGCTTCGAATATGTCCGTTTCCACGCCATTTTCCACGATGAAGCCGGCTTCTACGACGAAGACAACGACGGCAAGCCGGTCTACAACTTTTCCTACGTGGATCAGATCTACGACGGCTTGCTTGAGAATCACGTCCGCCCGTTTATCGAGCTCAGCTTCACCCCGAAAAAGCTGGCTTCCGATCCGAACGCGCTCCATGCCTTCTGGTACAAACAGAACGTTTCCCCGCCGAAGGACTGGGGAAAGTGGGAACGGCTCGTCGAGAATTTCACGCGGCATCTCGTCGAGCGCTACGGCGTCGATGAAGTCGCGCAGTGGTATTTCGAAGTGTGGAACGAGCCCAACATTGATTTCTGGGCCGGTGATCCGAAAGAGGCCACTTACTACGAGCTATACGATCGCGCCGCGCGCGCCATCAAGCGCGTGAGCCCGCGCCTGCGCGTGGGCGGCCCGGCCACGGCACAGGCTGCGTGGGTGGACCGCTTCCTTGCGCATTGCAAAGAGAAGAACGTCCCGGTGGACTTTGCTTCAACTCACGTCTACGGCAATGACAAGGCCGAGGATGTCTTCGGCACGCACGAACAGATTCCACGAAATCAAATGGTCTGCCGCGCAGTCAAAAAAGTTCACGAACAGATCGCCGCATCCGCTTTCCCGAATACGCCCCTCATCTGGAGCGAGTTCAACGCGAGCTATATGAACGAGCCCGCTGTGACGGACACAGCCTTTATGGGACCGTGGATGGCCGACACCATCCGCCAGTGCGACGGCCTCGCCGAAATGATGAGCTACTGGACGTTCTCGGATGTTTTTGAAGAACAGGGCGTCGTGAAAACGCCATTCTACGGCGGCTTTGGTTTGCTCGCCGAACGGAGCATTCCTAAGGCCGCCTTCAACGACTTCGCGCTTCTTCATCAGCTCGGCGACACACGCCTCGAAGGCAACTCCGATAGCGTCCTCGTCACGCGCCGCAAAGACGGCTCGCTCGCCATCGCCGCGTGGAATCTCTTCCTGCCCGAAGAGGCCGGTTCACCGAAAACCGTCACGTTGCACCTCAAGGATCTCAGCGGGACGCCATCCGCGCGGGTCACCATCGTCGACACGGAACACGGCTCGCCGCTGCCTGCCTGGGAAAAGATGGGCAGGCCCGCATTCCCCACGCCAGCGCAGATCGAGGCACTCCGCAAAGCCGCCACGCTACCTACTGCGCAAACGCAGACGCTCAAGAAAGGCACCCTCGCGCTCACGCTCGAGCCTCACGCCCTGGCACTCATCGAGATAGGCCGATAATCGTCAGCAAATAAAATTGCACCGCTATTGCTTGTGGAATCCCGCGCGGGCCATTCCGTTTTTCGCGGCATCATTCTTCATGAACTGCTCCCAAACGAAGCCGGTTCGCACATTTTCCGCCATCAGCAGCGTGATCCCCAGGTCGATCCCAATCACGTCCGGGTTGTACCAGTTTTTAAGCGGATTAAAAACATCCACGAAGCTGTATTTTCGCCAGGCGCCTTTCGCGTATTTTTCACGGATCGTTCGAAGAACGCGCAGCGTTTCCGCCGCCAAAAAGGGCAAGGAGCCGCCCGCCGCGCAGGGGACGATGCTGCCGTCAATCGGTCCCATCGGGGGTGGCCCGCCCCATGCCACGTATCCATGAGCCGAGTCCGAAGCCGTTATGCCCCACAGGTCTTCGCTGTAGTCCGGAAATTGTTTCGCCAGCTCCAGGCACCATAGCTTGTGTACCTTCGTCGCAATCACCGAATTCTCGAAGTAGTTCGCGTACGCATCGGCTTTCCCGCGGAAGTCGAACCATGCGTGCGAATACTGGTGCACGAAGAGCGGAGCGTGTGACCCTATAAAGCGCTGGCCGTAGAATTCAAACCGCGGGCGTTCCCACGCATCCCAGCACTCCTTCGGCAACGGATGCGTCGGAGACCCCAGGCCAAGCAGATAGATCATCATCAACTCGCAGTAATGGTCCCACCGCGCCTTGATGAATCCGGTCTCCGGTTTCCAGCCCATCGACAGCGTCTTTTCTCCCTGCAGCATCCAACCCCAATCCACGCGCTCGTATATCTTCGTGGCCAGATCGCGAATCTCCGCATCGTCAAAATACGCGCAGCAGGCCAGCGCCCCGCAAAGGAAAATCGATGTATCGATCGAGGACACCTCCGACTGAAAATCGCGGTCGCCACTCTGCATGTTGAGGAAATGAAAGAAAAAACCATGCACGTGACTCAAGCGGGTGGCGGCAAAACGCAGCGTGTTTCGAACGCGCTCGCGGATTTTCTTGCGGTCCTCCCAACCTCGATGGTCCGCGATGGACAAAGCAGTGAGCCCAAATCCAGTCGCAGCGATGCTTGCGGTTGTGCGGGCATCCGGGCCGCTTGCCTGGCTGCGGTCTTTTACGAGGCCGGTATATGGATTCGCTTCTTCCCAAAAATAGCGGAAGCTGGTTCGCTCCAACTCTTCCAGAAAAGCGTCTTCTGACGAGGAAAACCGATAATTGGTTGGATCGCCGATGAACTCAGGGGCGGGCTTACCCTGCATTGACGGCGAAGCCTTTTCAGGCGGCGGTGCTGGGTTCTGCAAAAACTGCGACGCAAGGGACGCAGAAAACCCCAGTGGGAGAACGCCGGCAACGCCCCTGACTTGCCCTAACCACGCGCGCCTTGAGATCTTCTGAATGGTCACCGGAGGCTCCGTCCGTAACGAGGCCACTATCCGGCCCGCAACGAGCGGACTGGCCACCCCAGATCATACTTTCGTTACCCCGCCGGAGCAAAATTTTCCATTAAGTAGACGAAGACCAGAACCTAAGGACGCCATTCTCGGGAGGTCAACAAAGGAAGCCAACGCTAATCAGAAATCTGTTCGAGCGTGAGGCCACGCGTGCGCGGCCCGAAAACTCCGACAGAGACGACGACCACGAACATAGCGAGGGCGATAAAAGCAAAAACTCCTGCAGTTCCAAAACGTTGGAAGAGGAATCCAATGATGAGGCTGGTAAATGCGGTCGATAAACGTCCCCAGGAATAAACGAACCCAACCGCGCGCGCCCGCATACGGGTTGGAAACAATTCCGCCTGATACGCATGTGAGCAATAGCCCAGAAGGCTGTTCATGAGAGTAATCAGGATGCCGAGTACCACCAATCCCAGGGAAGCGGTGTGGGTCGCGAACAACATGCCGAATATGGCTGTGCCTACGGCGGCGCCAACAATCTGCCACTTGCGTTCGTATTTTTCCGCGATGGTGCTCCAGAGCAGGGGCCCAATGGGAAAAGCGAGGGTGATGAGAAACGAGATCTGAGCGCTTCGCGGCGCATTATTCTTCTGTGCGTTGACCAGCGCTGGCAGCCAGTTTCCGAAACCGTAGAACGCTATCGCCTGGAAGAAATTGAAGATTGCCAGCATGATGGTGCGCCTGCGGTACGGAGGGCGAAGTATCTCGGCAAAACTTGCTTTGCCCACGTGCTTCAGCGTCGACGGCTTCGGTGCAGGCAGCGGATGGCCAAGGTGGGCCTCTGCATGCCGCTCAAAAACGGAGGTAACGCGTTCCGCCTCTTCCAGGTGGCCATGCCTGGCAAGCCAGCGTGGAGACTCCGGCAGGGAGCGACAGAGTACCCAGACCACGAACGAGCCGGCTCCGCCGATCAGCATAACCCACCTCCACCCCTGAACATGCAAAGGAGCGTGCGGCACAAGGAGCCAGCCCAGCAGAGCGAGTATGGGAACCGCCGTCTGAATAATTGCAAAGGAGAGGGCAAACACGCGTCCACGGAGATTGCGTGGAACTATCTCCGACGCATAGGTGTCGAGTGTAATCAGTTGCGCACCGATCGCAATGGCGTCGATCAGGCGTACTGCATCGATAGCGATGGCTGTATTCTGCATGGCCATGACGATCGTTGCCGCAGCGTAGCAGAGCGCAAAGCCCCGGAAGGCGGCGCGGCGTCCCCAGCGATCTGCGATTCCCCCCAAAGTGATGGTTCCCAGGAACAGACCGAGGAAGGTAACGGATGCAAACGCTGCCTGGTCGGGCAGATGGAAGAGACCGTTCGGACCAGCATGGAAGATGCCGTCGCGAATGAGACCTGGACTCACGAAGCCCGTCATGAAGAGTTCATAGAACTCGAAGAAGCCGCCCAGAGACAACAG
>Ga0209131_1000974_pt1 | contig 19756 bp, 15 predicted proteins | sample GraSoi_2013_40cm_FD_185826 | JGI IMG/M metagenome (GOLD analysis project Ga0209131, IMG submission 185826) | Grasslands soil microbial communities from the Angelo Coastal Reserve, California, USA - Sample 9_17_2013_40cm (SPAdes) (version 2) | ecosystem: Environmental > Terrestrial > Soil >... | reverse complement strand
ACACCCGGTAGCCGCCGTCGGGACCGATGTAGAGGAACGGCTCCTCCTGCGTCACCGGGCTGCTGGCCAGGGTGGTGTACGGGCCTGCACCGCCTGGCACGCCGAAGGCCTGGGCGGGAGCGCCGTTGTCCCCGGCGAACACCTGGTTCCAGACGCCGTTCGTCCACCCGTCGAGGTCGCTGTTCCGCACGATGAATTGCTGCTGTGACCCGTTCACGATGGTGCCGCCGGTGAACTGCGAGTCGGCCACGAACCCGCCGCTGGCGAACTGCGGCCCGGCGGAGCAGTAGTCCATGAACGACATGGTGCCGCCGCTGACATTGACCCGGCGCATTGGCGCCGCCTGCGACACCGCCCAGAACTCGGTCTTCGTCTGGCAGCCCGAACCGCCGGCGATGTTGATGGTCAGGTTCGACAACGACCGCCAGAAGTTGTCGAGCGCGATGCAGTTGGTCGTGCCGGGGGCGCTCGGGAAGCACTGGTTGTACACGTCAACCGAGCCGTTGATGACGACGTCGCCCGGCGATGCGCCGAGACCAGCTACCTGGGTGTAATAGCCCACCTGGAAGATCAGCGGATCAGCGGCCGTGCCGTAGGTGCCCGGCTCGAAGAACAGCGCGTACCGCTGGGTGCCGAACTGGTTCGGGACCTGCTGGCTGGCGATCGAATCCACGGTCGCCTGGATCTGGCTCTGCGGCATACTCGGCGTGAAGATGTAGACGTTCGGGCCCAGGTCGGGAGCGCCTGGCACCTGCGGTGCGGCGGGGATGTGCCGCGGCGCGAGGGCATGAGCGGCTGTCCCGGCCTGGCTGGCGGCGGGTCCCGCGGGCGCGGCCGTGGCGGCAGGCGACAGCACGGCAGCGCCGTAACCCGCTGCCGCGAGCGCGGCCAATAGGCTCGCACATCGGCGGACTATATGGCGCGGACCAGTTCCCGGCACCGGGCGCGAAGTGGCGGCGAACGGTCTTGTCATGACGTTTGACCTCCAGGGCGAACTCCGGCAAATCTGATTAGTAGCGTAATACCCCAATCCATTCTTAGTCCCGCTTTCGCCGGTCCGGAATCAGTGCAGGGGGCAATGGCTGGAGGGCGCGAGCTCGTCGGTCGGGTCGTAAGGCAGGGGCTGTGGCTAGAGCGCCGCGAGCTCGTCGGTCAGGTCATCCAGGCCGAGCGAGCCGAGCGACAGCGCGGACATGTGCCAGGACTTCAGGTCGAACTCGCTGCCGCTGGCGGCGTGTGCGGCTCTGGCCTCGTCCCGGCCGGCCAGCCAGGCACGCTCGCCGAGCTTGTAGCTGATCGCCTGGCCTGGGCCGCTCAGGTACCTAATGATCTCGCTGGCCAGGAACTCGGCGTCCCGGCCGCTGTGCGCGGTGAAGAACTCTAGGGCCAGGTCCGGCGTCCAGATCTGCCCGGCGCCGAGCGGGGAGTCACCGGGGACCCGAAGTCCCAGGTGCATCCCGATGTCGATCACAACCCTGATCGCCCGCATGTTCTGCGCGTCCAGATAACCAAGTCGCGCGCCAGGTGTCGACAGGTAGCCGAGCTCGTCCATCAGCCGCTCGGCATACAGCGCCCAGCCCTCGCTGCATGCGCTTACGCCGCCGACCGTTGTCTGATACATCGACAGGTCCTTCGACAGGTACCGCCATTGCGCGAGCTGCAGGTGATGGCCGGGAACACCCTCGTGGTACCACGTGCTGATCAAGTTCCACAGCGGGAACCTGGTCCGGCCGAGCGTCGGCAGCCAGGTCCGGCCTGGCCGCGAGAAATCCTGCGATGGTGTGGTGTAGTACGGCGCGGCCGCGCTTCCCGGCGGCGCGATCCTGGCCTCGACCGTCTTGAGCGGAGTCGCCAGGTCAAAGTGGGTCCCGTCAAGATCGGCGATCGCGCGGTCCATCATGTCCTGCAGCCAGGCCCGGATCTCCTCGACGCCTTCGATCGCCTCGCCGGCCTGATCAAGATGGAGCATCGCCTCCTGTGCTGAGGCTCCAGGCAGCACGCGCTGCGCCTCGGCGCGCATCTGCTCCTGCAGCTCCCTGAACTGCGACCAGCCCCAGTCGTAGGCCTCCTGCGGCTCGAGATCCGCCCCGGTCCAGCGCCTGGCACCGACCCGGTAGCGATCCGCCCCCACGCCGTCGGGGGTCCCATCCGCCTGCGGTAGGTACACCGTGCTGAGCCACCGGGCGAGGGCGCCAACGGCCTCGTTGGCCGACGCCGCTGCCTGATCGAGATCGGCCCGGAGGGCGGGGGAGACGTCGGCGGCCGTCGCGAAGTCGGCGAACCAGCCGCGGCCATGGGCGGTCGCCGTCCACTCCCGCAGCTGACCGGCGGCCGTGTCGACAACCCGAGGGCTTGCGAACATGCCCCGGTTGGCACCTTCGGTCAGGCAGGCCTGGTATTGCGCAAGCGCCCGGCCGACCCTGGCCATCCGGCGCGCGATCGCCGCCCAGTCATCCTCGCTGGCCGTCGGCATGTCGAGGAATGCGCTGCGGACGCGGTGCGGCGGGCCGAATATGTTCGAAACTGCGCGCAGGTGTTCACCCTGAGCGCGCGCCGCCATGCTGGCCTCGAGGCGCTCGCGCAGCAGCCGCGCGCAGCGGCGCTCGTCGCCGCCGAGGTCGCCGGTCACTCCTGCCAGGTCGGCGAGCGTGGCCCTGGCAAGATCGTCCATCGCGTCCTGTCCGGCCGGAGACAGATCGGGCAGCCTGTCTTCGCCCGGGCGCAGGCCGAGTGCCGTTGCCAGGATGGGATCGAGCTCGGCAAGCGCGCTGACGTAGCCGTCGGCCACATCGCGTACGGGTCGGGACTCAGGCTGATGGCCGGGAGCGGGAGATTCTGGCATGGCATAAGTGTGCCGCACCGGGCTGTCATGGCATCAAGCCGTGATGCGGGAACACGGCGCTGCGGGTAGCCATGATGGCCCGGTCGACGGGGTCGCCAGGATCGTGGCCGTCCTCGAACCGCGGGAACCTCGCTGGCGCTTGCTCGGTCATGATCTCTGGTGCCGCCGCCCCGGTGCGCCGTGCGACGTAGTCGCGCCAGCTGGGCGGCGTCGGGATCGTGGGATCAAGGGGCCGCCCGGCTGCCTCGGCCAGCAGGTGCGTCCAGGTTCGCGGGACCACCTGGACAAGCTCGTAGCCACCGCCCCCGGTCAGCAGCCAGCGGCCTCCTGCCGTTTCGTGCGCTAGCTCGTGAATCGCCGCGTGCGCGGCCCGCTGCGCATCGATGGTCAGCTCCAGGTTGGCGAGCGGGTCCATCCAATGCGTGTCGCAGCCATGCTGGCTGACCAGGACCTGCGGCCCGAAAGCGCGCAGCAGCGGCGGGACGACGGCATGGAACGCCCGCAGCCAGCCAGCGTCGCTGGTGCCGGCCGGCAGCGCAACGTTCGCGGCGGAACCTTCCGCGTCGGGACCGCCGGTCTCCGATGCCCGGCCGGTGCCGGGGAACAGCGTGCGGGGGTCCTCGTGCAGGCTGATCGTCAGCACCCTGGGATCGTTAAAGAACGCCGCCTGGACGCCGTCTCCGTGGTGCACGTCGATGTCCACATAGGCGATCCGCTCGGCGCCCTGGGCCAGCAGCCAGCTGATCGCGATGGCCGGATCGTTATAAATGCAGAACCCGCTGGCGTGATCACGCATCGCATGGTGCAGGCCGCCGGCGATGTTCACCCCGTGCCCGGCCGTGCCTGACCAGACCGCGGCCGCCGCTGCCAGCGTCGCACCCGCGACGAGCGCCGACGCCTCGTGCATGCCAGGGAAGATCGGGTCGTCCGCGGTGCCCAGGCCGTACCGGCCAGGGTTGACGCTCGCCCCGCCGCTTCCGGCCTGCTTGACTGCTTCGATATAGGCCTTGTCGTGCACGTACTCAAGCTCGGTGTCGGTAGCGGGCGGAGGCGCGGCAACGGTGATGCCGTCAGCGTCGAGCACTCCGAGCGCGCGGGCGAGCTCGATGGTCAGCTCGACCCTGACTGGCGCCAGCGGATGGGCGGGACCGAAGTTGTAGCTCGTCAGGCGTTCGTCCCAGGCGACATGCAAGGTGCAGGCCATCTGGTCATCCTTTCCGTGGGCGGATTCGGCCGCTACGCGGGGCGCTCTGCGAACTCCACCTTCGGCGGTTGGTCTGTCACGCCGCGAGTGACCTGGTGAGCGCTTCGGCTGGCTGAATCCGCGCGGCGAACATGGCGGGGATAATCCCGGCCATTATCCCCGCGGCTGCTCCGGCGACCGGCGCTGGCAGGACGGTCAGCGGCGCGACGACGGGTACCCAGCCTCGGGCGTGAGCGACCAGGATAATCGTGGCCACGCCCAGGCTCGCCCCCGCGAGACCGCCGATCAGTCCGACAATCGCTGATTCGCATATGACGTGGGCCACGATGTGCCGCCGCCGGGCGCCCACCGCCCTGCGCAGCCCGAACTCAGCGCTTCGCTCGCGTACCGACAGCCAGGTAACGCTGGCGATGCTCAGCGTCCCGATCGCCAGGCTGACCCAGCCCAGTGCATAGAACAGGCTGGTCAGGGTGCTGATCACCTGACCGCGCAGCGCTCCAGGACCCGGCGGAAGCCGCACCAGGAACTGATCAGGCCGGTCCTGGCTGAGCACGTATGGCGCCTGCCGCGCCACCATGCCGGCAGCGCCTGGCCTGGTCAGTATCAGGAGCACGGGCATCGCTCCTGCTCGTTCGTCCGGCGGACCCCAGAGCGCGATGGCCGTCGCCGAGGGCAGCACAACCGACCGCTGGATCGACTGCGGCCCGCTGGCGGAGCTAACGATTCCGATCACCACGCACGGCACGTTGTTGATGTAGACGGTGCGCTGCTTGCGCAGGGTTCTGATGCCCAGGGCCCTGGCCGCGACGGTGCCTGCCACGCAGACCTGGGCATGATGGGCCTGGTCCCAGGCGTCGAAGAGCCTGCCGCTGCTGAGTTGGACCGCAGCGGCGGCGAGGAATCCTGGCGAGGCCGCGATGACCGGCGCGTGCCTGGACGCACCTGGTCCTGAGGCCCTTCGGTTGCCCGCCGTGCCGCCGTCAGCCGCGCCAGCCGAGCCCTCGGTGGCTGGCTGGGGCCGCGCGGAAACGATCACCGGGCGGCCTAGCCGCAGCGGCCAGAAGAAGCCGGCTGCGACGACGCCGTGCAGGGCCCTGAGGCGCTGCTGCACGTCGGCCGGATATGGCACGGCTGCCGGAGCCGGGCCGGCGCGCTTCGGGCTGATCCAGACGTGCGTCGGCAGCCGGTGCGCGAAAGCCGACGTCACGTGCGCGCCAGCCGTGCTGGCCAGCCCCAGCGCCGTCACGAACCAGGCCACGCCGAGCAACGTGCCGAGGCTGGTGACCACGGCCCTTGCGGGCTTGACGAGGATCGCGGTACATGCCTCGCCGATGGCATCCGCCGACCGCAGCCGTGTCGGCTGCCTGATCCTGCGGCGGATCACTGGCTGAAGTCCCCGGCGAACTTGCCGGAGCCGCCCCGGTCGACGGCGAGGCTGCGCGAGCTGTGCGCCGCGGCGAGCTGATCGCGGGTGGCGACCAGGACCGTCGTGCTCCCCTTGTGCAGGCTGACTAGCAAGCCGATCACCTGAGCGGCGGCCACATCATCCAGGCTTGCTGTCGGGTCGTCGCAGAGCAGCAGGCTCGGGTTACCGGCGATCGCGCGGGCGATGGCCACTCGCTGCTGCTCTCCTGCGGGCAGCTCGCGTGCCAGGGCGTGCATGCGGTGCGCCATGCCGACGCGTTCGAGCGCGGCGGCGGCCGCATTCGCGCGCTGTGGTCTGCGCAGCCCCGCGTACAGGACCGGCAGCATCACGTTATCCAGGACCGACCGCGACGCCAGCAGCTGCGGCCGCTGGAAGACGCGGCCGATCATGCGGCCGCGCAAAGCCGTCCGGTCCCTGTCGCCGAGTGTGGTCACCTCGAGGCCGTTCAGCAGATAGCTGCCGGTCGTCGGCCTGAGCAGCAGGCCGATCAGGCTCAGCAGCGTCGACTTGCCCGATCCTGGCGGCCCCGTCAGCGTGACGAGTTCGCCGTGGCGAACCGTGAGGTCAACTGCGCTGAGCGCAGGTGACCGCTGGCCAGGATAGGTCACGCCGGCACCGCGCAACTCGATCAGGGGCTGGGCCGATGGGCGGCTAATCGGCTGCGTCAGTGCTCTCTCGAGCGCGCGGGTCGGACGAGCCGCCCCGCGGCCGCTCAGTGCTGCCTGGAGCGCGCGGGTCGGACGAGCCGCCCCGCGGCCGCTCAGCGACTCGGTGGCCATGGGCCGACTCCGATCAGCACCCGGTCACCTGGCCGAAGTTCCCCGCGCCGTACGGAATGCACGGCCACCAGGCCATCGGCGGTGGGACCGGTGAAGACCGCTACCCGGACCCGGTGCCCCGCGGTCAATTTGACGACGTGGGCAGCGCGCCCATGCCCGGCTGCCAGGATGGCCGCGACCGGCACGATGAGGACCGGGGCGCTCGTGACGGGCGCGATCAGCGTCAGCCGGACGCGGGCGCCGATCATCCGCTGCGGCAGCGCCCGGCGCGGCCTGACCAAGACCGGGTAGCCACCGGCGGGCGGGCCGTCCCGGGTGGGCAGCTTGCCGATCCTGGTCACCATCCCCCTGACGGTCAGCCGCGGGCTTGCCGCCACCATCTTTGCCGACATTCCCCGGCGTGCCTGCGCGGCCTGATGCTGGCTGAGAACTCCGCTGACATAGGGGTTGCCGGTGGCGAGAGTCAGCACCACCGAGTTGCCGACGAGATCGCCGACCCGCGCCGCGACCGAGGCGACGAGGGCCGACTTGGCGGGGATGAAGACTACCTCGCTCCTCGGCAGGTAGGCGCTTAGTATGACGAGTTCGGTGGCGGCCAGCCTGTTGGCGATCCCGCTGACAGCCGGACCGGCCTGAGGCGTGGCACGCCTCAGCCTCCGGTGATAGACCGGTGCGTCGTAGCCGAGGTGCCTGTAGAACAGGAGCAGGGCCAGCGCGGTGCTCTTCCCGAAGTAGCCCGGCGAATCGAAATCGGCGTACCCCAGGCCCTGCAGAGCCCGCTGCAACTGGGCCACATCCGGGCCGTGGTCGCCCTCGTGCAGGTTTCGGTAGGCCGGCAGCCTGCCGCGGAGCAGCATGACCGGCCTGCCGTCGATCTGGGCGATCACCTGACCTGGCCGAACGCGGTCGCCGGGCTTGACCGGCATCTGGGTAAGCGTCACCGTGGCATGCGGCGCCCTGGCCGTGACCTTGATCATCCTCGACGATCGGACGATGCCCTGTACCGTGATGGCCTCGCGCAGCACCTGCCATCGCGCGACCGCGCTGAGAGTGGTGGCGGGCGGCGCGGCTGATTGCGCGGCCACGTCGTGCGGTGACTCGATGAAGACCGTGGTTGCCAGGCCGACCACGGACATGACCGTGACTCCGATGGCCAGCCCGGCAAAGAAAAGCCGCTTGGCCATCAGCGGATCCGCTGCGGGACCGGCCGCAGAGGTTTTGGCGGCAGCAAGTTGCCGCATGGCTCAGCCCGTGTGCAAATCTGAGCCACGCGCAGGAGAACCGTGAAGTTCGGAGCTGCGCGCACCAGGCCCGTGCAAATCGGACCAGCATCTATCTGGCCAGCGCGCACCGACGTGGCGCAGGTGCTCATCGATGCGCCGTCCCGCGGCGCGCGACCCCCCGTACACCGTCGACCCCCCGTCTACCTGGCGCAGGCTACCACGGCGGGCGCGAGGATCGGGGAAGAAGGACTGACTAGATCCTGGCACCCGGCGCCGGCCACGGCGGCTAGGTGCTCAGGTGCCGCTGAAGGCGACGGCAGCGCTTGCCGGCCGCTGCGAATCTCCACTGTGCCGCTGCGCGGTGCCGGTCAACTGGGGACAAAGCCGCTGTTTGGCCGCGGCCAAGCCGGTCCGCGGTCGAACATGGGCGGCCTGAGGGGTGAGAACCACCGGGCCGAGGGAATGCTTTCCTGGTGCGACGGACGGGGGGCCGGAGCTCTCGGAGAGTTCCGAAAGTGCCGCTGATCAGGCGAATTAGCCGATCGATCGGAATTGACCGCAATCCGCTGCGGCGCCCGATCGATCGCTTCGAGTGCGCGCTCAGACTGATGCTCGTGCTCGCATTCGTGATCTGCGGTCCGCTGCTCGCGCCTGCCACCGCTCAGCTGAGCCAGGTCGCCGGACTGGCCGAGGTTCATCGCGAAGCTTCCTGGCGCCATGTGGATGCCGTTCTTTTGCGCCCGGCGCCGTCGCGCCTCTCTGGCTACGGCTCGATGGCGACCTTCTGGGTGGCGGGCCGATGGCGCGCACCGTCAGGCGCGATCAGGGAAGGTATGGTCCCGACCAGATCCGGTGTCCCGGCAGGTACGAAGGTTCGGATCTGGGTCGACTGGGCGGGCCGGCTGACTGGCCGGCAGCCGCTGACCGTCGGCATGGTGCAGACCAGGTCCGTGCTGTTCGAGATCGGAAGCGTCGCCGGGCTCGCGGCAGGGTTGTTCGTGCTGGCGTGGCTGATCAGGCTGATGCTCGACCGGCGCCGGATGGCGTACTGGGGAATCGAGTGGGCGTGCTTCGGCCCGCGCTGGACAACGAGACGCTGGCCGCGCAGCTGACCATGACCCAGGTCAGCGGTACGCGGGGAACTAACCCGACCGTGTGCGCAGGACATCGATAACTGCTCTGGCGATCTCCAGGTTCTCGCCTGCCGTCACAACCAGGGTCCGCACCGGGGCGCCCTCCGCGCTGATCTCCGCGTCGGCGCTGGCCGATGCGTTCCGGCCCTGGTCGACGGCCACGCCAAGGAAGGCGAGTCGCGCCGCGGCGGCGGCTCGCAGCGCTGTCGCGTGCTCCCCGATCCCGCCGGTAAAGGTCAGCGCGTCCATGCCGTTCATGGCGGCTGCCATCGCGGCGACGGCGGCGACGAGCCGGTGTTCGTGGACGGCGAGCGCGAGCCTCGCGCCCGGGTCACGCCGGTCTGCGGCCGCCACTACCGCCCTGAAATCGCCGCTGCCGTCGGGCAAGCCTGCCAGTGCCGCGAGGCCGGACCGGTACTCGAGAGCATCAGCCAACTCGGCCGGCGGCACCCTTGCGGCCAGCCAGGCGATCAGGCCAGGATCGACGCTGCCCGACCTGGTCGCCATCACGAGGCCATCGACCGGAGTGAATCCCATCGTCGTCTCAACGCTGCGGCCGCCCTGCACTGCCGCCAGCGATGATCCGGCGCCGAGATGGCAGGTCACCGTTCGGAATTGGTGAATATCACCAATATCGAGCATTTCTGCAGTGCGCCGCGCAGCGTAGCTGTGCGACAGGCCGTGGAACCCGAACTTCCGTAGCCCGTACTCCTCGCGCCAGGTCGCGGGCAGCGGGTAGGTCGACGCCTCCGCCGGCAGCCCGGCGTGGAAAGCCGTGTCGAAGCAGGCCACCTGCGGAACGTCGCCGAACACAGCGGCTGCGGCCTCGATGCCGGCCAGCGCACGCGGCTGATGCAGGGGCGCGAGCGGCGTCAGGCTGGCGATTCCGGCGCGGACAGTGTCCGTGATCAGCGTGGCCGTCGTGAACAGGGTGCCCCCGTGCACGACGCGGTGCCCGATCGCTGCGGGCGGCCGCGGCGCAGCGGCCAGCTGGCCCAGATAGGCACTCAGGGCAGGCTCATCCGCAGTCCCGTCCCAGCGGTCGATGTCGCGGCGCTCGGTGACGACGCCATCGGGGATCACGACCGAGAGCTTCAGGCTGCTTGACCCGGCGTTGACGACAAGAACACCCGCGCGGGCTTGTTTGGTCATCGCAGGCCAGGCACTCGGATCGCCTTGCCTCCCGCGCCGCGGATGCCGGCCTCGGCTTGCCCGGCCAGCCTGCGCGCGTCCGGCCAGAGCCACTTCCTGATCTCGGGCAGGTCCTCGCCATGGGCAACGATCCATTCCCGGTGCCTGGCCCGGTTGTCGGTCATCAGCTGACGGAGCACGGCGGCCCGTGGTCCGAGCCCGGGAACCCGGTCGATCACGTCCATGACCAGGTGGAACCTGTCCATGTCGTTCAGCACCAGCATGTCGAACGGTGTGGTCGTGGTTCCCTCTTCCATATAGCCGCGGACGTGCAGATTGTCATGACCGTGGCGGCGATAGGTGAGCCTGTGGATCAGCGCCGGGTAGCCGTGGTAGGCGAAGATCACGGGCTTGTCCGGCGTGAACAGCGCGTCGTATTCGGCATCGCTCATCCCGTGCGGGTGTTCGGAGGCCGCCTGCAGCCGCATGAGGTCGACCACATTTACCACGCGGACGCGCAGGTCAGGCAGATGCGTGCGAAGAATATCCGCGGCGGCGAGCACCTCGATGGTCGGCACGTCTCCGGCACAAGCGAGCACGACATCCGGCTCGGCCTGCTCGCCCTTCCCGCCGCCGTCGTTGCTGGCCCAGGTCCAGATGCCGGCGCCGCGCGCGCAGTGCAGCATGGCGGCGTCGATGTCCAGCCAGCAGGGCGAGGGGTGTTTGCCAGCGACGATGACGTTGACGTAGTTGCGGCTGCGCAGGCAGTGGTCGGCGACCGAGAGCAGGCAGTTGGCGTCCGGTGGCAGGTAGACCCTGATCACCTCGGCTTTCTTGCTGACGACGTGGTCGATGAAGCCAGGGTCCTGATGCGAAAAGCCGTTGTGATCTTGGCGCCAGACGTGCGAGGTGATCAGGTAATTCAGCGAGGCGATCGGCCTGCGCCAGGCTAGCCGGTTGCTGACCTTCAGCCATTTGATGTGCTGATTCACCATCGAGTCGACTATATGGATGAACGCCTCATAGCACGAGAACAGCCCGTGTCGGCCGGTCAGCAGGTAGCCCTCGAGCCAGCCCTCGCAGGTGTGCTCAGAGAGGATCTCAAGCACCCGGCCGTCGGGGCTCAGGTTCACGTCGACCGGGAGGACCTCTGCCTCCCATGCCTTGCCGGTCACCTCGATGACGGCGTCCAGCCGGTTCGACTGGGTCTCGTCGGGCCCGACAATCCTGAAGTTACGCGTGGCCAGGTTGCGGCGCATGACATCGGCCAGCATCTCGCCGAGCACCCTGGTCGGCTCGGTGCTGGCCGCACCCGGCGCTCGCACGGCGACGGCGTGGTCGCGCGGGCTCGGCAGGTCCAGGTCGCGGAGCAGCAGGCCGCCGTTCGCGTGCGGGTTCATGCCGAGCCGCTGGTCGCCAGCGGGGACGAGGGTGAGCAGCTCAGGCCGAGGGTGACCGCTGGAGTCGAACAGCTCGGCCGGCCGATAGGAAAGCAGCCACTCAGAGAGCTGGCGCAGGTGCTCTGGGTTGGTGCGGACCTCGGCGAGCGGTACCTGATGCGAGCGCCAGGTGCCCTCAACCGGCAGACCGTCTACCTGCCTGGGACCGGTCCAGCCCTTGGGCGAGCGCAACACGATCATCGGCCAGGTCGGGCGCCCCGGACGCCCCGGGCGCCCCGGGCGCGCCGGCGGCCCTTGCGGCCCAGGGGGCCCGGGGGGCCCCGTCCTGGCCTCGCCCCAGATCTGCCTGATCCGCGCGATGGCGGCATCCACGGCCGCCGCCATCTGCTCATGCATGAAGAGCGGATCGTCCCCGCTGACAAACGTCGGCGCGTAACCGTAGCCGCGCAGCAGCGCGTCGAGCTCGTCCGCGCCGATCCTGGCCAGCACGGCCGGATTGGCGATCTTGTAGCCGTTGAGATGCAGGATCGGCAGCACCGCTCCGTCGCGCGCCGGGTTGGTGAACTTGTTGGAGTGCCAGCTCGCGGCCAGCGGACCGGTCTCGGCCTCGCCATCACCGACCACGCAGGCCACGATCAGGTCCGGGTTGTCGAAGGCCGCGCCGTAGGCGTGCGAGAGCGAGTAACCGAGTTCCCCGCCCTCATGGATCGAGCCAGGGGTCTCCGCGGCTACATGACTCGGTACGCCGCCAGGGAAGGAGAACTGGCGCATCAGCCTCGCCATGCCCGTGAGGTCCCGCGGCACGCTGGGGTACGTCTGCGTGTAGCTGCCCTCCAGCCAGCAGTTCGCCAGGGCCGCAGGACCACCGTGGCCGGGCCCGATGACGATCATCATGTTGAGGTCGTCGAGGGTGATGGCACGGTCCAGGTGGGCCCAGATGAAGTTCAGTCCGGGGCTTGTGCCCCAGTGCCCGAGCAGCCGCGGCTTGATGTGCTCGGGCCGGAGCGGCTCGGTCAGCAGGGGGTTGTCCATCAGGTAGATCTGGCCGGCCGACAGGTAGTTGGCTGCCCGCCAGTACGCGTTCAGCGCGGCGAGATGATCGGCTGGGAGTGTGCGCGGGGTCGTCATGTCTGTGCGTCCTGTCGGGCGGGCGGAGTAGCCGGGCCGTTCTGGTTCAGGCGGTTCGTACGACGGTGACCGAGCAGGACGCGTGCGTCACGGTATGCGTGCTGACCGAGCCGAGCAGCATGCCAGCGAAGACACCGTGCCCTGTGTGGCCGACGACGAGCAGGTCGGCTTCTTTCGACTCGTCCATCAGCGCTTGTGCCGGATGCCCGTAGACAACCCTGCGCTCAATCTCCAGCGCCGGCTCGTCACCGCACGTGGCAGCGATCGCGTTGTCCAGTATCTCGTGCCTGGACTGCTCGACCTTGGACGTTACGCTGGCCGGTGCCACGCCTACCAGCGGCGCGCCTGCGGCCGAAGGGTAGTGCCAGGCGAGCACAGCCCGCAGCCGCGCTCCGATGGCGCCGGCATAGCGAGCCGCCCAGGCCAGCGCGGCTTCCGATGCCGGGGAACCATCGACGCCTACGACGACGAGCTCGGTCTTGCCTTCTCTGGTCATAGCAGCCTCGTCTGTGCGTGCCGCCCGGCGGCCTCGAATCAGTAGTCGGCGCGTTGCCTTCAGCAATCATCTAATTGTGTACCCAGCAATGGGGCCAGGGCCGTTGGTCACCGGCTTGCGGCCTGCGGGCCTGCGGCCTCCCCTTGCGCGGCGGCGCTGACCGGCGGCGCTGCCGGGCGGCGCCGACTGCGGGCCTAGCACATATTCTGTTGGGCATTGTCTGGTTCACACAGTCTGGTTCACTCAGTCTGGTTCACTCAGTCTGGTTCACTCAGTCTGGTTCACACAGCTGCTGTTCGCTGATCACAAGGGCGGAGGATGCCTCGCATGCCTGACCTGTCGCTGCTGCCCGAGTCGGCCATCGTAGTCGGCGAAGACCTGCGGATCGGTGGTTGCCTGCTGTCCGAGGTAGCCGAGCAGTTCGGCACGCCCGCCTATGTGGTCGACGAGCAGGCGCTGCGGGACCGGGCCGCCGCGTATCAGAACGCGATGACGAGCCGTCATCGCGACAGCCGGGTCTGCTTCGCGGTCAAGGCCTACCCGTCGGTCTCGATGATCAGGATCCTGGCGGCGCAGGGCGTGGGCTGCGACGTGGTCGGGGCCGGCGAGCTCATGCTGGCCCTAGCCGCGGGAGCCGACCCGGCCACGATCGTCATGCACGGCAACGCGAAGTCTGACGACGACATCAAGGCGGCACTCGATGCCCGGATCGCCTACATCGTCGTTGACGGCTTCGACGACATTGACCGGATCGAGCGGCTCGCGCAGCGCCGGACGCCCGTGCTCCTGCGCGTCAGCCCCGGGGTCGATTCGGCCACCCATGCGGCGCTGGCAACCGGCGGCAAGCAGTCGAAGTTCGGCGTTCCGGTCGAGCAGGTCGCGCAGGCCATCAACAGGATGCGCGCGGTCGCAGCCATTGACGTGCGCGGCCTGCACATGCACATCGGCTCACAGATACTCAGCATCGATCAGTTCGAGGCAGCAGTTGAGGCACTGTCCAGTCTCGAGCGCTTCGAGGTCTACGACCTTGGCGGCGGCCTAGGCGTCCGCTATGTGCCGGAGGACGTCGTGCCATCCGTGGACGAGTACGCCGAGCGTTTGGTTGGCGCGGCGCACAAGCACCTCGGCGAGGATATCGAGCTCCTCGTCGAACCAGGCCGCTCGATGGTCGCCAGGGCCGGGCTCACGCTCTATCGCGTGGTCACGGTCAAGCGGTCCGGCCGGCTGCATGTGGCGGTCGACGGCGGGATGGGCGACAACCTGGAGCACTCCCTGTACGGTCAGCGGTTCTCCCCGCTCGTGGTCGGCCGGTGGGCTGCCCAGCATGTCGTGGCCGACCTGGTTGGCAGGCACTGCGAGTCGGGCGACGTGATTACCCCGGACGTCCAGCTCGCCGACCCGAGAATCGGCGATCTGATGGTCGTGCCAGCGACCGGTGCTTACTGCTTCACGATGTCCAACAACTACAACGCCGCCCTCAGGCCGCCGGTCATCTACTGCGCGAATGGGGCTGCCCGGGTGGGCGTCAGGCGGGAAACTTTCGAGGACCTGCTGGCCAGAGAGATGAGCGCTCCATAGCCCTGCAGCCGCACATCATCCAGCTAAGTCGGGTCGGCTGCGCCGCTTGCTAGCCAGGTCAGCGCGTTGATTGACACCATCGGGGCGGGAGGAAATGCTGGTCATACTCTGTATGCAGATATAGCGCCCGGGATATGAAGCCCTAACCCGCCTGAGGAAGGCCGTCGATGCCGGTAACCGCCAAACAGGTCATCGATCTGCTCGGCGCGATGGTGCGGATCGAGTCAGTGACACCGTGGCTGATCCCGACCGGCTCGGGCGAAGCGAAGATCGCGGGCTACATCGCGGACTGGCTGGACGGCACCGGCGCCGAGGTCGAAATTGTGGAGGTGGAGCGAGGCAGGCCGAATGTCCTGGCCCGGCTCCGCGGGACCGGCGGCGGTCCGACGCTGTGCCTGAACGCGCACGGCGACACGGTCGGTTACGCGGGCTGGCCCGATGAGGCGCTCGTGCCGCGGGTCGAGGGCGCCCGGCCTGCCAGGGTCGCCTTGCAGCTGCGGCCGTCGTCGTCAGTACCGCTAGCGCGTGGACCGCGGCTCAGAGTGCGTGGCTTGGCCTCGGCCTGGGCGTGGACAGCGTCGCCGGCGTCTACCTGCCCGCAGCGGCTGGCGCGGTCGTGGCAGCGCAGCTGAGCAGACGACTGCCCCCGGTCCGGTCCTGACCGCCTGCAGCCGTCCTGCGGGTTACGCCTGGACGGTTTCCTCGGCCTGCTCGACCCTGGCCATCTCGGCAGCGGCGCGTTCCCTGACGAGTTCCTGGCCGCCGTGTCGCAGCGCCAGGATCGCGGCGATGACCAGCACGGTCATCGCCATGCTGAACACGATCACCAGGCCGTCGTGGAACGGCCCCGAGATGAGCTGCGGGAAGAACTGCTTGCCTGTGAGCGTGGCGACGTTGTTCGCGGGCAGGTGGTTGAGCACGCCCGTCGGCGCAAGCAGCTGGTGCACCGGGTTGTAGCCGAGGAAAGCGGCGAACAGGCTGCCCACCGGCGGCAGGTTGCCGATCTGATGCGCGATCGCGCTGGGAACGCCCTGGCCGATCAGGCCCTTGCTCATCGTGGTGGGCAGGCTTGAGGCCAGGCCGGCGATCATCAGCGAGAAGAAGATCCCGATGGACAGCACGAAACCCGAGTTGGTGAACGTCGCCATCATGCCGGAGGCTGCACCGCGCTGCCTTGCCGGGACGCTGTTCATCACCGCCGCGGCGTTGGGCGCCGAGAACAGGCCCATGCCCGCGCCGGAGATGAAGATCAGGATGGCGAAGGCGGGGTAGCTGAAGTTCGTGGGCAGAAGCAGCAGCCCGCCGAACGAGGCCGCTGACAGCAGCAGCCCGCCCGAGGCGAAGAACCTGGCGCCATACCGGTCGGACAGCCAGCCGGACAGCGGCCCGGCGATCAGGAATCCGGCGGTCAGCGGCAGCAGGTAGATGCCTGACCACAGCGGGGTGTCGATGAACGAGTAGCCGTGCAGTACAAGCCAGATGCCCTGCAGCCAGATGATCAGCATGAACTGCATGCCACCGCGGGAGATCGAGGCCAGCAGCGCGGAGGCCGTGCCGGTCGAGAAGGACCGGATCTTTAGTAGCCGCAGATCGAACATCGGCGCGTCGAGGCGCAGCTCGATGAAGCAGAACGCGGTCAGCAGCACGACGCCGCCGATCAGGCCGCTCAGCACGACAGGGCTGGTCCAGCCCATCGAATGCCCGCCGTAGGGCTGGATGCCGTACGTGATGCCGGTCAGCAACGCGATCAGGCCGACCCCGAAGGTCACGTTGCCCAGCCAGTCGATCTTCGCCGGCGTACGCTCGCCGGCCTCGCGCAGGCTCAGGTAGGACCAGATGGCGCCACCGATCCCGATCGGGACCGAGACCAGGAAAACCAGGCGCCAGTCGACCGCGGCGAGGACGCCGCCCAGGATCAGGCCGATGAATTGGCCTGAGATGCCGGCGACCTGGTTGATGCCCATGGCCATGCCGCGCTGGTTGAACGGGAACGCGTCGGTCAGGATCGCGGGCGAGTTGGCCATCAGCATGGCGCCGCCGACCGCCTGGATGATCCGGAAGCCGATCAGCCATAGCGCCCCGCCCGGACCCGTCAGCGGGTCGAACGGCAGCGCGAGCGCGCCGAGCCCGAAGATCGCGAAGCCCAGGTTGTACATCTTCACCCGGCCGTAGATGTCGCCGAGCCTGCCGAGCGTGACGACCAGCACCGCGGAGACGACAAGGTAGCCCATCAGCATCCAGAGCAGGTAGCTGATGTTGCTAGGGGTCAGCGGGTTGAGGTGGATGCCGCGGAAGATCGCCGGCAGCGAGATGATGACGATAGAGGCGTTGACCGTCGCCGCGAGCATGCCGAGCGTCGTGTTGGACAGCGCGACCCATTTGTAGTGCGCCCCCCGCAGACCCCGCTTGCCGTCAGAGCCCTGCGCGGCTGTGCTCGCGTTGCCGTCACCCTGCCTCCGGTCTGCCGTAGTCAAGTCAGTGCGCCCTCACTGGGTGTGATCTGCCGGTACCAACGTCTGAACTGGGTACGAGCCTAAGTTATTTCATAGGCTAACTATCTTCCTGATCAGCCGCGAGGCCGGGATCCGCTCTGATTCGGGCCGGGACGCCCTGCGGCCGGGCCCCGGACCTGCGGCTGCCGGTCCTTATGGTCAAGGGCGGATCTGGGTAGCTCTTGCTGTGATGAAGCTCATTGACGATCTGCTCGACCGTGCCGACGCGCTGCAGCGCCGCTGGCCGCCTGCCGCGTTCGCAGTCGCAGTGTGGAAGAAGTTCAGCGATGACCGGGCGGGCGATCTGGCGGCGCTGATCGCTTATTACGCTTTCGTAGCGATATTCCCGCTGCTGCTGGTGCTGGTTACCCTGCTGGATCTCGTGCTGCGGCATGACCCGGCCCTGCGCCATAAGCTGGTCGACTCGGCGCTGAGCGCTTATCCGGTGATCGGGACGCAGATCAAGAACAGCGTCCATCCGCTGACCAGCACGGGCCTTGCTCTGGCGGCCGGCCTGATCGGGGCGCTGTTCGGGGCCAGGGGCGTCGCCAGGGCGATGCAGAACGCCCTCAACTCCGTGTGGGCCGTTCCCCGTGACCGCCGGCCGGCGTTTCCCGCATCGGCGCTCCGCAGCTTCGGGCTCGTCGTTGTGATCGGCCTAGATCGTTGACCGGTAATTCGTGGCTGGTGAGAGCCCTGGTCGGCGACACGCCGCGAGTGGTCCGTGAACGGTAAGTGAAGAGTGTCCAGAATCGGCGTGTCTACACACGTCCGGACCCTGGAGCCCACCCGTGATCGCCGACCTGGACACTCTCCTGACCGCACTGTACGTGGAACTGACCGACCGCATCATCCCCTCGCGCGGCCTCGTGCGCCGCGGTCCGGGCAAGCCGCCGGAAGTCACTGACGCGGAGCTGGTGTGCCTGGCCGTGGCGCAGGTGCTGCTGCGCTACGACGATGAACGGCACTGGCTGCGCGCCGCAGCCAGGCAGGTCGGGCACTTGTTCCCGCGGCTGCTGGGACAAAGCGAGTACAACGACCGGGTCAAGGCCGCCGCGCCGCTGATGGAGGCGGCACTGCGGTGGCTGGCTGAGGCGACGCCGGGCAGCGCGGAGATGCTGCGGCTGATGGATGCCACGCCTATCCCGTGCGGGCAGTCCGCGGTCACCGCGAAGCGCTCTGACCTGTTCGGATGGGCCGGCTACGGGTACTGCCCCAGTCACTCGCGCTGGTACTGGGGCAGCAAGCTGCTGCTGATCTGCACCTGCGACGGGACGGTCACCGGGTTCGCCCTGGCTAACCCCAAGCTCTTCGGCGAACGCGAGGAAGCCCGCCAGATGCTGGACCACCAGCCGGCTAACCGCCCGGCCCCCGGCACCGTCATCGTGACCGATAAGGGCCTGTCCGGCGAGGACACCGAAGCCTTCTTCGCCAGCCCGGATCTCGGCCTGACCCTGCTCCGCCCGGCCCGCAAGGACGAGAAAACCCCCCGGTACTTCCCGAACTGGCTGCGGCAGCGCGTCGAGGCAATCATCTGGACGCTGAAGAACCAGCTCGGCCTCGAACGCCACGGCGGACGCGTCCCTGCAGGCCTATGGGCCCGGGTCCTCCAGCGGCTGCTGGCCCTGAACGCCTGCATCTGGCACAACTGGCAGATCGGCGCACGCGTCAAGCGGTCCCTGATCGCCTACGATCACTGAGCTGCCCATATTTACCGGTCAACGATCTAGATCGTTGACCGGGGATTGCGGGCTGGTCAGGGCTGGTGGTCGTAGGCGGTGAGGGATCGTTTGACGGGTGCGCCGATCTGCCAGTTGAACCAGATGGCAGCGTTGAGCGCGAGGAGGCGCTGCACGGTCCTGGCCCACAGCCCGGCAGGGACCCGGCCGCCGTGGCGTTCGAGGCCGAGCTGGTTCTTCAGCGTCCAGATGATCGCCTCGACCCGCTGCCGCAGCCAGTTCGGGAAGGATCGGGGCTCCTTCTCGTCCTTGCGGGCCGGGCGGATCAGGGTCAGGCCCAGCTCGTCGCTGGCGAAGAACGCCTCGGTGTCCTCGCCGGACAGGCCCTTGTCGGTGACGACGGCAGTGCCGGGGGCCGGGCGGTTCGCCGGCTGGTGCTGCAGCATCTGCCGGGCCTGTTCGCGTTCGCCGTACAGCTTCGGATTCGCCAGGCAGAACCCGGTCACCGTGCCGTCGCACGTGCACATCAGCAGCAGCTTGGCGCCCCAGTACCAGCGGGAATGGCTGGGGCAGTAGCCATAGCCCGCCCACCCGTACAGGTCCGAGCGCCGCGCGGTGATGACCGAGTGCCCGCACGGGACGGGCGTGGCGTCCATCAGCCGCAGCGTCTCCGCGGTCGCGGGCGTGTGATCCGCCAGCCACCGCAGCGCGGCCTCCATCAGCGGCGCGGCCAGCTTGACCCGGTGGTTGTACTCGGCCTGGCCCAGCAGCCGGGGGAACAGGTGCCCCACCTGCCTGGCCGCCGCGCGTAGCCAGCGCCGCTCGTCATCGAAGCGCAGCAGCACCTGCGCCACGGCCAGGCACACCAGCTCGGCGTCGGTCACCTCCGGCCGCTGACCCGGACCGGACCGGGTAAACCCCCGCGAGGGGATGATGCGGTCGGTCAGCTCCACGTAGAGTGCGGTCAGGAGAGTGTCCAGGTCGGCGATCACGGAAGACTCCCAGAGTCAGACGTGTGTGAACACGCCGATTCTGGACACTCTTCACCTGTCAGTCACGGATCACTCGCGGCGTGTCGCCACACGCCGGCGACCTGCGTCGAATCCCCAGTCAACGATCTAGCAATGGCACAATCGAGCACGGCGAAGCTCCGGCTGGCGGGGCCTGTAGGAGGACACCTCGTATTACCGGAGCTTCGCCTCAGTTCATGATCAGGCACGCCGTTCCGATACCAGATCGCGACAG
>Ga0209131_1000972_pt1 | contig 19771 bp, 19 predicted proteins | sample GraSoi_2013_40cm_FD_185826 | JGI IMG/M metagenome (GOLD analysis project Ga0209131, IMG submission 185826) | Grasslands soil microbial communities from the Angelo Coastal Reserve, California, USA - Sample 9_17_2013_40cm (SPAdes) (version 2) | ecosystem: Environmental > Terrestrial > Soil >... | reverse complement strand
GCCTTTCAAAGCGATTCCTCCTTTCGGAACGGTACACAGCAGCTTTCCACTGAAGGTACTTAAAAGGCGAGACAGATCATCTGAGACAGCGAGCGTCAAGCTGAAGTGCCCGCCCATTCCGGCGCGCAGTACTTTCGGCGACCATGGGTCGGCGCAGGCCCGGTCGACGATGATCGAAGCGATGCCGAAGGCCGCCGCGCTGCGAATGATCACGCCCACGTTTCCGGCATCCTGGATCCCCTCGAGAAATACGCAGTGACCCTTGGAAGCCTCCTTCGAGGCGGGGATTTCGATCTCGGCGGCGATGCCTTGCGGCGTCTCGGTATCGGCAATGGCTTTGAAGACGTTCTGCGAGAGCGCCTGCGGAACGATGCCCGCGCGCTTGATGAGTCCTTGGACTTCCGGATCGCCGATTCTCTCCTCGCTCACAAGAAGATCGAGCGGCGCAAGCCCGGCATCGAGGAGCGCGGTGACCAGGTGCGGGCCCTCCACCAGCGCGCGTCGTTCCTTTTTTCTGAAGCGCGCATCCCGCGCGAGCTTCGCCCAGCGCTTGACGCGCGGGTTGTCGCGCGAGCTGATCATCGGCGGCGCCGCGGAATCAGTTCTGCCTGCCGCGCATCTGCTCCCGCTCGCGCTCCTGCGCCTGCTTGAGCGTGCGCAGCAGCTTGCGGTAGCTGCGCATGCGCAGCGGCTCGGCCATCGCGCTCCAGCTCTTCGCGAACAGGTCCTGCTGGAAGAACACGCCGACCGGCTGGAAGCTGCGCCGGTGGATCTCGCAGGGGCCGAAGCGCCCCAGCGACTCGAAATGCTCCGAAGTGGCGTAGCCCTTGTGCTTGTCGAAGCCGTACTGCGGGTAGCGCTCGTGGAGCGCCTGCATTTCCGCGTCGCGGGCCGTCTTGGCGAGGATCGAGGCCGCGGAGATCGGCTTGTGCAGGGCGTCGCCGTCGACGAACGCGCGCGCCGCGCAGCCGAGGTCTTTCGGACAGGCGTTGCCGTCCACCCACACCTCCTGCGGCTTCACGCCGAGGGCGTGCACCGCCCGCCGCATGGCCAGCATCGAGGCCTGGAAGATGTTGATCCGGTCGATCTCCTCGACCGTGGCGAAGGCGACCGACCAGGCGATGGCGCGCTCCTTGATGCGCGCGGCGAGCACGTCGCGCCGTTCGGCCGTGAGCACCTTGGAGTCGGCGAGGCCGTTCACGCGCCGCGCCGGGTCGAGGATGACGGCCCCGGCATAGACCGGGCCGGCGAGCGGTCCGCGCCCCGCTTCGTCGACCCCGCACACCACCAAGCTAAGAACGTTTTTTATCGAGAACCCCCAGCACCGCGTCGGCCGCCTTGACCGCCGTATTCTGCCTGAGCAGCTCGTGGAATTCATGGAAGCGCTCGACCTGGCGGCGCTGCCCGGCGGTATCGCGCAGCAGGTCGAGGAGCCCCTGCGCGAGCCCGGCCGGCGACGCCTTCTCCTGGATCAGCTCCGGCACCAGGAACTCGCCCGCGAGGATATTGGGGAGGCCGACGTATGGCAGATAGAACAGGGAGCGCATCAGCGCGGAGGTGAACGCCGACTGGCGGTAGGCGATCACCATCGGCGTCTTGCACAGCGCCGCTTCCAGGGTCGCGGTGCCGCTCGCGACCAGCGCGATGTCGGCGGCGGCGAGCGCCTCGTGCGAATGGCCGAAGAGCAGCGTGAGCGGCAGATCGGTCCGCTGGTGCTGGTGCACGGCGAGCTCGAACAGGTCGCGCGTCTCGCGCGTCGCGGTGGGGCACACGAAATGCACGTCGGGGACTTCCTGGCGGAAGCGGTGCGCCGCCAGCACGAATGCGGACGCCATGTACTTCAGCTCGGAGCGCCGGCTGCCGGGAAGAAGCGCGACGATGAGCTTGCCCGAGGGCAGCCGCAGCTGCGCGCGCGCCTCGTCCTTCTTCGGCTTCTGGGGAAGGAGGTCGGCCAGGGGATGGCCCACGTACGTGACCGGCACGCCGGCCTTGCGGTACAGCGGCTCCTCGAACGGGAACATCACCAGGATATGGTCGACGGAATGCGCGATCTCCCGGATGCGCCAGCCGCGCCAGGCCCAGATCGAAGGGCTGACGTAGTGGATGGCGGGGATGCCGGCGTCCTTGAGGCGCCGCTCCAGGCCGAGGTTGAAGCCCGACGAGTCGACGCCGATGAACAGGTCCGGCCTCGCCTGCAGCAGCTCGCGCGCGAGCCTGCGCCGGATTGCCATGATCTCGCCGAGGTGGCCGAGCAGCTCCGCGTAGCCGCGCACCGAGAGCTTGTCCATCGGGTACGCCGACTTGAATCCCTCGTTCGCCATGCGCGGGCCGCCGATGCCGGCGAACTCGATGGGCCGGCGGCGCGCCTTGAGCGCGGCCATCAGGTGCGCGCCGAGAAGATCGCCCGAGGCCTCGCCGGCCACCATGCCGACGCGCAGGTCACGACTGTTCACTAGCGCAGGATGCCGCGCTGACTGCGGAGAAGAAAATCCAGGAACAGGCGCACCTCGGAAAACTCGGCGGCCTGCGCCTCGAGCTCGCGCTTCGCCTCGTCGAGCCCTAGCCCGCTGCGGTAAAGCGTGCGGTAGGCGCGCTTGAGGGCATTGATGGACTCGGGCGCAAAGCCGCGCCGCTTCAGCCCCTCGCTGTTCAGGCCGTAGGGCTTGGCCGTGTTCCCCGCCGCGGTGACGTACGGCGGCAGGTCCTGCGGCAGATAGGTGCCCATCCCCGTGAACGCGTGCGCGCCGATGTGCACGAACTGGTGCACCAGGGTCGTAGCGCCGAGGATCGCCCAGTCGCCGACGTGCACATGTCCGGCGAGCTGGCAGGCGTTGGCGAAGATCGCATGGCTGCCGATCACGCAGTCGTGCGCGAAATGCACGTACGCCATGATCCAGTTGTCGTCGCCGACCCGCGTCGCGCCCGCGTCGAGGGCGGTGCCGCGGTTGATGGTCACATACTCCCGGATCGTGTTGCCGTCGCCGATTTCCACCGCCGTGTCCTCGCCGGCGTATTTCTTGTCCTGCGGCGGGCCGCCGATCGAAGCGAAATGAAAAATGCGGTTGCGCCGCCCGATGCGCGTGCGCCCGTCGAGCACCACGTGCGAGCCGATCCAGCTCTCCTCGCCGATCTCGACCTGCGGGCCGATCACCGAGAACGGCCCCACGACGACGTTGCGCGCGAGGCGCGCGGCGGGATCCACGAGGGCGCTCGGGTGGATCCCCTCCGTCATGTCCCGACCGCGCAGAGGATGGTGGCCTCCGCGGCGAGCTCGCCGGCGACCCGCGCCTCGCAGCTGAACCGGCCGATGCCGCGCAGCTGGCGCTCGAGCCTGACCTCGAGCTCGAGCTGGTCGCCGGGCACGACCGGCCGCTTGAAGCGCGCGCGGTCGATTCCGACGTAGTAATACAGCGAGTCCGGATTGGGCTTCTCGCCGCGCGAGCGGAACACGAGCACGCCGGCGGCCTGCGCCATCGCCTCGAGGATCAGCACCCCCGGCATGATCGGCCGCTGCGGGAAATGCCCCGGAAAATACGGCTCGTTGGCCGAGACGTTCTTCACCGCCAGGATGCGCTTGAACGGCTCGAACTCCTTGACGCGGTCGAGCATCATCATCGGGAAGCGCTGCGGAAGGTGCGCGAGCACCTCGTTGATGTCCATCTCAGCCACGTTTTTTCTCCTTTGCCTCCAGCTTGCGTACCCGGTCCAGCAGCGCGGCGAGCTGCCGCACCACGGCCGTGTTGCGCAGCCAGGAGCTGTGCTCCTCCGAGGGATACAGGCCGGTGTAGGTCCCGGCCTTGAGCAGCGAGTGCGTGACGACGGTGGCGCCGGAAATCGCCACGTGATCGGCGATCCTGATGTGGCCGACGATCTGCGCGGCGCCGCCGATCGTGCAGTGGGCCCCGATGTCGGTGCTGCCGGCGATGCCGACGCAGCCGGCGATCGCGGTATGGGCGCCGATGCGCACGTTGTGGCCGATCTGGATCTGGTTGTCCATCTTCACGCCTTCCTCGATCACCGTGTCGTCGATGGCGCCGCGATCGATGGTGGTGTTGGCGCCGATCTCGACGTCGTCGCCGATGACGACGCGGCCGATCTGCGGGATCTTGATCCAGCGCCCGCCCTCCTTGGCGATGCCGAAACCGTCAGCGCCGATCACGGCGCCGCTGTGGACGATCACGCGGGCGCCGAGGACGCAGCCGGGATATACCACCGCGCCGGGATAGAGGCAGCTGTCGTCGCCGATCGTGACGCCCTCGCCGACCACGCACTTCGGACCGATCGACACGCGCGCGCCGAGCTTCGCCGCGCCGGACACCACCGCCGAGGGATGCACGCCGGGCGCCTGCAGGGTCAGGGGATTGAAGAGCTGCGACACGCGGGCGAAAAACGCGTACGGATGCTCGCAGACGATGCGCGGCAGCGCCGTCAGCGCCTCGTTCTCCGTCGAGAGGATGACCGCCGCGGCGCGCGTTTCCGCGAGCGACGCCTTGTAGCGCGAGCTGGTGAAAAAGCTGATCTCGCCGGCGCCGGCGCGCTCGAGCGATCCGACCTGGCGGATCAGCGTCTGCGCGTCGCCTGCGACGCGGCCGCCGAGGCGCGAGGCGATTTCCCCGAGCGTCATCGGCGCTGCGCGCATGCCGTCACTTCGCCGGAGGCTTGCCTTCCAGCGCCTTGATCACCTTGTCGGTGATATCGATGCGCGGGCTCACGTAGGCCGGCATCTCCTGGAAGATGATGTCGAACTTCTCCTGCTCGGCGATCTGGCGGATCACCCGGTTGGCCTGCTCGACCACCTGCGCCAGCTCCTCGTTGCGCCGCGCGTTGATGTCCTCGCGGAACTCGCGCTGCTTGCGCTGGAAATCGCGGTTGAGGTCGCCGAACTCGCGCTCCTTGTTGCGGCGCTGGGCCTCGCTCATGGTCACGGAGTTCTTGTCGAGATCCTCCTGCATGTGCTTGAGCTGGTCGGCCATCTTCGCGAGCTCGTCGTCGCGCTTCTTGAACTCGCCTTCGAGCTTCTTCTGGGCGCGCATGGCGGGCGTGGAGTCGCGCAGGATGCGCTCGGTGCTCACGAAGGCGATCCTGCCCGGCGCGCCCGCGGGCGCCGCGGGCGCCTGGGCATGGACGAGCCCCGGAATGACCGCCGCCAGCACGGCGCAGAACACGCTCGCTTGCAGTTTCATGTCGTCGGATCCGCCCTATCGCCAAAATCACGCTGCCAGGCCAAAACCACGCTGCCTAGAACACGCTGCCGAAGGTGAATTGTAACCTCTGAATGTTGTCCCCCGACTTGGCGTTGAGCGCCTGGCCGTAGGACAGGCGCAAGGGACCGAACGGCGAGGCCCAGCTCAGGCCGATGCCGGTGGAGTAGCGCAGCTCGCCCAGGTCGATCGGCTGCCCCTGCCCGTACACCTGGCCGCCGTCGACGAACCAGGCGAGGCGCAGCGCGTTGTCCTTGCTCGCCCCGGGCATCGGGAACTGGAACTCGGCGGTGCCGACGATCCTGCGGTTGCCGCCGACGATGTTGCCGGCCGCGTCGCGCGGGCCCAGGGAGAACGAGTTGTAGCCGCGCACCGAGTCGGCGCCGCCGGCGTAGTAGTTCTTGAAGAACGGCAGCGGCTTGCCGCCGTACCCGCCGGCGTAGCCCAGGTCGGCGCGCAGGAACAGGGTGTAGTCGCGCGACAGCGGGTAGAAATACTGGTGCAGATAGCCGAAGCGGTAGTACTGGAGGTCGCCGCCCGCGAACTCGCTGCTGACCCTGGACAGGTTGCCGTCGGTGGGACGGATCAGGCTGTCGCGCGTGTCCATCGCCCAGCCCGTGGTCAGCGCGCCGTACTGATAATTGTTGCCGAAAGTGTTCACGAAATTGAGGTACTGCTGCGGGCTGGTGTCGAAGGTCGTCAGCTGCACCGTCTCGGCGTTGAGGCCGAAGCTGATCGAGACCTTCTCCGAGATCGGATAGCCGAACTTGACGCCGCCGCCCAGGGCATCGGTGCTGTAGGGGCCGACCGAGAGCCTCGAGGCGTCGGTCTTGCGCCGGTAGATGTCGAAGCCCTGGCTCACGCCGTCGACCGTGAAGTATGGATCGAGGTAGGACAGCGAATAGACCTTGTTGACCGAGCCGGAGTTGATCGACGCGGCGAGGAACTTGCCGGTGCCGAAGGCGTTGGTCTGCTGGATCGAGGTCGACAGCACCAGCTTTTCCACGCTCGAGAAGCCGGCGCCGAGCAGGAGGGCTCCGGTCGGTTTCTCCTTGACCGTGTAGAGCACGTCGACCTGGTCGGGCGTGGCCTCGACCGGCTGCGTCTCGACGTTGACCTCGCTGAAATACTGGGTGCGGTCGATGCGCCGCTTCGACAGCTGGATCTTGGAGGCGTCGTAGAACGCGCCCTCGAGCTGGCGCAGCTCGCGCCGCACCACCTCGTCGCGCGTCTTGTTGTTGCCCGCGACGGCGATGCGCCGCACGTAGACGCGCCGGCCCGGGTCGACGACGATGTTGAAGGCGACCGTGCGCTTTTCCTTGTCGAAGGTCGGCACCGCGTTGGCGTTGGCGAAGGCGTAGCCGTCGTTGCCCAGGCGCTCCGCGATCGCCTTGGTGCTCGCCGCGAGCTTCTCGCGCGAGAACACGTCGCCCGCCTTGAGCTGCACCAGCTTCTGCAGATCCTCCTTCGGCACCAGCGTCTGCCCGCTCAGCTCGACGTCCGAGACGCTGTATTTCTCGCCCTCGATGATGTTCACCGTGACGTAGATGTCTTTCCGGTCGGGCGTGATCGACACCTGCGTCGACTCGATGTTGAAGTCGATGTAGCCGCGGTTCTGGTAATACGAGCGCAGCGTCTCCAGGTCGGCGGACAGCTTCTCGCGCGCGTAGCGGTCGTGCTTGGTGTACCAGGTGAGCCAGCCCGGGGTGCGCAGCACGAACAGATCGATCAGGTCATCCTCGTCAAAAGCCGTCGCGCCGACGATGTTGATGCCGTGGATCTTCGCCACCTCGCCCTCGGTCACCGCGATGCTGATGCCGACGCGGTTGCGCTCGAGGGGCGTGACGGTCACCTGGACTTCCGCCGCGTACAGGCCCTTGGAGAGATACTGGCGCTTGATCTCCTGCTCGGCCGTGTCGAGCAGCGAGCGGTCGAAGATGCGCCCGTCGGCGATGCCGAGCTCGCGCAGCGCCTTGCGTATGTTGTCGGGCTCGAACTCGCGCAGGCCGGTGAAATCGATCTGCGCGATCGCCGGGCGCTCCTGCACGGTCACCACGAGAACGTCGCTGTCGACCTCGAGCCTGACGTCCTGGAAGAAGCCGGTGGCGAAGAGCGCGCGCATCGCCTGCTGCGCCTTCTCCTCGTTCATGGTCTCGCCGACCTTCACCGGCAGGTAGCTGAAAACCGTGCCCGGCTCGGTGCGCTGCAGGCCCTCGACCCGGATATCCCTGATCGTGAACGGCTTGAAAGACTGCGCCGCCGCTTCGCCCGGTGCGACGGCGGCGGCGGCAAGCAGAAAGGCGGCGAGCACCGCGCCGGGGATTCCGGGACGCCGCATTCAACCGCTCAGCAGACGATTCAAGTCGTTATAGAAAGCGAAGGCCATCATTACGAGCAGCAGCGCAAGACCGACGCGCTGCCCGAGCTCCATCACGCGCTCGGAAACGGGCTTGCCCTTCACGAGTTCGATCGCATAGTACATCAGGTGCCCGCCGTCGAGCAGCGGGATCGGCAGCAGGTTCAGCACGCCGAGGCTGATGCTGATGAGCGCGAGGAAGGTGAGGTAATAGGTGACGCCCATCTGCGCCGACTGCCCGGCGAAATCCGCGATCGTCACCGGGCCCGAGATATGCTTCCAGGAAACCTGGCCGATCAGTATCTTCGCGAGCATCTTCAGGCTGAACACCGATATCTCGAGCGTCTTGCCGATCGCCTTGCCCAGGCTTTCGAGCGGACCGTAGCTCACGCGCGTGTAGAACTTCTCCAGATCGCGCGAGGCGGCGCCGATCCTGCCGATCGGCCTGTCGTTCACTTTCCTGGATTCCGGCGTGACCTCGAGCTTGAGGCGCTCGGCGCCCCTCTCCACGAGCAGGCGCAGCGGCTTGTGCGGGCTCGCCTGGATGAGCTTCACGAACTCTTCCCAGGTCTCAACCACCTTGCCGTCGATCTCGAGGACGCGATCGCCCGGCTGCAATCCCGCCCGGGTCGCCGGGCTGCCGGCCTCCAGCGCGCCCACGACCGGCTGCAGCTTCGGCCGGTACAGGCGCACCCCCGCCTGCTCCAGCACGTCGGTCTCGGGCTCGGCGGATGAGAACCCGCTCAGGTCCAACACCGTCTCGGCGATGTGACCTTTCTCGTTGACGGTTTCCAGGCGGACCTTCTGCCCCTGCAGCGCGGCCTGGACGATCCGCCAGCGCAGATCCTGGAAGGTCGAGAGCGGCTCGCCGTTGGTCGAGCGCACAGTGTCCGCCGCATGCAGGCCCGCCGCCGCCGCGACGCTGCCCGCCGGCGGCTCGGCGATCACCGGCGCCCCCGCCACGACGATGAGGAACCGCTTCCACACGTTCTGGCGGTTGAACGCGCGCCCGAGCTCGGCCGGCTCGACCGGTCCTTCCCGCTCGTCGAGCATCTTCACGTAGCCGCCGAAGGGGATGGCGGCGATGACCCATTCGGTTTTATCTGAACCAATTCTTTTCGTGAACAACGCACGGCCAAAGCCAACCGAGAAGCGCAGCACCTTCACGCCGCACAGCCGAGCCACCAGGTAGTGGCCGTACTCGTGGACGACGATCAGGATCCCGAGCGCGACGATGAAGGCGACGAGCGTATGCAGGAAGCTCATGCCGCGCGCCCCAGGATCCTCGCCACGCGGCCCGCGGCGGCGCGGCGCGCATCGCCGTCCGCGGCGAGCACCGACGCGAGATCGGTGCCGGAGCCCGCGCTGAAATCGTTCAGCGTGTCCTCGATGACGCCGGGAATCGCGGTGAACGGCAGCCTTCCCTGCAGAAACGCCTCGACGGCGACCTCGTTCGCGGCATTCAGCGCCGCGGGCGCGGTACCGCCGGCGCGCAGCGCCGCGTAGGCGAGCGGCAGGCAGGGGAAGCGCTGCTCGTCGGGCCGCTCGAAGGACAGGCTCTTCATGGCGGTCAGGTCGAGCGGCTGCGCGCCGGAGGCGATGCGCTCCGGATAGCCGAGCGCATGCGCGATCGGCACGCGCATGTCCGGATTCGACATCTGCGCGATGACCGAGCCGTCCACGTACTCGACCATCGAGTGCACGATGCTTTGCGGATGGATCACGACCTCGATGCGCTCGGGCTCGAGATCGAACAGCCAGCGCGCCTCGATCACCTCGAGCCCCTTGTTCATCATGGTCGCGGAGTCGACCGAGATCTTGCGCCCCATCACCCAGTTCGGATGGGCGCAGGCCTGCTCGGGGGTCACGCCGCCGAGCTTGTCGAGCGGCAGCGCGCGGAAGGGGCCGCCCGAAGCGGTCAGGATTATTTTGCGGATCGATTTCTTGCCGGAAAAGCACTGGAAGACGGCGTTGTGCTCGCTGTCGACCGGGAGGATCTCGGCCCCGCTCTCCTGCGCGGCGCGCATGAAAAGCTCCCCGGCCATGACGAGCGCCTCCTTGTTCGCGACGAGCACGCGCTTGCCGGCGCGCGCCGCGCCCAGCGTGGCCGCGAGCCCGGCGGCGCCGACGATCGCCGCCATCACCGTGTGGCAGGCCGCATCGGCGACCACGAGCTCGAGCGCCGCCGCGCCGAACAGCAGCTCGCTTCCCGCCTGGGAAAATTTTCCCGCGAGCGCGCGGTCCCCGGCGACGCCCGACAGCACCGCGTAGCGCGGCCGGTGCCGGCGGCAGAGCTCGAGCAACGCGTCGGCGCCCGCGTGCGCGGTGAGCGCAAACACGCGGTAGCGCTCGGGATGGCGCGCGAGGACGTCGAGCGTGCTCGCCCCAATCGATCCTGTCGCCCCGAGCACTGTCACGTTCATGAATTCATTTCCCAACGATCCACGGCAACATCAGCGCAGCCAGCGGCAGCGTGGCCGTCGCGCTGTCCACCCGATCGAGGATGCCGCCATGACCGGGCAGGAGCGCCCCGCTGTCTTTCACCGCGGCCTGCCGTTTCACCGCGGATTCGAACAGGTCGCCGAGGATGCTGAGCACGGCGAGCAGCGCGGCGGCGGCAAGGTAGGGCAGCCATCTCACGTCTTCGACCTGCGCTCCGCAGATGATAGCGTAGGCGAGCGCCCCCAGAAGCCCGCCGATCGCGCCTTCGCGGGTCTTTCCCGGGCTGATCGAAGGCGCCAGCTTGCGCCGGCCCCAGGCGCGACCGGTGAAATAGGCGGCGGTATCCGCGATCCACACGAGCCCGAGCACGAGCAGCACTTGCAACGGCGGTAGCGCCGCCATGGCGAGGGCGGTCGGGATCAGCGCTACGAAGCCAACGACCGCGAGGGCCTTAAGGTGACACTCGCTCACGCCGCGCCACATCCACGGCGGCGCCACGGCGATCCAGAATATCGCGGAAACGAGGAAAGCCGCCTGCCACAGCGTGCTGTTGTAGAACGCGACGAGACCGAAAGCCATCGCGATCGCGTAAGCCCACGCGGCGGCCTTCCCGAAACGGCAAAGCTTCGCCCATTCGAACCCGCCCAGCGCGCAGATCGCCGCGAGCAGCGCGACGAGCCACGGGCGCGGCAGGAGGAAGAGAGCCGCGACAAAAGCGGCGAGGAGCACCGCCGCAGTAGCTACCCGCGTCGCCAGAGCGCCCGAAGGTCGACCCGCGGGCCCGGTCACAACGTCAGGCGACCTCGGCCCGCTTCGCCTGCTCGAGCTGCTCGCTGGTGCGGCCGAAGCGACGCTCGCGGCTGCGGTACGAATCGATCGCCTGGTCGAGGGCCGCCGCGTCGAAATCGGGCCAGAGCGTCTCGGTGAAATAGAGCTCCGTGTACGCGAGCTGCCAGAGGAGGAAGTTGCTGATCCTCTGCTCGCCACCGGTGCGGATGAACAGATCCGGCTCCGGCGCGTAGCTCATGGCGAGATAGGGCGCGAGATCCTCCTCGCGAATCTCGTCTTTCGGCGCGTTGTTCTTCAGGAAGACGTTCAGGGCCTGCACGACATCCCAGCGACCGCCGTAGTTGGCGGCGACGGAAAGCGTGAGCCGGCGGTTGCCGGCGGTGAGCGCTTCGCCCTGCTCTATCAGCTGCCGGATCTTCGGGTCGAAGCGGCTGGTATCGCCGACCACCTTGAGCCGCACGCCGTTGCGATGCAGCTTGTCGACCTCGTTCGCGAGCGCGCCCTGGAAAAGCTGCATGAGCAGCGCCACTTCCTCGGGCGGCCGGCGCCAGTTCTCCGAGCTGAAGGCGAACAGGGTGAGGTACTCGACACCGCGGTCGGCGCAGGCGTTGACCGCGGCGCGCACCGCTTCGACGCCGCGCTTGTGCCCGGCGAAGCGCGGCAGGTGGCGGCGCTTCGCCCAGCGGCCGTTGCCGTCCATGATGATCGCCACATGGCGCGGGACCGCGCCGTGCTGCGGCACTTCGCGGGTCGAGCTTCCATGGCTCGCATCGATGTCCGGCCGGTCCATTTCCGCGCTCATACCGCCAATAGCTCGGCTTCTTTCTGCTGCAGCAGCTTGTCGATCTCGCCGATGTGACGGTCGGTGAGCTTCTGCACGTCGTCCTGGGCGCGGCGCTCGTCGTTCTCGGAGACCTCTTTCTTCTTGAGCGACTCCTTCAGGTGGTGGATGGCGTCGCGGCGCAGGTTGCGCACCGCCACGCGCGCGTTCTCCGCCTCGTGCTTGACCACCTTGATCAGCTCCTTGCGCCGCTCCTCGGTAAGCGAGGGCATCGGCACCCTCACGGTCTCGCCGCTGGCGGCGGGATTGAGGCCGAGGTCGGACTCGCGGATCGCCTTCTCGATCGCCTGGCCCATCTTCTTCTCGAAGGGCGTGACGCCGATGGTGCGCGAGTCCATCAGCGTCACCTTCGCGACCTGGTTGAGCGGCGTGGGCGTGCCGTAGTAGTCGACCATGATGTGATCGAGCAGCCCGGTGTGCGCGCGGCCCGTGCGCACCTTGCCGAGGTCGTTCTTGAACGACTCGAGGCTCTTGCCCATCTTCTGCTCGGTGCTCTTCTTAAGCTCTGGGATCATCGCGCCCTCCCGCCGTCGTGCAAATCAGCCGTGCAAATCATACGTGAACCAGGGTGCCCTCGTCCTCGCCCACGACTACGCGCTGCAGGGCGTCCTTCTTGAAGATGCTGAACACGTTGATCGGCAGCTTCTGGTCGCGGCACAGCGTGAGCGCGGTCGCGTCCATGACCTTGAGGTTGCGGTTGATCGCCTCGTCGAAGCTGATCCGGGTGTAGCGCTGGGCGCGCGGGTCCTGCTTGGGGTCCGCGGTATAGACGCCGTCGACCTTGGTCGCCTTCAGCACGATCTCGGCCGCCATCTCGCTGCCGCGCAGCGCGGCGGCGGTGTCGGTGGTGAAGAACGGATTGCCGGTGCCCGCGGCAAAGATCACGATCTTGCCTTCCTCGAGGTAGCGGATCGCCTTGCCGCGGATGTAGGGCTCCACCACCTGCTCGATGTTGAGCGCCGACAGCGCACGGCTCGCGAGGCCCGCGTGGCGCATCGCGTCCTGCAGCGCGAGCGCGTTCATCACCGTGGCGAGCATTCCCATGTAATCCGCGGTGGCGCGGTCCATCCCCGCCGCCCCGGGGGCGACGCCGCGGAAAATGTTGCCCCCGCCGATCACCACGCCGATCTCCACGCCCATGCGCGAGACCTGCGCGATCTCGGAGACGATCTGCTCGATGGTCTGCCGGTTGATGCCAAACGCATCCTCGCCCATCAGGGCCTCGCCCGAGAGCTTGAGCAGGATGCGTTTGTATTTCGGCGCCGGCATCTAGTGCGCTTTGCCCGCCTGCGCCATCACCTCGGCGGCGAAATCGCCCGACTTCTTCTCGATTCCCTCGCCCACGACGAAGAAAGCGTAGCCGTTGATCTTCGCTTTTTTGGCGGCGAGCATCTTCTCGACACTCTGCTTGTCGTCTCTGACAAAAGGCTGGCCGAGAAGCGTCATTTCGCTGACGAACTTGTTCAGCGATCCCTCGACCATCTTCGCCGCGATCTCGGGCGGCTTGCCGGATTCCCTGGCGCGCGCCTCCTGGATTTTCCGTTCATCGTTCACGACGCCGGCCGGCACTTCGTCCTTGCGAAGGTATTTCGGCTTGGCGAACGCGATGTGCATGCCGAGGTCCTTGCCGACCTCGTCGGGACCTTCGAAGTCCACGAGCACGCCGATCCTGGCGCCGTGCAGGTAGAGGCTCAGCTTGCCCGCGGCCTGGATGCGGCGGAAACGGCGGATCGAGATGTTCTCGCCGATCTTCTGCACCAGGAACTGGCGCCGCTCCTCGATTTTCCCGGAGGACAGCTGGGATGCGTCTTTCGGATTCTGGGTCGCCACCGTTTCGGCGAGCGCCTGCGCGAATTCGAGAAAATCCTCGTTCTTCGCCACGAAATCGGTCTCGCAGTTCAGCTCGACGAGCGCGCCCGTCTTCGCGTCCGGAGACAGATACGAGCCGATCACGCCTTCCGCAGCGACGCGGCTCGCGGCCTTGCTGGCCTTCGCGCCGCTGCGGATGCGCAGCAGCTCCTCGGCTTTTTTCAGGTCGCCGCCGGCCTCGGTGAGGGCCTTCTTGCACTCCATCATTCCGAACCCGGTCAGGTCACGCAGTTCTTTGACCAGGGCTGCACTTATTTCTGCCATTTCCTTCGCTCCTTGCTACGTAGCTGCAGATTGAAAAAAAGCGCTAAAAGCGCTTTTTTTGCTTTCGCAAAAAAGGGGCACTAGGCCCCTTTTGTCGAATTTCGCGGGTGGCAGGTTACTCGCCACCCTCTTCTTCTTCCACCTCGACGAATTCGTCGCGCGAGGCGGCCGCAACTTCCTCCACCGACTGGCTGCGGCCCTCGAGGATCGCATCGGCCATGCCGCGGGCGTACAGGCGGATCGCCCGGCTGGAATCGTCGTTGCCGGGAATGATGTGGCTGATGCCGTCCGGGGAATGGTTGGTGTCGACCACGCCGATCACCGGCACGCCCAGCTTGACCGCCTCGGCTACGGCGCCCTTCTGGTAGCCGACGTCGATGATGAACAGCGCGTCGGGAAGCGCCGCCAGCTCCTTGATGCCGCCGAGGGAGCGCTGCAGCTTCGCCAGCTCGCGCTGGTAGCCGAGGGCTTCCTTCTTCGGGATGCGTTCGAAGGTGCCGTCGATGGTCATCTGCTCCATTTCCTTCAGGCGCTTGATGGACTGCTTGACGGTCTTGAAGTTCGTCAGCATGCCGCCGAGCCAGCGATGATCGACGTACGGCATCATGCAGCGCTGGGCTTCCTCGCGCACGATGTCGCGGGCCTGTCGTTTGGTGCCGACGAAGAGCACGCTGCCGCGGTTGGCGGCCAGCGTCTTCGCGAACTTGAGCGCATCCTGGTACAGCGAGAGGGTGCGCTCCAGGTTGATGATGTGGATCTTGTTGCGATGCCCGAAAATGAACGGCGCCATCTTCGGGTTCCAGTACCGGGTCTGGTGTCCGAAATGGACCCCGGCTTCGAGCATTTGACGCATGGTCACTGACAAACAATTTCTCCTTAGGGTTATGTCTGCCGCTGCGGTCACGGACCCTTTCGGATCACCCTAGTGGAACCGCGCGGGATATTTGACTTGCAATAGCGCAAGTCAGCCCAAAATTCTAGCATAATCAGTCACCAATGAACGCCGTGGTCAAGACTTCCGACGAAATAGAGCGCATGCGCATCGCGGGCCGGCTCGCCTCCGAGGTGCTCGACTTCATCACCCCTCATGTGCGTCCCGGCGTCACGACCGGACAGCTGAACGACCTGTGCCACGACTACATGGTCAACGTGCAGCAAACGGTGCCGGCGCCCCTCAACTATGCCCCGCCCGGCTACAAGCCCTATCCCAAGTCGATCTGCACCTCCGTGAACCACCAGGTATGCCACGGCGTGCCCGGCGACCGGGTGCTCAAGGCCGCCGACATCCTCAACATCGACGTCACCGTGATCAAGGACGGCTTCCACGGCGACTGCAGCCGGATGTTCTACGTGGGCGAGCCCAACATCCAGGCGCGGCGCCTGGTCGAAGTCACCCACGAATGCATGTGGCTCGGAATCCAGCAGGTGCGCCCCGGCGCGCGCCTCGGCGACGTGGGCGCGGTCATCCAGCGCCACGCCGAGAAGCACGGGTTCTCGGTGGTGCGCGAATTCTGCGGCCACGGCATCGGCCGGAAATTCCACGAGGAGCCGCAGGTCCTGCACTACGGCAAGCCCGGGTCGGGGCTGCCGCTGGAAGCCGGGATGACCTTCACCATCGAGCCGATGATCAACGCCGGCAAGCCGGGAATCCGCGAGCTTGCCGACGGCTGGACGATCGTAACCAAGGACCACAGCCTGTCCGCGCAGTGGGAGCACACCGTGCTGGTCACGCCCTCCGGGCACGAAGTCCTTACCCGCTCGGCCGGGTCGGTGCCCGCGCCCGCCCTGAGCGCCCTGAGCGGATAAGGAAGCCGGTGACCGCGGCTCTGCGTCAGGCCGCGCCGGCCTGGGACCGGTGGCGCGACGAGCTCGGCGCAGGCCGCCAGGCGTTGCGCGAGGCCTATTACAAGCAGCCCAAGCCGCAGGTCCTCCTGCGACGTCACGCGCAGCTCATCGACCGGATCGTCAAATCGGTCTGGGCCGAGGTCGGTCTCGGGTCGGAGGCGGCGCTGGTGGCGACGGGCGGCTACGGGCGCGGCGAGCTTTTCCCCTGCTCCGACATCGACCTTCTCATCCTCCTCGCGGACGAGCCCGCGCCCGCGCAGCGCGAATCCCTGGAACGGCTGATCGGCGCGTTCTGGGATATCGGCCTGGAGATCGGCCACAGCGTGCGCACGCCGCAGGCCTGCGTCGAAGTCGCCCGCGAGGACATCACCGTGCGCACCACCCTGATGGAGGCGCGCTATCTCGCCGGCAGCCGGAGCCTCTACAAGAACTTCAAGGACCGGTTCGACAAGGAAAGCGATCCGGTCTCGTTCCTGAAGGCGAAAAAGCTCGAGCAGGAGCAGCGCCACGCCAAGCACCAGGACTCGCCCTATTCCCTCGAGCCCAATCTGAAGGAGGCGCCCGGCGGGCTGCGCGACCTGCAGGTTATCCAGTGGATCGCGCGCGCGAGCGGCATGGGCCATACCTGGGCCGACCTCGTGAAGCACGGCGTGATCGAGCGCGACGAGGCGCGCCAGCTCGCGCGCCACGAGGCGGCGATGCAGGATCTTCGCATCCGGCTGCACTACCTCGCCGGCCGGCGCGAGGATCGCGTGGTGTTCGATTTCCAGAACGCCCTCGCCGAGGAATACGGGATCAAGGAGACGGCCGACCGCCGCGCGAGCGAAGTGATGATGCAGAAGTACTACCGCGCGGCGAAGACGGTGACGCAGCTCAACACCATCGTCCTGCAGAACCTCGAGGCGCGCCTCGTACCCCGGCGCGACGTCAGCCCCAGGATCCTCAACGAGCGCTTCCAGGTCCGCGGCGAGCTGCTGGAGGTGGCCGACGAGAAGATCTTCGAGAAGACGCCGAGCGCCATCCTGGAGAGCTTCCTGCTGATGATGCAGCACCAGGAGCTGCGCGGCATGACGGCGCCGACGTTGCGGGCGCTCTGGCGCGCCCGGTTCTTGATCAATTCCAGGTTTCGAAAAGATCAAACTGCAAAGCTCCTGTTCCTGCACATCCTGCAGCAGCCGCGCGGCATCGTGCACGAGTTCCGCCGCATGAACCAGTACGGCATCCTCGGCCGCTACCTGCCGGAATTCGGCCGCGTCGTCGGGCAGATGCAGCACGATCTCTTTCACGTCTACACCGTAGACCAGCACATCCTGATGGTGCTGCGGAACCTGCGCCGCTTCACGATGCCGGAGCTCGCCCACGAGTTTCCGCTGTGCACCGAGCTGATGAGCGGCTTCGAGCGGCGCTGGCTTCTCTACGTCGCCGCCCTGTACCACGACATCGCCAAGGGCCGCGGCGGCGATCATTCCGAGCTCGGCGCGGTCGACGCCCGCAGCTTCTGCAAGCGCCACGGCCTTTCGAACGAAGACCGCGAGCTGGTCGAGCTCCTGGTGCAGAACCACCTTTCGATGTCGAGCGTCGCGCAGAAGCAGGACGTGCACGATCCCGAGGTGGTGCGCGCCTTCGCGGAGCGCGTCGGCAGCGAACGCAACCTCGTCGCCCTCTATCTCCTGACGGTCGCGGACGTGCGCGGCACCAGTCCCAAGGTCTGGAACGCATGGAAAGCGAAGCTGCTCGAGGATCTTTTCCGCGCCGCGCGGCGCACGCTCACCGGCGAGCCGCTCGCCCGCGACGCGGCGCTCGCCGAAAAAAAGGCCGAGGCCGAGCGGCTGCTGCGCCTCTACGCGCTCTCGGACAACGTGAAGGACGCCCTCTGGGCGCAGCTCGACATCACCTATTTCCTGCGCCACGACGCGCAGGACATCGCCTGGCAGACGCGCAACCTGCACTACCGCGTCGACACCGACAAGCCTGTCGTGAAAGCGCGCCTCGCCCCCTTTGGGGAGGGTTTACAGGTCATGGTCTACACGAAGGACCGCGAAGCGCTCTTCGCGCGCATCTCCGGCTACTTCGAGCGCGCCGGGTTCAACATCGCCGAGGCGAAAGTCCACACCACGCGCCACGGCTACGCGCTCGACACCTTCCTCGTCCTCGGCAAAGGCCGCGAAGCGCACTACCGCGACATGATCGCCGCCATCGAAAGCGAGCTCGCCATCGAGCTGCAGTCGGACGCTCCGCTCGCCCCGCCGCGCGGCGGTCGCCTCTCGCGCCGCGTGCGGCACTTTCCGATCTCCCCGGTCGTCGACATCCGTCCCGACGAGCGCGGCACCTATCAGGTGCTCTCCGTCGTCGCCAGCGACCGCCCCGGCCTGCTTTACTCGGTCGCCCGAACCCTCGCCGACTACCGGATCAACCTGCACACGGCCAGGATCAACACGCTGGGCGATCGCGCCGAGGACGTGTTCCTGATCTCGGGCGAATCTCTGGCCAACTCCAAGACCGTGCTGCAGCTCGAGCAGGAGCTGATGAAGGAGCTGCAGGTCTAGCCCGCTCGCTGCCTTTACTCCCGATCTACTCCTCGGCGGGCAAGTCCTGATCAGGAAACAGCGCGTCGTTGAAGCCGAACTTCGTGAAATCGCGGATGCGCATCGGGTAGAGGATGCCGTCGAGGTGGTCGCATTCATGCTGCACCACACGAGCGTGGAAACCCTCAGCGTCGCGCTCGAAGCGTTTGCCGTGCTCGTCGTAGCCGGCGTAGTGCAGGCGCAGCCAGCGCGGCACCCAGCCGCGCATGCCGGGAACGGAGAGGCAGCCTTCCCAGCCCTCCTCGATCTCGTCGGAAAGAACCTTGATTTCCGGGTTGATGAGCACGGTGTCGGGCACCGGCTCGATGCCGGGATAGCGCGGGTTCGAGGTGACGCCGAAGATGACCACGCGCAGGCCGACGCCGATCTGCGGCGCCGCGAGGCCGGCGCCATTGAGCTGCGCCATGGTGTCGCGCATGTCGAGCAGCAGTTGATTCAATTCATCTGTATCGAATTGCGTCACGGCGGCGGATTTCGCCAGCAGGCGCGGATCGCCCATGCGCAGGACTTCGCGAATCATTTCTTGCAGAGCGCCTCGATGATGCGGCGCACCCGTCCCATGGATTCGTCGAGCACCGCCGAGATGCGGTCGAGCGGAATGGCGTGCTCGCTCTCGGCGCGGCCGGCAGCGTAGTTGGCGACCACGTTGATCGCCGCGTATTCGAGGCTGATCTCGCGCGCGAGCGCCGCTTCCGGCATCCCGGTCATGCCGACCACGTCGGCGCCGTCGCGCTCGAGACGGGTGATCTCGGCGGCGGTCTCGAGGCGCGGGCCCTGGGTTGCCGCGTAAACGCCCTTATCCACGATCTTTTCCTTGCTCGCCGCGGCCGCCTTCACGAGCTGGGCGCGCAGCTCGCTCGAGTAGGGCTCGGTGAAATCGATATGGTTCACCGGCGCGCCCGTGCCTTCGAAGAAGGTCGATGGCCGCCCCCAGGTGTAGTCGATGACCTGGTGCGGCAGCCCCAGCACGCCCGGGCCGAGGTCCTTGCGGATCCCGCCCACGGAGGCCACCGACACCACGGAGCGCGCGCCCGAATCCTTGAGCGCCCAGAGGTTCGCCCGGTAGTTCACCTGGTGCGGCGCGATGGTGTGGCCGTAGCCGTGGCGCGCGAGGAACACCACCTCGCAGTCCGCGATGCGCCCGAGGATCAGCGCGCCCGAAGGCTCCCCGTACGGGGTGCGCACCACCTTGCGCTGCACGACCTCCATGTTGCCGAGCTTGGAAAGCCCGCTGCCGCCGATGATCGCCAGCATGCTCAGTGGGCCCGCATGGCGCGGATCTCGGGAAGGTTGCGCCAGTAGCCTTTCGCGTCCATGCCGCAGCCGAAAACGAAGCGGTCGGGAATCTTCAGGCCGACGAAGTCGGCGGCGATGGGTTTCTTTTTATCCAGGGTCTTCTCCACCAGCACTGCGCAATGGAAGTCGTCGGCGCCGAGCTCGAGCAGCCCGTCTTTTATCGCGCGCATGGTTTCGCCGTGGTCCAGGATGTCGTCGAGGACGAGGACCGTGCGTCCCCTCACTTCGCTCGGCTTGACTTTCCACTGGACCCCCGCGCCCTGCGTCGCCGCGCCGTAGCGCG
>Ga0209131_1000971_pt1 | contig 19775 bp, 16 predicted proteins | sample GraSoi_2013_40cm_FD_185826 | JGI IMG/M metagenome (GOLD analysis project Ga0209131, IMG submission 185826) | Grasslands soil microbial communities from the Angelo Coastal Reserve, California, USA - Sample 9_17_2013_40cm (SPAdes) (version 2) | ecosystem: Environmental > Terrestrial > Soil >... | reverse complement strand
GCCACTCCGCGGCATTCCATGAAGAACGGGCCGCCGCGATGAATGAACAACCGTTCGCGCACCACATGGGCGGCGCCCGCAAACGCCGCGTCGGCGTCGCCGACCGTGATCGGCACCCGCGCCGCGATATTGGAGCTGCTCCCGGCGTGGGCCAGAGGACTGCCGGGCATCATCGCGGCGGCGCAATCCGACACGGCAGGGAGCGGCTCGTAATCCACCTCTACGAGCGCGGCGGCATCCTCTGCGACGTGGCGGCTGTCGGCCACCACGATCGCGACCGGCTCCCCCGCATAGACGGTTTCCCCGCGGGCCAGCGCATACGGCAAATGAAGCTCCGTGATGGCCGGCGTCGGGACGAACAGCGGCAGTGCGTTCCTTTGCAGCGGCTCCGGCAGGTCCGTAAAGCCGAGCACCAGGTGCACACCGTTGAGGGCTTTTGCGGCGGAGGTACCGATGCCGCGGATCTTGGCGTGGGGGTGGGGGCTGCGGGCGAACGCTGCGTGAAGGGCGCCGGGCAACCGCACGTCATCGACGAAGCGCCCCCTCCCGGCGAGCAGCGCCGGATCCTCCTTTCGCTTGACGGCAGCCCCGAACCATTTCGCTCCCATAATTTCTCCGACGAATTGCAACGGCGCGTTCGCCAATCCATTATCACGCGACGCCCGGAATTGTCTTGGCGTCAACCCGAATTCCAGATGTGCCCCGCCAATGCTTGATAAGCCCGTCGATGCCGCCGCTCACGCGACTCAATCCGACCCAGCGGCAGATCTGCAGTCGCACCTCGCTGATCTCGAAGCGCGCGGTCTTCTCGTGCGCATCGACCGTCCTATCGACAAAGATACCGAGTTGCACCCGCTGGTGCGCTGGCAGTTTCTCGGCGGCATTCCGGAGAACAAGCGGCGCGCCTTTCTGTTCACCAACGTGACTGACCGCACGGGCCGGCGCTATGACATGCCGGTGGCGGTCGGGGCGCTGGCGGCGTCGCCCGACATCTATGCGGTGGGCATGGGTCAGCCCGTGGCGAGCATCGGTCAAGCCTGGATGAAGGCCATCGCCAATCCGATCGCCCCGGTTGAGGTTGCGTCTGCGCCGTGCCAGGACGTGGTCGTTGCCGGCGACGACTTGCGACCACCGGGTTGCGGCCTCGCCAGCCTCCCGGTGCCCGTGTCGACGCCCGGGTTCGATGCCGCGCCTTATCTTACGGCTACGCTGTGCATCACCCGCGATCCCGACAGCGGCATCCAGAACATGGGCATGTACCGGGCCGCCCTGAAGGCGACCGACCGGCTGGTGGTGCGCATGGTGGCGCGGCCTTCGGGCGGCGCCGGCGGCTACTATCACTGGCTCAAATATAGGGAGCGCTGCGCCCCCATGCCGATCGCGATCGTGATCGGCGCCGCGCCGGTCGTCGCCTTTACGAGCCCGCAGAAGCTCGCGATCGACCTTGACGAACTCGCGGTGGCAGGGGGGCTCGCCGGCAGGGCAGTGAGGATCGTCAAGGCCAAGACCGTCAATCTCATGGTGCCGGCCGATGCGGAGATCGTCATCGAGGGCTTCATCGACACGGAGCGGCTCGAGCCCGAGGCGCCGTTCGGGGAGAGCAACGGCTATGTGGCGCTGGAGGCCTACAACATGCCGATGCGGGTGACGGCGATCACCCACCGTCGCGCCCCGGTGTTCTGTTCGATCATCAGCCAGGTGACGCCCTCAGAATCGAGCGTGATCAAGAAAGTGGCCTATGAGCCGCTGTTTCTCAATCACCTGCGCAGCGATCTGTCCATCAAGGGCATCCGCCGCGTCGTCATGCACGAGCGGCTCACCAACCTGCGGCCTGTGATCTTCCTGCAATATGCGGCGGAGACGCCGAAGAGCGAGGTGTGGCGCGGGCTCTCGGGCGCCGCGACCTTCATGGCGGGTTGCGGCAAGATCGTTGTTGCGGTGAGCGAGGACGTCGACCCGGAGTCGCTCGATGCGGTGCTGTGGTCGCTGGCCTATCGGTCGAACCCCATCGAGGACGTCCACATAGAGCCCTACCGGAGCAACTTGCAGGGCGCTCAATACGGCCCGCGCAGCGCCGATTCCAGCATGCTGATCGACGCCACCCGCAAACGGGCGATGCCTCCGCTGGCGCTGCCGGCGCGGCAGTTCATGGAGCACGCGCGTACGATCTGGGAGGAGCTGGGCCTGCCGGCGCTCACCGCGCAATCGCCCTGGCACGGCTACACGCTCGGCGACTGGACCGACACCTTCGAAACTTTCGCGCGCCGCGCCACCATGGGCGACTGGGAGTCGACCGGCCGCGAAACTTTGGCGCGCCAGCGCACGGGGGTGATGCCGGAGACGCCGACCCGGGAGGGGACTGGCGGGATGGGGGAGTAATGCCAAGTCGCGATGTGAGGGACAGTTCCGAATTCGTAATCCGTGACGCGCTGCAACACTGGAAAGAGTGCCGCGCCCATCAAGACATGGACGTGGAAGAATTGCGCCGGCTCTGGCAGGCCGGAATTGAAAGCGGTCCCGGTCGCTTCAGGTCGATCGGTGCGATCAAGAAAGAGGCCCGGCGCCAAGTCGCTAAAGCAGAACCGTGAGCAAGCGCAACAACGATATCGCAGTTCTCAGTTTGACCTTAAGCTTTGAGCTTGCTGTCGCGTGCACTGCCGAAGCTGCGCAACAAGAAGCTCGGCGCGGAGAGGCTTTGTCAGGAAAGCGCCACCGCTAAATCCGCTCGGCCGCTGGTCTTGAGAATAGCCTGACACTGTAACGAAGGGAGTGCCGTTATCCGCCAGCAGTCGGGCGATCGGTTCTGAGGTTTCGACGCCTAAATTGATGTCGAGCACGGCGGCGTCACAACTGAACTCTTTTAAAAGCTCAAGCGCTTCGGCTACGCGTGCGGCCGGGCCCACGACCTCAAAGCCTGCGTCCTTAAGATTTTGCTCGATCTCCAGGGCTACGATCGCTTCATCCTCGACAACAAGCACGCGAAGGCGTCGCCCGGACGGTTCCTGCTGCTCCGGCGCTTTCTGCTTCGGCACCGCGATGGCGGTGGCTCTCTCTTCGACGCCGCCGCGCGGGCATTGAAGACGCCAAGTCAGGCCCGTGCGGGGATAATTGAGTTCGACTTTGGCGTCGAGACTTCGTTCCGCCAGACGGCAAATCACGGTCGAACCGAAACCGCTGCTTGACGGCGCGGCAACGGGCGGTCCGCCGCTCTCGGTCCACTCGATAACAAAAACCTCTTCGCCCTCGGCGCTTTGTACAGTTTTCCAGCCGAGTTCGACACGGCCGTTTTCGTCGGAAAGCGCTCCATATTTGGTCGCGTTTGTCGCCAGCTCGTGGAAGGCCATTCCGAGGGCCTGTGCGGCGGAGGCAGAGGCAAAGACCGGCGGCCCTGTAAGCTCGATGCGCTCGTCCATGAGGTCGCGGAAATGCGCAAGCTGCGACCTCGCCAGTTCATGGAGATCTGCTCCCTTCCATTTATTTCCCACCAGGATGTCATGACTCGCAGCGAGCGCCTGGACACGCGCCTGGAAGCGAGGAAGGAAGTCATCCGGCCTGGTGTTGACGGTCTGCTGCGCGATCGCCTGCACAAGGGAGAGCAAGTTCTTGGAGCGATGATTGACTTCACGCAGGAGAAGGTCGATCTGCTCCTCATGCTGCTTGCGTTCGGTCACGTTGGTTGCAAGGGTGATTATATTTGCAGCCCGTCCGGCGCCGTCGCGCAGCAGCGACACATGCTTGTGCACCCATGAGACCTTACCTTGCTTGGAAAGACACCGGTTCTCGATCTCGAACGAGGGTATTTGCTGCGAAATCAGCTTTTTGACCTCGCACGCATGCCTGTCGCGATCCTCGGGATGCACAATGGCCTCGAAACTTGACCCACGAAGTTCGTCTTCCGAGTACCCGCGCATATCGGAATAGGCCGGGTTGCAAGACACCAATCGACCATCCAGATCCCAGATAGCAATGCCCATGCTGGCGTGCTGATAAATGCCTTTGTAGCGTTCCTCGCTCTCGCGCAGCGCTTCATCGTTGCGATGCCGTTCGATAAAAGCCGCTGCCTGCCGCGCATACAGATCGAGGAGATCTAATTCGTGGGTGGTGGGTCGGTGCACATTGCGGAAATATGTCGACAGCATTCCCACCGGCCTTCCATCCCGTCCGACCAGCGGAGTGGATTGCACGGCCCGGACGCGCGCCGCCGAAATAATGGCGCGGAACGGAGCGAAGCCCTCGTCGGCCTCAAGATCCTCTATGAACGTGCGCCGGCCCGCGCGTAACGCTCGGCCGCAAGACGTATCGAACTCCGCCGAGACCTCTTTGAAGAAATCCAGGAAGGGCTGTTCGAATCCCTGGTGGGCGGCGATCACCAAGACTTTGCGAGCGGCATCAAAGAGCTGAACATTACCTTTGTCCGCCCCAAGCAATTCGGTGGCAACTCCGAGTATCTCATTCAACCCGGCATGCAGCTCGTGTGCTTGCCAGAGCCTCGAGCTTGCCTCATTGAGCTGTTTCAACACCGCTGAATCATTTGCAAGTTGCGCTTCGACTGCCTGCAAGTCGGCAAGGTGCGCGCGGCTGCGTGCTTCGCTCGCCCGGAGAGCCTTCAAGGAACCCGCCAGATCAGTCTGCGTTCTGTCGAGAAGAACTTTGATGTCGATGGCGTCCTGGATATCGGTCAGCGCGCCCAGCCACTCTTCGACTTGGCCTCTTTGGTCCTTGACGGGAATCCCGCGGGTCTGAAACGCACGGTAGCCGTTGTGCCTGGCGCTCCAAATACGTCCCTGGGTAAAGTACTGCGAGCCGGAGGCCAGCGCCGATGCCCAATCCGCCATAATGGACTGGCGATCATCGGGGTGCAGGCAGGACACCCAGCGCGAGCCTTTGTACTCGTCCCAGGTCTGCCCCGTGTATTCTTGCCAGTAAGGTTGCTCCTCAACGAATTCGCCCGCAGCATCCATCCACCATACAATGGAAGCTGATGCCAGGAGCAGTGCGTCGAATCTTCGGTCCGCGCGCGTTACCCGCGACTTTCCAAGAAAATTCAGCTGCTTATCCATGGAGCGAGTTCGCTGTTCGAGGGGTATCGCCGCGCACGTCCGCGGCTCCTGATTATTGAACTCACGCGGCTTCCTCGCCTGCGGCGAAGACGTCCCCGGCCACCGACGCCGGAAACCAAGGCTGCAATCGGTAAACGGTACAATGTTGCACCGACCTGGCGGGAAATTGCGAATCTTTTTTTTGGGGCACTCAATTCAATCGCGTGCCCAGTACTCTTTAGATTTTCAGGACACGACACGTTCACAAACGCCTGCTTTGACGCAAAACGTCTTTTGTCGTGTCGATAAAGGCCTTTAGCTTCGGCGCCATGGAAGCCCGCCTGGGGTAGTAAAGAAATAAACCGGGGACCTCGATTGCCGACTTTGGCAAAACCTCAGTAAGCCGGCCCGCCGCGATGTCGGCGCGCACCAGGGGCTCGAACTGATAAGCAAGCCCGACGCCGGCAAGCGCCAGCTCCCGCGCATAGAGTGCATCGTTGACCACAATGCTACCGCTGCTTTCGAGCGACCTCTCGACCGTTGTCAAGAAGGTCCCAACGATAAAGCGCGCCGGACCTGATCAGCCGGTAGCCGATGCAATTGTGGTTTTTCAGATCGGCAATATCCTTGAGCCTTCCGCGATCCAACAGACGTCGGCGAAGCGTTTTGCCATTTCGCGCACGACGAGCGTCATAATGATTGGCAACGCAACGCGCGCCACATTCAATCGCAGAAGTCCGCTCGCGCACCCCACGCGAACGTCGAAACAAAGCTTCGGGGCTATTTTTCGGGAGGTTTCAATTTCCCGGTACCGGGGGCTGTGTAGCTCAGGCGCCTGGGGGGTGTGTGCGGGCCTTTCTGCTCCCTCTCCCAGCAAGCGGGGAGAGGGTCGGGGGTGAGGGGGCCTCTCCACAAGGGCGGACGGGCGGAGAGCGAAAGTGCCTTTCCGCGAAGCTCAAGCTCGTGGAGAGGCCACCTCATCTGGAATTTGCGCGAAGAGCTCGCAAATTCCGACCTCTCCATAGCCCGTCCAACGGGTCCGGCCTTTGGCCGGCCCGATGACAGGCTCCGACGGGCGTAAACGCCCCGATGGCAAGCGGGGAGAGGTAAGGCTGCCCGGCTGTCGCTATCTTGGTGCCAATAAGGGTCAGAGTGTCGGCCGCAAGTTACTCCCGGTCCTCCTGGCCTTTGCCGCCGATCTGTTTGAGCCTGGCCAATACGGCCTGGACGTCGAGCTCTTCACCTTCCTTCGGGCTGGCCGCCGGCTCGTGTTCCGGCGCCGGACGTGCGGTCGTAATCTCGGCCGGAAGCAGGGTTGCCCCAGTTTCCGGCTCGACTGGCTTTTCCTTGGCGGCGCGCTGGACCTCGAAATCGAGATCGATCTGGGAGCAAAGGCCGAGCGTCACCGGATCCATGGGGGCAAGGTTGGGGGCGTTCCAATGGGTACGTTCGCGGATTGCCTCGATGGTCGACTTGGTGGTGCCGACGAGGCGCATGATCTGGCTGTCTTTCAGCTCGGGGTGGTTGCGCACCAGCCACAAGATGGCGTTCGGGCGATCCTGCCGGCGCGAAACTGGCGTGTATCGTGGCCCCTTTTTCCGCTTCGGCTCGGGCAGGTGTACCTTCGCCTCAGCGAGCCGGAGCCGATAGTTCGGGTCAGCCTCGCCTTTGGCAAGCTCGTCACGGGCGAGTTGCCCGGTCACGATCGGATCACGTCCGATGATGCTCTGAACCCCCTCATCATCCGCAATTGCCTTTACTTCGAGGGGGTGGAGCTTGCAGAAATCGGCGATCTGGTCGAACGTCAAAGCTGTATTTTCAACCAGCCAGACTGCGGTCGCCTTCGGCATAAGGGGCTGGGCCGCCATGATAAATTCTCCTTGCGCTCCAGCCGCCCGCGGGGCGGAGCCTATTGCCATCGAAGATGACGAGGATGACCCGTATATAGGCGCGCTGCACCGACTTGCGCAACCCCCCGATGCCGAGAACATGTTGGGAATATGAATAAATTCAGGGAAACCGCCGCACCCCTCCCCCCGGGGAGCGAGGGCGTCTCGCCCGCATCGAAAGAAAGAGCGGGCGGGACGCCCACGCTCCCAGCCCAGGCGCGGGCGGCTTCCACAGGTTCCGGTCGCCCGTTGTTTATCGTGTTACGATTCAACTTTGCCTTTTGGTGGGCGCAGTCTTGACACGGGTATGCGCAAAAAACCAAATCCTGCCCGTTGCGACGCTGACCGTTAGCCTGAACCACGGACCCTCGACATGACGTCTTCCCGTCCTTCCGAAAAGCCGCAGTTGAAAGTGATGTTGTGTTCGCCGCGCGGCTTTTGCGCCGGCGTGGTCCGGGCGATCGACACGGTCGAGCGGGCGCTGGCGATCTACGGCAAACCAGTCTACGTGCGCCACGAGATCGTCCATAACCGTTATGTGGTCGAAAGCCTGCGGCAAAAGGGTGCCGTTTTCGTCGAGGAACTGGACGAAATTCCTGACGCCGATGTGCCGGTGATCTTCTCGGCCCACGGCGTGCCGAAATCTGTACCGGTCGAGGCCGGCAACCGTAAGCTGCTGGCCATCGATGCGACCTGTCCGCTCGTCACCAAGGTTCATCGGGAGGCCGAAATTCATTTTCGGCGCGGGCGCGAGATTGTGCTCATAGGGCACGAAGGTCATCCCGAAGTCACCGGGACCATGGGGCAGCTTCCGCCAGGCGCAGTCCGCTTGGTGCAAACCGCCGAGGAGGCTGCGACGTTCGAGCCGAAAAACCCCGACCATCTTGCCTATGTGACGCAGACCACGCTTTCGGTTGACGACACCGCCGAAATCGTCGCGACGCTCCAGAAGCGGTTTCCCAACATCGCCGGTCCCCACAAAGAGGACATCTGCTACGCCACCACCAATCGCCAGGAGGCGGTCAAGCGCGTCGCCCCGGTGGTCGACGCCATGATCGTGGTCGGCTCGCCCAATTCCTCGAATTCCCAGCGCCTCAAGGAAGTGGCGCTGCGCAACGGCTGTCCCCACGCCGAGTTGCTGCAGCGGGCCGAGGATATCAACTGGGATAAGTTCGGCGCGATCGGGCGCCTGGGGTTGACGGCGGGCGCGTCCGCGCCTGAGGTGTTGATCGAGGAAATCATCGACGCATTCGCGGCGCGCTACGACGTCAGCGTGGAGACCGTCTCCGCGGTCGAGGAATCGGGAATCTTTTTTCCGTTGCCGCGGCAGGTGCGTAGCGGCGAAGCGGCAGAGTAAACCCCCAGCACAACATTCGGGACCGCACCCGGATTGCGCTCAGGACCAGCAATGGCCGTCTATACCGATGTCAGCGACGAGGAACTCCAGCAGTTCCTCGCCGGCTACGATATTGGGGCTTTGCTCGCCTACAAGGGAATTGCTGAAGGGGTTGAGAATTCCAACTTCGTGCTGCACACGACCGCAGGCTTCTTCATTCTCACGCTCTATGAGAAGCGGGTCGCGGCCGGTGATTTGCCGTTTTTTCTCAATCTCATCGAACATTTGGCAGCGCGCGGGCTCACCTGTCCGCAGCCGGTCCGCGGCCGCGGCGGCGAGGCGTTGGGCCGCCTCGTCAACCGGCCGGCCGCTATTTTCACCTTTCTCGACGGCATGTGGATCAGGCGGCCGAACGTTGCGCATTGCGGGGCGGTCGGCGATGCGCTGGCGAGGCTGCATCTCGCTGGCGCCGATTTCGCCATGACGCGGCGCAATGCGCTTTCGATCGAGGGATGGCGGTCGCTGTTCGATGCGGCCGGCGGGCGCGCCGATACGGTGCAGAAGGGGCTCAGTGCGGCCATCGGCCGCGAACTCGCGTGGCTGGAAGGAGAGTGGCCGCGCGATCTTCCGCAGGGGGTCATTCACGCCGACCTGTTCCCCGACAATGTGTTCTTTCTGGGCGACCGCCTGTCCGGCCTGATCGATTTCTATTTCGCCTGCACGGACTCGCTCGCCTATGATGTGGCGATCTGTCTTAACGCCTGGTGCTTCGAGCCCGACCGTTCCTATAATATCACCAAAGGACGCGCGCTGCTTAACGGCTACATGCGGGCGCGCAAACTCAACGCGCGCGAGATTGCCGCGTTGCCGACGCTGTGCCGCGGCGCCGCCCTGCGTTTCCTGTTGACCCGGCTGGTCGATTGGCTGGAGGTCCCGCCGGGCGCATTGGTGAGGCCAAGGGATCCACTCGAGTATTATCGCAAGCTGCGATTTCATCAGGCCGACGTTAGCGCGCGGGATTACGGCATTGACTGACGTGCTGGGAAATGGCCGCGTAACCATTCATACCGACGGCGCCTGCTCGGGCAATCCGGGGCCGGGCGGCTGGGGCGTCATTTTGCAATGGGGCGGCCACACCCGCGAGCTCAAGGGCGGCGAGGCACACACGACCAATAACCGCATGGAGCTGATGGCCGCCATTGTGGCGCTCGAAACCCTCAAGCGCCCGTGCGAGGTCGATCTCCATACCGACAGCGAATATTTGCGCCAGGGAATCACCGATTGGATCAACGGCTGGAAACGCAACGGCTGGCGGACAGCCGCCAAGAAGCCGGTCAAGAACACGGATCTGTGGCAGCGCCTCGAGGCCGCGGTCGGCCGCCACACTGTGCATTGGCATTGGGTCCGCGGTCATGCCGGTCACGATCTCAACGAACGCGCCGACGAACTTGCCCGCGAAGCGATTGCCGAGATCAGAGGCGGGGCGGACGGCGAAAGCTAGTCGCCTCCTTGCAGGGGCGACCCTTGTGGTCGCCCCCGTGGTCGCGCGGCTTGCGCGCCGCGTCCGCCGGCAACGGGGCGACCACAAGGGTCGCCCCTACATTTTGTGGTGCGGCGATCACAATTGCTTTAGCAATGTCTCGGCGCTGGAGGTTTCGGCCTTGCCGGGCGCGTCCTCGATATTGAGCTGCTTCACCACGCCGTCTTCAACCAGCATGGAATAGCGTTTGGAGCGCAGCCCCAAGCCGCCTGCCGAGCCGTCCATGGTGAGATCGAGCGCTTTGGCGAAATCGCCGTTGCCGTCGGCGAGAAATTCGATCTTTCCTTCGGCGCCGGACGCTTTCTTCCATTCGGTCATGACGAACACATCGTTCACGGCCGTCACGGCAATTGCATCCACGCCCTTGGCCCGGATGGCATCGCTGTTGTGCAGAAAGCCAGGAAGATGATTCTTATGACAGGTCGGCGTGAAGGCGCCGGGCACCGCGAACAGCACCACCTTCTTGCCCTTGAATACCTCGTCGGCGGACTTCCAGCCGGGTCCGTCGGCCGTCATCACGCGAAACTTCGCATCGGGAATATGATCGCCCACCTTGATCGCCATGGTCTTGATCCTCGTTTCTTCTGGGTGTTGGAAGATGATGCTGTCAGCCCCTCCTACCCTCCCCCGCGCGCCAGGGCAATCGCATTTGGCGCCGCGACACTGCTCCTCCTCCCCGCTTGCCTTTAGGGCGTTTACGCCCGTTCGGAGCCTGTCATCGGGCCGGCCAAAGGCCGGACCCGTTGGACGGGCTATGGAGAGGTTTGGGTGAGGGGCTCTTCCACAGGCTCAGACTCGTGGAGACGCCCCCTCACCGGAATTTGTGCAAAGAGCGCGCAAATTCCAACCTCTCCGGCAAGCGGGAGAGGTGAGGGCCGCGACCACATGCGATTCCCTCCCGCGCATGCGGGAGGATAGGAGGGACGGAGGAACTTATAGCACCATTCCGGCAAAGCGGATTCGGTTTTCCCCCTCCCTTCCCTTCCCTGTTCGCGGGGGAAGGGAGGGGGAACCCGGCCTGATCGGTCCTATTCTGGAACGGCAGTCACCTCGATGGCGTTTCCCTCCGAGACCAGGGTGAAACGCAGGGGGGCTCCAGCTGCATCGAGGCCAGGCGGCACGCCGTCAAGGTCGAATGCAAACCAGCGCCGACCGGGGGGCGCCCCGGGAATAGGCTCTGGCAGAGGTAACGCCCAGTCGGCGGTCGGTCCCTCAGCGAACAAGTCGAGTGGAGCCGTCGCCGGCGCTGCGATTTCCACGACAACCCGCGGGTAGGGGCGTCCAGGCTCGCGCCGCACCGCCGTGATGCCAAAGGGCGCGGTCTCGCCGACGCGGGCCTGCTTGGGCGCCTGCGCTTCCGCCGCCTTGAGCCGCGAATCGTGACGGGAGGGCGTCGATGCGAGCTCCAGGATGGCCGCGCCTTTTGCAGGAACGCAAAGCCTTTCGCAGACCGCATAGTCGAGGGTGAGGCGCAACGTCGCCGGCCGGTTCGGGCTTTCAGGGACGACATGGACCGGGAAGACCACACCGCCCTTGTATCCGATCGAGGCGCCGCCATCGTCCGTGAAACGATGCGGCGCCGGCCACAGGATCGAGACGGACTTGACGTTTTCGGATTTGGAGAAGTCAAACACGGGCGGCACGCCACTATCACCCGGGTACCGCCAATAAGTCTTCCATCCGGTCGCGAGCCGGATCTCGACGCCTGCCCGCAGCGAGCCGTCTGCGCCGAGAGGGCTACCGGCGACGAGCCGCATCGCCGAACGTGCATCGCCGTCCCACGACGACGCGTCCGCCGCAGCCGCACTGAAATTCAGCGCGGACGCAAGCAGCGCACCAAGCGTCGCTGTCGAGACACATTGTCGCAATATCAATGCACCCATGGACGATCGTCTAGCCGACATGGATTCCAGTGACCATTGAATTCCTCGTGACCGAACCGTGTTCTCGCATTGCCGTTCTACTAAGATGAGGTTACGTTTTCAGCCATGAAGGCAGCAAGGAAGAGTATAAGGGCAAGTTCCCCCACAGGGTCTTCGCGGCGTGGATATCTCGACGGCCAGATGCTGATCGCGATGCCGAGCATGCGGGATGAGCGATTTGCCCGCACTCTGATCTATATTTGTGCACACTCGTCGGAAGGGGCGATGGGCATTGTCGTCAACCAGCCGGCAAGCAACATCAAATTTCCGGATTTGCTGGTGCAACTCGACGTCATCTCCGATAGCGATGTGATCCAGCTGCCGCTGAGCGCCGGATCCGTACAGGTGCTCAAAGGCGGCCCAGTAGAGCCCGGCCGCGGCTTCGTATTGCATTCAAGCGATTACTTTGTCGAGAATTCGACCTTGCCGATCGATGACGGTATCTGCCTGACCGCGACGCTCGACGTGCTCAAGGCGATCGCAAAAGGCAGCGGTCCGGGGAAGGCGTTGCTGGCGCTCGGCTATGCGGGATGGGCGCGCGGGCAACTCGAGACCGAGATTCAGGAGAATGGCTGGCTGCATTGCGCCGCCGATACCGACCTGATCTTTGGCTCCGACATCCGCGCCAAATACGATCGGGCGCTCAGGAAGCTCGGCATTCACGCCGGCATGCTGTCGAGCGAAGCCGGGCACGCGTAACAGGTATCAGATATCAGTAATCAGGGATCATGTGCACCACAACCCTGTTATGCCTGATCCCTGATTACTGATACCTGATTACTGATGCCCAGGCGCTTGCCGAGGACCAGATCCTGCGCCTGGTCGGCCGACATCGGACGCCCGAATGCAAGGCCTTGGGCGAACTCGCAACCGAGATGATAGAGCTCAACGGCGTCGGCTTCGTTCTCCGCCCCTTCGGCGACGACGTCCATACCGAGATCGTGCGCCAATCCCACCATCGAGCGCAGGACGACCGGCCGTGTTCCTTTGGCGTTGGCGCGCACAAATGACCGGTCAATCTTGATCGTGTCGAACGGGAAGCGCGGCAGATACACCAACGAGGAATGCCTGGTCCCGAAATCGTTGAGCGTGAGGCCGGCGCCAAAATCCCGCAGCCGCTTCAGGATTTGAGCCGCCTGTTCGGGATTTTCCATCACGGCGGATTCGGTGAGCTCCAGCTTGAGCGTGCCGCGCGCCAAGCCGCCGCGTCCAAGCACGGCGCGCAGGCTTTCGACGACGTCATTCTTGAGCAATTGCCGCGACGATATGCTCACGCTCGCGAACAGCGGCACGCGGCTGCGCGCCGCGCGCTGCCACATCGCCAGTTGGCGCGCGGTGCGTTCGATGGCGAACACCCCGAGATCAGCGATGAGGCCGATTTCCTCGACCATCGCGACAAATTCGAATGGCGAAAGGCGGCCCATTTTCGGATGGTCCCAGCGCGCCAGCGCCTCGAAGCCGGCGACCGTGCGATTTTCCAACCGCACGATCGGCCGGTACAGCAGCACAATCTCGTCGCGACTGAGCGCGCGGCGTAGCTCGGATTCCAGATTCAACCGATCGGTCTTGCGCGCCCGCATGGCCGGCTTGAATACTTCGAGGCGGTCGCCGCGCAGGCGTTTCGCCCCATACATCGCAAGCTCGGCATTCTTGATGAGTTCATCGGCTGCATCGGGCTGCGCGTCCAACAGTGCGACGCCGAGGGAAGCGGTGAGGGAGATTTCGCGTTCGTTGAACGCGATGGGCGCGCGGATCGCCTTGCAGCAGGCTTCCGCGAAGGCGATGATGCGATTGGGGTCCTTCTCAGATACCAGGATGAGACCGAACTGGTCGCCGGACAGTCGGGCAAGGGTGTCTTGTGGCTTGAGGAGGCGGCCAAGCCGGCGCGCGAGTGTCAACAGGATCGAATCCCCGACCGCCATGCCGACGGAGTCGTTGACCTGCTTGAAGCGATCAAGGTCCATCACCATCACGGTCGGCCGCAGATCCGGATTGCTCTTGGCAAGGGCGAGCATGGCGTCGAGGCGATCCACGAAAAGCTGCCGGTTCGGCAAGCCGGTCAGATTGTCATGAACGGCGTCATGGAGCAGGCGCTCTTCTGCGATCTTGGTTTCGCTGACATCGGTCAAGGTCCCGACCAGCCGAATCACCTCGCCGTCGGCGCCCACCACCGGCCGCGCCCTCATGGTGAACCACAGCGAATGCCCGTCGGGAGTGCGCAAGCGAAAATCCTGCGCCACGCGGCCTCGCCCCTGTTCGATCACGCCATCGAGTGCGGCACGGAAACGGTCGCGGTCGTGCGGGTGGACAACATCGACCCATTGCGCCGCGGGGCCGTTGAGTGCGCCGCGCTTGACGCCGAGTATGGATTCGGTTTCCGCACTCGTGAACACTTTGTCGGCTGCGACATCCCAGTCCCAGATCAGGTCGCCGGCGCCCGTGAGCGCCAGCGCCCGGCGCTCGACATCCGTGACGATGCCCTGCGTGACGCCGCCCGCGAAGGCGTGCTGCATGACGGTGAATCCGATCAGCATGACGATCAGCACCAGACCGCCCAACAGGGCCGGTGCCACGATATCGTTTGTCACCCATCCGCCGACCGCAAGCCCCGCTGCAATGACCCAGGACACCAGCAGGAACCAGGTCGGAATCAGCAAGACGGCCCGGTCGAACCCTTGCGCCGCAAGATAGATGATGACACCGAAGCCCGCGATGGCCACGAACAGGAGCGACAACCGTGCAATGCCGGAGGCGATCGAGGGATCGACTAGGGCGACGGCGACGAGCGCGCCCAGGAAGGCGAGCCACGCAATCGCGACATGGGCGTAGCGAACGTGCCAACGGCTGAGATTGAGATAGGCGAAAAGGAACACGAGAAGGGTCGCCGCAAGGATAGCTTCGCCGGATGCACGCCATACCCGCTCGGCGCCAGCCGACATGTCAAACACCTTGCCCCAGAATCCGAAATCGACCCCGATGTACACCAGCACCGCCCAACCGAGTGCGGCGGCGGCAGGAAACATGAAGCTGCCCTTGACGACAAAAAGGATGGTCAGGAACAGCGCCAACAGGCCGGCAATGCCGATCACGATGCCATGGTAGAGCGTGAAGCTGTTGACCTTGTCCTTGTAGGTATCCGGCTCCCAAAGATAGACCTGTGGCAGCTTGTCCGTCCGAAGCTCCATGATGTAGGTGACCACGGTGCCGGGATCGAGGGTGATGCGGAAGATGTCGGCGGTGGCGCTATCCTGGCGATCGGGCCGGTCGCCGGCGCTGGGGGTAATGTTGACGACGCGGGATAGCCCGAGATCCGGCCACAGAATCTTTGATCCGACCATCTGATAGTGCGGAACCACGATGAGCCGATCAATTTGCTCGTCGCTCGAATTGGCGAGGGCGAAATCGGCCCAATTGGCACCGGCCTCGCGGGCTGGCACTTCGATGCGGCGCACAATTCCGTCGCTGCCCGGCGCGGTTGAGACCTGGATGCGGCCGCCTTCGCTCTTCAGCTGTTCCACCGCGTCGGTCAGATCGATTGCCGCAATGTCGACGCGCACGTTGACAGCCTCCACGGCGTGGAGCGGAGACATCGTCAACGACATGATCCAAATGGCCGCCGCCAAAGCGACGCGCAGAGCCCTCAAGCGGCAATCCTCCGTGCCTGTTTCCTCAACCCTTCCTGCCAGCCCGGCTCCATTCTGAGTATCGGACTGAGCTAGCAAGCGCAAGAAATGCATGGCCCTTGGGGTGCATTCCGCTGACATTGTCCAACGTCATTGCCGGGCTTGACCCGGTAATCCATCTCCACGCGAAGAAGATGGACCCGTGGGTCAAGCCCGCGGGTGACGAGCAAAAGGGTTGGATCACTTCATGGAACACGCTCTGGACTGCACGGCCTTGCATCAATCGGCGCAACATTATACCGCGGGCGTAGCGAAATGGCACGACGGCATCGCTACATGCCGAGCACGATCTTGCCGATGTGGACGCTTGATTCCATCCGCGCATGCGCGTCGGCCGCCTGGCGGAACGGGAAGACCTTGTCCATGACGGGGCGCACCTTGCCGGCGACGATCAGCGGCCAGACGCTGCGCTCAACGGCCCGAGCGATGGCCGCCTTGTCGGTGACTGACCGTGAGCGCAGCGTCGAGCCGGTGTGGTGCAGTCTCTTGAGCATGATGCGGCGGAAATCGACGGTGGCGCGCGGTGAGCCTTGGAATGCGATCTGCACGATGCGCCCCTCGACAGCCGCCGCCTCGTAGTTGCGTTCGATATAGTCGCCGCCGACCATGTCGAGGATCACTTGCGCGCCGGCTCCCCCGGTCGCGCTTTTCGTCAGCGCAACGAAATCCTCGGTCTTGTAATTGATGGCGAGGTCGGCGCCGAGGCCGCGACAAGCGTCGCATTTCGCCGCGCTTCCCGCCGTCGCAATGACACGTGCGCCGAAGGCCTTGGCGAGTTGGATCGCAACGGTGCCAATCCCGGAGCTGCCGCCATGCACCAGCAGCGTCTCGCCGCTCTTGAGGCCGCCGCGCTCGAACACATTGTGCCAAACCGTGAAGAATGTTTCCGGGATGGCGGCAGCCTCGGCGGCCGTCAGGCCGCCCGGAACGGGTAATGCATGAGTCTCGTGGGCGACGCAGTATTGCGCGTAGCCGCCGCCGCTGACCAAAGCGGCCACCTCATCGCCTTCTTTCCAGCGTGCGCCTCCGGGGCCGCACGCCACGACGATGCCGGCAACTTCAAGCCCCGGTATGTCGGTAACCCCTGGCGGCGGCGGGTACACGCCCATGCGCTGGGCGACGTCGGGACGGTTGACCCCCGCGGCGATGACCTTGACGAGAATCTCGCCCGCGCCGGGCTGTGGCACCGGGCGCTCTTGCGGAACGAGCGTCTCGGGTCCGCCCGGAGATGTGATGCCGATTGCAGTCATGGTGGCGGGGATCGACGTCATGGTGTCCTTATCGAGTAGCGAGGGTCGAGAGGCTTGTTTACTTGCCCCCGCCAGGAGTGACAACGGCGCCCGAACATTAGGCCCTGACAAAGCGCGTCGCCGCCGCTATGTTCACGCCCCAAAGGAGAGGACTATGGCGGCGCTCGAAGAGGACGACCGGCCGAAAAAGAAGCCTGTCCATGAGATCGGACAGGATCTGGCGCTGTTATCGGTCGAAGAGCTCAGCGATCGTATTTCCGTGTTGAATGACGAGGTGGCCCGCCTGCGAGCCGCGCTGGAAAAAAAGCGGGCCTCGCGTTCCGCCGCCGATCAATTCTTTAAGCGATAACGCGCCTCGGACATCCCCCTCCCCTCCCTTGTAAAGGCTATTCGGACAGCTTCAGCCCGCTGCGGCGGATGACCTCGGCCCACTTCGGTAGACTGGTCCGAATGATCTCCACGACGGCATCCGGCCCGTCGCCGCGAGGTTCGAACCCGACTGCCGCCATGCGGCTCTTCACCTCCGGCGTCTTGACCACGTCCATGACGGCGCGACCGATCTTGTCGACGATTGGCTTCGCGGTTCCGGCCGGCGCGAACAGCCCCTGCCAGTTGTCGACGTGAAAATCCGCGATGCCGGATTCCTCTACGGTCGGAACCTCCGGCAGGTTCAGATCGCGGGCCGCCGATGTTACCGCAATGGCCAAAAGCTTACCGGACTTCAGGTGCGGCACGGCGGGCGCCGGCATCACCCACATGGCGTCCACATGGGCACCGAGCATCGCCGTCAGGGCGGGTGCCGCTCCCTTGAACGGAATATGGGTGGTGGCAACACCGGTCCGTTGCTCAAGCAGCACCTCCGTGAGATGGCTCAATGTCGCCGTCCCGGCCGACGCCATGTTGACATCGGTGCCCCTGCGCCTCGTGTAGTCAAGGAACTGCTTGAAATCCGCAACGCCGAGGCCGGGCCGCACGACGAGAAGCTGAGTTGCGGTGGCGATGAGGGCAATCGGCTCGAAGCTTTTCAGAGGATCGGGGTTGACGTTGGGATAAAGGTGCGGATTGACGGTGATCGAATCCGGCATCACCAGGAGAGTGTAGCCGTCCGGCGGCGCGGCCGCCACGAATGCGGCGCCTGTCGAAGTGCCGGCGCCCGCGCGATTCTCGATCACGACGGCTGCCGGCCACGCCGTTTTGAGTCCGTCCGCGAGAATGCGCGCCACCGCATCGATCGGGCCGCCCGGCGCCGCCGGGACCACCAGTCTGACGGTGCGTGACGGAAAGTCTTGCGCTTCCTCAGCAGGGGCTGCAACGACCACGAAAGGCAGCGCCAAAGCGGCGACCATCTGCGCAAGCCTCGTCACTTGACCGCTCCCGTGATGACGGCGTTGCGGCGAAGGCTAGCACACCAGGCGGGCGTGAAGCTATTGCGGGGGGGCGAATCATTCGCCTCTCGGTCAGGTTCCGGACATGCCTCGTTAGCAATTCGGAAAGCCATTAGGGCTATTAAGGCGTGCCTCCCGCAATGTGCCAAGCGAGTACGAACGGATGCCAGATAATACGTCGCCTCGTCTCAGAAATGGTCTCTTCGCTTTCAGGTCTTTGGCGCCCGTGGCGCTGGCAGCCGCGGTCGTGACCGGCGCCTCGCTGAGCGGACTCGCGAGCGGCGCCGTACAGAAACTGCCGTGGACTGCCGGGTCTCGACATGACAGCGCGATCATAGCGGAACAGCGTCGCCAAGCCTCGGCGCTGGAAAAAATCGAGGTCGCTGTCAGTCGCGCACACGCCGATGTCGCGCTGTTGAATGCCCGGGCCGACGAAGCCGAAAACCTGCACCTGGAAGCCGCCAAGCCGGCCAATTCGGCCACTGGCATCGACCGTGAATTCGATCTCGGAGCGCTGCGGTCCTCGCTCGACGAGCAGGCGGAACGCAACCGCAATGAATTGCGCGCCGTGAACAAGCGGCTCGACTGGCTGGAGAAGATCGTCTACGGCCAGGATGCGACCGGCCCAGTCCAACTGGCGGCGCCAGGTCGCCGCCCGAGCGCGCGCTCCGGGCGGCGATGGTTCGTGCTGCATGCTGAGAAGGGGGTCGCCGTGTTCGCCGGGAAGGGAGGCGCCATCGACGTCACGCCCGGATTCATGGTCCCGGACCTCGGCCGCGTCTCAGCGATTCGCCAGGAGGGCGGGCGCTGGGTGGTGGTGATGGACAAGGGCATTATGATCCGGGAGCGGTGAGGCGCGTCCTCACACATCGACGCTGGCCGTCAGCGCATTCTCCTGGATGAATTCGCGGCGCGGCTCGACCACGTCGCCCATCAGCTTGGTGAAGATGTCGTCGGCGTCGTCGGCCTCCTTGACCTTCACCTGGAGGAGCGAGCGCGCATTGGCATCAAGCGTGGTTTCCCACAGCTGGCCCGGGTTCATCTCGCCGAGGCCTTTGTACCGTTGGAGCACGATGTTCTTGCGGCCCATCGCGGTAACCGCTTCGAACAGGCTGACCGGACCGTGGACGGGGCTCTCCTCGCCCTTGCGGCGCAGCACGCCGGCGCGTGGATAATTCTCCTGGAGCGACGCCGCAAATTCATCGAGCTTGCGGGCATCGGCCGAACCGAGCAGCGCATGGTCGATCACCGCCACGTCCTTGACGCCGCGAACGGTGCGCTCGAACCGGAAGCCCTCGCCCTCCAGGAACGTGCCGACCCAGCCACGCTCGGTTTCCTCGGTAAGCGTGTCGAGTCGCCGGGCAATATAGGGCGCAGCGGCGGTCGCCTTTTCGGGGTCGCCAAAAATGCTCGCGTTGAGCACCCCGAGAATGGCGGCCTGCTCAATCACCTGCCGGTTGTAGCGGCTGTGCAGCCCGGCGAGGATATTGCGGATGATCCGCGCCTCTTCGACGAGCCGGCGCAGGTCTTGGCCGGCCCTGTCGCCCCCGGTCGCCGGACGCAGCACGGCTTCTTCAAGGCCGCCGGCGATGAGATAGTCCTCAAGCGCCCGGTGGTCCTTGAGATACTGCTCGGACCTGCCGCGCGTCACCTTGTAGAGCGGCGGCTGCGCGATGAAGAGATGGCCGCGGTCGATGATCTCGCGCATCTGGCGATAGAAGAAAGTCAACA
>Ga0209131_1000970_pt1 | contig 19782 bp, 19 predicted proteins | sample GraSoi_2013_40cm_FD_185826 | JGI IMG/M metagenome (GOLD analysis project Ga0209131, IMG submission 185826) | Grasslands soil microbial communities from the Angelo Coastal Reserve, California, USA - Sample 9_17_2013_40cm (SPAdes) (version 2) | ecosystem: Environmental > Terrestrial > Soil >... | reverse complement strand
TTTCGAGGTCGAACTCGAGGATGTCCTCCTCGACGATGAGCTCGGGTGCCACGTTTCGCGACATGAGGTAGCGCTGCGGATGGGTATCGGAACGCGCGCTCGCGTGCCCGTAGGCGTCGATCACGCCGTGCTCGGCGAGCGTGCGCGAGGCGATCACCAGATCGAGGATGAGGCTCATCACTCGGCCTTGATCGCGGCGGAGGACACCACGCGGCTCCAGCGCGTGAGCTCGTGGTCCACCAGCTCGCCCAGCCGCTCGGGACGATCGACCACCGCGGCGAGTCCCCGCTTCGAGAGCGCGTCGCGGATCTCCGGCAATTGCAGCAACGCGTTCACTTCGGTGTTGAGCCGCGCAACGACCTCGCGCGGCGTTCCGGCGGGCGCGTAAATTCCGTACCAGGTATCGACGACCAGCCGCGGCAAGCCCAGCTCCTTCATGGTCGGTACCTCGGGAAACGCCGCCGAGCGTTCGTTGGAAAGCACGGCGAGCATCTTCAGGCGCCCGCCGTGCACAAAGGGCGCCATGGTCTGCAACGCCGCCACCGTCGCATCCACGTGCCCGCCGATGAGGTCGGAGGCCGCGCCGGCCGAGCCGCGATAGGGCACGTGCACGACGTCCATCCCCGTCTCGAGCTTGATGAGCTCCATGGTGAGGTGCTGCGGGCTGCCGTTGCCGGGCGAGGAATAGTGCAGGGCGCCGGGCTGCTTCTTCGCGAGCGCGATGAAATCCGCCATCTTCGACGCTTGAACCTGCGGGCCGACGACGAAGGCGAGCGCGCTCGTCGCGGTGAGCGCCACCGGTGTGAAGCTGCGCACCGGATCGAAGGGCAGCTTGCGGTTCAACGCCGGAACCGTGCCGTGGGAAGTCGCGGTGAAGAGGAGCGTGTGGCCGTCGGGGGGTGACTTGGCGACGATCTCGGTGCCGATCGCCCCGCTGGCACCCGCCTTGTTCTCGACCACGACCGCGACCGCGAGGCGCTCGGCGAGGCGCGGCGAGAGAAGGCGGGCGATCACGTCGGCGCCGGTGCCGGGCGTGTACGGGACGACGATCGTGACGGTGCGTGACGGATAGGCGGTCTGCGCGTGCAAAGAGGGAACCGCGAAGGCCGCGAAGGACACGAAGAACGCCGGCAATGCCGCCATGACTGATCGCCCGCACGTCCACAACGATCCCGACCGGCTCGACTTCCGCGTGCATCGCGCCGCGATGGTCGATCCCGAGGTGCTCGAGCGCGAAATGCGGCGCATCTTCGACGTCTGCTGGATCTACGCCGGCCATGAAAGCGAGGTCGCGGCCGCGGGCGATTTCGTGACGCGTACGCTGTGCGGGCGCCGCATCATCCTGTGCCGCGACAGCGCGGCGAGGATTCGCGTTTTCCTGAACGTGTGCCGGCACCGGGGTGCGGCGGTGTGCCGCGAGCGCTCCGGCAACGCGCGCGGCTACCAATGCTTCTATCACGGCTGGAGCTACGACCGCGACGGGCGGCTCGACGGCGTGCCGGGCGAATCGAGCTACCCCGCGAGCTTCAACCGCGCCGAGCTGGGGCTGGCACAACCGCCGCATGTGGCCTCGTACCGCGGCTTCGTGTTCGTCTCGTTCAATCCGAACGCGTTGCCGCTCGCGGACTACCTCGCGGGCGCGAAGGAGTACCTCGACCTCGTCATCGACCAGTCGGCGAGCGGCGAGATGGAGATCATCCGCGGCACGCAGGAGTACACGATCCGCGCCAACTGGAAGCTGCTGGTCGAGAACAGCTTCGACGACTACCATTTGATGAGCACGCACAAGACGTGGCTCGACTACATGAAGAAGTCGGGCGTGGCGATCCCCAAGCCCGCGAAGGGCCACGTGATGCCGGCGCACGGCGTCGGCAAGGCGCTGGGCAACGGGCACGCGGTGATCGACAACGAGAATTTCCGCGGCCGGCCGGTGGCGAAATGGATTCCGATCTACGGCGAGGACGCGAAGCCCGAGATCGAGAGAATCCGCGCCGAGCTCGTCGAGCGTCTTGGCGAGGCGAGGGCCAAGCGCGTGGCCGACACCAACCGCAACCTGGTGATCTTCCCCAACCTGGTGGTAAACGACGGCTCGTCGGTGACGGTGCGCACGTTCCATCCGACCGCGCCCGATCGCATGCAGGTGAGCGCGTGGGCGCTGGGCCCCCGGGGAGAATCGCCGCGCGCCCGTGCCATTCGCCTCGACAGCTTCCTCACGTTCTACGGTCCGGGTGGATTCGCGACACCCGACGACGTCGAGGCGCTCGAATCCGTGCAGGAGGGCATGAGCACGTGGCGCGAGATCCCGTGGTCGGTGATGACGCGCGGCATGGCGAAGGAGGGCGAGCAGCTCAACACCGACGAGCTGCACCTGCGCGAGTTCTGGATCCACTGGGCCCGCTACATGCACGCATCATGATCACCCGTGCCGAGGTCGAGGACTTCCTCTTCCACGAGGCGGCACTCCTCGATGCGTGGAAGCTCGACGAGTGGCTGGCGCTGCTCACCGAAGATGCGCGCTACCGCGTGCCGTCGAACGACTCGCCCGAGGGCGATCCGGCGAGCACGCTGTTCCTGATCGCCGACGACATCGACCGCATCCGCGGCCGCGTGGCGCGGCTCAAGGATCCGCACGCGCACGCCGAGTTTCCCCACTCGCGCACTCGTCGCATGATCACAAACGTTCGAATCGTCTCTCCTTCTGCCTTGGGAGAGGGCCGGGGAGAGGGTGACGTAGTTGTCGAAGCCAACTTCACCGTCCACCGCTTCCGCCGCGACGAGCGCATCGGCCAGTACGTCGGGCGCTACCGCTACCGTCTTCGCGCGACCGGCGCGGGGCTGCGGATCGCGCTACGTGAGGCGATCCTCGATTCTCTCGAGCTGGGCTCCCTCGGAGCGGTGAGTTTCATCCTCTGAGGCGGGCAGCTTCAGCAAGCGCTCGGCGTTGCCATGGAAGACCTTGGCGCGATCGGCCTCGCTCAGGTCCAGCGACTCGATCACCTTGATGGTCTCGCGGATGAACATCGGACCCTTCTCGGGATCGAACGGCGCATCGGAGGCGAAGAGCGTGCGCCCGGGGCCGAAGAACGCCATGCCGCACTCGGTGGCCGCGCGCGAGCCGAAGACCGCGGTGTCGCCGTAGAACATCTTGAAGTAGTCGAACGGGCGCTTTTTGATCTTGATGGACGCGGGGTCGAACCCGGAGGTGCGCGAGCCGAGCTGGTCGAGCCCCGGGCCGACGCGCCCCTCGAAATAGGGAATCATCCCGCCGTAGTGATGCGCCACGATCTTGATGTCGGGGTGCTTGTCGAAGATGCCGGCGAAGACGATGCGCGCCATCGCGACACTCGTCTCGTACGGCCAGCCGAAGGCCCACCACATCTCGTACTGCGATTTCTTCTCGGTCTGGTAGTCGGGGAAATTCGCCCCGCGTGCCGGATGCAGCAGGATCGGCAGGTCGAGGCGCGCCATCGTCTCGAAGAGCGGCGCGAACTCGGGAAGATCGAGCGGCTTGCCGTCGACGTTGGAAAAGACCTGCACGCCGCGGGCCCCCAGGTCCTTCACGCTGCGCTGGATCTCGTCGATGCACGAGTCCGGGTTGTTCAAAGCGAGCGAGGCGATGAACGTCGGGAAGCGCTCGGGGTGCCTGGCGCAAAGCTCCGCCATGCCGTCGTTGCAGATGCGCGCGAGCTCGGGGCTGTCCTTCGGGCCCGCGAGCGCCTCGATCGGCGGCATGCCCGCGCACAGCACCTGCTGGTAACCCGGGAAGCGGTCCATCACGCGGAAACGCACGTCCAGGTCGTAGAGCATCGGCACTTCGCGCATGCGCTTGCCGATGTCCTTGTAGTCGCCGATGCGCTCGAAGAACTTCATCGGCATGACGTGGTTGAATATGTCGATCTTTCGCATGCTTTTTATTTTACACTGCACCCCATGGTTCTCATCGGCATGCTCGATTCTCCCTACGTGCGGCGCGTGGCGATCTCCATGAAGCTCATGGGCATCCCGTTCGAGCATCGGGCCGTCTCGGTCTTCCGCACGTTCGAGGAATTCCGGGCGCTGAATCCGGTGGTGAAGGCACCGACCTTGATCTGCGACGACGGCGCGGTCCTGATGGATTCCACGGTCATCCTCGACCACCTCGAGTCGACGGTTCCTCCCGAAAAGCGCCTGTTGCCCAGGGACGTGGCCGCCCGCCGCGAGGCGCTGCGGCTCACCGGCCTGGCGCTCGCCGCCGCCGACAAGTGCGTGCAGATCGTCTACGAGAAGACGCAGCGCCCGGCGCACATGCGATACGAGCCGTGGCTCGAGCGCGTTGTCGGCCAGGCCCATGCGGCGTATTCCGAGCTCGAAAAGGCCGCGCCCAAATCCGGCAAATGGCTGCAGGGCGATCGCGTCAACGCCGCCGACGTGGTCGTCGCTTGCGCGTGGCGCTTCGGCCAGTTCTACAATTCGGCCGAGGTTCCCGCCTCGAGCTACCCGGCGCTCGTCGCCTACTCCAGGCGCGCCGAGATGCTGCCGGAGTTCATCTCCACCCCGCTCGACTGAATATGAGGGTCAGACTCCAATATTCCGTCCTGGGCGATTCACGGCCCTGAATATTGGAGTCTGACCCTCATATTCCCCAGATTCTTTCCTCGCTGAAGCCCAGCTCCGCGAAGTCCTGCGCGCGCAGGTGCGCCTCTCCGGTGCAGAAGAATTCGTCGAGTTGCGGCGGCTTGACGCTCGTTCCCGCGAGCATCGCGTGCACCTGGCCGCGGTGATGGATGTCGTGCTCGAAGAGGTGGGCGAGGATGCGGCGCAGGCGATCGTGCACGGGGCCCGCGCGCCGCGGCATTGTGACGGTCGCGTCGATTCGGTCGTCGGTCACGGACTCGCATAGCGCGATCAACCGCCGATCGGAAGCATGTTGCTCGCGCGAGATCTCGGCGCAGGTGTCGAACGGCTCTTCGGGCTCGAAATGGCGGTTCGGGTTCTCGCTCGGCGGCAGGCCCGCGAGGCTGCGCTCGAAGATCTCGAGGTAGTACCAGTCCACCGTGAGGATGTGGCTCAGCGTCGCCTTGATCGAGGGGAAGAAGCTCGTGCGGCGCGCGACGAAATCCTCTTGCGAGAGCTGCGCGCAAGCCTTGAGGAGCCGGTGGTTGGCCCAGGCGTTGTGGTACGCCTCGGTGGCGAAGTGGTGCGCGAGCGATTGCCGGGATGCCATGGCGCTCTATAGTAAAGTTCGATTCCCGCATTCTATTACCGCGCACTCTTGACCTCGATTCTCCGCAACATCCTCTCGCTCGACGATTTCGAGCGCGCCGCGCGCCGCCACCTGCCGCGGCCGATCTTCGAGTACGTCGCGGGCGCGGTCGAGGACCGGGCCTCGCTGCACGACAACCGCGCAGTATTCGACGAGTTCGGGTTCCTGCCGCGCGTCCTGATCGGGTTATCGAATCGCTCCACGGAGGCGAGCCTCTTCGGCGTCCCGTATTCAGCTCCGTTCGGTATCGCGCCCATGGGCATCACCGCGCTCACCGCCTATCGCGGCGACCTCGTGCTCGCGCGCGCCGCGGCAAAGGCGAACATCCCGATGGTGATGAGCGGCACCTCGCTCATCCGCCTCGAGGAAGTCATCAAGGAAAACCCGCATGCATGGTTCCAGGCCTACCTTCCCGGCGAGGCGACGCGCATCGCCGCCCTCGTGGATCGCGTGGCCGCCGCCGGGTACCAGACGCTCATGGTCACGGTCGACGTCGCGGTGCTCTCGAACCGCGAGAACACGCTTCGCGCAGGGTTCTCCTTGCCGCTGCGCCCGAGCGTGCGCTTGGCGTGGGACGGAATCTCGCATCCGCGCTGGCTTTTGGGCACGGCGCTACGCACCCTCGTGCGCCACGGCATGCCGTACTTCGAGAATTCGTACGTCGAGCGCGGAGCGCCGCTGCTGTCGCGAAACGCGGAACGGGATTTTTCCAAGCGCGATCACCTGAACTGGGAGCACCTCGAGGCGATCCGCCGCCAATGGAAGGGCAAGCTCATCGTGAAGGGCATCATGAGTCCCGAAGATGCGCGCATCGCGCGCGACAAGGGCATGGACGGCATCGTCGTCTCCAACCATGGCGGTCGGCAACTCGACGGAACCGTATCGCCTCTGCGCGTGCTGCCGGCGGTCGCCGCGGTGGCGGGCAACATGACGGTGATGATGGATAGCGGCATTCGCCGCGGCACCGACGTGCTGAAGGCGCTGGCGCTCGGCGCGAAGTTCGTCTTCGTCGGCCGGCCGTTCAACTATGCCGCCGCCGTGGCCGGCGAGGCCGGAGTGCTCCACGCCGCCGAGATCCTGCGCGGCGAGGTTTATCGCAACATGGCGCTCGTGGGCGTCAACACCTTCACCGAGCTCGGGCCCGGACACCTCCTGCGCAGAATATGAGGGTCAGACTCCAATATTCGCTTTGAATATGGGAGTCTGACCCTCATATTTGAAAAGTGCCTCCCCCGCCGCCTCCCCCGAAGACGTTTCGCGAGCGCCTCGGTGCGCTTCGCAACCTGCCGCCCTTCCTGAAGCTTGTCTGGCAGACGAGTCCCGGCATTTGCGTGGCGCAGGCGCTGCTGCGGATGTTGCGCGCGCTGCTTCCGGTGGCCGCCCTGTACGTCGGCGCGCTCATCATCGACGAAGTGGTGCGTCTCACGCAGGCCCCGTCGCCGGGCGCAACGCTCGCGCAATGGCTTGCGAGCGGAAAGCTCGATCACATCGGGCTGCTGCTGGCGCTCGAATTCGGCCTCGCGGTCGTCTCGGACGTCCTCGGCCGGGGCATCTCGCTCCTTGATTCACTGCTTGCCGAAAAATTGAGCACCGCGACCAGCGTGCGGTTGATGGAGCACGCGGCGCGCCTCGACCTCGAGGATTTCGAGGATAGCGAGTTCCAGGATCGGCTCGAGAGGGCGCGCGCGCAGGCGGCCGGCCGCACCGGGCTCATGAGCCAGCTTCTCGGCCAGGCGCAGGACCTGGTCACCATCGCCAGCTTCGCCGCGGGCCTGCTCGTCTACTCGCCGTGGCTCATCGTGCTGCTCGCGGTCGCGCTCATCCCGGCATTCATCGGCGAGGCGCATTTCAACGCGCAGTCGTACTGGCTCAACTACAACCGCGCGCCGGAGCGCCGCGAGCTCGACTACGTGCGCCAGGTGGCCGCGAGCGCCGAGACCGCCAAGGAAGTGAAGATCTTCGGCCTCAACCGCTTCCTCGTCGAGCGCTATCTAGAGCTCGCCGTGAGTTTCTTTCGCGCCAATCGCCGGATCGCGATGCGGCGGGCCGCGTGGGGCAGCGTCCTCACCGCGGTCAGCACCGTCGCCTACTACTTCGCTTACGCTTACATCGTGTGGCGCACGCTGCACGGCGACTTCAGCATCGGCAACCTCACCTTCCTCGCGGGTTCCTTCCTGCGCTTGCGCGGGCTGCTCGAGCAGATGCTGATGGGATTCTCGAGCGTGGCCGGGCAGGCGTTGTATCTCGACGACCTGTTCTCGTTCTTCGAGATCGCGCCCGAGATCGTCTCGCCCGCGAATCCCCGCGCGTTCCCGACTCCCATTCGCGAAGGCTTCGTCTTCGAGAACGTGGGCTTTCGCTATCCGGGCGCCGATCGCTGGGCGGTGCGCGAACTTTCCTTCCACTTGCGCGCGGGCGAGGTGCTGGCGCTCGTCGGCGAGAACGGCGCCGGGAAGACCACCCTCGTGAAGCTCCTCTCGCGGCTCTATGATCCGGATGAAGGCCGCATCCTCCTCGACGGCCACGACTTGAGGGAATACGACCTGTTCGAGCTGCGCCGCAACATCGGCGTGATCTTCCAGGATTTCGTGCGCTTCCACCTCACCGCCGCGGACAACATCGCCGTCGGGCTCATCGACGCGCGCGGCGACCGCGAGCGGATCGTGAAGGCGGCCGAACGAAGCCTCGCCGACGAAGTGATCGCCAAGCTTCCCGAGGGCTACGACCAGATGATCGGCAAGCGCTTCAAGACCGGCATCGATTTGTCGGGCGGCGAGTGGCAGAAGATCGCGATCGCGCGAGCGTACATGCGCGACGCCCAGGTGCTGATCCTCGACGAGCCGACCGCCGCACTCGATGCGCGGGCGGAGTTCGAGGTCTTCCAGCGTTTCAAGGAGCTCTCCGCGGGCAAGACCGCGGTTTTGATCTCGCACCGCTTCTCGAGCGTGCGCATGGCCGACCGCATCGTGGTGCTGGGCGAGGGGCGTGTCGAAGCGGTGGGAACCCACCAGGAGCTGCTCGCCCAGGGCGGGCGCTACGCCGAGCTCTTCGAGCTGCAGGCCGCCGGGTATCGATGACGAATAAAAGGGTCAGACTCCAATATTCACGCTTGCGGCGATTCTCGGTCGCGAATATTGGAGTCTGACCCTTTTATTCGGGCGATGATCTCGTAGGAGCGCAGCCGGTCTTCGCGCGTGTAGGCGTCGGAGGCGATGATGAGCTCGTCGGCTTGTGTGGCGTCGATGATCTGCTGCAGGTTGGCGGCCACGCGCTCGGGCCCGCCCACCACCATGAGCGCCATGCGCTCGGCGACCGCGAGGCGCTCGCCCGGGCTCCACACGCTATCCATGTTCTCCACCGGCGGCGGGAGCGCGGTGCGGTTGTTGCGGATGATGCCGAGGAAGCGCTGGTACATGCTGGTGGCGAGGAACTCGGCCTTCGCGTCGGTCTCGGCCGCGAGCGCCGGAACCCCGACCATCACGTACGGCGCCGCGAGCTGCTTCGAGGGCTTGAATTCGGCGCGGTAGATCGCGAGCGCTTCGAGCAGGTCGCCGGGCGCGAAGTGCGACGCGAAGGCATACGGCCGCCCGATCGCCGCGGCGAAATGCGCGCTCCACAGGCTCGAGCCGAGGATCCACACCGGCACCTCGATGCCCGCGCCGGGAATCGCGCGTACGGCTTGCCCCGGCCGCTCGGGTTCGAAGTAAGAGAGAAGCTCGGCGACCTGCACGTCGAATTCCTCGCCGTGCAGGCCGCGGCGCAGCGCGCGCATCGTGAGCGGATCGGTGCCCGGCGCGCGCCCGAGGCCGAGATCGATCCTTCCGGGGTGGAGCGATTCGAGCGTGCCGATCTGCTCGGCCACCACGAGTGGGGCGTGGTTGGGCAGCATGATGCCGCCCGAGCCGATGCGGATGGTGCGCGTGTGGTCCGCGATGTAGCCCATCAACACTACCGTTGCCGCGCTCGCCACGCCCTCGAGGTTGTGGTGCTCGGCGACCCAGTAGCGGTTGTAGCCCCAGCGTTCCGCGCCCTGCGCGAGCTCGCGCGAGGTCTGGAAAGCATGCGCGATGGTGCCGCCCTGCGGATAGGTGGCGAGATCGAGGACCGAGAGGGGCGTATCAGCGAGCGTCTTCATGGCGGCAAATGAAAACGGCAGCCCGGAGGCTGCCGTTCGTGACTCTTTCCTGCGAAATCCCGATCAAGCCATCGGCTTGATCTGGACGGCTTGCTTGCCCTTGGGGCCTTCCTTGATCTCGAACTCGACCTTCTGGTTTTCCTTGAGGGTCTTGAAGCCGTTGCCCTGGATTTCGGAGAAATGGGCGAAGAGGTCCTCACCGCCGCCATCGGGTTTGATGAAGCCGAAGCCTTTGGAGTCATTGAACCACTTCACGATACCGGTGCTCATTGCGTTTCCTTTCAGATTGAAGCCCGGAGAACCCCCGGGTGCGGGGCAAGCGACAAAAGGAAAGCAAGGCGGGAACTGAAGTGAGATGCCGGTTTTGCCGGCAGGTACTGGAGTTACTGCTTACCGATCCTGATCACTGCGGTACGGATTATAAAGGCTTTTTTGCCGGCGCGTCCATGCTCGCCCTGAGCCCTTTGAGCCATTCGGTCCAGTCGATCGGGCCCTCGGAAAAGCGCTTCTGGAGGTTGGCCAGGACGTTTCCCCAGGCCCGGTCGAAGTAGGCATACGCCTGGTCCCACTGGCCGCCATCTCCCCAGCCACTGTGCGACAGGGTGACCTGCGTTTGGCCGTCTCCCGCCGGATGCATGCGCACGGTCACGGAGGTGCGCTGCCCGCGGACTTCGGCAAGGTGTGGTGGCGCGTTCCAGGTGAACGACAGCATGCGTTGCGGTTGCAACGCGAGGAAGCGCATGCCCTCCGCGCCCTTCGTTCCGGGCGCCCCATACGGGTTGAAGTAGATCTCGAACGCTCCGTCGGCGCGCGCCTCGACCTTTGCGTCGGGGGCGAAGAACGACTTGATGCCGTCGCTGGTGGTCCACGCCTGCCACACGGCCTCCACGGGGGCTTTCACCAGCACCTGCTTCACGATCATGCGTTCCTGCGCCAGTGCGGCGACGGGCATGCCGCACGAGGCGGCGAGGAATACCATGAGCAAGCGAGTTGTTAGCGTTTTGAGGAGAGACATAGGAGGTGTCATGAGACTCGGGATATGGATCGGCAAGATGTTACCCGCGTTGGCGCTGGCCGCGGCCGCGGCGAACGCGGCGGTGGTGGTGTCGTTTACCGGCTCGGACCACTACTCGGACGCCAAGCTCGACGGCTATGACCGCACGGGCGCCCTGGGCGGGATCGAGCGTCACCTGCAGGAGCTCGGCCAGCAATACCTGTCGCCGCAGCAGACGCTGCGCATCGAGGTCCTGGACATCGACCTCGCGGGGCAGCTGGAGATGACGAGCCGCGGCTACCAGCTGCGCGTGTTGAGGGATACGGGCGATGGGCCGGTCATCCGGCTGCGCTACACGCTGGAATCCGGCGGCAAGGTGCTCGACAGCCGCGAGGAGACGCTTGCGGATCGCGCCTACGTGCGCCTCAAGCGCAGCATCAACACCGACGGCGCCGCGCTCTACTACGAGAAGCGCCTGCTCGACGAGTGGTTCAAGTCACGCTTCGTCGAGGCCGCGCGCAAGTAGCTTCACCACCGTCTCGAGCGCCTTCGCCTCGGCGGGGGTGGCATTCTCGAAGAGCTTCGCGACCGCCGCGAGGCGCAGCGCCCGGCCCTTGAGCATGAGCCGGCGCCCGCGCTCGCTCGCGGCGATGCGGATCTGGCGCTGGTCGTGGGAGGTGACCTCGGTGCGCACCAGCCCTTCCGATTGCATGGCCTTCACCAGCCGCGACATCGTCGGCGCTTTCACGCCCTCGGCGGCGGCGAGCTCGCCCAGCGATTGCGGCCCCCGGAACACCAGCACCGAGAGGGCCGAGGCGCGCGGGCCCGAGAAGCCGTGCGCCTCGTCCACGCGGCGCAACCCGCGCAGCATGCGGATCGCCAGGTGGTGGAAACGCTCGATCGCCTGGGGGTCCGGGGACTTGCGGGCTCTTGACATGGGGCGGCCAATTACTTAGCATGGCTAACAGTTAGCAATGCTTATAAAGTGATTATGCCGACGAGACTCTCAGCCATCAAGCAGATTTCCGTCAACGCCCGCGACTTGCCGCGCGCCACGGCCTTCTACCGCGACACCCTCGGCATTCGCCACCTCTTCGACGCCCCGCCGCACATGAGCTTCTTCGATTGCGGTGGGATTCGCCTCCTCGTCGGCGTTGCCGAGAAGAAGGAATTCGACCATCCCAGCTCGATTCTCTACTTCGGCGTGGAGGACATCGGCGCGGCGCACGCGGAGCTCAAGGCGCGGGGCGTGGCCTTCCGCGACGAGCCGCACCGCGTGGCGAAGCTGGCCGACCGCGAGATCTGGCTCAACTTCTTCGACGATTCCGAGGGCAACGTGCTGGCGCTTACTTCCGAGGTCGCCGCGCGCTAGGGCGCTTGGCGGGGGTGGAGGCGAGGCCGCGGAAGTAGGTGTCGACCAACGCCTCGGCGTGCTGCTCGAGCGAGAAGCTCTTCGGCGCCAGCACCCAGTTGGCGATGAGGCCCGAGGCGAGCGACATGCAGCCGATCGCGGCACCCCGCGGATCCACGCTTGCGGGCACCAGGCCTTCCTTCACGCAGGCGCGAAAGCCCGCCTCGATGGTCTTCAGGCATTCGCCCTGGCTCGCGGCGTGGCGCTGGCGCACCCCGGCCGCGTCCCCCACGTATTCGCACTTGTGATACGCGATGTCGAACACGCGCTGCGTGCGCGCGTCGCGCGCCGTGCGCAGCAGCACGTCGAGCGTGGCCTGGCGCAGCAGTTCGAAGGCGTTCAGCTTGCCGCAACCCTCGGCCTGCTCGAGCATCGCCTCGGCGGGGAGCACCACGCGCTGCATCATCGCGTCGAAGAGCTCGGCCTTATCCTTGAAATGCCAGTAGATCGCCCCGCGCGTGAGCTGGGCCTCGAGGGCGATGTCCTCAAGGGAAGCGTGCGCCACGCCTTTTTCATGGAATACTTTTTCCGCCGCGTCGAGCAGCCGCGAGCGTGTCTCGAGCGCTTCTTCCTTGGTGCGTCTTGCCATTTTTTGCGTTCCGGCTTGACATACATCCATGACTGTATGTTAAATTGTGGCCGTTTTTCCCGCGCATGTAAAGACCAAAAAGGAATCCCCATGCCGAGTACCCCTTCCCGCCTGCCGCGGGCAGCCCTCCTTCTTCTCGTCGCCGCGGCCGCGGCCGCCTGCGGCCAGAAAGGCGCGCACGATGGCCACGGCGGCATGCCGCCCGCGGTGGTCGCCGTGCAGGAAGTGCAGCCCAGGACGCTCGCCGTCGAGTTCGAGTATCCGGCGCAGACCGCGGGATCGCGCGAGGCGGAAGTGCGCTCGCGGGTCGCGGGCATCCTCGAGAAGCGCAACTACACGGAAGGGGCGGGCGTTCGCGCCGGGCAATCGCTCTTCACCATCGACACCGCGCCCTTCGAGGCGGCGGCGCGCCGCACGGAAGCCGACGTGACCGCGGCGGAGGCTCGCCTGGCCAACGCCTCGCGCAACGCGAAGCGCATGAAGCCGCTCTTCGAGGCGAAGGCGGCCTCGCAAAAGGACTACGACGATGCGCAATCGGCCGAGGAAGTCGCCGCGGCGGATCTCAAGGGCGCGCGCGCCCGCCTCACCGAGGCGCGCCTGAACCTGGGCTACACCAAGGTCGAATCCCCGATCTCCGGGTTCGCCAGCCGCGCGCTGAAGAGCGAGGGAACCCTCGTCGCGGGGCCCAGCGACCTCCTCACCACGGTCACGCAGGTCGATCCCATCTACGTGAACTTCGGTCTCTCGGAAGGCGAGCAGTCGCAGGTGAAGAAGGACGCTGCTGCGGGCAAGCTCGCGCTGCCCAAGGACAACAAGTTCGAGGTGGCGATCCGCTTCGAGGACGGCACCGTCTACCAACGCCTGGGCAAACTCTCGTTCACGGACGTGCGCGTGAACAACCAGACGGGAACCTCCGATGCGCGCGCGGAGCTGCCGAATCCCGCGGGCGAGGTGCGCCCCGGGCAGTTCGTGCGCGCGATTCTCAAGGGCGCCAAGCGCGTCGATGCCATCGCGGTGCCTCAGCGCGCGGTGATGGAAGGCGCGCAGGGCAAGATGGTGTACCTCTTCGCGGACAACAAGGCGATGCCGCGCCCCGTGACGGTGGGCGAATGGACGGGCAGCGACTGGATCATCACCTCGGGCCTGCAGGCGGGCGACAAGGTGATCGTGGATGGCCTGGCGAAGATCTTCTTCCCGGGCGCGCCCGTTCAAGTGGGAGACCCGAACGCGCCGCCGCCGGGCGCGCCAGGGAAAGGACCCCCTCCCAAGGCCGGCGAAACGCCGCCGAAGAAGTAAGGGGCCGCCATGCTCTCGCGCTTCTTCATCGACCGCCCCATCTTCGCGGTGGTCATCGCGCTGTTCATCGTGCTTGCGGGCCTCGCGGCGATGCGCGTTTTGCCGATCGCGCAGTATCCCGAGATCGCCCCTCCCGTGGTGCAGGTGCGCGCGGTATATCCGGGCGCTTCAGCGACGGTGCTCGAGCAGACGGTCGCCGCGCCCCTCGAAAACGCCATCAACGGCGTCGAGGACATGCTCTACATGAGCTCCTCATCCTCGTCGGAGGGCGTGGTGAACATCGCCGTCACGTTCAACATCGGCGTGGACGTCGATAAGGCGGCGCTCAACGTCAACAACCGCGTGAAGCAGGTCGAGCCCCGGCTGCCGCTGGAAGCGCGGCGCCAGGGGGTCGCGGTCGAGAAGGGCTCGCAGTCGTTCCTCCAGGTGATCGCGGTGTACTCGCCCGACGGCAGCCGCGACGACCTTTTCACCTCGAACTACACGACGCTCAACGTGCTCGACCAGGTGAAGCGCGTGCCGGGCACCACCAACGTGCAGATCTTCGGCGCCAAGGACTACGCCATGCGCATCTGGCTGCGGCCCGACCGCCTCGCGCAGCTGAAGCTTTCGCCCGGCGACATCGCGCGCGCCATCAACGAGCAGAACGCGCAGTTCGCGGCCGGCAAGGTGGGCGAGCCGCCCACCGGCGGCGGCCAGGAGCTCGTCTACACCGTCACGACGAAGGGACGGCTCTCGGAGCCGAAGGAATTCGAGAACATCATCATCCGCTCCAATTCCGACGGCTCGCGCCTGCGTCTCGCGGACGTCGCGCGCGTCGAGCTCGCCTCGCGCGACTACGGCTTCATGGGGCGCGTCAACAACCGCAGCGCCACCTTGATCGGCGTCTTCCTGCAGCCCCGGGCGAACGCGCTCGACGTCGCCAAGGAAGTGAACGCGACGATGGCCAAGCTCGCCGAGCGCTTCCCGCCCGGCCTCAAGCAGCAAGTCGTCTACGACACCACGCTTTTCGTCGAGGTCTCGATCCGCGAGGTGATGATCACGCTGGGCGAGGCGATGTTGCTCGTGTTCCTGGTGGTGTTCATCTTCCTGCAGAACTGGCGCGCGACGCTGATTCCGTTCGCCGCGGTGCCGGTGTCGCTGCTCGGCACGTTCGCGGGGCTGCTGGCGCTGGGCTATTCCATCAACACGCTCACCCTCTTCGGCATGGTCCTGGCGATCGGCATCGTGGTGGACGACGCGATCGTCGTCCTGGAGAACGTCGAGCGCATCATGCACGAGGAGCACGTCGATGCGCGCGAAGCCGCGATCAAGGCTATGAAGGAAGTCACGAGCCCGATCGTCGCGATCGTGCTGGTGCTGGGCGCGGTGTTCATCCCGATCGCGTTCCTCGGCGGCCTCACGGGCGAGCTCTACCGCCAGTTCGCCGTCACGATCTCGATCGCGGTCGTCCTCTCGGGTATCGTCGCCCTCACGCTCACGCCGGCGCTCTCGGTCATCATCCTCAAGCGCGAGCACAAGCAGCCGGGGCGGTTCTTCCAGTGGTTCAACCGCGTCTTCGCGCGCACCACCGACCGCTACGAGGACGGGGTCGCGTGGATGGTGCGGCGCGGCGCCGTCGCCTCGGTGATCTTTCTCGTCATGGTGGCGATCGCGGTGGGCTTGTGGAGGCTCACGCCGGGCTCTCTCGTACCCGACGAGGACCAGGGCTTCTACATCGCGCTCGTGATCCTTCCCGACGGCTCCTCGCTCGAGCGCACCGACGAGATGGTGCAGAAGGTAGTCGCGGCGGTGAAGGAGAACCCGAACATCAAGGACGCGGTGGCGTTCACGGGCTTCGATTTCATCGGTGGCGGGACCTTCCGCAACAACGCCGCCACGATCTTCTTCACCATGAAGCCCTGGGATGAGCGCAACGTTTCGGCGCAGGCGCTCGTGGGCGAATACTTCGGCCGAACCGGCGGATTCAAGGAGGGCCTGGCGATCGCCTTCAACGCGCCGCCGATCTTCGCGCTCGGCGCCACCGGCGGTTTCGAGATGCACCTGCAGAGCCATGGCGACGGGGGCCCCGCGCGCTTGGCGCAGGTGGCGCAGATGTTCACCGGGGCCGCGATGCAGGAGCCGGGCATCGCGCAGGCGCAGATGTTCTGGCGGCCCAACGTGCCGCAGCTCTACGTGGACGTGGATCGCGAGAAGGCGAAGTCCCTCGGTGTCCCCATCGACGAGGTCTTCAACGCCCTCGCGGCCACGCTCGGCACCTACTACGTGAACGACTTCAACAAGTACGGGCGCACATGGCAGGTGCTGATGTCATCGGAGGCGCGCTATCGCAAGCGGCCCGAGGACGTCGGCGGCATCTACGTGCGCAGCGAGCGCGGCGAGATGGTGCCGATCCGCTCGCTCGCCACGATCAAGTATACGAGCGGCCCCGACACGCTCGAGCGGTTCAATAACCTGCCCGCCGTGACGATCCTGGGATCGGGCGCGCCCGGCGTGAGCTCGGGGCAAGTCCTGGAGAAGATCGAGAAGGTCGCGGCCAAGGTGCTGCCGTCGGACTTCAGCTTCGACTGGAGCGGCGCATCCTTCCAGGAGAAAAAATCGGGGGGCACCTCGATCATCGCGCTCGTCGCGGGCGCCTTCATGGCGTTCCTCATCCTCGCCGCACAGTACGAGCGCTGGTCGCTGCCGCTCTCGGTGATGCTGGCGCTCCCGTTCGGGACGTTCGGCGCGCTCGCAGCGATCTGGATCAACAACCTCGTCTTCACGCCGCTATTCGGCAAGGCGCCGCTCAGCAACGACGTGTACTTCCAGATCGGCCTGGTGACGCTGCTGGGCCTTGCCGCGAAGAACGCGATCCTGATCGTGGAGTACGCGCTGATGAAGAGCGAGGAGGGCTTGAGCCATTCGGCCGCGGCCGTCGAGGCGGCGCGCCTCCGGTTCCGCCCCATCCTCATGACATCCCTCGCGTTCATCCTCGGCGTCTCCCCGCTGGTGTTTTCCTCCGGGGCGGGCGCGGGCGCTCGCCATTCGGTCGGCACCGGTGTGATGGGCGGCATGCTCGCGGCGACGTTCCTCGCGATCTTCTTCGTGCCGTTCTTCTTCAAGCTGATCATGCAGCGGCGCTTCGGCGAACCCCGCACGAGCGAGGAGCTCAAGAACGAAGCCAAGCACCATCGCGAAATGCACTCGCGTCCGACGACACATGCCACGGTGCGCGGCACGCCGCGAACGGAGGGTTCCGATGACTGACAACCGTCAACCCGGCGAGGGCCGGGGCCCGATCCTGACCGCGCTGATTCTCATCATCGTCTTCGCCGTGATGTTCCTGCAAGGCTGCACCATCGGCCCGAACTTCAAGCGTCCCGATGTCGATCTGCCCGAGAATTTCGGCGTGACCCAGTCGAGCACGCCGGCCCCGGAGCGCTGGTGGGCGGTCTTCCAGGATCCGGTGCTCGATCGCCTCGTCGCCGAGGCGCTCGCCGCCAACCACGACCTGCGCGCCGCCGCCGAGCGCATCGAGCAGGCGCGGGCGCAGGTCGCCATCGCCCGCTCCGACATGTGGCCCGACGTGGGAATCGACGCGAGCTCCTCGCGCGAGCGCACCTCGCAGCTAGGCTCGGTGCAATTGCCGCCTGGCACACCGCTCGTCGCCAACGACCACCGCCTGGTGCTGCGCTTCTCTTGGGAGCTTGATTTCTGGGGCAAGTACCGCCGCGCCACCGAGGCGGCGCGCGCCGAGCTCCTCGCGAGCGAAGCGGGACGCGACGCCGTGCGCGCCTCGCTCATCGGAGAGGTCGTGCGCGGCTATTTCATCCTGCAGGCTCTCGATCGCCGCCTCGAGGTGACCGAGCGCACCCTCCTCGGGCGCGACAAGGCGCTCGAGCTGCAGAAGCTGCGCTACGACGCGGGCGTGGTCTCCGAGCTCGAATACCGCCAGGTCGAATCGGACTTGCGCACCACCCAGGCGTTGATCCCGGTGGTCCGGCTCGCGCGCGCGCGCCAGGAGGGCGCGCTCGCGCTCCTCTTCGGCCGCAGCCCGCGCGAAGTCTACGAAGCCCGCGTCGATCGCGGCATGGCATTCACTCCGCCCGGCGTCGAAGTCCCCGCGGGCCTGCCGTCGGACCTGCTGCTGCGCCGGCCCGACCTGCGCGAGGCCGAGGCGCGGCTGCACGCCGCCAACGCGCGCATCGGTGTCGCGCGCGCCGCGTACTTCCCTTCCATCAAGTTGACCGGCTTCTACGGCGGCGAGAGCGAATCGCTGGGAGACCTCTTCAGCGGGCCGGCGCGCACCTGGAACGTGGCCGCGGGCCTCCTGCAGCCGCTCTGGGCGTCGGGAGCGATCAAGGGCGGAGTCTCGCTCGCGGACGCGCGCACGCGCGAGGCCAATGAGATCTACCAGAAGGCGGTCGCCAACGCCTTCCGCGAAGTGCGCGACGCGATCGCGGCGCAATCCCACCTGCGCGAAGCCTTCGGCGCGCAGCAGGAGCGCGAGCGCGCGTTGAACCGCACGCTCGACCTCGCCAAGCTTCGCTACGACAACGGCGCGGTGAGCCTCTTCGAGGTGCTCGAGACCGAGCGCCAGCTCCTCGTCGCTCGCCTGGACGCGATCGACGCCGAGCGCGACCGGCGCAACGCCATCGTGGAGCTCTATCTCGCCCTGGGAGGCTAGGAGAGCGCGCGGCGGGCTTTTCGTCGCGGGGGTAATCTAGTCGCCCATGAAGACCGACGCCGCGTCTGTCCAGGAAATGCGGCACATGCTCCTGGCGCTGCACAAGTCGCTGCTCGACGCGCAGCGCATCCGCTATGAGCGCGAGCATGGCCGCATTCCGTCGAGCCAGGCCCTCCTCGGCCTGGTGCTCGAGCACCCGGCTTTCGCGTGGCTGCGGTCGATGTCGGCGCTGATCGCGCGCCTCGACGAGTGGATGGAGGAGGGGGAGGCGGCTTCGCAAGAGGAGCTCGCGGAAATGATCGCGGCGTTGCGCTCGCTCATCCAGACCGAGAGCCCGCACGCGGAGTTCGGCAAGCCCTACTGGGAAATCGTCAACGACGTGCCGGAGGTGCTCGTCGCCCACGTGCAGCTCTGGCGCCTCATCGACAAACGCTAGAATCCGGCGCTTGGACAAGGCTGCCGAGCGCTGGGACATCTTCTGCCGGGTCGTCGACAACTACGGCGACGTCGCGGTCTCATGGCGCCTCGCGCGCCAGCTGGCGCGCGAGCACGGCAAGCGCGTGCGCCTGTGGCTGGACGATCTCACCGTACTCGCCAAGCTGCGCCCGGAGATCCATCCCGCCTATGACCTGCAGCAGCTCGACCAGGTCGAGGTGGTGCGCATTCGCGAGCCCTTCATGGTCGATTCCGTCGCCGACGTGGTGGTCGAGACCTTCGGCTGCGATCCGCCCGAGAGCTACATCCTCGCGATGGCCGCGGCACCCCGCAAGCCGCGCTGGATCAACCTCGAGTACCTGAGCGCCGAGGAATGGGTGGAGGGCAGCCACGCGCTGCCTTCGCCGAACCCGCGGCTGCCCCTCGTGAAGCATTTCTTCTTCCCCGGATTCACCGCGAAGACGGGCGGACTGCTGCGCGAGGAAAGCCTGCTGCGGCGGCGCGACGAATTCCAGGCGGATGCGGGCGCGCAGGCCGCCTTCTGGACTTCGCTCGTCGGCGCCGTTCCTCCCGAGGGAGCGCTCAAGTTGAGCCTCTTCAACTACGCGGGCGCTCCGGTCGAAAGCCTGGTGCGCGGGTTGCGCCGCTCCGGGCCGGTGTGGATCGTGGCACCCGAAGGGGTCGCCGCGACGGCGCTGGCAAGATGGAAGGACCGGGTGCGCGAATCGGTGATGGCCTACACCGTTCCCTTCCTCGCGCAGGATCGCTACGACCAGCTGCTGTGGGCGTGCGACGTGAACTTCGTGCGCGGCGAGGACTCGTTCGTGCGCGCGCAGTGGGCGGCGCGTCCCTTCGTCTGGCACGTGTATCCCACGGACGACGGCGCGCATTGGGTGAAGCTCGCGGCTTTCCTCGCGCGCTACACCGCGGGGCTCGACCGTTCGCACGCGGCGGCGGTGACCGCACTGTGGGAAGGCTGGAACCGGCGCGACGATTCGCAGGCCGCTGAAA
>Ga0209131_1000968_pt1 | contig 19802 bp, 16 predicted proteins | sample GraSoi_2013_40cm_FD_185826 | JGI IMG/M metagenome (GOLD analysis project Ga0209131, IMG submission 185826) | Grasslands soil microbial communities from the Angelo Coastal Reserve, California, USA - Sample 9_17_2013_40cm (SPAdes) (version 2) | ecosystem: Environmental > Terrestrial > Soil >... | reverse complement strand
GAAGATGCTGGCGCCGTACTTCTCCGCCTGCAGGCCGAAGAGATAGGCGAGCACCGTGCCGATCAGGAAGCTGACGAGCGCGACCACCGGGATCGCCTCGATGCACACATGCTGCAGCTGGGCCGCCAGCTCCTTCCATCGCGTGCGGCTGGGATGCGCTGCCAGCTCGGCCAATGCCGCCGCCGAGCGACCCGCGAACTCGACGTGCGCCTGGATGAGGCGGCTGAATTCCACCGCAGCGAAGCCGAGGCTGCCGACGATGCCGCGCTGCCGCCGCGGCGGCTCGGCGGCGAGACCGCCGGCCTGCGCGCGCACCGTCTCGATGACGCTCGAGTGGCTCGCCTTGAGGTTGACCGTGCGCGCGATGCTGGCGCCCGCGGCGTCGAGCCGCAGCACCAGCGCGAGCGCCGCTGCGGTATCCAGCGTCTCGAGCCGTGCGCCGTCGAGCGTGACGGGAGAGGGCGGCAGACGCGCCGCGGCGAGCGCGGCGTCGATGTCCGCGATGCGCGCGAGATTCCATCGCCCGGAGAGCGCCAGACTCGCGCCGCCTTCTTCCTGGGTGATCGTAAGGAGCACGTGTCAGCGTGCTGCACGTCGGTGGCGCGTCCGTGTCGATATGCAACGATCGGATTACGTCTGACACGAGCCGGGCGGGCTGCGAAATGGCCAGGACACCGTCCGCCCGCAGACTTCAGGCGTGAGTCATCTCACCCACGAGCAGCAGGTCTTCGTCCAGCACCAGATTCGCAACTGGGTCTTCGGCCGCTACGAGGTGTTCAAGGCCCTCAACGCCGCCTGGTCGGCGCACGGCGCCGAAGCCTACTTCTGGAACTGATCGTGCTGCTTGTTTCCGGCACCAAGAGGCTGCGCCTCCGGTGACGCCGCTAGAGTTGTTCTGGCTGTCTTATGGCTTGGCGTTCCTGGCCAGCGCAACGATTGAGCTCATGCTGCACTCGTAGAACCAGCACCCAGCGGCACACGGTTAAGCTGCAAGTGATGGCACCTAAAGGAGCGCTGGCGTTCGGTCCGTTCCGGCTGATCCCGAGCCAGAAGCTGCTGCTCGATAACGACAAGCCCGTGCGGCTGGGCAGCCGGGCGCTGGAGCTCTTGATCGCGCTCGTCGAGCGTGCCGGCGAGGTGGTCGGCCGGGACGAGCTGGTGGCCCGCGTGTGGCCCTCGACCATCGTCGAGGAATCGAGCCTGCGCGTGCATATCGCCGCGTTGCGCAAGGCGCTGGGCGATGGCCATGGCGGCGCGCGCTTCATCACCAACGTTCCAGGTCGAGGGTACTGCTTCGTCGCGCCCGTCACGCGACCCGCGCAGCCTTCGCTTGCAAGCTCGGCCCTTGCCGCTCGAAGCCCAAGCCATAACCTGCCCGCTCCTCTGACCCGCATGATCGGCCGCAGTGATGCGGTGGCCGCGATCGCGGCGTTGTTGGCGGAGCGGCGCTTTGTGACCATCACGGGCGCGGGCGGGATGGGCAAGACCACGGTGGCTTTGGCGGTCGCCGAGGAACTGCTCGCGTCCTATGCGGACGGAGTACGTTTCGTCGACCTGGCGCCGATCGTTGACCCGCTGCTTCTGCCCAGCACCCTCGGGTCGGTTCTCGGGATCTCTGTTCCATTGCACGATCCGCTGCCCGCCCTGAGCGCGTTTCTGAAGCATAGGAACATGCTCATCGTGCTGGATAACTGCGAGCACGTGGTCGACGCCGCGGCGGTCCTGGCCGAGGGCCTCCTGAAGAGTGCTGCGGGTGTTCGGATGCTGACGACCAGCCGCGAGCCACTGAACGCGGAAGGCGAATGGGTGCATCGGCTGGGCTCCCTCGAAATGCCGCCCGCATCGGGAGATCTCACGGCTGCCGGGGCCCTGAGCTTTGCGGCGATCCAGCTCTTCGTGCAGCGGGCGATGGCAGTGTCGGACAGCTTCGCGCTCACCGACGCGGATGCGCCGCTGCTGCGCGACCTTTGCAAGCAGCTGGATGGCTTGCCGCTGGCGATCGAGCTTGCAGCAGCCCGCGTTGATACCCTGGGCGTGCGCGGGCTGGCCGCACAGTTCGACGATAGCCTGCATCTGCTGACGCGAGGCCGCCGCACCGCCGCGCCGCGCCACCGCACATTGCACGCGATGCTCGACTGGAGCTTCGAATACCTGTCGAAGAACGAGCAAGCGGTGCTGTGCCGGCTCGCTGCGTTCAAGGCCGACTTCACGATGGCATCGGCCGCCGCCGTCGCCTCGGACGGCGAAATCGGCATCCCCGAGGTGATCCAAAGCGTGATGAGCCTCGTCACGAAGTCGTTGATCTCCACCGACGCGAGCGGCGATGTGATTCGCTACCGATTGCTCGAGACGACCCGTGCCTACGCCCTCGAGAAGCTCGTGCAACGGGGACAGGACGCGATCGCCTTCAGGCGGCACGCCCAGCACATTCAGGAGCTGGTGATACGGGGCGAGACGGACTGGAATGCCATGCCGCGTGCGCAGTGGCGCTCGACGTATTGCCGGCTGATCGACGACGTTCGCGCCACGCTCAACTGGTGCTTTTCGAACGCGGGCGATCTTTCGATCGGCGTCGCGATCACCGCGTACTCGCTGCTGGGGGTGTACGAGCTCGGGCTGCTCGACGAATACGACGAATGCATCGACCGTGCGCTCAATCACATCCACCTGCTGTCGCCCGCGCAGCCGGTGCTCGAGATGCGCCTCAACGCCGCCCTGGTGTTCCCGACCGGCCAGGGCCGGTGGCAACGCCGCGCGCAGTCCGCGGTCATCGCCCGCATGGTGGAATTGGCTGAGCAGCTCGGCGAACCCCGGTACCAGATCGAAGCGCTGTACGCAGTCTGGGGCGGCGCCTTCCGCAACGCGGACTATCCCGCGGCTGCCGTGAGTGCGGAACAACTGAGCAACCTCGCTCGCAGCTCGGGCGATCCCGCCGCGAGCGTCTTGTCCGAGCGCCTGCTGGCGCAGACGCGCCATTTCATGGGCGATCACGCGGCGGCGAAGGTGCTCGCCGAGCGCGTGCTCTATCACGCGCCCATCCGAATGCCGCCTGGCTACATCAGCCCCGTGCCTCGCAGGGTGGCAATGCGCATCGTGCTCGCTCGCATCGCGTGGCTCGACGGCCGGCTTGACCAGGCAGTCTCGATTGCCGATGAAGCTGTCGAGCACGCATCGGCACATCCGTTTGCGTTGACCCAGGCCCTGGCATTGGCGGCATGTCCGATCGCCTTGTGGAGAGGCGACGACGCGGCGCGCGCGCTGGTCGATCGGTTGATGGAACATTGCGCGCGCCATCCATCCGAGTACTGGCAGTCGTGGCCGCACAGCTACGACGCCGTGCTGCGTGACCAGCCGCAGCTCCAGACGAGCAATGCCATGCAGCTCGACTGCCTCGCGACCCTGGGCGCAAAGCGGGTCAGCGCAGAGACGATAGCGCGAGTCGAGAAGGGCACCGTCGGCTGGTGCGCGCCCGAGGTCCTGCGTGCACAGGGCGAGAACACGCCATCCGAGGCTGAATCGTTCTACTCGCGATCGCTGGCCCTGGCGCGCCAGCAAGGCGCGCTGTCCTGGGAAATGCGCAGCGCGACCAGTCTGGCGCGCTTGTGGCGCGATCAGGATCACGTCCCCGAGGCCCGCAGCCTCGTGGCATCGACCTACGCTCGCTTCTCCGAGGGCTTCGATACCGCAGACCTGCGCGCTGCGAAATCGTTGATCGACGAGCTGGAGTAGCGCTTCACAGCGATTCACGCTGATTCACTGTCGATCGACGGTCGCTGAAGCAGTATCGCGATTGCATCACCGATCGAAGCTTCGAAAAGAATGCGCTGGATGCAGCAGGTCAAAATTCGCTTGCGCGAAGCCCCGAGGGTTCTGATGCGGTGGGCCGGCAGATCCGCGGACCACGAGCTGCGGGCATCGGAGGAGCGCTTCGCCCTCGCGGTGCTCGGCGCTAAGGATGGCATCTGGGACCGGGACCTGGCGACCGACCTGGTCTATCTGTCGCCGCGTGCCCAGGAGATCAGCCTGGGGCGCGCCTCCGACGGTGTCGATTTACGCCACGAGGCCGAGTGGCGCAAGTGGCACCAGATTCATCCCGAGGATGCGCCGCGGCGCGAAGCGGCGATGCGCGAGCACCTGAAAGGCCGCACGCCGCAGTGGGAGGGCGAGTGGCGCGTGCGCCACCAGGACGGCAGCTATCACTGGGTGCACGCGCGCGGCATCTGCACGCGCGACGCGTCGGGCCGGGCGGTGCGCTTCGCCGGCTCGGTAACAGACATCGATGCGCGCAAGTGCGCTGAGCACGAGCTGAAGCTCTCCGAGGAACGCCATGCGCTCGCGATGACCGCCGCGGACGAGGGCTACTGGGACTGGATCGTCGACACCGACGAGTTCTATTGCTCGCCGCGACTGCTGGAGATGTACGGTTTCCCGCCGGGCACGACCTTCGCCGGCCGCGGTGACTTTCTCGCCCGCTTTCCGCTGCATCCCGAAGACCGGCTCACGTGGCAGGAAGGAGTCGCCGAGCATTTCGCCGGCAAGACGGCGCGTTTCGAGAAGGAGCTGCGCACGCTTCGCGACGGCGAGACGCACTGGCTCCAGCTGACCGGCCTCGCTACGCGCAATACCTCCGGCCGGGTGGTGCGCTGGGCCGGTGCTACGAAGGACATCACTGCCCGCAAGCAGGCGGAGCAGGCGCTGCGCCTTTCGGAGGAGCGCTACGCGCTCGCCATGCAAGCGTCGGGCGAAGGCCACTGGGACTGGAAAATCGCCAGCGACGAGTACTACACCTCTCCACGGCACCTCGAGATCGCGGGTTTCCCTCCCGGCACCAAATTCAGCGGCCGGGCCGAGGTGGTCGAGCGCGTGCCGTTTCATCCGGAGGATCGTCCAAGATACGAGGCCGCGGTGGCCGCGCATTTCGCCGGCAAGACGCCGCGCGTGGACATCGAAATGCGGCTGGTGCGGCCGAACGAGCTGCGCTGGGTGCGCCTTCTCGGCATCTGTTTGCGCGACGCGACCGGCACGCCGGTGCGCTGGGCGGGCTCGGTGAGCGACATTACGGAGCAGAAGCGGGCGCAGGAGGAGCTCAAGCGCCTGGAGCAGCAGCTGCGCCAGGCGCAGCGGCTCGAGGCCTTGGGTACCATGGCCGGCGGCATCGCGCACGACTTCAACAACATCCTTGCCGCGATGCTCGGTTACGGCGAAATGGCCCGGCGCGATGTGCCGGCCGGCACCCGGCTGCACCGCGATCTCGAGAACATCATGATCGCCGGCGAGCGCGGCCGGGCGCTGGTCGAGCGCATTCTCGCCTTCAGCCGCAGCGGCGTAGGCGAGCGTGTGCCGGTGCACGTCGAGGCGGTGGCGTGCGAGGTCCTCGAGCTGCTTTCGCCCAAGCTGCCCGCGAACATCCGTGTCGAGCTCGACCTGCGGGCCGCCCGGGCGGCGATGCTGGGCGACCCGACGCAGGTGCATCAGGTCTGCATGAACCTCGCGACCAATGCCGTGCAGGCGATGGCGTCGGGCGGCGTGCTGCGTGTGTCGCTCGAGACGCTGCGGCTCGACGCGCCGCGCGTGGTCGCCACCGGGAATGTTTCCCCCGGCGAATTCCTGGTTCTCAAGGTGATCGATTCCGGTGTCGGCATTGCACCGGAGATCCTCGAGCGGATCTTCGATCCTTTCTTCACCACCAAGGAGGTCGGCGTGGGCACCGGGCTCGGCCTCTCGCTCGTCTATGGCATCGTCGCTGAACTCGGTGGCGCGATAGACGTGGCGAGCGCCATCGGCAAAGGCAGCGCTTTCAGCGTCTACCTGCCGCGCGCCGGCGATGCCGTCGAGGAACGCACGGCCGGAGAGACGCGACTGCCGCGCGGAGCCGGCCAGCGGGTGCTGGTGGTCGACGATGAAGAGCTGCTCGTGAGGCTGGCCATCCGGACGCTGGAAGAGCTCGGTTATGCGCCGGTCGGATTTGCCTCGAGCACTGCGGCGCTCGAGGCTTTCCGGGCGCAGCCCGGAGTATTTGATGCCGTGGTCACCGACGAGCGCATGCCGGGGCTTTCCGGATCGGAGCTGGTCCGTGAAATGCGCGCGATGCGACCCGACATCCCGATCCTGCTGGTCGGCGGCTACGTCGGTGGCCAGGTCACGGCGCTTGCCCTCGAAGCTGGCGCCGACGAAGTGCTGAAGAAGCCGCTGCTCACGCGCGAGCTCGCCACGGGCCTTGCCCGTGTATTTGCGCGCTCAAGATGAGTGCCGGAATCAGCGGCCACTGCTTGAGCCGCTGGGGCTTGCCATCGAGACTTCCATGCGCCACGCGCCCGGTTTCATTTCAGCCAGCCTGCATCGCAGCCTCGATGGAACCAAGGTCACGATGTACGCGCAGTGGCGCAGCGTCGAAGACTACCAGGCGATGAGACAGAACTCGGCGCCCTCGGCCTATCTGCGGCAGGCGCTCGCCATCGCCAGGTTCGATCCCGGAATCTACGAAGTCGTCGAAACCTACTTTGCGCCGGCCGACACATAAGCCCGCCCGCTTGCCATCGGTGCGGCGCGCGTCGCAGCCACGCTCGGCAACGAATTCACTTTCGGAGAAACAGCAATGAAGACACCGCGGAAACTGACGCTCATCACTACCGTGGAATTGGAAGCGGGGCACCTTTCGCTGGTCTCCCACGCGCAGGAGATCACCGATCTGATCCTGGCCGCTGCTGGCCGGAGCCCATGAAGCGCCGGACCTTCCTCGCGACGACGGCAGCGCTTGCAGTCCCCGTGGCGGTCCATGGACAGAACGCAACAAAGGAGGCAGGCATGCCGGACGCAACTTCAACCTGGCCAAACGGCGCACGGTTGGCCGTGAGCTTCTCGCTGATGTTCGAAGCCGGCGGCCAGCCGATCTCGGGCGCGGGCGGCGTGATTCCGGATCCAATCCAGGACGGCATCCCCGACCTGCCGACCAATGCGTTCTTTGCGTACGGCGTCTACGAGGGCATTCCGCGGCTGCTCGATCTGTTTGACAAGCACGGCATCAAGCTGTCCTCGTTCATGATCGGCCGCGCGGTCGACAAGGCCCCCGATCTCGCACGCGAGATCGTCAGGCGCGGACACGAGGCCGCCGCGCACGGCCGCACCTGGGAGAACAGCTACGCGCTCGCGGCTGACGAGGAGCGCCGCTTCATCGCCGACTGCGTGGAAAGCATCGTCAGGGCGACCGGGCAGCGGCCGATCGGCTGGAACGCATACTGGATGCGCAATTCGCCGCGCACGCTCGACCTCCTGCAAAGCCTCGGTTTCCTCTATCACATCGACGAGCCGAGCCGCGACGAGCCTTTCATCGTGCCGCTGAAGGGCGGTGACTTCGTGACGGTGCCCTACACGTTTCATCTCAACGACATCGTTTCCTTCCCGTTCGTCGCCTGGAGCGCGTCGGCGTACGAGCAGGCGCTGCGCGACGAGTTCGACCAGCTCTACGAAGAGGGCGCGCAGCGCCGGCGCATGATGGTCGTCAGCCTGCACGATCGCATCTCCGGTCACGCGAACCGCGTGCGCAGCCTCGACCGCTTTCTCGCTTACGCGCGCTCGAAGCCCGGCGTGTGGTTTGCGCGCAAGGACGAAATCGCGCGCTGGGCCCTGGCGAATCGTGCCGGGACACCGGTTCTCAAGCGCGAGCCGCCAACCGTCTCGGGCCTTCCAGGGAGCACCACGTGAAAATCTCGTACGCACTCGTCCTCATCGCTGCTCTGCCGACCGCCGCCTCTGCAGCCGAAGCGCTACCTCTGCCGAACTCCGTGGTGATCGACCGCTCGATCCCGGCGCCGCAGCGCCAGGCAATGTCGCTCGCCGCGCGTCGCTACTACGCCTTTTGGGACACCGGCGACGTCGTCTACGCGAATGCCGCGCTGGCGCCCGACTTCGTCGACCGCAACTTGCCGGCCGGCCGGCCGCAGGGCCCCGAGGGCCCGCTGTTCGCGTCGAAGAATTTCCGCAGCGCCGTCGTGGGCGATCGCGTGATCGCCCGCCTGCGCTTCACCGGCCACTTCACCGGGACCTTCGGCGCACGCCAAGGCGACGGCCGGGCGATCGATTTCATCGCCACCGACATCTACCGCATCGCCAACGGCCGCATCGCGGAGAACTGGCATCTCGAGGACAACCTGACCCTGCTGCAGCAACTCGGCGCGGTGCGCCTATGAACCTCGACAACTCTGTGCGCTGGCTGAGCCGTGTAACGCTGGCTGTCGCGGTGATCATGATCGGATGGGGAGCGAGCGTCCTCCTGCGCCAGCCGGTCACCTCCTGGTTTGCGACATCGGCCACGATCTGGATGGCGCTGCTGCTGATCGCCGCTGTTTGGCAGCTGCGCGGCTCCTTCACGGCCATCGCAGCGCTGGCGCTCGCCACGGCGGTGGTGGCGCGCTTGTTCAGCATTCTGCGTTTGAATCCTCCCGCCAGCATCGACGGCCTGACCCCGCAGGATCTCGACCTGATGGTCGCGACCGGTCCGGGCGTGCCGGGCTTCGAGCTGCTCGGCTGGTTTCTGGGCGCGCTGGTGTTCGCGCAATTCATCCTGCGCGCCGCGCGCGAATCATCGCCGAATGACGCGGCGCTGACGTTCATCCGCATCTATGTCGGCTTGATGTTCGTGCCGCATTTCGGCAGCCACATCCTCGGCGGGCCGTTCCAGTTCAATATCTACACGCTGTATTTCGCCAGCCTCGGCCTGCATCTGCCCGCCGCGCAGGTGGCGCTCGCCGGATCGGTCGAGCTCATTACCGCGATCGGGCTGGTGATGGGACTCTTCACGCGGCCCATCGCATTGCTCGGCTCGGTCTATCTGCTGCTCTCGATGCTGTGGGGCGGACATTTCCACATCGGCTACGTATGGGCGTTGCCCGAAGGCGGCTACGAATTCGGCGTGTTCTGGGCCGTCATGGTGGCGGTGTTCGCGGTGATCGGCGGCGGACCGCATTCGGTAGACCACGCTGTACGGCAAAGCGATTTTCAAAACCGCTGGCCGCGGCTGCGTGCGGCACGCTTGTTGTTCGCGTGATGTTTCAACCGTGGGCGGAGACTGCGTCGTCTGGCACGTAGCTCATCGGAGATGACACGCAGCCGTCGCGGCGCTGCGTGAGGCTGCAGTCTCCAGCCCAAAGGAGGCTCCCGCCATGATGCGCCAGCTTCTCTATGCCGCCAGCATCTTCGCCACGCTGGCACTCTCGCGCGCGATCGCCGAGTCGCCGCCTTTGGCCTTCGCTGCTCGGCTGGCCACGGCGCCGATCGAGCGAGCGCTGCCAGCCCGACGGCCAGGGGAGATCAAGTGAGGGCGATTCAGTCCGGAGGAAACGAATGGACCGACTATGAGCCCATCGAGTCGCTAGCAGCGAATCATTTCGACAGCAGCGGTGAAGACGTAGCCCGAGCCGCGCTCGGTGCGGATGAGCTCTCCGGCCTGCGCTTCGATCTTCCTGCGAAGGCGCCCGACCTGCACATCGATCGAGCGATCGTAGACCTCGTCGTTGTGCAGGCGTGACAGGCCCAGCAGCTGATCGCGCGACAGAACGCGGCCGGGTGCGGTGAGTAGTGCAATCAGCAGGTTGAATTCGGCGTTGGTCAGGAGGATGGTCTCGCCCGTGGCTGTCGTCAAGCGGCGCAACCGCACGTTCAGCTCGCGTCCTGCAAAGCGATAGGCCCTGATCTTCTGCAAGCCGTCCGCGACAGTCTCCTGAGTGCGCGCACGGCGCAGCAGGGCACGGATGCGTGCCAGCAGCTCGCGCGGCAGGAATGGCTTGGTGATGTAGTCGTCGGCGCCGAGCTCGAGGCCCATCACACGATCGGCCTCGTCCTGGCGGCCGGTGAGCATGATGATCGGCAGGCCCGAATCCTCGCGCAGCTTGCGGGCGATCTGCATGCCGTCTTCGCCCGGCATGCGCACGTCCAGGATCAGGAGGTCGATGGTTTCGCGCGCCATCACCTCGGCGATCTCGCGGCCGCTGGCGATCGCCGCGACGCGCATCTCGTTGTCGCCGAGATAGTCGGCGATCATCTGCCGGACCGACGCATCATCGTCCACAGCGAGAATGTGCGCGGTCTCCGTCTCGAGCGTCATGAAATCCAGGGTCCCCATTGCCGGCGCCTTGGCAGCGCGGCGCCGCGAGTCAATGTACTGCAAGGCGTTCTTTATGTCAGGTGACACACTCGCCCACCCTGCATTCACATTGCCGTTCCGGGATCGGCCTTAAATCATCGATTTAAGGAGCTCCGTGGGGCACAAGGGCTATATTGTCGTCATCGAGACGGACGAGCTCGTCCGAGGGCTGCTCGAAAGCTGGCTGAGCGATGCCGGCTACACCGTCATCATTGGGGACTACGAAAAGCGTGTGCACGACGATGAGCCGCTGCTTGTGGTCGCCAATGTTCCGAGCCCGCGGCCGCAGGAGCCGCTGATGCGCGCGCTGGGGCGGCTCTATGCCGCTCCGATACTCGCGCTGTCGGCGCGCTTCCGGCGCGGCCTGAGTCCAGATCGAGGCCGCGCGCCGTCTCGGGGTTCGCAAAGTGCTGCCCAAGCCGTTTACCCAGGAAGAGCTGCTGGTGGCGGTGCGCGATTCGCTCGAGGGCTCCGCTTGACCGCGCGCCAGCCATTGCGCCTCTCGTTGTCCGGGGTGGCGATGGGCTCCATCGCGCTCGGCCTGTTCGCCGTTCCGCAACCGTTGTCATGCAGCTGGTCTGCGCCGACATCCGGGCGCTGTGAGCGCAGGCAACACTGACCGATGCCATTCGATCCCGAATACGGCCTGATCGCGCTCTTTTGCGTGATCCTGGTGCAGCAGGCGGGAGCGCCGATCCCGGTGCTGCCGGTCACCCTGTACGCCGGGGCGCAATCCATGGTGGATCCGTTCTACGGAGTGTTCGCGCTGGCCCTGGCGGTCATTGCCTCGACGATCGCGAATCTGCCGTGGTTCCTCGCCGGGCGGCGCTATGGTTACCGCGTGCTCAGCCTCCTTTGCCGCATCTCCCTGTCGCCCGACCGGTGCGTGCGGCAAACCGAAGACGTATTCGAGCGTCATGGCGTTGCGACGCTGCTGATCGCGAAGTTCGTGCCGGGACTCGCGCATCTCGCCTCGCCGCTCGCCGGCGCCTTCCGGTTCAACACCGCCACTTTTCTTGTCTATAACGCCATCGGCGCCGCCTTGTGGGCCGGAGCCGGGCTGATCCTCGGATTGATTTTCTACGCGCAGATCGACTGGCTGCTCGCCAACTTGTCGGGACTCGGCGGCCACGCCGCGCTCGTCGCCGGGCTGCTGGTGGCGCTCTACGTGGCGTACCGGTGGCTGATTCGCCGCCGCTTCCTCAACTCGTTGCGCACTTCGCGCATCGCGGTGGCGGAGCTCCAGGAAATGATGGCTCGCGGCGACGCCCCCGTCGTGCTCGACGTGCGCTCGCGCACGCATCGCAAGCTCGATCCGCGCGTGATTCCCGGCGCGCTGCTGGTCGACCTCGACGATCGCGGCCGCCCGATCACCGAGATCCCGCTCGAGCGCAGCGTAGTGGTGTATTGCGCCTGCCCGAACGACGCCACCGCGGTGAAGGTGGCGTTGCTTCTCAGGCGTAGCGGCATTCGCCAGGTGCGCCCGCTCGCGGGCGGCATCGACGCCTGGAGCGCGGCCCGCGCATCGGGTGACACATAGCGGCGCGCGCTGGTCGGACTACGACCCGGTGCTGAGAACACGCCTCGAGGGCCGCTACGGAAAGAAGGCGATCCCCGCGACCATGACGCTGCAGGTTCATGGAGTGACCGATGCAAGACTTTTCCGCTGAAGACGAATCCGACGAACGCTTCCGCATCGTGCGCTGGATACCGCACGTCCCGGTGATCGCCCTGGTATTCCTGCTCGGCATTTTCCTGATCTGGGCGGAAGTGCTCTGAATACTTCTGGATTTCCTGCTCGGCGGCCTTTATCGTCGGCTGCATGATCGAGCTCATCCCGGGTCTTTACTGAATCCGCAGTCGCCGTGGAGCCCCCTGCGCAACCGGCTGTTTCGCGCGCTGTGGATCGTTACGCTGGTCTCGAACATCGGCACCTGGATGCACGACGTCGGCTCCGGGTGGCTGATGACCTCGCTCACGTCGTCGGCGTCGATCGTCGCGCTGGTGGCCGCGGCAGACACGCTACCCGTGATGCTGCTCGCGTTGCCGGCGGGAGCGATCGCCGACATCGTCGATCGCCGCCGGCTGCTGATGGCGGTGCAGGTCTATTTCTTCATCGTGATCGGCTCGCTCGCCGTGCTCGCGGCGCTCGGACTGATCCAGCCATGGTCGCTGCTCGCCTTCAGCTTCGCCGTGGGGGTCGGCACCGCGCTGATGATGCCGGCGTGGTCGGCGATCGTCCCGGAGCTCGTGCCGGCGGAGGAGCTGCCCGCGGCCGTCGCGCTTAACAGCATCGGCATCAACATCTCGCGCGCCATCGGTCCGGCGATCGCCGGCGTGCTGATCGCGTCCGTCGGGCCCTGGCTGGTCTTCGCGCTGGACGCGCTGTCCTCCATCGGTGTTCTGGTGGTGCTCGCGCGCTGGCGGCGCGCGTCCCGCGACACGGCGCTGCCCGCCGAGCGGTTCCTGAGCGCGCTGCGCGTCGGCTTGCGGTTCATCACGCACACGCGCGCGCTGCAGGCGGTGCTGGTGCGCGGCGCGGCCTTCTTCATCTTTGCCAGCGCGACCTGGTCGCTGTTTCCGCTGGTCGTGCGCCGCGAGCTCGGGCGCGGACCGGAGACTTACGGCCTGCTGCTGACCTGCATCGGCGTCGGCGCGGTGGCCGGCGCGATGCTGCTGCCGCGAGTGAGAGAAAAGTTCTCGCGCAGCGCGATGGTGGCGGGCGCGAGCGTGCTTTATGCGCTCGCCGCTCTGGTGCTCGCGCAGGTGCACAACCTCGGTCTTCTGATGGTGGCGATGCTCGCGACCGGCGTGGCGTGGATCGCGATCCTCGCCGCGCTGCAGGTCTCGGCGCAGCTAACCCTGCCCGACTGGGTGCGCGCGCGCGGCCTCGCGGCATTCGTAGTGGTGTTCATGGGCGGCATGGCGCTCGGCAGCATCCTGTGGGGACAGGTCGCGACGCTGATCGGCATTCCGGCGGCGTTGACCACCGCCGCCGCCGGGATGTTGATCGCCATCGCGCTCACCTGGCGCTTCCGCCTGCGCGACGGCAAGGCGCCCGATTTCACGCCCTCGATGCACTGGGAGGCGCCGCTCGTCGCCGAGGCTCCCGAGCCCGACAGCGGGCCGGTCATGGTCACGATCGAATACCGCGTCGACCCCGCGCATCGCGCCGAGTTCGTCGCGGCGATGCGCGACGTGCGCGAGATGCGCCGGCGCAACGGCGCGTTCTTCTGGGAGCTGTTCCACGATTCGGCCGAGCCGGCGCGCTACCTCGAGTCGTTCATGGACGAATCGTGGACCGAGCACCTGCGCCAGCACGAGCGCGTGAGCGTTGCCGACCGCGAGATCCAGCGCCGCGCGAACCGGTTCCTGGCGAAAGGCGAGTCCACCAAGTCGACGCACTGGCTCGCCGACCGCTGATCGGCGCGGCGTTACAGTTGTCGCAAACCAAGGCAAGTCCGTCGCAAAGGCGCGAACCGCGCTCGATACCCTGCGCCCATGGATAACTACAAGGGAGTGGCGCTCGGTGTCGAGTCCGCGTGGCCGGCGCTGGTCCCGATTCAAACGGCGAAAGGGGCGAACAAGATGCGCTCGATACTGGTTTCCTTCCTGGGAGCGGTGCTCGCGATAGCCGGGCTCGCGCTGCTCGCGGGATGCACCAAGCCCCAGGCGCAAAACGCGGCGCCGCTGCCGCCCGAAGTCTCGGTGATCGCAGTGACGCCCGGCCCGGTCACGGTCTACGACGAGTACGTGGCGCAGACGCAGGCGCCGGACACGATCGAGATCCGCGCGCAGGTGACCGGGCTGCTCGAGCGCCAGGCGTTCGCCGACGGCGCGCGGGTGAAGAAGGGCGAGCTGCTCTATTTGATCGACCCGCGGCCGTTCGAAGCGCAGGCCGGCCAGGCGAAGGCCGGCCTTGCGCAGGCCGAGGCGAATCTCGTCAATGCCAGGCAGAACCTGGCGCGCAATGGGCGCCTGATCGCGGAGAAGGCGGTCAGCCAGCAGGACTACGACACTGCGGTGGCGCAGGAGCGCGCGGGTGGCGCGCTGGTCGAGGCGCAAAGGGCGCTGCTGCGCAACGCCGAGCTGAACCTCGAGTTCGCCACGGTGCGCGCGCCGCGCGACGGCTTCATGTCGAGCTCGCAGGTGAAGCCCGGCGCGCTGATCACGGCGCAGCAGACCATGCTCACCACGCTGTACTCGAGCGACCCGATGTGGGTCTACTTCACCATCAGCGAGGAGCGGCTGCTGGAAGTGCAGAAGGCGCGTCGCGGTGCCGATCAGGCGACGCCGTTCCGCATCCGCCTGGCGGACGGCACGGAGTACGCGATGCCGGGGCGGCTCGATTTCGTCGACGCGGCGCTCGACCAGAAGAGCGGCACGCTGCAGGTGCGCATCTCGCTGCCCAATCCGCAGCGCCTGCTGCGCCCGGGGCTGTTCGTGCGCGTCATCGTCCCGGCGTTCGACAGCCCGCAGGCGATCCGCATCCCGCAGCAGGCGGTGCAGGAGCTGCAGGGAACCAAGTCGGTGTTTGTGGTCGCCGAGGGCGACAAGGTCGAGTCGCGGCAGATCATGACCAGCCATCGCCTCGGCAACGAGTGGGTGGTCGCGAGCGGCCTCGCCGCCGGCGATCGCGTGGTGGTGGAGGGGATCGGCAAGCTGCGCCCCGGCGCGCCCGTGCGGCCCGTCGCGCTGGCCGCGGCAAGTAAGTCGGCGAAGTAAGCCACCATGCTCAACTTCTTCATCGAGCGGCCGGTGCTCTCCACGGTCATCGCGCTGCTCATGATCCTGTCGGGCGCGCTGGCGGCGTTCGGCCTGCCGATCGCGCAATACCCGCAGGTGGTCCCGCCCCAGGTCACGGTGAACGCCACCTTCCCCGGCGCCAATGCCAACGTGGTTTCGGAATCGGTCGCCGCGTCCATCGAGCAGCAGGTCAACGGCGCGCAGGACATGCTGTACATGAGCTCGAAGAGCGGCAACGACGGCACCTACAGCCTGACGGTGACCTTCGAGATCGGCAGCGACAAGAACATCGACCAGATCGAGGTGCAGAACCGGGTGGCCATCGCGCAGCCGCAGCTGCCGGCCGAGGTGATCCGCAACGGCATCACGGTGCGCAAGGCCACCAGCGACTTCCTGCAGGTGATCACGCTGATCTCGCCGGAGCGCCGCTACGACACGGTGTTCATGAGCAACTACGCGCTGCTCAACCTGTTCGACGCCTTGGCGCGCGTGAAAGGCGTCGGCCAGGTGCGCATCTTCGGCGCCCGCGACTACAGCATGCGCATCTGGCTCGACGCGGAGAAGATGGGACGCCTCGGCGTCACCGCTACCGACGTTTCGAACATCGTGCGCGAGCAGAACGTGGTCGCCCCGGCCGGCAGCGTCGGCGTGCCGCCGGTGCCGCAAGGCCAGCAGATGCAGTACACGGTGTTCGTCAAGGGCCGGCTCGCCGAGACCGGCGAGTTCGAGAACATCGTGATCCGCGAGGCCGGCAACGGACAGGTGGTGCGCCTCAAGGACGTGGCGCGCATCGAGCTGGGTGCCGCGGATTACTCGATCAGCGTGGCGAACGACGACCATCCGGCGGTGGCGCTCGGCATTTTTCTCCAGCCCGACGCGAATGCGCTCGACACTGCCAAGGCGATCCACGAGGTGATGGAGGAGCAGTCGGCACACTTTCCGCCCGGCATGAACTACAGGGTGCCCTACACCACCACGCCTTTCGTCAAAGAGTCCCTGAAAGAGGTGGTCAAGACGCTGTTCATCGCCTTCCTGCTGGTCGCGATCGTGGTGTTCCTGTTCTTGCAGAGCTGGAGAGCGACGCTGATCCCGATCCTGGCGGTGCCGATCTCGCTTGTCGGCACCTTTGCCGCCTTCTCCGCGCTCGGCTTTTCGATCAACACGCTGACGCTCTTCGGCATGGTGCTCGCCATCGGCATCGTGGTCGACGACGCGATCGTGGTGGTCGAAGCGGTGCAGCACCGCCTGGACCAGGGCGGCGCCACGCCGCTGCAGGCCACCAAGGCCGCGATGGCCGACGTGGGCGGACCGGTGGTTGCGATCGCGCTGGTGCTCGCCGCGGTGTTCGTGCCGGTGGCGTTCCTCGGCGGCTTGACCGGCCAGCTCTACAAGCAGTTCGCCCTCACGCTGGCGGTGTCGGTGATTCTCTCGGCGATCTGCGCGCTCACCTTCACGCCGGCGATGTGCGCGCTGCTTTTGCGGCGCGTGGATGCCGCGCAGCATCACGGCGGTGCGCTCGAGCGGTTTTTCGCCCGGTTCAACCGCGGCTTCGATCTCACCCGCAACGGCTATGTCGCCTCGGTGTCGGTGATGGCGCGGCACACGCTGCTCGTGATGCTGACCTTCGCTGCGCTGCTCGCCGCCGTCTGGGGATTGATCACGACACGCCCCACCGGCCTGGTCCCGCCGGAAGACCAGGGCTTCCTGGTCGCGGTCGCCGCCCTCCCGGCCGCGGCATCGATCGAGCGGACCAATGCGGTCATGGCGCAGCTCTCGCGCATTGCGCGCGAGGTCCCTGCCGTGGAAGAAGTGATCTACCTCAGCGGCTACAACCTGCTCACCGGCCAGGTCGCCTCGTACAACGGCACCGCCTTCATCCGCTTCAAGCCCTTCGAGGAACGTAAGAGCGCGGCGCAATCCGTTACGAGCATCAACCGCACGCTGTTGGCGCGGCTCAACGGCGAGATCAAGGATGCCAACGTGCTGGTGCTCAACCTGCCGCCGATCCGCGGCCTGTCCACGAGCGGCGGCTTCACCTTCGTGCTGCAGAACCGCGCCGGCGCGGACACCGCGCAGCTCTCGAAGGTCCTGCAGGACCTGCTCGCCGCCGCGCGCAAGCGCCCCGAGATCGGCTTCGTCTACAGCGGCTTCGATCCGCGCGTGCCGCAGATCGAGTACGTGGTCGACCGCGACAAGGTGAAGTCGCTCGGCATCCCGCTGTCCGAGGTGTTCTTCACGCTGCAGACGTTTCTCGGCAGCTTCTACGTCAACGACTTCAACCTGTTCGGGCGCACCTACCGCGTGACGGCGCAAGCCGACGGCACGCAGCGCAACCAGCCCGAGGACGTGAACCGCTTCTACGTGCGTGCCGCGAACGGCACCATGGTGCCGCTCAGCAGCATCGTCTCGAGCCGGCCGATCAACGGCCCGCAGTACTTCGAGCGCTTCAACGTCTACAGCGCCGCCACCATCAACGGCACCAACGCGCCCGGCTACAGTTCGGGGCAGGCGATCGCCGCCATGGAAGAGATCGCGCGCGGCCTGCCTTCGGGCTTCGGCTACGAATGGAGCGAGGCGACCTACCAGGAGAAGAAGACCGGCGGCCAGACCGGCTTCATCTTCGCCATCTCGCTCGTCTTCGTGCTGCTGGTGCTCGCCGCGCTCTACGAGAGCTGGGCGATGCCGGTGGCGATCCTGCTGGTGATTCCGTTCGGCGTCTTCGGCGCCTTCCTCGGCCTCGCCCTGCGCTCGCTGGAAAACAACGTCTACACGCAGGTCGGGCTGATCATGCTGGTAGGGCTCGCCGCCAAGAACGCGATCCTGATCGTCGAGTTCGCCAAGCTGCAGCGTGAGAAAGGCGAGCCGATCGTGCAGGCGGCGATCGACGGCGCGAAGCTGCGCCTGCGCCCGATCCTGATGACTTCCTTCGCCTTCATCCTCGGCACCGTGCCGCTCGCCATCGCCACCGGCGCCGGCGCCGGCGCGCGCGTAGCGCTCGGCACGGCGGTGGTGTTCGGCATGCTGTTCGCCACGCTGGTCGGCGTGTTCTTCACCCCGGTGTTCTACGTGCTGCTGCAGCGCCTGAGCGAAGGCCAGTGGCCGTTCAAGCGCGAACCCGCCGTCGCCGCGCGAGCCGAAACGTGAAACGCGCGACCGTCGCGGTGATGCTCGCCGCAGCGCTGTCGGGCTGCATGCTTGGCCCGGATTACCGCCGTCCCGAGATAGCCGCGCCTGCCGCCTGGCGGCTCGAGTCCGCGCAAGCCGACGAGATCTCCAACCTCGCGTGGTGGGACGCCTTCCAGGACCCGGTGCTCGCGCAACTGGTGCGCGCGGCGCTCGAGAACAACAAGGACCTGCGCATCGCGACCGCCAACGTCGACCAGGCTTTCGCGCAGTACGGCATCACGCGCTCGGCGCTCTTTCCGCAGGCCGACGCCAGCGCGTCGGGCGCGCGCCAGCGCGCCAGCCGCAACGGTCCGGTGCCGCTGCCGCCGGGCCGCGACACGTTCAACGATTTCACCGTCGATCTGTCGCTCGGCTACGAGATCGACCTGTGGGGCCGGCTGCGCCGCGCCACCGAGTCGGCGCGCGCGCAGCTGCTCGCGAGCGAGGAAGGCCGGCGCACCGTGGTGCTCACGCTGGTGAGCGCGGTGGCGAACGGCTACATCGAGCTGCGCGGCCTCGACCGCCAGCTCGACATCGCGCGGCGCACTTCGCAAAACCTCGGTGACGCGGCGTACCTGCAGCAGCGGCGCTTTTCCGAGGGCGCGGTGCCTGAAAGCGATTACCGGCAGGCGGAGGCGCAATATCTGGCGGCCGCCGCGCAGGTGCCCGAGCTCGAGCGCCAGATCGCGCGGCAGGAGAACTTCATCAGCGTGCTGCTCGGCAGGAATCCCGGGCCGATCGCCCGCGGCCGCGAGATCGAGGCGCTCGCCTTCCCGGCGGTGCCTGGCGCGCTGCCGGCGGCGCTGCTCGAGCGCCGCCCCGACATCCGCCAGGCCGAGCAGAACCTGGTCGCCGCCAACGCCGATATCGGCGTCGCCAAGGCGGCGTACTTTCCGCGCATCAGCCTGACTGCCGCGCTCGGCCTGGAAAGCACCGACTTGTCCGATCTGCTCAAAGGCACGTCGAAGACCGGCGCCGTCGGCATCGGCGCGACGCTGCCGATCTTCAACGCCGGCAGGATCCGTAACCAGGTGGCGCAGGCCGAGGCCTTCCAGCGCGCCACGCTCGCCAGCTACGAGAAGTCGATCCTGGTCGCCTTCCAGGATGTCGAGGACGCGCTCGTCGACCGCGCCAAGCTTGGCGAGACCCGCGAGACACAGGCCAGGAATGTCGCGGCATTGCAGCGCTTCCGCGATCTCGCGGCGCTGCGCTATCGCGAAGGCGCGACGATCTACCTCGAGGTGGCCAACGCCGAGCAGTCGCTGCTCAACGCGCAGCTCGCCTATGTCGCGACGCAGTCGCGCCTGTTCCAGTCCTACGCCAACCTCTACAAGGCGATGGGCGGCGGCTGGGTGACGCAGGCGGAGAAACTCGCTACCGCGAAATGATCTGTGTCGGCTGACACATTGGCCGCGGTGGCGAAGTTCGGCGGCTAGCTAGCCTGCCCGGCGGCGCGGGCTGCGGCTGCGCTGTCTTCTAAGCAGCGCGACGAGGTGCTATGTTGGCACCTCCCCGAGGAGCAATGCCATGGCCAAGCCCGACAAAGATGCATCCGTACTCGCGCATATCCAGACCCTGGTCGCTGAAGAGCACCGCCTCTTCGACCGCGGCGAGCTTTCGCCCGAGGAGGCGCATCGCCTCGCCGCGCTGCAAGTAGAGCTCGACCAGTACTGGGATCTCCTGCGCCAGCGGCGCGCGCTGCGCGAGTTCGGCAACGACCCGGCGCAGGCGCATGAGCGGCCGGCCGACGTGG
>Ga0209131_1000967_pt1 | contig 19809 bp, 13 predicted proteins | sample GraSoi_2013_40cm_FD_185826 | JGI IMG/M metagenome (GOLD analysis project Ga0209131, IMG submission 185826) | Grasslands soil microbial communities from the Angelo Coastal Reserve, California, USA - Sample 9_17_2013_40cm (SPAdes) (version 2) | ecosystem: Environmental > Terrestrial > Soil >... | reverse complement strand
CAAATATGACGGAATGCCACCCTGTAGCAGCCACTCGTATGAAGAAGGCGCTCGCACGCGGCTCGAAGTTGATCGTCGCCGACCCGCGTTATATCAAGCTGGCAGAGTTATCTGACCTGTATCTGCCATTGCGCGTTGGTACCGATGTCGCTTTACTCCTTGGGATGGCGCACGTGATCGTACGCGAGAATTTAATCGATCATCAATTCGTCGCCGAACGCACAAGCGGTATCGACGAATATGTTGAGCATGTTAAAAAGTTCTCCCCTGAGTGGGCCTCCGAGATCACCGGCGTACCGGCAAAGGATATCGAGAAGGCCGCGATCATGTACGGGGCTGCAGACAAAGCTTCCATCTATTACACGCTCGGCATTACCGAACACATCTGTGGCGTGGATAACGTCCAGAGTTTGAGCAATCTCGCGCTGATCACAGGCCACCTCGGACGTGAAGGATGCGGGATCAATCCACTGCGCGGACAGAACAACATTCAAGGCGCAGGTGACTCCGGTGCTGCACCAAGCGAATATCCCGGTTATCAAACGGTCACCAAGCCGGAACATCGCGACAAGTTCCAAAAACTCTATGGGCGTGAATTGGACCCTGATCGCGGCATCACCAAGGTGACTGCCTTGGAAATGTGCGGCAAGGGAATCCATGCGATGTTGATCGACGGCGAGAACACTTTGGTGTCTGACCCGGATCGTTCACATAGCGAACATGCTCTGCATGCTCTCGATCATCTGGTTGTGATCGACATCTTCCTGACCGAGACTGCCGCGCTGGCAGATGTAGTTTTGCCGGCCGCCTCATGGGCAGAAGCCGACGGAACCTTCACCAATACGGAACGCCGCATTCAACGATTGCACGCCGCGGTGACTTCACCTGGCGAAGCAAAACCCGATTGGTGGATTCTGAGCGCGCTGGCCAATGCGATGAGCATCCCCGGCTTCGAATATGATTCGCCGAAGGAAGTCTTCAACGAGTTATGCAGTGTCGCGCCGATCTACGCCGGCGTGGATTGGGATATGGTGGACGGCGGGCAATATCAATGGCCTGTTCCTTACAAGGGACATCCCGGCACGCCGCGTTTGCATGAAGGCGGTTTCATCAGCGGCAAAGCGATCTTCAAAGTGATCGGATATCGCGACCCCGCTGAAGTAGTCGATGATGTTTATCCAGTCTGGTTGACAACCGGCCGGCGATTGAATAATTATCATACGCGCACTCAAACCGGGCGCTCTGCCGGAATCGAATATCTTGCACCGGAAGAATATCTGGAGGTCAATCCAGAGAATGTAAAGAAATGGGGATTGACCGACGGCGGCTGGGCGAAGGTAACCAGTCGACGAGGCGAGATCAAGATCAAGGTCAAGGCCACGCCGCGTTCGCCGCAAGGCACGGTCTTTGCGAGTTTCAGTTTTGCTGAAACCCCCGTCAACGTGCTGACCGGCTCCGGATATGATCCAACCACGCACACCGCAGAATTGAAAGTCTGCACCGTACGTGTCGAACCGGCATAAGAAAAAGTAAAGGCGACCCGTCTAGGTGGATAAGAACACTTTGTTTTCAGCGGGCGGGTCGCCTTTATTAGTAAGAAGGTAAGCATGACTCGATTGAATAAGAAAAAACAATCCATCTGGGTAATGGAAGGCGAACATCTCACGCGCAAGAAAGATGTGCTTGCGACAGAAGAGCCTCTGGAGATCCTTCTACGCGCTGGTGAGGAACAACGCACACTCGCCATTACGATGCGCACACCCGGTAATGATTACGATCTAGCAGCGGGATTTCTCCACAATGAGGGGATCCTCCGCAGCAAAGATGATTTTGCCAATATGACCTACTGCGTGGACGGCAACCAGCAGGAATACAACTCGCTTCGAGTCCAACTTAAAACTGATTCGTTTCCCGAACTTCATCAGCTTGAACGGCACTTCTTCACCAGCAGCGCCTGCGGTGTATGTGGGACGACCATGCTGGATGACTTGAGTGAACGGAATATCCCTGCTATTCCCATGGGTCCGATTGTAGATTCTTCACTGATTACCTCATTGCCGGACAAACTTAGACAATCGCAGGATTTATTTGAATCCACCGGCGGACTCCACGCTGCCGCGCTTTTCGATCTCGATGGAAATTTGCTCGCAGTGCGCGAGGATGTAGGACGTCATAACGCACTGGATAAATTAATTGGCTGGGGATTGTTGAACGACCAGCTTCCATTTCATAACAAGGTGCTGATGGTGAGCGGACGCGCCAGTTATGAATTGCTGCAAAAAAGTTTTGTGGCCGGTGTGCCGATCTTCTGCGCCGTATCTGCACCGAGCAGTCTCGCAGTGGAAGTCGCCGAACGGTTCGGAATCACACTCGTGGGTTTCCTGCGAGGGAATCGCTTCAACATCTACAGCGGCATCGAACGGATCAAATCGATGGAACATGTTTTGGCAAATTGACAAATACACTGACCCTATGTTATAAATTGCAGACAATACCATAAACTGTACTCATCCAGAGAGGCAGAGGGAACGGCCCTGTGAAGCCTCGGCAACCGCTAACGACGGTGCCAACTCCGTCAGATCGTAAGCGCGATATGTTGTCGCCCTGAACATCTGGAAGATGAGAGACTGACTTGATTTTCGAATGTCGCCTCTCAAACACATTGAGAGGCGATTTTTTATTATGAAAACAACTGAAACCTTTTCCGCACAAACCCGAGACGAGTTCCGTCAATGGCTAATAACAAATTATGAGACCGAAGTAGAGGTCTGGCTGGTGATCTATAAGAAGACATCCGGCGAACCCAGTATTACGCTTGAAGAAGCGATAGAAGAAGCCTTGTGTTTCGGCTGGATCGACAGCAGTATGAATTCACTGACCAATCAAATGTATATTCAGCGCTTCACGCCGCGCCGCAAGGGAAGCAACTGGACCGAAGCGAACGAGACCCAGGTACGCAGGTTGATCTCCGAAGGGAAAATGACCAAAGCTGGTACGGCTGCTTTGCCCATGGATTTTATAGTATAGCGAAATGGAACTGAACAATAAAATCATCATTCAAGAGTTGATCGCTCATTTTGCCAATAGTTTTGATGCAAAGGATTGGGATGGATTGGAATCCTGCCTGACCGAATCGCTGTTCACTGATTACTCCGACCTGCGCGGCACATCGCCTGGAACCATTTCTGCCAGTGAGTATGTCAAGGTGAGGCGCGAAGCATTGGATCATTTGAAGCTGCATCATCTGGTCGGCAATTATGAGATTGACTTTCCCAGTTCAGAGAGCGCCACCTGCCGCGCTTCGATGGTCGTCTGGCGAAAATCGGATGAGGAAGAATTCACGTCACACTGCGTCTATATCTTCCAGTTGACAAAGCAAAACTCGGATTGGAAGATCAGCGGGGTTACGCAGAAGGTTTTATGGAGCGAAGGAACGCCCTCCATTCATAAAGGCACAAAGGGTTAGCATGTACCGCAAAAGCTGGCAATATTATCTGGATTCAACACTGCTATGGTTATCATTCTTTATTGTAATGGCAACAGGTGCGTACGCGTTGAATCACCCCACGTATTGGGCCCTGGCCTTGTCGCTTTGGCTGATTCGTCTTCCGTTCAGGAATGCGTTCATCTTTGCACATCCTATCAGACAGTTCGACTGGATTGGAGAGCAGCATCTGGAACTCCGCGATGTGACATTTAGATCGCGCGATGGCATGACCCTGTTTGGGCGCTTCCATCCAGGGATGAATCAAGGAACTCTCCTGCTCCTGCACGGATTGGGAGGCGCCAGCAGCAACATGCTCCTTTATGCGGAACATCTCGCCAAAGCCGGTTACGGAATCTTCATGATCGACCTGCGCGCACACGGAAGCAGTGATGGAGACACGTCCACGTTCGGCTTACATGAAGCGGACGATGTAGCTGGCGCGGTGGATTACCTGCTTACTCGCGCGGATGTGAATGGCTCAAAGATCGGCGTATTGGGAATTTCGCTCGGTGCGCAGGCCGCGTTACGAGGCGCGTTGAAAACAGATAAAATCCAGGCTCTTGTTCTGGAGGGATTGGGGCCGTCGGTGTTGAGCGATCATGGCGGCAAACCCAAATCATTGCGACGCTGGATTAATTATCCCTTCAATTGGCTCTATTATCGTATTTATGAATTCATGATCAAGGGCAGAGATGCAGGTGTTCTTGAAGTGATCGGCAGGATTGCTCCTCGCAGGATTCTCCTGATCGCAAGTGGCGCAAAGGATATCTATTTCGCTGACCTGTTTTTTGAAGCGGCTCATGAACCAAAAGAACTTTGGGAACTTCCGGAGGGTCAGCACGGCGCCGCAATTTTGCAGGACTCGCGTGCCTACATTCAGCGTGTCACTGAATTTTTCGATGACGCATTGGATATCTAAGGAGAACGCTTTTCCGCTTATACACTGGAACGGTTTGACAGAGTTGAATCAGGAAAATTAGTGGAATATCTCGTTATGCTCAGAGATGACGATAGTAAATAAATTTATTGAAGAACACAAAGGTAATTTAGGAGCACTATGAATCGAAAATACACAAATCGCCGTTACCTCGACGCCCTCGAAAAGAAAGTGCTTGTCTTCGACGGCGCAATGGGCACCAGCCTGCAGGTCCAGAATCTCACAGCCGAGCATTTCGGTGGCGAGCAATACAACGGATGCAACGACTACCTCGTCATCTCGTTTCCCGAAGCTGTGGAAAAAGTTCATCGCTCGTTTCTCGAGGTCGGCGTGGATGTCCTCGAAACGGACACCTTTCGTTCCAACCGCCTGACGATGGCGGAATATAAACTTCAAGACCGCGTGATCGAAATGAATGTCACAGCCGCCAATCTCGCACGTAAACTTGCAGATGAATATGCTGCAAAGAATGGGCAGCCGCGTTTCGTCGCGGGTTCGATCGGCCCTTCGGGCAAACTTCCCTCGGCGAATGACCCCGAACTCTCGAATACCGGCTTCGATGAACTGGCTGATATTTTTCGTGAACAGGCTGTCGGCTTAATCAAAGGTGGCGTGGATGTTCTCTTAATTGAAACATCACAGGATATTCTCGAAGTCAAAGCCGCCATTACCGGTTTGCACAAAGCCTTTGAGGAGACTCAAGTCTATTTGCCGATCCAGGCCCAGGTCACGCTCGACACGACCGGCCGCATGCTGCTCGGCACTGATGTGGCCGCCTCACTTGCCATTCTCGAAGGCATGGGCATCGATGTCATCGGCCTCAATTGTTCCACCGGCCCCGAGCACATGCGCGAACCGATCCGCATTCTCGGAGAAAATTCCACGCTGCCGGTTTCATGCATTCCGAACGCAGGGCTTCCATTGAACGTGGATGGTCAGGCGGTCTATCCGCTTGAGCCTGAACCGTTTGCAAAAGACCTCTATGAATTCGTGACCAAACATAATATTTCGGTGGTCGGCGGATGCTGCGGCACGACTCCTGCGCACCTCAAATTGCTTATTGAAAAACTGAATCAGCACCCTCATCCCGCGCGACCGATTCACTCTACGCCTCAGCTTGCTTCTGCCATGTCAGCCATTGCCATGCGACAGGAACCCGCCCCGACCCTGCTCGGTGAACGATGCAATGCACAAGGCTCGCGCAAGTTCAAGAAGATGCTGCTCGAGGAAGATTATGACGGCATTCTGGAGTTGGCGCGCGATCAGGTCAATGGCGGCGCGCATGCCTTGGATATTTCCTGCGCGGTCACTGAACGCCCCGATGAAGCTGAGCTCATGCGCAAGGTCGTCAAGAAACTTGAAATGGGTGTGGATGTGCCTTTAGTCATCGATAGCACTGAATTGGATGTGCTCGAGATCGCCCTCAAGACAGCGCCCGGGCGTTGTCTGATCAATTCAACTCATCTTGAATCGGGCCGCGAAAAAGCAGATAAGATATTTACACTGGCAAAGACTCATAACGCGGCTGTGATCGTGCTCACCATCGACGAGAATGGCATGGCCAAGCCTCGTGATAAAAAACTCGAGGTCGCCAAACGCATCTACGACATCGCAGTCAATGATCACGGACTCAAGCCTGAAGATCTCGTCTATGATGCATTGACTTTCACGCTCGCCACTGGTGACCAGGAGTTCACCGAATCCGCAATTGAAACCATCGAAGGGATTCGATTGATCAAACAAAATCTCCCTGGCGTGATGGCTTCTTTGGGCGTAAGCAATCTCTCCTTTGGCTTTGCACCTCAGGCCCGCCCCGCTTTGAACTCGATCATGCTGTATCACTGCGTGCAAGCCGGTTTGGATATGGCCATCGTGAATCCCGCTCACGTCACGGCGTATGCGGACATTCCTGCCGAGGAAAAAGAATTGTGCGAAGACCTGATCTTCAACCGCCGCGCGGACGCGCTGCAGCGTTTCATTGAGCATTTTGAAAATGTCACACCCACAACCGAATCATCTCTCGTAGATCCAACCGAGGGTATGACACCCGAACAAAGATTAAATTGGTGTATCGTCCACCGCCATAAGGAGGGCGTCGAAGCGGATATCGACACGATCGTCAATCGCGGTTTTATCTGGAACGAATCCCTGCCTGATAAGGGTGCAGGTATAAAGCCGGCTCCTACCAAACATGAAATTGCGGTTTACACATTAAACAATGTTTTGTTACCCGCTATGAAGGAAGTCGGCGACAAATTCGGCGCGGGCGAATTGATCCTGCCCTTCGTGCTGCAATCTGCCGAGGTCATGAAAAAGACAGTTTCTCATCTCGAAAATTATCTTGAGAAAGTTGAAGGCGTTACCAAAGGCACAGTCGTGATCGCAACAGTCTATGGCGATGTGCATGATATCGGCAAAAATCTCGTCAAGACCATTCTTGCGAACAACGGGTACACGGTGATCGACCTCGGCAAGCAAGTCCCGGCAGAGACGATCATCACAAAAGCCATTGAGGTCAAAGCAACTGCGATCGGCTTGAGCGCCTTGTTGGTCAGCACATCCAAGCAGATGCCGTTGATCATCAATGAATTACATCGTCGCGGCCTCAGCTTTCCTGTCCTGGTAGGAGGCGCCGCGATCAATCGACGCTTTGGCCGTCGCATTTTGCAAACCGAAGGCGGAGATTTCTACGACCCGGGTGTTTTCTATTGCAAGGACGCGTTCGAGGGACTCGATACCATGGATCAGATCATCGTGCCTCAAAAACGCGAGGAACTGCTGGCGCGTACGCGCAGCGAATCTGAAATGGAACTGGGCCGTGCCACTGCGAAACCAGCTACACCCTCCAGCATGGAACGTTCAAATATTGTGCCTGCACCTTTAACTCTTCCGACGTCAAAGTTCGGCATGCGAATTGTCAAAAACATGCCGTTGGAACTTGTCCTGCAGGAACTTAACATCAACGAACTGTATCGCTTATCGTGGGGCGCAAAAAACACACACGGTGCAGAATGGGATAAATTGAAAGCCGAATTCGATGAGCGCCTGCAAAAGATGAAAAAGGATGCTATGCGCTATAAGTGGCTGAAACCACAGGGCGTGTATGGACTCTTTCCCTGCCAGGCTGAAGGCGACAACCTGATCATCTACAATCCCGAAAACCTCGATGAGGCTTTGACCCGCTTCAACTTCCCACGTCAGCCTTACGATGAGCACCTCGCGCTATCGGATTATTTTGCGCCAGTGACATCCGGTCAAATGGATGTTGTTGCTTTTCAAGTAGTCACGGTTGGCCAGGAAGCCACCGAACAATTCGATAAACTGCAAGCTGCCAACGATTATACAGAGGCCTATTTCGCACATGGGCTCGCCGTTCAAACTGCTGAAGCGACAGCCATTTATCTGCACGAGCATATCCGCCGCGAAATGGGCATTCCAGAAAATCAGGGCAAACGCTATTCGTGGGGTTACCCAGCCATTCCTGAATTGGAAGATCATCTAAAGGTATTCCAACTCTTGCCGGGCGCCACAACCGAACTGGGAATTACGCTCAGCCCAGCGTATCAATTGATCCCGGAACAATCCACGGCCGCGATCATCGTGCATCATTCGCAGGCAAAATATTACTCAGTGGGCGAGTCGCGCGTCGAGCAGTTGATGAGATAGTAAAAAGCGCAAGTGGAGAAGTAAGCCTGGGCTTACTTCTCCACTTATTGGCCTTATGAAAAATACGCGGAGTTTCTTTTTTATATCGCTTGCCATATTGGGCGTTCTTATTGCGCACCAATACGGCGAGTCGTGGGACGAGGCCCAATTCTATCAATATGCCGGCCATGCCTTGGAATCATATTCGTCATGGTTTACTCAGGGCCAGATTATCGTCACCGGCAATACCTATGACAACTACGGCCCAGCATTTGTGATTTTCACATCAACTTTTGCAGGCTGGATTCATATGCTCGTTCCGAACGTGCTTGTCTCTGATCTTCGACACATCATTTACTTCCTCACCTTTGTTACAGGCGCATGGGCATTTCACAACGTTGCGATACGTTGGATGAGTCCACTTGCGGCGTTCGCTGCAACTCTGCTCTTCCTCACACAGCCACTCTTCTGGGGTCATGCGTTTATCAGCCCAAAAGACATTCCATTTATGAGCCTGTTTTTGTTGAGCCTCGCCCTTGGGCTCAACATGACGGACAGTATCAAATTAATTTCGTTCGACTCTTTAACTTCTTCAAACAAACGCACACTTGTAATTCTAGCTGCTGCGTGGTTTGCGACTGTTTTCGGGCTGTTTATTTTTACTGACGCAGTCCATACATTAATTTCAAGTCTTGTACAGGCAGCAAAATCTGGTGAAACAAATATCATTACCTATACAGCCTCTGATCTTGGCAAGGTTGAGCCTGAAGTCTATATTCAGCGATATTTTGTCTTTTTTCTCCATGCGCGTGCTTTCTTTTTTCTCGCGTTCTCTATCATCGCGATCTACATTTATTACCGGTTCATACCATCTATCGCCCATTCTATAATTCCTGTTCTCTTTCCTGCCATCGTTCTTGGTCTGTCTACATCCATTCGTATCCTGGGTCCACTCGCCGGCTTACTCGTCATCTATTACGCATTAGCCAAATATGACAGGCAGGCCGCGCCTATCCTGATAATTTATGCAACCATCGCGATCGTTACGATGTATATTACGTGGCCCTATCTTTGGCCTGACCCAATCGGTCACTTTTTAGAAAGTGTAAAAGTGATGTCACAATACCCATGGAAAGGACAGGTCTTCTTCAACGGCAGCTATTATGCTTCGAACCATTTACCTTATTCATATTTGCCTGCATTACTCTTTTTCCAGTCCACGGAAACAGTCTGGCCTTTGTTTCTAATAGGACTGTTCGCGCTTCGTAAAAACAATTTTGTATTCGTCATGACCCTATCATGGTTTGTACTTCCTTTGTTGGCATTGATCTTCACACATGTGCCGCTTTACGACAACACCCGCCAGATATTCTTTATCCTGCCACCGGTTTTTCTTGCAGCAGGCATGGGCATGGATTTTATGTTCAGCAGGATCAGCAGGCCCATCTTTCAAAAAATACTTGTTGGGCTTTTGATCCTGCCGGGTATGATCGCGGGAGTCCGCTTGCATCCATATGAATATGTCTACTACAACAGCTTCGTATCGAATCCCACAGGGAGATTTGAATTGGATTATTGGGCCACATCCTATCGCGAAGCAGCAAATTGGTTAAATGAAAATGCACCTGCCAACAAGGTCGTTCTGGTGATAGGGCCGGCACAGATTGTTGAAAATTATGCCCGCAGGGATCTGAAAATCCTTTCTGAAACCGACTCTGGGAATAAGGATCCCGACTACATAGTAATTGTGGCACGCCAAAATTGGGAAAAGGACCTGTATCAAAACGCGGATATTGTGCACGAAATCAGTCACGACGGACTGATATTCTCAGTGATAAAAGAAATACAGAGGTAATGTGAATCTTTCGGAACGACTTTCTTCGGGAATAATTCTTGCCGACGGTGCGATGGGAACGATGCTGCATTCGCGCGGTGTTAGTTTTGACAAATGCTTCGACGAATTAAATCTCGCCAACCCGGCTGCGGTCGCGGATATTCATCGCGAGTATATCGAGTCCGGCGCACAATTGATCATTACGAATACATTCGGCGCGAATCGATATAAATTAAGCAAGCACGGATTACAGGATGAGGTGGCCGAAATTAATCGTGCAGGTGTGGAACTTGCAAAACGTGTAGTAGCCGCGTCTTTCAAGAATGTTCTGATCGCGGGAGATGTTGGCCCGCTTGGCGTTCGCATTGCTCCATTTGGACGGGTAAAACCTGAAGAAGCAAGGGCCGCATTTGCGGAACAGATCAAAGCATTAACAGAAGCAGGCTCAGACTTGATCGTGATCGAAACAATGAGCGATCTATATGAAATTCAGGAAGCCGTCAAGGCGGCAAAATCATCTTCTACATTGCCTGTTGTCGCGTCTGTCACTTTCACGCGCGATGACCGCACGTTGCTTGGCGATGATCCAGCCAAGGTCGCGCAGACTCTGGCTCAGGTGGGTGCAGATGTCATCGGTGTGAATTGTTCAGGTGGCCCTTCGCAATTGCTTCGAATCCTAAAGCAAATGAAGCACGCGGTGCCCAATGGAAAGTTCTGGGTCAAGCCTAACGCAGGTTGGCCCGAACAGGTTGGCGGGCGTATTATGTATCCTGCTGATCCTGATTATTTTGGCGAGTATGCGCTTTCATTGCGCGAAGCTGGCGCAAACATTGTAGGTGGATGCTGTGGCACAACTCCGCAGCATGTCGCTGCAATGAAGAAAGCTTTAGAGTCTGCCCCGGCTGCCATAAATAACGAGGTCGTAGTTCTGCCTGTTGACGAAGTCTATGTTGAGCCAGCCGAACAGCCGACCGGACTCGCGCAAAAACTTTCAGATGGAAAATTCGCCTTGTGTGTGGAAATGGATCCGCCGCGCGGCCTTTCGACGCATAAATTATTGGCAGGCGCGTCCCTGCTTTATGAGTCCGGGGCAGATGTGATCAATGTGGCAGATTCACCAATGGCTCGCATGAGAATGTCCGCCTGGGCGGTTTGCGACCTTGTACAACGCAAGATCGGCGTGGAAACTACTTTACACTTCCCCACTCGAGGGCGAAATCTGCTTCGCGTGCAGGGCGACCTGCTCGCAGCACATGCCATCGGTTTGCGAAACATTTTCGTAATCATGGGAGATCCCACCTCAATTGGAGATTATCCCGAGGCAACAGACAACTATGACCTGGTTCCTTCCGGTTTAATTAAACTGATCAAACAGGGATTCAATGCTGGTGTCGATCATTCTGGAACAAGCATCGGCCAACCCACGAACTTCTTCGTAGGCGCAGCGTTAAATCTGTGCCCGCCCGATATGGAGAATGAAATAAAGAATCTCCGACGCAAGCTCAACGCGGGCGCGGATTTCTTCATCACACAACCGATCTATCAGTCGGAAGATGGGCTGAAATTACTTGAAGCGTATGGGAAGAAACACGGTCCTTTGAACAAGCCCATCGTGGCCGGTGTTTTACCCTTAGTGAACGTAAGGCACGCGAATTTCCTCGATAATGAGGTGCCAGGCATCGTGATCCCCGATGAAACGCGCAAGCGGATTGAGTCTGCCGGTGAAAATAGCGCCGAGGTGGGTGTGGAATTGGCGGTCGAATTGATCGAACAGATCAAACAGTGGGCAAATGGTGTCTATATCATGCCGCAATTCCATAGATATGATATGGTTGCGGACATTATTGAAGCGGTAAAATAGAGATATGCTTCTCACTATTGACGTAGGCAACACCAACCTGACACTTGGCCTGTATGATCGCGATCAACTCGGGGCGCATTGGCGGCTCGCCACGGACCACAATCGCATGCCAGATGAATATGGTCTGCAATTTTTGGGATTGTTGCAAAATGCGGGAAAATCGATCAAAGATATTACCGGTATTTCTCTTGCATCTGTTGTCCCGCCTTTAACTAGTCGCGTGATTCAGGCTTGTCGTGAATATCTAAAACAAGAACCCTTGGTTGTGGATACTGGCATCAAAACCGGAATAAAAATTCGCTACGAAGATCCCAAAGCGGTTGGCGCCGACCGCGTCTGTGATGCAGTCGCAGTGATGAAACTCTATGGCGGACCTGCTTGTGTAGTCGATTTTGGCACCGCAACAACTTTCAACGCAATTACAAAAGACGGCGAATATCTCGGAGGTGCGATCACCGCAGGCATCAATCTCGCCGCGGAGGCCTTGTTTACTCACGCTGCAAAATTACAACGCATCGACCTGCAACGCCCGCCCTCCGTTATTGGCAGCAATACCGTCCACGCGATGCAATCGGGATTACTGTTCGGATATGTGAGCATGGTCGAGGGCATGGTGACCAGATTCCGCTCCGAACTGGGAAGCGATATGAAGGTCATCGCCACAGGCGGCCTCGCAGAAGTAGTCGCAAAAGAAACAAAAGTCATTGATATTATTGCACCGTGGCTCACGCTCGATGGGCTTCGCATCATCTGGGAACTCAACCATTAGGAAATAAATGAAAAAAATAATTGTATTGGCTACGGGGATTTCTATTTTGTTGTCTGGATGCGGGGCCGGTCTCTTCACCACCGCCACATCGACTCCGACGATAACATTCACGCCTCGCCCGCCAACCGAAACTGCTACTCTTACAAATACACCCACCATCACTCCGACATTCACGATCACACCCAGCCCAACTCCCACATGGGTGCATCAGGGACCAAAGGCTGTAGTCGTACCGATCATTCTCTTTCACCATGTAAGCGTGTCGCCGATCAATAGTCAATATTATGTGCCTCCGGAAAAATTTGACGAAGAGTTGAAGTTATTAAGGGACTGGCAATACACCACCATCACCATTGAAATGCTGCTCAAAGCCATCAAGGAAGGTACAAATTTACCCCCCCGTCCCCTCATCATTTCCTTTGACGACGGCAACCTCGATAATTACACAAATGCCTTTCCCATCATGCAAAAATATGGGTTTACAGGCGTGTTATATATTGTAGGTAATTATATGGGAGCAGATAATTATTTGAACGCGGATCAGATCAAGGAAATGGCCGCGGCCGGCTGGGAAGTGGGAAGTCACAGCATGAGACATTTAGATTTGACCCTGCTCGACCCGGAAGTACAGAGGTATGAGGTCGTGGAGTCAAAAAAGTTTTTGGAAAAGGCATTGGGGATGCCAATCAAAACGATTGCCTATCCGTTTGGAACGAGTGACAGTGCCGTAATCGATTATGCTCATTTTGCAGGCTACGTCGCGGGGATGAGTCTTGGCTTTACTGACGACCAGGGCACCAGCAATCTGTTTACACTGCAACGCCGCGATATCAAAGGAACATATACCGTCAAACAATTTGCACTTTTCCTGCCCTGGCAAGGCGACTCAATCTATTTGCCAACGGATACGCCAACGCCAACACCAACACCAACGCGTACTCGAATACCGACATATACGCAATATCCGACCAGTACAACTTCCCCATAACATTCAATAAACAGCGCTGTCGATATCGACAGCGCTGTTTATTGAAATGGCATATCCCTATTTCGAAATAGCTTCATAAAACGAGGGCGGCAGATCTGCAATACGATAAATGCGAATCGGTAGAACACCTTTTATTTGAATAACCTTTTCAGGCGGCGTACTGCTCAACGCATCCATGAAAAGTTTGATTCTAGCGGATGGGGAACCTGTCGAATCATTAATAACAAGGTAATCCGTACCAGCCATTCTTTCAAGCAACGACGGCATTCCAGGGTCGTTCAAAAAAATTAAATTAAGAATGATTGTTTGGCCCGGAAAGAAATAAGAAAGCGGGCCGCGTCCATGAATCGCCAGGACTTTGAGGGATCCAGAACCCGGTTTCTGCGCCAAATAAGCCGCAGCTTGTTCAAACCCCTCTCCATAATTTGAAAGAGGTGTTCCCCCTGTCATCATTCTCATGATTGGGTTGGAATATGTATAATAATATGGATAGTATGACATAGCACTTGCCAATTGAAAAAGAATCAGTGCTAGCATACATCCAGTAATAACAAATGTGTGGGCCGTTTTCCCGTACTTCGTTCCTGCCCATCCTATCAACCCGCACCACCCCAAGGCAGCCACCGCATCCATGCTCACATAGCTGGTCATAATATAATGCGGTGAATTTCTACCTTGGGCAACACTAAAAAGCAGGATAAACATGAAGGCCGCAAGGACGAGATACAAGATCAGTCTCTTATACACTGAAGAAATGACATCCTCCTCCTGCCAGAAAAGGAAAATTCCGGCCAGGAACATACCGGCCCATGATGCTGGGGTGGCATACCAAATCAAGTAAGTAAAAAAGCTTTTTATCATACTTGCCGGGGCATCAAGTTTGAACGTCGACGGGACCAATTCATGTGTTACTTGCAAACGTGCACCCTGAAAGGCATAGCTAAAGGCGTTTCCATATACTTCATACATCATTTTACCCGGAGCTACCCACATCCCGGGCCATACGACGACGTATACAATAACCAATCCAGCCAGCCAGAAGCCAAGAATCTTCAAGTGATCCAGCAGAGCGTGGCCGAAGCTTTGCTGTTTCATCTTCGCAAACACAGAAACCGCAAGCATTAAGGCAATTACAGGTATCATCGCCATAGCCGAGGATTTCGTCAATTGTGCAAGTGCGGCAGACGCAGCCGAGATGAACAGGTAATACCACCTCCGTTCGTACTCAAGGTAAGCCATCATCCCCAAGATAGAGGCTAGCACAAAAAATGCGACCATCGCTTCATGACTCAATACCCGGGAGTGACCGAGAAAATACGGCGCACTCGAAATAAATGCAGTGACTAGAAAGGCTTTTTCCTCTCCAAACAAAAGGGATAATAAATAGTAAATAGCCATCGCAAAAAGCACAATTACAGCCACCTGGAACAAGCGCGCAAAATATAACAAATGCAAAGGGGATATATTATGCTTCAGCAGAAATGGGTCGAAAAAATTTTTGTCTACATCAAAATAACCCTGTCCAAAACCGCGATATTCCGGAAAGTAGGCAAGGAATGCGGCGGTGACAATCCACATCGTCGTGACAGCGGGATGATATTCATATACAGTTTTTTCCAGCTCACGCTGGCCAAGGGCATAGTAAAAATTCCCGCCCACCGAAAGCCAGAATGGTTCGTCCAGCGTGACAAAGGAATCTAGTTTTGACAAGCGAGGCGCCAAAAGAATAGCAAGTAAAAACAGTACAAGAACAGGCTTTCTTATTTTATTCATCTGGTTACTCACTATAAAAACTGGCGGGAATATCAGAGACGCGATAGATCTCCACATACTCCCTGCCATTCAAATAAATGATCTTTTCCGGAGTTATCTGCTTTAATAGCGGTAAACGTTCATGCAATCCGGTATACATCACCAAATAATCTGCTTTACGTAAATATTCAATTAATAAGGTCTTGTCTTCAAACATGACTGGCTTGAAGACCACTGTATTTCCTGGGAAATAATAGCTGAATGTCCGCCCAAAATATACAAGGGCGGCCAGGTCTGCCGAATCTGGCTTGGCCGTGAGATAAGCCGCAGCAGCCTCCATCCGTTCGCCATAAAAAAAAACCGGAACAGGGTTCGAAACGGCCATGATCGGATTCAGGTAGGTATAGTAATAAGGGTAGGTATAAAACAGACCTGCAACCTGTAAGCACAATAACACGCCAAATAAGCCGATTTGCATCCACGATTTTCGTAACCTCACAAAAGAGTTCGCCAGCGAGCGCAAGACGAACATCCAGCCCAGCGCAGAGGCGAACTCAAATCCATAATAAGCGGTTACCAAGTAATGGGGCTGATCGCGTCCGCGCGCAATGCCAAACAAGGCGATACATGCAAAAGCTAATAAAAACAAGAAAGCAATCGAGTATCTGACTAGGTTAGGAACCAACTCGTGATCTTTATGAAATAAAATCGAACTTGCAAGGAGTACACCAAACCAGGTAACCGGGGTTGTCCGCCACAATATCGAGACCAGCAAACTAATGATACCGGCACTGGCTGAATTCAAACTAAAACTGGAGGGCCTTAATTCCTGTGTTATAGAAAGACGCGCTCCCTGGAACGCGTAGCTAAAGGCATTCCCATACACCTCATAAAGCATCTTCCCAGGAGCAACCCACATACCCGGCCAGGAAATGAAATACACAATCAATAATGTTCCCAGCCAGGAAAAGAAGGTTGTGAACATGGCTCTCACAGGAATTTTTTTATACTCACGCCATTGTAAAAATGTCCACACAAGAATGATGGTTATGATTAAGGGCAATAGAAAAATGGCTGACGACTTGGTCAGGTTTGCAAAGGCCGCCGCCCCTCCTGACAGAATGAGGAAAATAGGCTTGCGTCCTAAAAATAGATAGCAGGTCATCGTCAAGGTCGAAATCAGGGAAAACAGACCTACCATGCTCTCATGGTTTAACATCCGCGACTGGCCAAATAAATAAGGTGAAAACGAAGCAAGAAGTACAACCGTAAGAGCAATCATTTCATCGAACATATATCTCAGCAGAAAAAAAACGGTCATGAGCAGGCCTATGTTGACAAGCACTTGAAGGAAGCGACTCCACCACAAAAGATCCAGTGGATTTTTCCCATGCCCGACAAGATACTCATCGAAACTGGATTTTTCCTGAACAAAGTAACCATTCATCAAACCACGATATTCTGGGAAATAAATCAACATCGCGCCGGTTACAATCCACATCGTGGTAACAGCAGGATGATATTCGTACACTGTATTTTCAAACTCGTGATGTGTGAGAGCGTAATAATAATTCGCGCCGACCGCCAGCCAAAATGGCTCGTCTGCAGCCGTAAATTTAACAAGATCTATAAGTCTTGGTGCCAACAGACCGACAATCAGTAAAATATTTAATAAAAGTTCAATCCTTTTTTTTCGATTCATAAAAGGATTATACCAAACTCATTAACAAGCCTAAAACAAGACTCTGGCTATATTTCAAGGATTAGAGTAGCATATGCTTCGTTTATTATTTTCCAAATCAATAACAGAGGATAAATTCAGATTATGATGCCTGATTTACTCGTACCCGATATATTATTAATTGGGCCCCGAGCAACATGGAGGCCGCATTTTACAGGCGAATCAAATCGAATGCAGATACTTAATCCTGTCTTCTTTGATAAAGCGAACAGCGCTTTATCAATATCAAAATAAAGCAAATGGTAAAATAGCAAACTGAATAAAAAGCAGTGGGTTTTATTATCAACCGAATCTTTCAACCTCGTTCAATTTCACAGAAAAGCGGAAGGTAATTTGAACATCAAACGACCATTTGCAAGGAATTAAATCATGTTGAAAAATATTAAGAGGCTTTTCCAACAAGAAAAACTGGCGATCCCAATAATGATCCTTATCCTGGTGCTATTGGCCTATGGATTGCTTATCCCATCATTGGGATTTTATTGGGACGATTGGCCCTTTGCCTGGCTTTTACGTTTTTTTGGGCCATCTGAATTTATTGCAGCGTTTCGGCCTTTTCGTCCCCTTTTGGGACCTATTTTTACAGCAACAACTGCCTTGTTTGGGGGAAACCCCTTCACCTGGCAGGTTATCGGATTAATTGCCCGCTTCTTGCTTTCTATTGAACTCTGGTTAGTATTCCGATTCACCTGGCCATCCCAAAAATTGAATTTGACATGGGTAGTGCTTTTATTTACAGTTTATCCTGGCTATCAACAACAATGGGTATCCTTGACGCATGTCAATCAGGAACTCATTCCTTTCTTATGGTTGATCGCATCATTTGTCGTAACGATCTATGCCCTTCGGATTAAAAACCATAAAGCAAGTCTGACAATTCTGGCTCTCGTATTGCAGGCGCTGGGGCTTTTCTCTACTGAATATTTTTTTGGTCTTGAGATTCTCCGCTTTTTTTTTCTTATGGTTGTTTTTGCAGAAACGCTGCCTGATCTCAAATCCACTTTATATAAGTCGGCACGCGAGTGGCTGCCTTATCTTTTTGTGTGGATATTAAACGCCGCCTGGACCTACACATTTCATCGTTCCGCCGCCTACAATTCGTATGATATCAATATCCTTTCCAACTCTTCAATCACACCCCTTGCTTTAAGCAACGAAATCCTGACGACAATTTCCCTGTCCGGTTTCGCTTCCTGGATTAATACATTCCATATTTTTTCGACAATTGATGGAAGTCTGACGCAGTTAATTGCATTGGGTATTCTGATTCTTTCTGCGTGCTCGGTTTTTCTTTATGTGCGTTCCACATCTTCTCAGACGACAGACCAGATATTGACTAAAGATAACTTGTGGAGCAAGCAAGCCATCTTGATTGGTCTGGTTGGGATATTCGCGGGCCGTCTTCCTTCCTGGGCTATTGGTTTACCTTTAAAGCTTGAATTCGACTATGACAGATTTATGGTTTCCATTATGCTTGGAGCAAGCTTGTTTATTATCGGGCTGGCAACTTTTATCCTCAAGGACGGGCAGCGAAAGATCGTCATCCTAAGTCTTTTGATCGGATTATCCACAGCCTTCCAATTCACTGTCGCAAATACCTTTCGCCGCGATTGGGCGAATCAACAGGCTTTTTTCTGGGAATTATCATGGAGAATGCCTGCCATACAAAAAAACACCGTTCTGTTGACTTCAGATTTGCCTCTTAAATATGTTTCAGATCTACAAGCAACGGCGGCATTAAACTGGGTATATGCTCCGTCTTTAGCCACTCGCGAACTCCCGTACGCGTTGCTATATATAAAAACGAGATTTAATTCGCCGATCCTGCCATCCCTTCAACCTGAGGTGCCGATCCAATTCCAATATCGCACCGTGCCATTCGCCAGCTCAACATCGAATAGTATAGTGATATATAAAGATGCAGACAGTTGTTTGCGAGTTCTTGATCCTATTTACGGAAACAGCGAAACGGTACCGGGAGCCAGCTATTTTCTGCTGAACGCAATTTCACTTTCAAACCCAAATCAAATTCAAGCAGATGCGGCGCAACCGCAGCTTGATAAAACTTTATTTGGTACAGAGCCGGAACACGGATGGTGCTATTTTTATGAAAAAGCTGAGCTTGCCCGCCAGCAATCTGACTGGAAGAATGTGGTGAAGTTGTATAACCAGGCTCAGAAAAGCAACCTTGGCCCGCTTGTGCCCGTTGAAAACCTTCCGTTTATTGAGGGATTTGCGATGACTGGGGGCATGGATGTGGCTCTAAAATTAACAGATCGCACATTGCAAGAACGAGAAGACTTATGCCCGGCAATTTATACGCTGTGGGATCGCATTAGTAAGTCATCTTCGCTGACCGAGACAGATATTTCCAACGTATATGAACAAATCCATGAGAGTGGCTGCAAAAAGCGGTAGCTGTTTTTGGGGTTCGTAACTGCTGCCCATGATTGGGAGTTATTCTTATGAGAACCCAGTTCAAAATGGAAGGCTTTACTCTAAATTCGACAACGCTTGGTATAATTTGCGACCTATGAAATACCATATTTGGACCGAGGGATGTCAGATGAACGTAGCCGATTCACAACGGGTTGGCTCGTCGCTGGAGCATCTTGGATACGCCCTTACTGACACCATCGAGGAAGCAGATGTTATCGTTTTAAATACTTGTGTCGTGCGCCAGTCTGCTGAAGACAAGGCTATGGGACGCGTTACATCCCTTGCGCCGCTTAAGAAGAAAAACCCAAATCTGGTCATCAATTTAATGGGCTGCATGGTAGGCGTGCGTAGCGCGG
>Ga0209131_1000966_pt1 | contig 19811 bp, 16 predicted proteins | sample GraSoi_2013_40cm_FD_185826 | JGI IMG/M metagenome (GOLD analysis project Ga0209131, IMG submission 185826) | Grasslands soil microbial communities from the Angelo Coastal Reserve, California, USA - Sample 9_17_2013_40cm (SPAdes) (version 2) | ecosystem: Environmental > Terrestrial > Soil >... | reverse complement strand
CCCGCTCAATCAGGTCCTCGAACGCAAGGTCCGCCGAGCCGCAGAAACCGGCTCACCCTTCGTCCGCGTCCGCGATCTCTTTCCTCACTGACCGGGAGGCAGAGCGTGGCGCAGTTCAATGATTGGTGTCTTTCGGTCGACGAACGGGTCGGGAAGCACTTTCGCAGAGTAATGACCGGACAGGCTGCGAGCCTCCCGACGGGGACCCAGGCGACGGCGGCCGTTGTGCCCACGCACTACGCGTCGGAAGAACAGGTGGCGCGTGCGCTCGCACGTCTCGGCAAGCCGGCGGCGGCTGCGCTGCTCCAGGGCAAGCTCCCGACGACAAAGGCGATCCGGTCCGGCGACCTCGGCGAGATCTACGCGACGGAATGGATCGACACCCATAGCGGCGGCTATAGCGCGCCGATCAAGCGCCTGCGCTGGAAGGACCATCGCAACATGGCGATGCGAGGTGACGACGTGATCGGCATTCTGCAAGACGCTCAGACCCAGCGCCTTCTTTTCCTGAAGACAGAAGCGAAAAGCCGCGCCGCGCTCACCACGCAGGTTCTGACCGACGCCCGGGCCGGGCTGGACAAGGATGGCGGCCTGCCCTCAGCGCACGCGCTATCATACATCTCGGCCCGTCTGCTCGAACTTAACAATCTGCCGCTGGTCGACGCGATTGATGATGCGCTGCTCAAGCACGGCATTCCGCCTCAGAACGTCCGGCATCTGCTTTTCACCTTTTCGGGCAACGCTCCGGACGCCCTGCTGACCGCCTCTCTCCAGGCCTACCCTGGCCCGATCAACCAGTGGGGGATCGGGCTTCGCGTGGAGGGCCATGCCGCCTTCATCGGCGCGGTTTATGATCGAGTGATTGCCGATGCCAACAACGCCTGACGCAATCGCGGCCGATATCACCGAAGCGGCGACAGCGGGTTTTCGAGGCCGTCTGATCGCCCGCGGCCAGGCGCGCGCGATCATCTGGCGTGACGGCGCGCTCCCGCCCGACGCGCCGGCCTTTGCGCCGCAGCTCAGCTACGATTTGCACTCCTACGCCTACGCCCTACTGGGGCTGGGCCTGCGCCTTCGCGAACTGGGCGGCGACGCCGCCCAGGCGCGTACCGCCTTTGAGCAAGCGGCCACCGCGCTCGAGACAGTCATCGCCAAGGGTAATCGTCAGGAGGTCGATCGCGATTTCCACTTCGTCATGGCGGCGGCGAGCTATCATCTCGCGCACCTCTCCGCTCGCGCCTACTCGCTGCTCACGATCGTCGAAGCCGAAGAGAACTTCTCACCGATCGAACGGGTGCTCGCCCAGTTGATGCGGCGGAACTTCGGCGCTCTTCGCGCCACCGTCCTCGACTATCGGGCGTCTGGCGAAGGCAGCGATGCCAGGATCGCCGCCGCCATCCAGGCCAACCTCGATCAGGCCGAGGGCGCGGCCAATCCGGTTGACGGCGGCAGCAACTTCCGCTTCGACGGCCTCGACACGGCGCTGACCGATGCCTTCCTGGCGGCAATGTCCCTGCTCCGCGTGGCTCTAGAACGCGGCGAGCGGCCGCTGCTCGATCAGGCGCTGGACCGGCTTCGGGTCGGCCTCGCGATTTGCAGCGAGTTGAACATGCTGCCGCAGTGGTGGGCGCATCGCATCGCGATCCACCTCCTGTCGGACCTCTGGTCGAGCACCTTCCATGAGAGAGTGCCGCTCCATCCGGCGGGCGGCGAAGCGGCCGACTGGCCCCGGCTTCGCGAGCTGTTCATCGCGTTGCTTCAACGGCGTCCCAAAGCGGAGGTCGATCTTTGGCCATCGCAGATCGAGGCTGCAACCCGCGCCGTCGATCAGTCCGACGATCTAGTGGTTTCCCTGCCCACAAGCGCCGGCAAGACGCGCATTGCCGAGCTGTGCATCCTGCGCTGCTTGGCCGGCGGCAAGCGCGTGGTCTTCATCACCCCGCTACGTGCCCTCTCCGCCCAGACGGAAACCACCCTGCAAAGGACCTTCGGCCCGCTCGGCAAGACGATATCGGCCCTCTACGGCAGCATCGGGGTTAGCGGCTTCGACGAGGACGCGATCCGGGAACGGGACATCGTGGTAGCGACACCGGAGAAGCTCGACTTCGCGCTGCGCAACGATCCATCCCTTCTCGATGACGTCGGCCTGCTCGTCTTCGACGAAGGGCACATGATCGGTCTCAATGAGCGCGAGGTTCGCTACGAGGTTCAGATCCAGCGGCTTCTTCACCGTCCGGACGCGCACGAGCGGCGGATTGTGTGCCTCTCGGCGATCTTGCCCGACGGCGACCAACTCGACGATTTCGCGGCATGGCTGCGCCGCGATCATCCCGGCGGCCTGATCAAGAATGACTGGCGTCCGACCCGGCTGCGGTTCGGCGAGGTGGCGTGGACGTCGCCCACCGCGCGATTGAACCTTCGCGTCGGCGACGAACGTCCGTGGGTGCAGCGCTTCCTCACTGGCGCCGCGCCACCGAACTGGATTCCGCCAAAGCGTCGCCGAACGCGCCTCTTCCCCGACAATCAGCGCGAACTCTGCCTGGCGACGGCCTGGAGGCTGATCGAGGATGGACAGACCGTCCTGATCTTTTGCCCCGAGCGGCGAAGCGTCGAGCCCTTCGCCCACGTGATCGTCGATCTTCATGAGCGCGGGGCGCTGCGCTCGCTGCTCCAATCCGATCCAGCGGTCCTCGACACCGCGATCGCGCTAGGAGAGGAATGGCTGGGGCCGAACAGTGGAATCCTCAAATGCCTTCGCCTAGGTGTCGCGCTGCACCATGGCGCCCTGCCGAATGCATACCGCAAGGAGGTGGAGCGCCTGCTGCGCGAAAACGTGCTCAAGGTGACCATCTCGTCACCGACCTTGGCGCAGGGCCTCAACCTGTCGGCCACCGCCGTCGTCATGCACTCTCTCCACCGCAATGGCGAAAAGATCGAAATCTCCGAGTTCAAGAATGTGATCGGGCGAGCCGGCCGCGCCTATGTGGACGTTGAAGGCATTGTGCTCTTCCCGATGTTCGACGATATCGCGAAGAAGCGGCGCAACTGGGAGGCTCTCATCACCGATCTCGGCGCGCGGGAGATGGAGAGCGGCTTGGTGCGGCCGGTCGCGGCACTGCTGTCGCGCATGCGCGCCCGGATCGGCAGCGATCTCAATCAGCTCATCGACTATGTCGTCAACAACGCCGCGGCCTGGACCTTTCCGGAGGTCGCGAACGAGGAGCCAGAGGATCGGGAGCGCGCGCTCGCCGACTGGGAGCGGCATGTCGCGACGCTCGACACGGCCATCCTCAGCCTGATCGGTGAAAATGACATCCCTGACGAGGGGATCGAGGCCGCGCTGGACGACATCCTTCAGTCCTCCCTCTGGCACCGCCGCCTTCTGCGTCAGAACGAGCAGGTGCAGCAGGTCCTCAGAGCAGGCCTTGTGTCGCGAAGCCGAGTTATCTGGAGCCAGTCGACGACAGCACGCCGCCGAGGCTACTTCCTGGCCGGCGTCGGATTGATGACCGGGCATGCGCTCGACGCGATCGCCGCGGACGCTAACCTTCTCCTGGTCCAGGCCAATGGCGCCATTCTTCAAAGCGACGGCGAGGCGGCGATTGCCGCCATCACGGCTTTGGCCGAACGAGTCTTCACCTTCTACCCCTTCACGCTGGACCCCATGCCCGCAAATTGGCGGGACATCCTGCGCGCCTGGCTGCTCGGACAGCCTCTTGCCGGCATCGCCGCCGGTCAGAAATCGGAGACGCTGCAGTTCATTGAGGGAGGTCTCGTCTATCGCCTTCCCTGGGCCATGGAGGCGATCCGCGTTCGCGCAGCCGCGAACGGCGATACTGTCGGCGTCTTTGATCTTCCCCTCGAAGATCATGAGCTTGGCCTCGCCGTTCCCGCCGTCGAAACCGGCACGCTGAACCGTTCCGCGTCGATCCTCATCCAGGCCGGCTTCAACTCGCGGCTCGCCGCCATCAAAGCTGTCACCGATACCGGCGCCACCTTCCAGACCGGTCAGGAACTTCGGCAATGGCTCAATTCCGAAGCAGTCGCGGCGTGGAGCGCGCAACCGGATTGGCCGACCGCGGAGACCAGGGCGATGTGGACAGATTTCGCGCAGAGCTTTACACCGCGCGAAAACCGCACTTGGGCGGATCGCCGATACTGGGCTAACGCGGCATGGCTCGGCGCGCCACCGCCGCCAGGCACGCCCGTCCAGATTCATCACTGGGCCGGTCAGCCCCGCGTGCTCTCGACCGCCGGCACACCGCTCGGCACCGTGCAGGCCGCGCTCAACCCCGGGAGAGCCGGGCTGTTGCGCGCCCAGGTGGCTCAGGACGTCGGCCGTCTCGACATCACCTACTTGGGACCGGCCGACCTGTCTGGCGCATGATGCACTATAGTGTGCCCGCTGGTCGCGCCCGCACCGCCTTCTCGATATTCTCGACGAAGACCTTGATCAGATCGGCCGTGTCCTGAACGGCAGCTGGCCGAAATTTTATCAGCTCGAGGCGATGCTTCGTCAGCACAAAAAATCCCCAGACTAAAACCCAGACTAAAGGGAAATTTTAGTCTGGGGCTATTTCGGACCAATCTGGAAACTGGTTGTGTGGCAGGAAGTTAGCTGGCGCGCCCGAAGAGGGTCGATGGCGCGCTCGGAGGGCGTCGATCCACATAATTTCTCAAGCAAATCAAACGGCTTACAAGCCCCCTTCCAGAACTTGTTGGACGAAATGTTGGACGCATTGTTGGACGTTTTTCTGTCTCCAAACAGCCCGAAAGTAAGCGGTTCTTCATCCCCATAGTCGCGTGAGCTGCGGGCGCACACGATGGCGATTCTCCTGGGATCGCGGATCGTGTGCACATTATGGTCAACATCAGTGACGACACGAAGATTGTTCGGCGCCGCGAGGACACTCAATCAGGGCCGTTCGGGCTGAGAGCTACCGGAGGGCACTAGCCGCACAGACGATCAATTGTTTCGAACAACTCGGCCCAATCAATCGGCTTCCGACCACGCACCGCTCACGCGAATCCACTGCATGGGCTCTCAATGCCGGTCAGTTCTCTTTCCTCTTGTGCGTTACAATAGCCTCCAGTGGAGGAGAGAGCGCGTTTGGCGCTGCCTCGGCTCACAACAAATTACCGACGCGGCCGTCGCTCTCACCAGCGACAAGACTCACCCCTAATCCCACAGTCTACTGGCCGATTGCCGTCTGGAGTATCTTGGCGACCTCGGGGGAGGGCCGATTGTCGTTGCTCCCGGCCCGTCCCAAAGCCGCGTCGAGGGGCGACACGCGGCGGTCGTCCACGATGGCCACTTCCGCGCCGTGATCGATCAGATACTGGACCACACGGGGCCAGGCCCATTGCACCGCGCCGAATAACGCGCCCTGCCCGCCCCGCTCCGGTAGCGTGCTGCCACGCCCCATGCGCGCGGTCCTGCTCTTGACGTCGGTGATCCGCGCGTTCACGTCGGCGCCGGCCGCCGACAGTATTTCGAGCGTCGCGATCGACCGATCCTGCACATCATTGGCGTTGGGATTGAAGCGCGGGCTGGGTTCCATGCCTAGCCCCGCGGCGGCCATCAGCGGCGTCACGCCCATCGCGTTGGGCACGTCGACACGCCCTCCGTATTCCAGCAATAGCCGCACGGCCTCGCTGTCTTGTCCCGCAGCCGCGCGCAACATAGGCGTGGCGCCGGTAGTTATGATCTCGTCGGCGAAGCGGCCGGAGTTACCGCCGCGCCCAGGCCGGTGCATGTTCAACTGAGGATTGGGGTTGACGCCGGCGCCGAGAAACAGTCGTGCGAGCTCGAGCGCGGTGGTCTTCGTCGTCACGATGGGCGGCCCGGTGCGTTCTGCGTAAGCATCCAGACTGTACGTATTCATGTCGATCGCCGTGTACAGCGCGGTGCGGCCCCACCAATCCCACAGATGCGGATTGGCGCCGCGCTCAAACAGGAGCTTTGCCGTGTCGAATGCGAAATTGTCGATGGCCACCATCAGCGGCGTCACACCGTCGGGGTTCGGCCGGTTGGGATCCGCGCCGGCGTCCAGCAGCGCTTGCACGCAATCCGTACATCCCGAGCGCGCCGCATAGAGCAGCGGTGTCAGGCCGCCGGTCGGGCGATACTGATTGCGCGGCTCGCCGGTCAACTGGCTCGGCCAGTCGTTGGCCAGCGCCCGGGCATTGACGTCCGCCTTATGGTCGATGAGAAACCGCGTCAGCTCGGCTGAGCGTGCGTTCGCCGCCCACATCAGCGCCGTCTGGCCGCGCCATTTTTCTCGTGCATTGACATTGGCGCCGTGGCGCACCAGCAGCTCGGCAACGTCCAAGGATCCCGCGCGCGCGGCCAGCATCAAGGCCGTCTGGCCCTCTTGGTTCGGCACCTCTACGTTGCTGCCTGCATCGAGCAGCATTTCGACCAGGCGAGCATTGGCAACCTTTACCACCTCCGCCAAAGGGCTCGAGCCGTAATTGTTGATGACATCGGGCTTCGCCCCGCGCTCGAGTAGCGCGCGGGCAAGATCCGCGTCGATCTTGTAGACTGCCCAGTGCAGCGGCGTTGTACCGTCTCCCTGGGCTGCGTTCACATCGGCGCCCGCGGCAATCCTCTTGAGCGCAGCGTCCCGATTACCGGCCTGGATCAGACCGGCGAGGGTGTCATCGGCGGCGGCAGCCGTGCTGGCCGCTGCGAGGCAAAAAATGACTGCGAAAATGGCACGCTTCATAACGGTGTCCATCAGAGCACATCCGGTGCGAGAGAATTGTGATGCGCCCAATAGCCCTTATGGGCGTCGTAGGTGAACCTGAACGGGTCGCGGAAGGTCCGATTCAGACCCTGCATAAGTCCCGCATCGAGCATGTCTTGTGCGCTCATGCCCTTCCTGAGCAGATCAAGCATGCGATCGAAGAGCACGCGCGTCATGTCGAACTCAGCCTGTAGCTCGGCGCGGCCCACCACCGGACCGTAGCTCGGCACGATCCGCGTCTCCGCATTGCTGAGTTTCAAGAGTTTTTCCTGCGCGTCGACGCGCCCGCCCAGCCAACCGCCGCCGAACCAGTCAAGCACGGGATCCTTCAGCGGCGAGATGGCATCACCCGCGGCCAGCACGTTCGCGTCTCGGAAGAATACATAGATGTCGCCGTCGGTGTGGGCTTCGAGCAGGTGGCCGTATTCAACCCGCTTGTCGCCGGCGAGGGTTTGGTCGCCGGTAAAAAACGTCACGGTCGGGCGAGCCTCTGCGGGCAGCGCTTTCTCGTACCGGTCCTCGTCCTGCAGGTAATAATCCGTCGCCAGATGCGCCCGGGTCTTTTCGTGAGCGATGATCGTCGCCCCCGACCGCCCGAAGGCCAGGTTCCTGCCCACCTGCTCCCGGTGCCAGTGCGTGTTGAATACCGTTGTCACACGGCCTGCGCCCGGCAGGTCGCGCAGGCGCTTAAGTACCGCATCGGTGAACTCGGCAGCGCCACTGTCCACCAGCACCTGATCGGTGCTTGCCGTCCGCACCAGGACATTGCCCCCGGCGCCGGTGAGCATCACGAAACCCTCGCTCACCGGGACGACAGCGAGGCTTTCTTGGGAGAAAGCGGAGCGCGCGAGGGGTGGCAGGGTCAGACCCACGACGCCACCCAACGCACCTTTCAGTATTGCCCTGCGGTTCATGATCTGTGTCCCGAGCGCTCAGACTCCGGCAATCGCGCCGGTACTATCCCCGAAGCTCTTCGTCTCGAGGCCCGCCTTGTTCAGCAGCGTGAGGTGCAGATTGGAAATCGTCGTGCGTTCGGGCAGCTCGATCTGCCGTCCCCCCTTGAGCGCGCCGGCACCGCCGCCGACCAGGATGTTCGGCAACGGATAATTGCTGTGCAGGTTGCTGTTGGACATGTTGGAGCCGTAGAGCAACATGGAGTTATCCAGCAGCGTGCCTTCGCCGTCGGGTGTGGCGGCGAGTTTCGCGACGAAATCCGCGAACCGCTCCAGGTGATAGCGCTGAATCTTGACCAGCTTTTCAAGCCGATCGAGATAATCGGCATGATGTGACAGCGGATGGAAGGAGTCCGGCACGCCGATGTGATTATAGGTCCGGTTCGTGCCTTCGCCGATCATGATGTAGGAGGCCACGCGCGTGAGATCGGCCTGATAGGCAACCGCGATCAGATCGAACAACAACCGCACCTCCTTATCGATCGCCATATCCTGCTCGGCCACAGGTATCTCGGGCGCCTCCACGCCCGAGAGATCGCGGTTCTGCGCAAGCTGAACGCGCCGTTCGATCTCTCGCACCGTGTCCAGGTAGCCGTCGAGGAGCACTTTATCGCCCGGGCCCAGTTCCTGTTGCAGCGCCCGGGTACGCTCGGTGATGAAATCAAGGATGCTCCGTTTCTGCCTGACTATGGCCACGCGCTCTTCCGCTGTAGCGCCTTCACCGAATAACTGTGCGAAAACTTTGCGCGGGTTGGACTCCATCGGCAAAGGCGAGTTTGCATTCCGGTACGACAACGTGGAGCTGTAGAGGCAGCCGAATCCAGCCTCGCACGCGACCGCCTGGGTTTCACCCTCCGAGCAGACCTCCATCGACGGCAGCGCTGTCTCCTGACCGATGCGCCCGGCAATGATTTGGTCGATCGTCGCAGACATGCTGGGACCGGGCGCTTTGAGATCGGGCTTGACACCGCTGAGCCACGTCGCCGGGTTGTATTTGTGCACGGAGGCGACGCTGGCCTTGTTCTCGAGATTGGAGAACGAAATCACGGCGTGCTTGTGCTTCTCGAGCGGCTCGAGAATTGGGCTGAGTTTGAAATCCGCGCCGGCACCGCTCGGGGTCCAGTGATCCATGGCCTTCCCATGCTTCGTGTTCCACATGACCGCGCCGTGGGGAATATAGAAGAAGCCCGCCCGCAGCTTCGGAGCGGCGTCGGTCTTGGCGAGCGCGGTGGCGGCCGGGATCATTGCATCGAGCAACGGCAGTCCGACGGAGACGCCCGCGCCCCTGAGCAACGTTCTGCGAGAAAGATGCTTTCTGGTCAGATACATGGTCTTCAATCCTCCAGTGCCTGCATGCGGAATGCATCGCTCGATACAATCCCCACCACGAGCGACGAGAACCTGTAATCATTCTTGGCCGCCGCGCGCACAATCGCCCGGACCTGCGGCATGTCATAAGGCTCGATCTCCCGGCCGAGGGCGTACATCATGAGCTTCCCTGTCAGCGCCTGGACGAACTGGCCGGGGCGGCTCAACAGGGCGCGGCGTAGGTCTGCCGGACCTTCGATTTCCCTGCCGTCTGGCATTGTCACCTTCGAATCGATGGGCGCATTCGCCTGCCAATCGACATCGCGCCACTGTCCGGTGACGGTGAAGTGCTCCAGCGGCAGTCCGTGGGGTTCGATCACACCGTGGCACATGTTGCAGGTCGGATTGGCGCGATGCTGCTCGAGCATCGCACGCATGGTCTTGGGCTGCGCGCCCGGCGGCGTGCTCAGATCCGTCACCACATTCGGTGGCGGCGGCGCTGGCGGCGTGCCGCGGAGTTTGTCGAGAACCCAGGCGCCGCGCACCACCGGCGAAGTCCTGTTGCCATAGGACGTGTGCAACAGCACGGCGCCCTTGCCGAGAAGGCCATAGCGATTCTCGTCCTCAAGATGGACGCGGCGGAACTGCGCGCCGTGCACCGTTGTGATGCCGTAGTGTCGCGCCAGCCTTTCATTGAGGAAGGTATAGTCGGCCGTTAACAGCTCCTCCACGTTCTTGTCTTCAAGCAGGATGCTCCGCAGGAAGAGGTCGATTTCGGTCGAGACATCCTGGCGCAGCTCGGCGCTGAATTCGGGGAAGATTTGCTTATCCCAATCGAATTTGTCGACCTCAAGGAGGTCGAGCCAGCGGAGCGCGAAATCCGTCACCAGCGTCTCGGCCTGCGGAGCGGCCAGCATACGCCGCACCTGGGCGTCCAGTACGCCGGGACGTCGCAGTTCGCCCTTTTTCGCAAGCTTGAGCAGCTCATCGTCGGGGGCCCGCTTCCACAAGAAGAAAGACAGACGCGAGGCCAGCTCTAGATCGCTCAGCGCATAGAATTTCGCGTCTTTCTGCGGCCGGGCGATTCCCCGATAGAGAAAATCCGGGCTCACCAGAACCGCAGTCACCATCTGTTCGATCCCGGCGTTGAATCCGCCGGATCCTTCATGGCCGGCGTCGTAGAAGGCCATCAGCCCGTCTATATCTTCCTTGGTGACGGGCCGGCGGAAGGCACGCCCGGCGAGATCTTGAGTGATGCGCTCGGCGCAGGCGCGTTCTTGCTCGGGGACTTCGGGCTTGCAGATGAATAACTTCTCCCGGCTGGGTGTGCGCGTGGGGCCCGTGGCCGCGTGCGGCCCCACGACCTGTATGGGCCCAACCACGCGCGGCAGACGCAGATACCCCTTGAAAGCAAACCCACTATACTGGGTGCCGCCCGCAATCAGGTCGTCGGTTGCCACACGGGAGCGCTCGATGAACGTCACGACGACTTCGTGCACACCGGCCGTCACCTGCACGGGGATATTGGCGAACCGCTGCATGAGCTTGGCTCCAGCCGGTGCACCGCCGCCGCGATCCACGAACTCGCGATCCGCGTCACCGCCGATCTTTTCCCGGAAGACTTCCTTGCGATCGATCAGCACGACCACCGTTGTCTCGTTCTCGACCCCGCGTGGGTAGAGCCCGAAATCGAGGTCAGTGATAGTGACGCGGTACTCCCCGTCCGCCGGGAACGTGTACTCGAACCTCGTGCCGCCCCGCGTACCGAGCGGCATGCCGTCCACATAGCCATCCTGGTCGCCGGTAGCGGGGGGAGGGAAAGAGGCTTTGACGACCTCTGGCACCGGCTTGCCTACTGCCATGCGCGAGACTACCCGCGCGACATTGACGTACTGCTCCAGGAAGGCGGGTGACACGGTCAACGCCGCAGCGATGTTGCTGAAGCCTTCGACCTCGATCTCGGCCGGCAGGTACTGCTTGGGATCGATCTCCACAGCCAGAAGGTCCTTCACGGCATTGGCATACTCGGTACGGTTCAAGCGCTGGACGGGAACGTGGCCCGCAAGGTGCGCCTTGCTGCTTTCGTCGAGCGTGCTCTCGAGCCAGCCAACCAGCGCGTCGACTTCCTGCTGCGAGGGCTGGGGCATGCCGGGCGGCGGCATCTGGCGCCCGCGCAATTTGCGCACAGCTTTCTCGAAGATCTCGGGGTGTTCGGGCACGGACTCGGCGCCAAGCTGGTCCAAAAAGAGGTTACCGGCGCGAACGCCCTCGTTGTGGCAACCGAAGCAGTAGGTCTGAATGGTGGACCACTGCGATTCGGGATGCTGCGCGACCTGGTTCGCGGGTTGGGAGAAGACCTTGGAGTCGGCCGAAACGATACCGACGGCACAAGAAATGCCGATAAGCCATCTAGCGCGTTTCATATCAGCCACCACCTAGCGAGTTTCATCTGGGATTCCCCAGATGAACACCGAATTTGAGGCGCATCGTAGCGATTTTCCGGGCTTCCCGGAAGGGCCGTTCGTGTTGGTGGCCGGTCGCCTGCAATCCGAGCCCGACCTGGCGTTGTCGGCGCCGAAGTGTCTGGTTTTGCTTCGCATCTGGGCGTACTTCCCCCGTCAGGTGTCCTTGAACGCATGACCATTGGCTGCCTCACGCTGGCGCGGGCGGCGGCTTCGGCCGCAGTTCTGCAATCAGCCGCAAAATCTCCTGGAACATTCGTCGAGGGATTGCGACCTCGGCCATCTGGAAGGCGATGTAGCGGCCATGGCTCACGACCTTCGCGCCGATCTTGATCAGCTTGTCCTTCAAACTTGTCAGTGACCAGTCCTTGATCGGCTCCGGTGTCGCCAGCGTGCGCAGGAAATTGCCTAGATTGTAGGCGAGCGCATGAAGCTGCAGGCGCACCGCGTTGGCAGCGAACGTCCGGCATGACAGTCGTGTCCACTTGATCGCGCCCTTGCCTTCCTTGATCCACTGCTCGGCCGTGCCGCGCTTGTTGTAGAAGGCGACGACCCGCTCAGCCGGGCGGCTCATGTTGGTGACGATGAAGCCGATCCGGGGATAAAGCTCGCCCGGATGCCACTCGACCTTGGCTACCACCCGGCGCGGCTTGGTCCAGCTTGCCGCCTGATAGCTGAAGTTGGCGTAGTACCGACGCACCTCGTGCGGCGGTCGCCCGACCGGACGCTTGAGCAGATAGCCGATCCTGTTCTGCAGCACCGGGTTGGCGGGCAGACGGATCGCATACTTGATCCGCTCGGCTTCGAGGTACTCGTAGACGCCCGGCATCGCGAAAGCGGCATCGGCCCGGAAATAGATGCGCGAGACTTTGCCCAAGTAGCGGTTCACGACGGGCTTGAGCACACGCTGCCAGCCATCCGCGCTGCGCACATTGCCGGGACGCAACGCGCAGCGTTCCAAGTCGCCGAATTGCTTGAAGATGAACAACGGATGATAGCAGGTGCATTCGTAATGGCCGTTCCAGACGCTGTTCTCCTGCTCGCCATGGGTCGGGCTCACGCTCGAATCCATGTCGAGCACGATGCCACGCGGCGGTCGTGGGCCGTGCACAAGATCGATCCACTGACCGGACAAGTCGGCAAGCGCAGAGAGGTTCTTGTCTGCCGCAAGCCACCGCGTCTCAAAGCGTCCCATCTGGCTCGGCGAAGCTGCGCAGCCCTGAGCCGCCTTGCCGCCGACGATCCAGCGCATCGCCGGATCATGACGCAAGCGCTCGGCGTCGTTCACGTCTTCGTATCCGGCAAGCCGACCGAACACAGACTGCCGCAACATCCCGATCAGATCATGGCGACCGTTCCTGCCGGTACGGGCGTCAGCGAGCAGATCACCCGCCATCGCGGTCAGCCCAAGTGCATCGTCGAGTTCGCGATAGGCAAGCAGCCCGGCATCCGATGTCACCACGGGGCCGCGAAACTGGAGCATCAGGCGGCGGTCAAAATCGAGCCGAAGAGCCCCCGAATCCGATTCACCCGCCGGGTGCATCATGACAGCCTCGCTGCTGGTCGCTATATCTGAATCGCGTGAGCTACGCCGAAAATCGCTGTGTCATCCGGGGAATGCGGGGTCAGTCGTCGATGCGTTCGTCAACGCGCTTCTTCCGCCAGACATGCAGTACCCTTATGGACGGCAGGCGGCGGTCGCGAACGCACGCGCGACCAATTTACCGATGGGCCAAAGATACCGGCCACCTCGAAATAACGGGAGGAATGGGGCAATCCGATTCGCTGGCATCGTCACGTCGGCCCGACGTGCCGGTCGGTGCATTGCGGGCCGCAACGGGCGCCACGGACTTGACCGAGAAAATCGGGTCGGCTTGAGGGAAATTTGCCGGGTCTCGCGACGCGAGATTAGTCAGGCTGGCCGAGACGCTCTCGCCTTGGCACGTCTCGCCTTCTCCTTCTTGGCCCATCCAGGATCGCGCAAGTATGGCGGCGGGTCGTGCAATCCGTCGGTGATGCGCTCGTACTTCGCGCCGGCCTGACGCGCTTCGGCCGACATAGTGAGGCAACCTGGTGCCGTCAGGAGGACACGGGGGGCACGCGCGCCGCATTTCGGGCAGGCGGACGGCAGCTCGCATTCCGCCATCGCCCGCAGCTGTGTGAACGGCCCGCACTTCTTGCACATATATTCGTACGTCGGCATCGACCACCTGCCTCCGGCCAAAAGCATCCTGCGGCGGACCAGTCCATCGCGATTGTGGGAAACCATACCAGTTGACAGCCGGGCTGTGAACGTCAATCGGTCGTCAATGCGGTGGCGCGCGATCTCCGGCAAGGGGAAGGCAGATTGCCGCAGCTCCAATTTCGTGCGTTTCGGCGGAAGAGGCCATGGGCGCGCTTAATGCAGCGACCATGGTGGTCATCATGATCGAAACGGCGGAAGTGCTCGAACAGCTTGACAACATCGCCGCCGTCGGCGGCGTTGATCTGCTGCTGATCGGCACGAACGACCTGTGCGCTTCGCTGGGGAGCCTACTTGACGCCGGTACGTCAGGCGCAGGCCCCTTCACAGGGACCCGGAACGCAAGAAAATGGACGGCGCCGCGCAGCGGCGAGCCACCTGGCGTTCGGACATTTTCTTGCGTTCCGGGTCCCTGTGAAGGGGCCTGCGGCGCGCTAAGGGGCAGCGCCCCGAAGACTTGTCCGCCGCAGTTCCAGCGAAGGCGGAACCGGCACGCGTCTGCGCGCATAAGATGGTGCGTGAGCGTAGCAACGCCGGATAGAGCCCGACGGCGCGCGCGCCGACACGCCCCACATCGCACGTTTTTGACAAACTGTGCCGCGCATATGCAAGGGTCTTTCACGCGTCAGACAGTCTCCTCCCGCCAGAACGAGATTGTCAGCGTAGAAAGCGTAGAATGAGTGTCCCCCGTTTGCCGCAATGCGATATCGCCGGCCCTGCGCGGCAGCGCCGATGCGATCATGTCCTGATTGTCAGCTCCATTGCCGACGAATCTCCGTACAAAGCCATAAAAGAATGAGCAGAGTAACTTCCTCCGATGTGTTCCACCATGGCTCCGCAGTATCCGGTTCAGATTGCCCGTTCTGTTGCGGGTGAAGTGTCTCACGCTGTCCGTCTTGCTGAAGCGACCATGGCTCCGCATCAAAATGCTCTCTGGCCTCGTCTCGTTGACAAAACCCGACCATAGCCCCTCTAAGCCGATCGACGATCCTTCCGAAGTTTGCCTCGCTAAGCTTTGTCCTGATGGGCTCAAGGATACTCGTGGCCATGTTGTCGAAGTCGACATTTGCCCCAACACTCTTGGTGTTGAGTTGTTCGAAGGCGTGGCGAATTTGGCCCACCGCAATATCAAGATCTTTCTGCGCCACTTTAGCCGCTACTGGCCCTACGATCCGCCTTGCCAAATTCGCCAGTTCGGTTTGCAGATCGAAGGCTGCATCCATTTCTTCCGCTCCCTCCCGATGTGCGGATCTTTACCATGCCCGGTACTGATTCGCCCGGCTCTCACTGCCTTGTGGCTGCCACTACCTTTCGGACAAGGGCCAGGATGTCTTCCGCGCCAATCACACTGCCGATACAACTCTGCGAGGCGCCGACGCCGACAACTCCCTGCACAATTCGCACGACGTCGACGGGCGCCGGACGATGCTCATCCAGAATTTCAAGGACCACCACCCTGCCTTTTATCAGGCGCTGGGCGACCTGCCGGCGTCGCGGCCCAAATACAACCGGAGTCGGCAATACGATCGCGAACGGCGGGCGCTGGCGGCGCAGAATCAAAAGCGTGCCTGAGCGGGCGGTTCTGTGCGTCGCTTTCTGCGGAAGGCCACTTTCAAGGGTCCGCTCTGCGCGTTGCAATTCCGGTACACCGCGGCACCGCCAATCCGACGACGGTAATTCGCCTACCCACTTACGAGTGTCAAATGGCGGGTCTCGGTCGCCAGTTGACGAGTTCGCTGGCGCGCCTAGCGGCGATCGACATTCCGTTGTAGATGTTTCGCATCGACCTGAGTGCAGACAAACTTCCCGCCTTCGTTCCCAGGTGCAACGACGCCTGCCGGACGACCGGATGTGTAGGGATCGTGATCTGGTCATCCTGAAAGCGCGAAAGAAGATCGAATATCCGGGCGTTGCCTGCGAAGCGGTCGATCAGCGCGTTGGCGAGCAGCACACTTTGGTTCAGCCCCACTCCGGACTGCGCGGCGATGACAAAGACGCCGTCCTGGTTATCCAGGTTGGCGACAATGGGGAGCAGGTTGGTGGAGGTGTTGAGCCCGCCAACCGTCGTTTTGATGCGACAGCCCGCGGATTTGAGGAACGGCGCGCACGCATGAAGTTCCCCCAGAACGCCGGCGACAAGCCGGCCTATTTCTCTTCGAGTCCCCGCTGAGGTCAGGCCGCCCACGCTTCCACCGAAACCCATGGCGAGGAATCCGTCTTGCTGAAGGCTGAACCACAAAAAGTCGCCGTCAAGCAGGTTCTGGTTATTCTTCAAGTCGCTGTCGCAACCGCTCAGCGGCGTCATGTTTGGAGAGATGCGCTTGAAATCCTTTTGCCGCAATTGGACCCCTATCCGACCGGTATAAACGGTGAATGTGCGCCTATGCAAAGAGGGTATATTACGCGTCAGACAGTCTCCTCACGCCAGAACGAGATTGTCAGCATAGAATGAGTGTCCCCCGTTTACCGCAATGCGATATCGGCGGCCCTGTGCGGCAGCGCCGATGCAATCATGTCCTTGATACTCGACGCCCGAAACAATGTGTCCACCGCGGCGGATCAGCGCCTCGGCGAGGCCGCGGATGAATTTGGGGCTGTCGAAGGAGGCGATGTCGGGAAAATAGAGACCCGCATCATAGCCGTTGAAATTGACTTGTCTTTTGAACGCGTCGCCGGTGTAAAGCTGCGGTGCCGGCAGGTCGAGGGCACGGCGGAGCGCCAGAAAGTCTTCGAGCTTGGCGAATTTATCGGCGTGACTGTCAATGATCCAGTAGCCGCGCCGTGAACCACACGCGATGTTTTCTTCGGCGATGATGTCGTCCGTGAGCTCCGAAACGCGAACGGTTTCTCGATAGAGGTCCAGTGCGGCTCTTTCGCCGAGGAGTTTGATGACTTGACTATGGTCAGCTTCGAAGCCCGGCAGGCGGTGGCCGCCTGAGCGACCGGTGAGCCCGCGTCCAACGCTCCGGAGCATGCTACCGCGCCCCTGTCCGTTTCGTTCCAGGACCAGTACGTCGCGTTCAGGAAAGCGGCGCTTGTAGAAATACGCCGTCGCCAGGCCGGCGATGCCCGCTCCGACGACAACAAGATTTTGCTTCTCGGAAATCATGTCGACAGCTCTGCGCTGGCCGGCGCGCAACGCGGGCCGGCCTTGAATCCCACAGGGATAAAAAGGCTTTGCAGACTCAGCCCGCAGCGATCCGAAGCGGCTGCAGGGTCCAGGTGTCTTTCAATTCTCACGCATCGCCTTGGCGAGGCAGTGCTTGATCGGCCCGAGAAAATAGGCGAGCAGGGTGCGTTTGGTGATGATGAGCACGTCCGCCAGCATTCCGGGCACGAGCATTTGTGCGCCCTGGCGCAGCGAGAGTTCAACGCTTCGGCGATTTTTCACTAGAACGGCCCATGCCGGGAGCGGAATGGTTCGTCGCGTGCTCACGAGGGCAGCAAGCGCCCGATCCTTGAAATGCCTCTCGATTTTCCAAAGGGAATGCGGACCGAGCGGCGGAGCGCCACTCCGCATCGATGAAAGCCCCGTCAACTGGCCGCTCCAGTCCTACCGAATTGTCGCGCCAGTCCAAGGGCGGACAGGAAAAGTGCGGGCATCAGATCCTGTACGCCGACAGATTGAACGTTTTGCCCGCCCGAAACGACAACCTCTTGAACAGCTGCCGGGCCTTTGCGGAGGCTCGCGATTCAGCGCGGTCATTGCTTGGAGCGGCGCGGTGGGTACCTGGCCACATCGGACTTACGTCCAGTATGTCGAGAAACATGCCCAGGGGCGGGACATCGTTGAATTGCAATACCCCTATGACGAACCGCTGGACGGCGGCAGCCCGAAGATTCTGTTGAGCTATTTTTCGATGCCGCTCTGGATGGATACGCTCGATATCGGGTTCGACGATCGCGAGGCGACCTTCAAGCATATCCTGCACAAATACCGAGCTGCTGCCAAAGAGCACGTAAGCCAGGTCCGCGAGCAAGCGGGCACTATTAACAAGTTCCGGACCGGTCAGGCGTTGTTCAAGGAGCTTCGCGATGCCGGCAATTGGGTGAGAGTTCTGCCGAACTGGCGTTGGCTGGCTGGTCTGAACGCCTATGCGACCCCGGACGCTTCTATCATCGCCGAACCGGGAGGCGGCGACGTCAAGACGTGGCAGCGGGCGACCGCAAAGGGCGCCCCGCTCCCTGCCAACGGCGGCGGGGTCGTGCGCGATGCCGCGGGGCGAATGATGTTCGGGACCGGTGGGGGCTCGAATTCGGTGATCTGGTACACAGCCGGCACGTGGTCTGAAAACCGTCGCCCCTCGGGGCCAGGGCATCAGCCCGATGAAGTCCTACACCACGAGATGGTTCACGCCTCGCGACAGATGAGAGGCGTGATGAATCAGATGCCTGTGAACAAAGGCTACGACAACATCGAGGAATACCTCGCGGTGGTCCTGACGAACATCTACATGTCTGACAAGGGCCAGGATGTCTTCCGCGCCAACCACGTTTCCGGTACAACCATGCGAGGCGCCGACGCCGACAACTTTTTGCACAATTCGCAGAACGTTGACGTGCGGCCGACGATGCTGATCCAGAATTTCAAGGACTACCAGCCTTCATATTACCAGGCGCTTGTCGACCTGCCGGGGTGGCGGCCCAAATACAACTGGGTTCGGCAATACGATCGGGAATGGCGAGCGCTGGCGGCACAGAATCAAAAGCATGCGTGACAGGGTAGTTGCTTATGCCGTTACATTTCTAAGTTCAAGCGGCAGCCGCGGCGATGTCGCCTGGCGCTCCGTGCTGTGACGGATGCTGATCTTTGGCAAAGTGTATCTCCTCGAACTCTATATCTGCAGCCCCCAATTCTCGCCATTTGAGTTCAGCTCTCCACCGCGGATGGCCACCTCCATTTCTGCGTGCGTCGCCCATACGACCTTCTTTTCGGGGCGCACCTTCGTTCTTCTCGGCCATGATCCATGTGGAAGATGCAATACGAGTGATTCAATATGGAGTATAAATTGGCAACGTCGGCTTGGGATGCGAGAGCGGGTGGCGTTGCCTGAGGCATAGAGTCGGTCGATCCGGCGATCGGGACAACCCACTTGGGCCAGCGCATTGTCAAATGCGTGCTTTTGACCGGGACCTGATCCGCGGAGGGGATTATTGCCAGCGGTCACATGAACCGCACTAACAGGCCGAACACACGGCTGCTCCGACCACTGCTGCAGACGTGAAGAAAGCACTTGGCAACCCGGAGCCGTCTACACATGGCCTACTCCATCCGCATGGAAGCTATCGACGAGTAAGGGGCCGTCTTGGCCGACGGAAGCACCGCGGGCGAAGATGACCCGGACTCGGCATTCGGCCCAATGCCGAGTCGTAAGCATCAATCCTACCAATGTCTGACAGATGCCTTTCGGAGACCAGCCGCCAGTCTTCGTCGCTAAGCTCCGCAGGCACAACACGCGGGCGCGTCGGCTCGCCGTCCTCGCGCTCGGTGGCGAGTTCCCGGGCGCTCAACCCCGTATCACCCGGCTGCGCCTGAGGGCACAATCCCGCCATCTTTCAAGATCATGCACTAATTCAAAGACCAGCGCGGGGGATCGCGGTCACACGCTTTCGCCAGGAGGAGTTCTGTGGCCACTTCCATAAATAGGATGGGAACTGTGGGCATCTTGCTGGCGGTCGCAATGTGCAGCGGCGCCCCCGAAGCCAGCGCGCAACTCTTCCTGAACATTGGCGGCCCAGGGAGTGGCAATCCACCGGCACAGGGAAGCGCGGGCATTGGAACGGCCAATCTTGGCATTGGCGGGCCCGGAAGCGCAACTGAGGTCCAGGGCCTCAACGAGCCCATCATCGGATCAAACCGCGGAATCAGCCTTCCGTTGCTAAATCAACAAGCGGGCAAATCACTGGGGGTGAGTGGTAATTCTACCGGCACGGGCCAAGGTTCTCTTTCGTCCGCCGGGGATCACCCGTCCTCGCCTGTTGATTCCGTTACCAACACCCTCATGGGCCCCGTGAGCAATCTAGTGTCTCGATCAACAAATTCGGCAGCGAATCCGGCTGGCAAACGGAAGCAGACCAACAATGCCGGGGCGGGCGC
>Ga0209131_1000963_pt1 | contig 19857 bp, 18 predicted proteins | sample GraSoi_2013_40cm_FD_185826 | JGI IMG/M metagenome (GOLD analysis project Ga0209131, IMG submission 185826) | Grasslands soil microbial communities from the Angelo Coastal Reserve, California, USA - Sample 9_17_2013_40cm (SPAdes) (version 2) | ecosystem: Environmental > Terrestrial > Soil >... | reverse complement strand
GCGGCGCGGATGGCGGCGGCGACCTGCGGGGCGTGGCCGTCCAGGATGGCGCGGGCGTGGGCGGCGACCCAGGTTTCGGCGGCCGGGTCGGCTTCGCGGTGCAGGGACCAGGCGGCTTGCCAGAGGTATTCGAGTACGTGGATGAAGTCGATGAGGATGGTGACGGGCACGCCGCGGCGGGCTGCTTCGGCGGTGATGCGGCGGATCTGGTGGGGGTTGCCGTCGACGAGCGCGACCCAGGGCCGGGTGTGGCCGGGGTCGCGGCGTCCGGCTTCGTCGAAGACGGCGGCGATGACGTGGCGGATCTCGGCGGCGATGCTGGCGGTCAGCCATTTGCCGCGGGCGGTGGGCGGGGGTGCCGCGGGCTGCGGCGGGCCCGCGCCGGGCAGGGCGATGATGCCGGCGGGGGTGCGCGGCGCGGGGGTGATGTCGTAGACGGCGCCGACTTCGGCCATCCGCTTGTGGTGGCGGACCTCGCCGCGGGTGAGCCGGGTGGCGAGCTTGGCGGAGCTTTTCGCGGCGTTCTGGCGGGCCCGGGGGCGCAGCGATCCGGGCCGCATGATGATGCCCTTGCCGTCGGCCGAGATCACCAGCACGTCGGTGGCCGGGGCGGCTGCGGCCGCGGGCCGGGCCGCGGCGTAGAAGCTGTCCGCGTCGGCGGCTGCCGCCCGGGCCAGGTTTTCCACCTGGCGCTTGCCGATCCGCAGGCCGGCTGACCGGCGGATCGCCTCGGTGCCGTCGCCGAACGAGCCGCGGGCGGCCTGGGCCGCGGCCAGCCGCCGCAGCCCGTGGGAGTATTTCCCGGCCGGCAGGTTCAGCGCGGCGTCGGCCGGATACAGGTTCGCCGCGCCCGGCGCGCGGTAGGCCATCCGGGTCACCCGGACCTGGCCGAACACGGTGGCCAGCGGCCGCTGATGGCCGGATTCCGCGCGGCTGCGGGTCACCTGGCCGGCGCCGGTCACGCCGGTGCGGCGTTCCTCCCGGGCCGCGCGCAGGTCCAGGTGGTCTTGCAGCAGCTGGCGGATCAGATCCCGGCCGGCCGTCCCCAGCTGAGCCTCCAGCTCGCCGTGGGTGAGCCGGCCGGCCTCCTCGCCGTCCAGCCAGGACACCACCGCGCCGAACCGGTCCCCGGACGCGGCGAAGCCATCCGCGGCGGCGGTCACCGCTGGCCGCCGGCCCGGCGCGCCCGCAGCGCCGCGATCCCCGCGTCCGCGGCGCGGTCCAGCTCCGCCCGCGCCTGCCGGTAGCGGGCCAGCGCGGCGGCGACCTCGGCGACCTGGGCCTCGGCCAGGGTCACGGTCTTGGTCCGGCCGCCCTCGGTGAACGTCAGCGCCGGGCCCTCGTGCGGGTCTCCCGCCGCGCACCGGCACGACGGCTTGCCGCAGCGCCGCCGGAACCTGGTCAGCGTGCCGCGGAGCATCATCGGCCCGTTCGCGCGCGTGATAGCAGGCATCCTAGCCTCCTCATCTGTAGACAGAACCATCTACAGACAAGGGAACCAGCGCATCCCCCGGGAAACCCGGAACCAGCACCGCTCACCCGGCACGTGTCGTGCAGCGCCTACCCAAAGACATCACTCCAGAAGAGCCACACCCGTAAGCCATTAATGGGTGGTAGCCGAACCCTTTGAAATTAGGCTCGGCGAGCTCCTTGTCCTTGAATGGCAGGTCACCACCGAGGCGTCCAGCCGGATAAAGGTCACGCTCTCCAGCAGCTGGTCGGCGACCCGCACGCCGGGCGGGGCGCCATGGCGGACGGCGATCCCTGCCCACGCGCCGCGGCCGGCTGCGTTCACCGCCGCGGTAACCCGCCCGGCCGTGACCGTCCCGCCGGCCGCGATCTCGGCCAGTGCCCGCCACACAGCTCGCACCGACGCGACCGGGCCGAACAGCTCGCCCTGGTCGCCGATCACCCCGGAAGTCGCTGATCGCCTCGCCGCCATCAGCGATCGCGCACGCCAGGTCAGCCAGCACCCGGCCCCGGTCATGGGCCACCAGCCGGTCCGACGCCAGCGCCCGCGACCAGCCCGCAGTCAGGCCGATGCCGTCCGACAGTGCCCGGATCAGCGTCACGCCCGCATGCGACACGACACCAGTCCCGCCCCCGGTAACCTCCAGGCCTTGAGCCAGCCGGTAGTCCTCACCTGACAAATGCTCCTCGATCTGGACCGGATAAGGCTTCGACACCCATATCCTCCCAGGTCGGGAGCACTTTTCTGACAATGCCGCGCCGTTCACGCCTGGCCCGCATGAATTCTCAGGGCTAGCACAGATCTCGCCACCTGCACGTCTGCGCCAGGCACGGACAGGGACCAGCGGGCGAGTTGCTTGCCGTTACTCCAGTCAGTGCCAGGGTCGATCCGGCGAGTGTAGTCGAGTTCCCGGTCACCCCGGGAAAGGAGGATCGCCATGCGAAGGTATTTCGTTTTGTCGGTACTCGGCGTATGTCTGCTGGTATTTGCGTCCGGCGCGAGCGCCGTTGCCGGAGGTACCACTTAGTACGCGGGCAAGAACGCCCAAGGCCTGAAGCTCTTCTTCAGCGCGGATCACACCGCGAGCGGCCCGAAGTTCGACAACGCCCAAGGCCTGAAGCTCTTCTTCAGCGCGGATCACACCGCGAGCGGCCCGAAGTTCGACCCGTTCTTCATCAACCAGGTCTCACGCTGCCCGGCAACGGGCAACCTGATCAGAGTCGAGTTCAGCTTCGAGGGGTTCCAGGTTCCAATGAAGAACGGGAAGTTCAACCTCGTGCTGAACGACCTCAGCGATCGGTTCGGCTGGAACGGGACGGTCACATCAAAGGGAGCGTCCGGGAAGGAGCACATCGACTTCGCCGCGTTCGACAGCAAGGGGGGCTCCAGGACTGTGGCGCTGGTTCGCTTTCATGGACGTCCAAGGCTCTTGTTCCGGCCTCGACGACCGTCACCCCGAGCGCCACTTACATGGTCAAGGCCACAAGGCATCGAGCGGCGCGGTGAGCTACTCGATCACCCAGAAATAGGGACTCGACAGGAAACAGCTAGCGCAGGGGAAATCGCGCCTCCCCTGCGCTGGCTCAACGTATAGTCATGCGCGGCAACCGTGGCCGCCCGGGCTGACCGCAGATCGAAACAGACCTTCTGGAATGCCGCTTAGCTCATTACGTGGGCCTGAAATCGCCGGACAAAAGTTTCTATGATGGCCATGGAGACTGTAAAGTCCGGGCGGTCATCACATGCCGGGAGCGTCGGCAGTGCGGTTCAGTGGCTGGCTCTGTCTAGTGTTGGGCGTGGCCTGCCTGTTTGCCGGCGGAGTGCTCGGTATCCTCGCGATACAGCAGGCCACGGAGATATCCGTTTACCACCACGCCCGCGCGTGCCTGGCAGGCGCCCCGTCCGATGCCGACTGCCTGCAGGCCGTCGAAGGCTCTGTCGCCGGGGTTGCCGAGTTCCCCGGGGAGTGGCCGGGTGAGCGCGGATTATGCGCTCGACGTGCGGACCGCATCGACGACGCTGCACCTCACGTTCAGTTCAGACAGCCCGATGCTCGGCTACGCAGTGGACGGCGACCCAGCCCTCGTGACCATGTGGCGCGGCGTCCCTGTGTCCGTCGTGACCGACGGGCGATCCGCAGTCACCACCTCTGTACCCGACACGGCGCTCGCCAGCGATCTCGGCAGCAGCGAGGTGACTGGCGGCGTGGGCGTGTTGTTCGTCCTCGGGGCCCGGGCAACGCGCCGGAACCGGAGGGCGGGCGGCGCGCAGCCGCTGACGCGCCCCGTGCTCCCAGCCGCGCTGCTGGCGCTTGGGCTGGGCGGCATTTTCGTGGTGATCGGCGGCGTCGTGCTCGGCGGCAAGCCGTCCAGACTCGGCCCTGACCTCGCTGCCACCAGCGGAGTGCTGGTCGCGGTCCTGGGCCTCTCGGCTTGGCTTGGCATCAGCGCCAAGCGGCGAGAAAGCGAGTCACCGGCCAGCCTTGCCCGCGCGCAAGGCATGGCGAACGATGCGCTCGACCCGCACACGCCGGTTCTGCCCGCGGCACGACCCACGCGATCGGCCAGGACACCGCTGCGGACGCGCATGCACCCGGTGAACTGGGCTCGCGTGCTGGGCGCCCGCGCCGCCGCTTACCTTCCGGTACTGCTGACAGCCGCGGTCCTGTTCGGCGTCTTCCTCACCAGTCAGGACGGGCCTCCGGCTCGCGCCTTCCGGCACGCCCCTGCGTGCGTTGGCGAGACAAATCTGGCCACCTGCGTCGGTGATTTCACAGCCGTCATCAACGGGGTGCGCGGCCCGGCGAACGGTGCCGAAATCGCCTATGTCTCGTACGTCACCTCTGACGGCGCCATCAACACCTGGGCACGCTTCGACGGGGACGCGGCCACGATCGCGCGCATGGCCAGCGCGGACGAGAACGCCCGCACCAAGCTGAGGATCAGAGTCTGGCGCCGCTCAATCGTTGGCGCGGAACTCGGCGGCAGCTGGCACTGGGCCGATGGCAATCCGCCCGGCAACACGGTCCCGGCCGTCTTCCTGGCCGTCAGCTTCGCGTTGCTCCTGCTCGTGGTGCGGCTGCGCATTCACCGCCGGGCAGGCGCGGTGGCGGACAGTCAGCGGCTGCTTGTCGACGATCTAGGCCAGGTGGCAGCAGCGGCCGGCTCGGTCGTCCTGCTCGCGTACGGATTCTGGCCTGGCGCCGTCCTGGCCCTGGCGGTGCTGCTGTGGCTGAGCCTGTCGGTCAGGCGAAGCATGCAGTTCAAGCGCCTGACGCTAGCTGCCCTGCACTCATCCTGACTCCGCGCGTAAAGCGCGAGAGCGGAACCAGACCAGCACCGCCAAGGTCCTGCCAGCAATGCGGCGGACCTGCAGACCTGCCCGATCCACGGCTGGTCATAGCGGAACATTTCCAGCCGAGGCAGCATCCAGGTCACGCGCCAGCGCATCCAGGTCGGCTTCGCGCAGCTGCTCGATCATCGGACCGGACAGCTCGATGCCGGTCACCCGCACGCCGCTCTGAGCTAGGGGAACAGCGACCGGCTGCCGTCTCTGGCCTCGTCAGCGTCTGCCCGCCATGGCGAGAGGTCTGGCCCTTCCAGAGCAGTTCAAGCATCTTGATCAGCGGCTCAATGTTGCCGGACTGGTCAGGTCCAGGTATCGCCACCTCATAACGCCCAGGGTTGCCGCGCAACTGGCCGATCATCGTGCCGAGGTGACCTTGCGCGTTGTTCGGCTCAACGGTCGCCTGCATCGCCGACTCGACGGCCTGGACTGCCGCCCGGTAGGGGAGTGGTGGGTTGGAACTGATGCCGTCGAGCGTGGCCCAGGCGTCTCTGATCTGGTCGGCCGCAGATCCCAGGTGCGGTTGAGCATCAGCTGCTGCCGCCGCGGCTTCGAAGCCGGCAATGGTGGTGATGTCCACGCGGCGGACCAGGCCCGTGGCGGTGTCATTGATGCGGTAAGCCGACGGGCCCCGATACAGGACAAGCTCCAATCCGCTCATCATCAGCCTTCGATCGTGGCGATACCGCTTGCGATCGTGGGCATAGACCCCGATGGGAGGCCATGGGCCGCCGTTAGCCAGGCTCACCGGCGAATTCCAAGGTCAGCGCGACAAGGTCTACCCCCACCTTCCAGTGCACCGCAGATCTATAGAATTTTGGTAAGACCTTGGAGATAGCTGCTCTCGCGACGTTGCTCCAGTCGGTCATTTTGTGCCAATCAGCATCGAACTAGTGGTCGGGGCCCGACGGTGCCGGGGGGGTCGCCGATCTCCGAGCCGTATTCGTAATGATGGCCGGGCGCGGCCGGCACGGTCCCGCGCTTTGCGATGTGTTGTGGCCCTGGTCCGATCGCGCTGGCGGCGGCCGATGTGGCAGATGGCCCGACCGGGACGGTCGGCGTCACCTTCGTGTTATGACGAACCGCCCGGTCCTGTCATCAGATCATCGAAGTCGCCATCCTTGGCGCCATTAATGAACGCGTCGAACTCGGCCGTGGTGTAGATCAGCGCCGGGCCGCTGGGGTGCCGTGAGTTGCGGACCGCGATGACCCCTCCTGGCAGGTCGGCAACCTCGACGCAGGTTCCCTGGGAGTTGCTGCGGCGGCTCTTCCGCCAGGTGGCACCATGCAGTTCGCTGGCGGGCATCCCGTTGCGCGTGTCTTCCATCGTGGTTTCTCTTTCTTCACCAGCCGGCCAGGCGCCCGTCCGCGGGCGGTGCCCCGGATCGGTCACCTTTTCGAGTCGAGGGTGCAGTACGGGGCTGGCGATACATGACTTTGCCTCCAGGATCGGATCCTAACCTGATGCACGTGCATAAGCACGGGCATTTGCCAAACCTCTAGCACGCCCCTCTGCACGTACGGGCGGTCTACCAGCCCGCTGGCGCCGCCGGACCGGCACAGGCTGATGCCAGACCCCGGGCCGCGGCCCCGCCATCCATCGACACCTGGCCCGGCGCTGTCCGTGCCGAAGCCGCGCGGTGTCGCGCCGCCCGCCCGCGGCTCTGAACCAAACTGCGGCGGGTAGCCTCACGCCCGGGCGCCGGCCGCGCATACGCGGGCTCGGTGCGTGCGGGCACGGCGAGGCTCAGGCTGGATTGGCGGAAGCGGCTGCTCAGAAGGCCCCGACGGTGCAGGCACCCGATCGCGTCTGCGCGACGCCGCCCCGGCGAGCAGACGGGCAGCGTTACACCGGCGGGCGTTCGGGCAGCTCGCGGCGTTCGCGCGGACCGATGCCCGCGAGGGGCGTCCGCTCGCTGGCAGGCTGGGTGTCAGAGTTCGTCGCGGATGGCGGCCAGGATGGCGGGGGTGCGGTCGCCGGGTTCAGCCTGGGTGCACAGGCGCTCCATGTTCTGCAGGTACTGGTCAACGTCGCTGCGCTTGTCCAGGTAGATCGCGCTGGTGAGGTGCTCAAGGTAGACCACGTCGGGTAGGTCCGGCTCGGGGAAGCGCAAGATGGTGTAGGCGCCGGATTCGGCGGCGTGACCGCCGAATCGGAACGGCATGACCTGCACGATGATGTGGCTGAGCCTGACTTTCTCGATCAGTGCCTGCAGCTGGGCGCGCATAACGGCGGCGCCCCCGATCGGCCGCCGCAGGGCCGCCTCGTCGATCACGGCCCACAACCGCGGCGGGGCGGGGCGGGTGAGCACTTCCTGGCGGGCCATCCGCATGGCGACCCTGTGCTCGATCTCGGCGGCCGGCGCGCCGGGGTTGCCGGCCGCGATCACGGCCCGGGCGTAGCCGGGTGTTTGCAGCAGGCCGGGCACGAACTGGACCTCGTACGTGCGCACGATGCTTGCGGCCTCCTCCAGCCCGAGGTAGGGCTGGAACCAGCCGGCGAGCACATCGCCGTAGCGGTGCCACCAGCCGGGGACGTTGGCCGCATTCGCCAGGGCCAGCAGCGGCGCCCGCTCGGCATCGTCGGTGACCTGGTAGAGGGTGAGCAGGTCGGCGACATCGCGCTCCTTGAACGGCACCCGGCCAAGCTCCATCCGGCTGATCTTCGACTCCGACGCCCGGATGGCGTAGCCGGCCTGGTCGCGGGTGATCTGCCGGACCTCCCGCAGCCTGCGCAGCTGCGACCCAAGCAGGATGCGCCGGACGGTCGGCCCGCCTCCCGGTGGCGCTTCGCCCGGCACCCTATTTCCTTCCGCCTGCTGGCTATTCGGTGATGATTGTGCCACTTCCCCCTTACAACGGCGACCCCACGCGATATGATGCACGTGCATGTGCTCTGGCATAAGGCCCGTGCAAATGGTCCTGCATGACAGGCACAACGGGCCATGACGCGGCCGGAAGCCAGGAAGGAAGCATCGTGGCGAATCTTGCCTCCGGGTTCTCGCCCGCCCTGAGCGCCGTGTCCGCCCGATACCAGCCCGCTGCGGCCAGCATCGCCGCACTCCCGCTGTGCCCGGCACCCGCCTCTGCCAGGTCGGCCCGCGATTTCACCGCCGCTGTGCTATGCACCTGGGGCCTGACCGACATATTGCCCGACGCCCGGCTGGTGGTCTCCGAGCTTGTGACCAACGCCCTTCGGTACGGCATCATCGCCGAGCTCCCCGCACCAAGCTCCCGCGCCCAACCGTCGCTGCCCATCCGGCTGCGGCTGCTGCGCCATCCCGCCGCGCTGCGCTGCGAGGTCACAGACCACAGCAACGTCATGCCCACCTGCCTCGCCACAAATGACAACGCCGAAATCGGTCGCGGCCTTTCCCTCGTCGCCGCCCTCAGCCACCAATGGGGCGCCACACCGCTGCCCGCCGGAGGCAAATGCGTGTGGGCCGACCTCCGCCTCCCGGGATGATCCCGCCCGCTCTCCCACACTCCGTACTCGCGGCCGACCCGGATTGGCCGACTTCCCGAATCGCGTCATCGCGGGCCATCCCGATTACGCGCTGGCGAAGGACAGTGCGTGGTGACCCTCAGGCTTGCGACTGGCGCACTTATGGCTTACGGCCAACGCCAGCGTAGTAGTACGCGCTCAGCGGATCTGCCAGCGAGCCAGGATCTGGCCGCCACGCCAGCACCGGCACCACCCCCGGCTCAACCAGGTCCAGGCCCGTGAAGAACGACTCCGTCTGCGTGCGGTCGCGCGGGACGAGCGTGATGCCGCCGTGCTCCGCCGCAGCCACCGCACCGGCCATCGCTTCGGCGTTGAAATCAGCCGTGGGATGAGTCACGGTGAGATAGCTGCCGGACGGCAGCGCGTCGACCAGGGCCGACACCATCCCCCGCGGATCATCCCCATCCCGGAAGTACATCAAGACCGCCACCAGCATCAAGGCCACCGGTCGGCTCAGATCCAGAGTCGCAGCCAGCGCCGGGTTCGCCAGGATCTTCTGTGGCTCGCGCAGGTCGGCCTCGATGAACGCGGTCGCCCCAGCAGGGTGACTGGTCATCAGCGCGCGTGCGTGCGCCAGCACGATCGGGTCATTGTCGACATACAGCACGTGCGCATCCGGAGCCACCTCCTGGGCGACCTCATGGGTGTTGCCCACAGTCGGAATGCCCGTGCCGATATCCAGGAACTGGCGGATACCCGCCTCCGCCGCCAGGTAGCGGACGGCCCGGCCCAGGAAGGCGCGATTGGCCCGCGCCATTACCTGGATCGTCGGCACTGCCGCCATGATGGCGTCACCCAGCGCTCGATCGGCCGCGAAGTTATCCTTACCGCCGAGCCAGTAGTCATACACCCGTGCCGGATGCGCCACGCTGGTATCGATGTCCGGCGGAACCCAGCCCGGATCCGCATGCATCCACGATTCCCGGCCACCGCTGTCCGGCATGATCGCCTCCTTCAGCCGACCAAACCTCAGCCCCCGCAATTGAGCCTAGCGCCACCCGCCGCCGGGTGGGACAAACCCCACCGACTGGGCAGGCCGCCCGGGCAGCCGACACCGCAGCAGCCGCCCAGATCCCGATCTCGCCGCGGACCACGCGAGCGGCTGATGCTGTACTTGCAAGCGCAGCCCGGAACCGCGCCGCCGGGCGCCCGCAGTTGGCCGGGCCAGCACGGGCCCGGTCCTGCGCGCTCAGTCGCATCGATGCAAGGGCCGCGGCCCTGCAGGCCGGCGAGGGAAGGATGATCCGTGTCGCGCGTTTTTATCACCGGTTCCACCGACGGGCTCGGCAGGGCCGCCGCCCGTGTCCTCATCGAGCAGGGCCATGACGTCGTCCTGCATGCCCGTAGCCGAGAGCGCGCTGCGTCGGTCGCCGGCCTTGCCCCGCGCGCCGCGGGAGTCGTCATCGGCGACCTCGCCAGCGCGGCCGGGACCCGGGGGCTCGCCGGGCAGGTGAACGAGGTCGGCCGGATGGATGCGGTCATCCACAACGCGGGCATCTTCCTCGAGCCGTCCCGCGGCACGACGGCGGAGGGCCACCCGAAGACCCTCGCCGTGAACACCCTCGCCCCGTACATCCTCACCGCGCTGATCGGCCGCCCGGACCGGCTCATCTACCTGAGCAGCGGGATGCATCACGGCGGTGCCGGGTCCCTGCGGGACATCGACTGGACCGAGCGCCGCTGGAACGCCGCGCAGGCGTACGCCGAGACCAAGCTCCACGTCGCCGCGCTCGCGCTCGCTGCCGCGCGCGCCTGGCCGGGAGTTCTCAGCAACGCCGTCGATCCCGGCTGGGTCGCGACCAAAATGGGCGGTCCCGGGGCATCCGGTGACCTCGAGATGGGCTCGCGCACGCAGACATGGCTCGCGGTCAGCAACGACGCAGCCGCCGCCGTGAGCGGCGGTTACTGGTACCACCAGCAGCGGCAGGCGCCAGCGCCAGAAGCCCGCGATCCAGCCTTCCAGAACAAGTTGACGGACCGGCTGGCCGCGCTCACCGGTATCAAGCTCTTCTAGCCTGCGTCGCATCCAGCCAGGTCAGAGATATAAGAGCACAAACGCCTGCGCAGACGCATCTCGTCCTGGCTATGCCGCCAGGAGTCTGTCTGCGCCGGATCGCAGACTTGGCGCGGCTGACTCGCGCTCGGCGCGATCTGTCTGAGGCGCGCAGATCGTCCGTTTCTGCATGGCTGCGTTGATGCCGCGGCTGTGCTGGCGTCCGTGGCTCGCCCAGGCCTCGGACGCCAGCCGATGTCCGTGCAGACGATGCTGCAGTTGCGCCGGACCTGATGGCTTGGTGCTGGCATTCGCGGAGAGGGCCTCACCAGTGGCCGAGCACCTTGATGTCGTAAACGGATGCCTGGAACGTGCCGGCTTGGTCCGGCGGCAACCTGGTGAACCACACCAGCACGTAACGACCGCGCGTCGCTTGCAGGTGCATCAGGACCTCGTGGCTTGCGTTGGTCGAGTGCGCCACCGTCCGCATGCGCGCAAGCGTCGGTGTCCTGCCGATGCGGAGGTCGAGGGCGGCGCCGGGGCCGTAGCCTAGCGCGATCCGCGCACCGGTGACTGTCACCGTGCGTCCCATGTCCAGCAGGAGGCCGGTGCCGGATTGCAAATTCCCGAACTGTGGCGTCGCGTACCAGTCGCTGTGCCACGGCGTTGCCGCTTTCCCTTTCACAGCCAGGTTACCTAGCTGGGGGCTGTCACCATGACTCGTGCCGCCGGGGCCGAACGCCGCGATGGAGGACGACGGGGCGAGAACCTGCGCGAGGTCGCTGCTCCCGGGGGTGGGCGACGGGGCGGCCGCGGGGGACTGGGCAGCATGAGCTGGGGATGCATGCTGTGACGCTGCCTGGTGCCCCGCGGTGCGGGGACCGAGCTGATGCCGGACCGTTGCGGATACGTGCGGCCCCGCGGTCCCGGCTGTGCCCCGGATCAGCAGGATGCCGCCCAAAGCGGCGACTACGAGCAGCGCCAGTGCCAGCCGCCAGATCCAGTTCCTCTGGCGCAAGTCAGTTATCACCGAACTGATTTGCATCGGCCAACTTGGCCCTCTCGCTGACCGGTCCGGCCACCTCCCAGACCGGTCCCGCGGGCGGCCGGCTCGCATCGTATGCTCCCTACCGCGATCGAGGCCTTGCGCCATCAGGATCAACGGGTCCTGCTCCGAATCGTAACCGCCCAGCACCGCCGTTACGTAGCGGAGCATTGCCCTGGTCGGTTCGCTTCTGTGCCTGGGGTTTCTTCGCGTGTCCTAAATCCGGAGCTGGTATTGCCAGGCTAGGTGCCGAAGCAGTTGCACAACGGTCGCCGACGGTGGCCAGGGACCGCTGAGCCCGGAGTGCGGGCCAGTACTGGCAGTCCACCGGGTCAGAATCCAGCCCAACCGATCCCCGTCGTGAGTGGCGAACCATTTGGCTAGTGTCGAGAACCAGGTTTTCCGCTGGAAATCTTTACTGGCGTTAGTTTCGCCCAGGTAGATCGGCGGGTACCGCCTGCCGGTGAACTTCTGGAGCGCTCTCAGGTTGTTGGTCATCCGCGTCGTTACCGCGTCGACGTTGATGGTGCCGTTGGGGTTGAGGTACCGGGGAAAGGCGTAGAAGTCATAGCCGAACCAGTCGTCGCCTTTGTAGATCCAGTTCAGGACTGAACTGTAGGGGGCGATGATGACGACGCCGAATCGGACGTGCGTGCCCTGGACCAGGTGTTCCATGTATTTCTGCATCCTGACGTAGTTCGCTGCGTTGTGCACGTCAGGCGGGTAGTTCAACGGGTTGCCGCCGGCGTTTTCGTGGTAGATCGTCAGCAGGGAATGCGCCGGCGCCGAGTCGATCATCGGTTTCAGCTCGGCGTCGAGGTTTCCAGCTAGCAGGTCTGCCGGGTTCGGCCGGATCGACAGCATCGACCAGCTGCCGTTGCCTGCCCGTTGGGGCCAGGTCTTCGGGAAGACATTCTCGGCGTCGTAATAAACGCGCACGCAGTTGCTCTGCGGCACGGCCTTGTGGAACGCGTCCCAGTCTCCCCGGTCGCTGCCCCAACATTCGCGGGCCGGCGTCGTGGCAGCGCGGGCCGGGCCGGCGGCCACAACGTTCAGGCCAGCCACGGAGATCGCTGCGGCAGCCAGCATCCAGCGCCTTGTGAGATCCATTTTCCCGTCCTGTCTGGTTATTGCTGAGGTCGAAGTCGAGGTCGAGGTCGGCGAGGTCGGCTGAGGCGAACGCGAACACCGCCGCCAGGTTGGAACACCAGCACGTGGGAGAGGCCCACGCTGGTCACGGCGCCGAACGCCGCTACCAGGCGGGCGTAGGCAGGCGTCAGCACGGGCCGGTCAGGTCGGCGGGGCTGATCTGCCTGCCGCGGTGTTGAAGGGCGTTCGTGGCCCATTCCGGGTACTCGCCTAGCCTGGCTTGCGCCTTGCTGAGACCGCTGTTCTGGAGCCTGACGATGGCGTTGCGCTGTTCCTGCAGCGTCTTCTGGAGGTGCTCGCGGTTGGTCCCGGCAACGGGGTCAGATGCATGTCGCCCATTGTGCCGCAGTACGCTCACTTAGGCGGCCGACACCGGCCTTTTTCAAGAGCCGTAACGCGGGCGCGCGTGTCCCGCCAATTCCCGCCACCAAAACCCTGACAGCCTTCTGCAAATGCTATTCCTGCCATTCTTCTGTGCTTACCGTTATGCCCTGCAAACCTTGCTGAACGCTGATGCCCGTTCCCATCCTGACCCTGATTCATGAAGCGCTCAGACGATCGCATTCACAATGAACATGGCCGGGTCTGCAGGTGGGCGCGATGGCCGTCATCGTCACCCGCCCGGTCGGGCTGCGACCTCGGCTACGCGTGGAAAGCCAAGGTAGGGCGGCGGCAAGCCCGCCGCGAAAAACTCCGGGCGGGTATTGCATCGCGCAGTCACGGCGTCGGCACGCGGCAGATCGTGCTTGCCTGGTTGCTGAACACGTCGCCGCAGATCCTGATCCCTGGCTCGGGTTCTCCCGATCACGTCGCCGAGAACATCGCCGCAGCGTCGGTGCAGCTGACCAGCCTGCCCATGACGCCACCCGGGCCTTGGGTCGTGATCCCTCATGTCTTGTAGGCGATCGTCGCGAAGTCCAACGTGAAGGCCGAGAGGGCCCGTTCGCTTGACCCGGTGACGTAGACGGCGCCGCCGCCTGGGCTCACGACGACGGCCGAGCCGCCGTCCGAGCTGTTGCCGGGGCCGTTGTAGCGGCTGACCCACTGCCGCGCGCCGGTAGCCGTGCTGTACGCGACCGTGGCGAAGTCGTTGGTAGTGCCGCCCCAGCTCGTGCCGGTCACGAACACTGTGCCCCCGCCCGGGCTGAGCGCCACCGAGGCGGGATCATCGCCGGCATAGTCGGGAGTGCCGGCGTAGCGCCTGATCCAGCGCGCGGCACCGGTGGCCGTGTTGTAGGCGATCGTTGCGTAGTCGGTGTTCGTACTGCGATCGCCATTGTTTCCGAATCCCCAGCTGGAACCGGTGACGATCACGGTGCGGCCGTCGGGCGTGACGGCCAGCGAGCGCCCGGAGTCGCGGAAGTGGCCAGAGCCGTTGTACCGGCTGACCCAGCGTGCGGCACCGGTGGCCGCGTTGTAGGCGATGGTGGCGAAATAGGTTCGCGGGGACTTTCCCGCGCTGCCGCCGGTCACGTAGATCGTTTGCCCGCCAGGAGAGACGATCACGGCGTTGGCGAACTCGTTCCCGTTCACCGGGCCGTTGTACCGGCTGACCCAGCGCTGAGCACCGGTGGCCGCGTTGTAGTCGACCGTGGCGTAATCGTAGGACGAGGTCCTCCCCTGGCTCCGCCCGGTGACATAGACCGTGCGCCCGTCCGGGCTGACGGCAACCGAGCGGGCCTGGTCGTTCCCATTGGCTCGGCCGTTGTAACGGCCGAGCCAGCGCTGGGCGCCGCTGTCCGCGTTGTAGGCGATGGTGACGTAGTCGTTATTTCCGCCCCCCGGTCCCGGGGTCTGACCGCTGTAGCCCGTGACGTAGACGGTCCGCCCGTCCGGGCTGACAGCCAGCGACCTGGCGACGTCGGACCCGCCATTCGGCCCGTTATAGCGGCTGATCCACAGCTGCGCGCCGGTCGCGGCGCTGTAGCCGATCGTGGCGTAGTCATACGTCCCGGAGGCACCGATGCTCTCGCCGGTCACGAAGATGGTTGCTCCGTCGGGACTGACCGCAATCGCGAAGGGTAGGTCAAGAGAGTTGCCTGGCCCGTTGTATCGGCTAGCCCACCGCTGCGCGCCGGACGAGGCATCGTAGGCGACCGTCGCGTAGTCGCCCGAGCCGTTGGAGGCATCGCTGACCCCGGTGACAAAGACCGTGCCGCCGCCAGGGCTGACCGCCGCGTCGGTGGCGAAGTCGATGTTGTCAGCCGGCCCGTTGTAGGTGCTGACCCACAGTTGCGCGCCAGGCACCGTAGCAGTCGCGGTTTGCGGAAACGCCGGTCCAGCCAACGCTGCCGGCGCGCCGCAGATCGCCGGCCCGATGGCCACGCCGACGGCCGCGCCGAACGCCAGCATGGTCCGGCTGCCTGGACGCCAAATCGCACCCATCACATTCACCACAATCCCTGTGCCTGGGTGCACAGCCAGGCCAACATCAGGTCCGGCTCGCGCGCCATGTTTAATTCCTCCTCATCGGACGCGCCGGGAGCCCCGCCGGTTGCCCTGCGGGCGACCTGAACAATGTCTATCTGGCCGGTGCTAGTGTCGGCCGTCTGCGGACCGGGTCCGAACCAGATCTCACCGCCCGTCCCGGGGACCAAGCCGGATCCGCTGAGGAATCACGGCCCGCACAATGTTCGAAATGGCCATGCAGGTCGTGTTGATAGCCGTGTTCAACGCGCTGACCTGGCGGTCCCTGTGCGGCGCGGGCCTGTGGGCTCGATTACTGGATCTGGCCTGGACGGCCCGGCGGGTTGGGATCATTCCTGAGTGATCTTCTCGGCCGTCTGCCTGGTTGTGCGCTGCCTGCTGCGTTGCATGACCGTGCTGGCCCGGGGCGAGGTGTCCGAAGACGCCGGGCTCTTGGTGTTGTGGCACGAGAACACGGTGCTGCGCCGCCAGGTCAGCCGGGTCTGCTACCAGCCGGGCGGCCGGCTATGGCTCGCGGCCCTGTCGCGGCTGGTCCCCCGGCGGCGGTGGAATGCGGTGTTCGCGGGTGACCTGGCGACGCTGCTCGCCTGGCACCGGCAGCTGGTGGCACGCACGCGGGACGGCACGAGCCGCCGGCGTCCCGGGCGGCCGGCCACGGCAGCCGCGATCCGCAGGCTCGTGATCCGCATGGCTGCAGATAATCCCCGGTGGGGTCACCGCGGGTGCGCGGCGAGCTGGTCAGGCTCGGCTGCTCCGATCGCTGCCTGCATGGTCTGGCAGATCCTGCACGATGCCGGGATCGGCCCCGCGCCCCGGCCGCACGGGCCCGGCCTGGAAGCAGTTCCTGACCGCCCGGGCCCGCGGCATTCTCGCGGCCGATTTCGTCCACATGGACAAGCTGACCAGCGAGGGCGGGCTGCTGGGGAAGCTGACCAAGATGGTGGGCAGTGAGCGAGCTGCGGAACGCCCTGGGCTGACTGTCTAGCAGGTTTTCGACTTGGCCGAGCGGGTTGGCCGCCGTCCGATCGGCAACGCGCGGAAGCTCCCGGACGGCAGCCACACCGCGCCATAGGACCGCAGAGTGCGGCCATAACTCGCATCCGGGCCGCTCCTCGACGGCGTCGCTGCCTGGTCGACGCTGTCGCCGAACTCCCTTTCACACGTGTGCGGGTTGCCGCGCCGCGGAAATCGGGAATAAACGCCACTAGGATGGCGGAACTGAAAGGCAGCTCGGCAGACCTATGCAAGGCGCGCTTTTGTGGCTCTGGATCGTCGTGTCCGCCCGCTCGACGGTATCCGTGCTCTTGCCGTCCTAGCGGTGCTCGCCACTCACACCGGTATCCCGTTCCTGCCTGGTGGCTTTGTCGGCGTCGATGTCTTCTTCGTCCTCAGCGGCTTCCTGATCACGTCCCTGCTCTACGACGAGCTGGTAGTCACGGGACGGATCGACCTCGGCGGGTTCTGGACACGCCGTGCCCGGCGGCTGCTGCCCGCGGCGCTAGTCATGATCGTCGCGGTGGTCGCGGCGCGCCCGTTGTTCGTTCCGGATTCCGTCGCTGCGTTGCGCGGGGACGCGATCGCGACGGCGCTGTGGTCTGGCAACTGGCGCTGGGCGCTGCAGGGCACGGACTACTTCGCGCAGGGCGTGACGCCGTCGCCGCTGCAGCACACCTGGTCGCTCGCGGTGGAGGAGCAGTTTTACCTCGTCTGGCCGCTTCTGCTTCTCGCGTGCTGCGCGGTCAAACGGCGGCGCCTGCTGGCGCTTTCTCTGGCGGGAATAGCGGTGTCCGCGCTGGCCACGTACGTCCTGGCCGGCGCGGCCAGCCCGGGACGGGTCTACTTCGGCACTGATACGCGCGCCCAGGAACTGCTCGTTGGTGCGGCTCTGGCCGCGCTGCTGGCACCAACCTGGCGATGGCGGGCCGCAACCTCGCTCGGTATGCGGTCGCCGCAGCCCTCGGCACGCCGGCCGCTGCCATTGCTGCTGTCGGTCTGCGGGCTCGCGGCGCTGACCGGTGTCGCGACGGCCGCCGATGGCGCCCCCAGCGAGTTCCGGCACGGCCTGCTGCTGCTCACGGCCCTGGCCGCCGCGGCGCTGGTGGCCGGCGTCGTCCTCGATTCCGGGCACCCGGTGGCGCGGCTGCTGTCGACCCGCCTCCTGGTCGGCATCGGCCGCATCTCCTATGGCCTGTATCTCTGGCATTGGCCGGTTTACCTCGCCCTCGACGGCGAACGCAGCGGCCTGCACGGCTACGTGCTCGCCGCGCTGCGCGTCGCGGTCACCGGCGTGCTCGCCGGTGCCTCGTTCGTGCTGATCGAACGTCCCGCGCAGCGCCTCCGGGTGCGTCCGCGGCGGGTGCTCCCGGCCGCCGCCGCGGGCGTCTCCGCCGTAGTCGTCATCGCGGCCTGCACAGCGCCCGCCCGGGTGCCGCAGGTCGCGGTGGCACCGCCGCCCGCGAGCGGGCTCAGTGTTCCTCCCCTTTCGGTGCGGGCCAAGCTGGCACCGCGGTTGCCCGCAGCCGCGCCGCGGACAACCAGCCGGCATGGCCCGCTCAGCGTCGCCGTGTTCGGCGACTCCGTTTCGTTGACGTTGATGCTCTACATGCCGCCGGAACCGGGCATCCGGTTCACCGACTACTCCGTGCTGGGCTGCGGCATCGCGACCGGCGGCCCCTATCGCGTCGTCGGACAGCAGTGGCCGGACAACCCCATCTGCGACGCGTGGCGGCGGCGCTGGCTGCGAGAGCTGCGGGCCGGCCGCCCCGATGAGGTGCTGCTCATGGTCGGCCGCTGGGAGACGATGGACCACTACTACCAGGGCCGGTGGCAGCATCTCGGCGACCCTGCCTTCGACCTTCACCTGGCCGCTCTGCTCGGTAAAGCGATTACCCTGCTGGGTTCGACCGGCGCGCGTGTCGTCGTGGCCACCGAACCGTACAACCGAAGCGGTGAGCAGCCGGACGGCAGCCTCTATCCGGAGGACAATCCAATCCGGGTGACCGTGTGGAATCGGCTGCTGCGCGCGGTCGTCGCCGCGCATCCGGGCACCCAAGTTCTGGACCTCAACCGCAAGCTCTGCCCCAACGGCACCTTCACCTGGACCGTGGATGGCGTGCAGGTGCGCAGCGACGGCGTCCACCTGACTCCGCAAGGAGTGCGGTGGCTGGCGCCCTGGCTGGTGCGCGAGCTTGACCAAGCCGCCCGTGGATGAGGCTATTCGGCCTGGATCCAGCTGAGCAGGTCCTCCCGGCTGACCGTGGCCGAGAGCGGGATGGTCGCTAGTCAGGTGCAGCTCGGTGACCGACGTGAACGCGGCCGACGGGAGCTGTGTACGGACCGTGCCGGGCAGCGACTTCGGCCTGTCGGGTCCGGCGGGGCTGGTTGCCGTCGGCAGCGGGTCTGGGTGGCCATCACCACGACGGCGAAGTAGGACCGCCCGATCTATATTGACCATCATGAGATAGGCGGATTTGGACAGAACATCGGTTCTGTTACGCGCTTGTCATCGCAGCTAGAGCCCGACACACGCACCGAACGAGCCGTCTGCGTGCGCTACGAGCTGGCATTCGATAACTATTCGTGACGGCGTTCGCCGCTGCGGCGGCACTTGCGCTGGTCGTGATCATCCGGAAGTGTCGGCGGGCCTGGTCGGCGATCCGCTCCCGCCGAGCGTGGCCGGCCGGGCCTGAGGACAGTGCCATGAGCTGATGCCGGCGGCCCGCACCGGCCTGCACCGGCCCAGGCGGAACCCCGGGTAGGCGCCGGCGTCAGCGACCGGCTGAGCTGAGGTCCGGCGGCTGGCCCAGCTCGGTGATCAGGTCAGGGCCCGGGGGTGGCTGCCGCCAGATCCGGGGGTGGCTGCGGGTAGCCGGCGGCGCCGGGCACGGGTGATCGTCGGTGTGGGTCTGTGGCGGGTGGGCCCGGGTTTACTGCCGCCAGGTGAACTGGATTGCCGTTGGGCTGGTGTCGAGGTAGGCGCCGCCCGGGAGCCGGCCGTGCATCGCCGGGCCGAGGTGACCGTGCACAGGGTAGAAAGGACGGCGCGCTGCCGCCCGAGGTCGAGGTCGTCCCAGACCGCTGCGGCGTCGGGGCGGCCGACGATCCCGTCGAGCGGGTCACGCCGGATGCCCGCGGCGAGCCGGTTCTCGACCGCCGTCAGCTCGGAGCGCAGCTCGGTGCTGCCGGCCGCGAGCTGCTGGGCGTCGATGACGCCGCGGGCATGCAGCCGGGCTTGGTCGTGGAGGAGCTCCCGCAGTGTTGCCGCCCGCCTGCGCAGGTCCGGGAGATCCGGCTCGGAGACGCGCGCCGTGAGCAGGTCCGAAGCGTCGGGCCTGGCCAGCCGTGCAATGATGACCGCAGCCACGTACTCATCCAGGCGCCGGCGGCCCTGCTGACGCAGCCGGGAAGCAGCGGTAGCTGCGGCCCTTGCGGCCGCGCGGCGGGCCGCTGGCGGACACGGTCTTTTGGCAGGTTCCGCAGCGGTACAGCCCGGAGCCGAGCCAGCGCGGCGTGTTCCCCGCCGTGGTCCGGCGGGCAGGGGTCCTCCAGTGCCGCGCAGACAGCGCGATACGCGGGCTCGGGCAGGATCGGCTGCCACGGCGCCGTGCTGATTTCCTCTCCCCGGTACACCAGGATCCCGGCGTTCCAGTCAAGTACAACCAGGACACGAAGGCTAAGGCGATCCGGCTGGTCCGCGAGTTTACCGACCGGGGACTACCCGTCGGAGTAGGCGGCGATCAGGGCGGTCGCTGGCCGGCTGGGGATGAGCGCGGACACGCTGCGCAAGTGGATCCGGCGGCCGAGGCGGATGAGGGCAAGGCGGCCGGAGTCACCAGCAGCGTGTCACCGGATACAGCCTTACCTGATGGGGAGTATGCCGCCGCTTTTGAAGGTGCGATCCCGCGCCACGGGGCCCCGGCGTT
>Ga0209131_1000961_pt1 | contig 19914 bp, 14 predicted proteins | sample GraSoi_2013_40cm_FD_185826 | JGI IMG/M metagenome (GOLD analysis project Ga0209131, IMG submission 185826) | Grasslands soil microbial communities from the Angelo Coastal Reserve, California, USA - Sample 9_17_2013_40cm (SPAdes) (version 2) | ecosystem: Environmental > Terrestrial > Soil >... | reverse complement strand
AGACGCGAAAGCCGAGCAGCCGGCAGTAGAAATCGAGCGCCGCTTCCGGGTCCGTCAGGTTCACGCCGAAGTGCCCGAGCCGGCGGATGCGGAACGGCCGCGCGAGCCGCACGCCGCCGACGTCGAACTCCGCCTGGTCCATCGCCATGAGCTGCCTCCTGTCGTGCTTTAATTCTATTGTCTGCTGGAACGCAAGAGGTCGCATGCTGAAACGCAAGCAAAACGAGCTGCTCACGCGCACGGGGCCCGGCACTTCGATGGGCCGGCTCTTCCGCCGCTACTGGCTTCCTGCCCTGCTCGCCCGTGAGCTGCCGGAGCCGGATTGTCCTCCCGTCAAAGTGAAATTGCTTTCCGAACCGCTCATTGCCTTCCGTGATACCCAAAATCGCCTCGGCCTGATCGACGAGTTTTGCGCGCATCGCGGCGCCTCGCTCTGGCTCGGCCGCAACGAAGACGACGGCCTGCGCTGCGCCTATCACGGCTGGAAGTACGACGTGACCGGCCAGTGCGTAGAGATCCCCTCCGAGCCGGACAACCCGAAGCTTTGCCGGCGCATGAAGCTGAAGTCCTATCCGCTGGTGGAGCGCGGCGGCATGCTCTGGACCTACATGGGCCCGCCCGAGCTGCAGCCGCCCCTGCCCGAGTACGACTGGGTCAAGGTGCCGGACGAGAACCGCTACCTCTCCAAGCGCATCCAGGCCTGCAATTATCTCCAGGCGATGGAAGGCGGCCTGGATTCGATTCATTCCACGTTTTTGCACCGCTTCAGCGTCGGCGACGATCCGTTGCTCAAGCGCGATCCGGTGAGCGCGGCTTATATCAAGGCGGACCCCCGCCCGGTTTTCGTGCCGATGGATTCTCCGGGCGGCCTTTACATCGCGACGCGGCGCAACGCGGAAGAGGACAAGTACTACTGGCGCGTCACCCAGTGGCTCATGCCCTGCTTCAACCTGTTTGCGCCCTACAAAGGCAATCCGCACGGCGGGCACGCCTGGGTGCCGATCGACGACGAGCATAGCTGGACCTACAGCATCGATTACCACCCGGCGCGCGCGCTGACGGCCGAAGAGCGCGAGGCGATGCATTCGGGCAAGGGCATCCACGTCAGAACCGTGCCGGGCACATTCGTCCCGGCGGCGAACCGCCACAACGATTATCTGATCGACCGCCAGGCGCAGAAGGAAAGGCGCAGCTTCTGCGGCGTGATCGGCATAGGGGAGCAGGACGCCGCCGTCCAGGAAAGCATGGGGCCGGTCCAGGATCGCACGCGGGAGCATCCGGTCCCGACCGACAACGGCATCATCATGACCCGCCGCAAGCTCCTGGCGGCGGCACAAGCCTGCGAGCGCGCCGGGAAGCTGCCGGGCCAGGACCCGCATTCGCAGTCGGTGCGCGCCTTCTCCGTCGTGCTGCCCCGCGACGTGCCGCTGCAGCAAGCTCCAGAGCTTCAGCAGTGAAACGGTTTTTGAATACAGTATTTTTCATGGCGTGCGTGCTTGCGCCGCCCCAGGCACACGCGCAGCCCGCGCTTTACGAAGGGCCCGACCGCGAGCAGAGGCTTCTCGAAGGCGCACGGCGCGAAGGGGCGCGCCTCACGTACTACACATCCATGGCCGAGCGCGACTCGCGCCGGGTAGTGTCCGCGTTCGAGGCGAAATACGGCATCCAGGTGTCGACCTGGCGCTCGGGCAAAAACAAGGTCCTGCAGCGGGTGGTCAGCGAGGCGCGCGCCAACCGCACGGAAGCGAGCGTGGTGCTCAACCCGTCGCCTGAAATGGAAGCCTTGCGCCAGGAAAGGCTGCTGCAGCCGCTGCGCTCTCCCTACGCGGCGGACTTGATTCCCGCCGCGGCGCCCGCGCACCGCGAGTGGACCGGAGTGCGCGTCTACGTCTTCGTCCAGCCGTACAACACGAAGCTCGTCCGGCGCGACGAATTGCCGAAGACGTTCGAGGATCTTTTGCATCCGCGATGGAAAGGCCGCCTCGGCATCGAGGCGAAGGAGCAGGAATGGTTCTACACCCTGCTGCAGGCCATGGGCCCGGACGAAGGCATGCGCTTTTTCAAGCAGCTCGCGACCGCCAACGGACTGTCCGCGCGTCTGGGCAACTCGCTCCTGCTGAACATGGTGGCCTCGGGCGAGGTGCCGCTTGCGCTGACGGTCTACAGCTATCTGGTCGAGCAGGCCAAGGCGGCCGGGGCGCCGGTCGATTACGTCGTGTTGCAGCCCGCCATCGCCTATACCGACGGCATCGGCGTGCTGAAGGACGCCCCGCATCCGCACGCCGCCGCGCTTTTCCACGATTTCATGTTGAGCGAGGGCCAGGCGCTGCTGCGCGCCGCGCATCACCTCAGCTCCCGGCGCAGCGAAGAAGACCGCTTCGCGCGCTTCAACCCGGTCTTCATCGATCCCGCGCGCGTGCTCGAGGACTACGACCGATGGGGCAAGCTGTTCGAGGCGGCGATCAGCGGCCGCTAGCGCGCAGATGCTTGCACGTGCCTTTTTTATTCTGGCGGTCGTTTTCTTGCGACCCGCCTCGTCGCAAGACGAGCCGATCGCCTCTTATCTGGGAGCCGACCGGGAAGCGCGCTTGCTGGAAGGCGCGCGCAAGGAAGGCGAGGTGGTTCTTTATACCTCGCTCACCACGGAAGACATGGCGGCGCTCAATGGCGCGTTCGAGAAGCGTTACGGCCTCAAGGTGCGCATGTGGCGCGCGAGCGCCGACAAGGTGCTGCAGCGCGCGCTCGCCGAGGGACGCGCCGGGCGCGCCGGGGCCGACGTGCTCGAGGCCAATGCCCTGCCGCTGGAGTCCATGCATCGCGAGGCGCTCCTGCTCGCGGTGCGCTCGCCCTTGCACGCCGAGCTCATCCCGCAGGCCTTGCCCGCGCACCGGGAGTGGGTGGCCTCGCGGCTGAATGTTTTCGTGCAGGCCTACAACACCCGGCTGGTGAAAAAGGAAGAGCTGCCGCGCCGCCTCGCCGATCTGGCCGAGGCGCGCTGGCAAGGCCGGCTCGCCATCGAAGCCGGCGACGAGGACTGGTTCGCGGCGGTGGTGAAGGAGCTGGGCGAGCGCGAAGGGCTGGCCCTCTTTCGCGCCATCGTCGCGCAGAACGGCATCTCGGTGCGCAAGGGCCACACGCTGCTTACCAACCTGGTCGCCTCCGGCGAGGTGCCGCTCGCGCTGACCGTATACAACTTCACGGCCGAGCAATTGAAGCAGAAAGGCGCGCCGCTCGAATGGTTCGTGCTCGCCCCCGCCGTCGCGCGCGCCAACGGCGTGGGCGTCGCGCGGCACGCGCCCCACCCGCACGCCGCCCTGCTCTACTACGATTTCATGATCGGCGAGCAAGCCCAGCGCATCCTGGCCGAGCGGCAGTTCGTCCCGACCAGCCGGAAAATCGACACGCCGCTCCACCGCCTGCCCCTCAAGCTCGCCGATCCGGCCGAAATGCTCGACCAGAGCGCGCGCTGGACCCGCCTGTTCGAGGAAATCATCCTGCGCAAGGGCAGATAGCGTTGCGTGGAACGCGCGCGCCCGTCGCGGAACTCGCCCGCCGCCTCAGCGGCTGCGCTCGTATTCGCGGATCTTGGCCTGCGTGAACTCGAACACTTCCCGGCCCTTGAGTCCCTGCTTCTCGCGCTCGTCGATCCAGAGCTGCCAGTACTTGATCGCCTTGGCGAGAAGACGTGCCCGGTCGGTCGTATTGAAGTTGACGAACTCCAGCCCTTTTTCCTTGAAGGCCGCGATGTAGGATGCTTCCTCGCGCGCGTAGATCTCCTCGTATCTGGCCATTGCCGGCGAGCGCAAGCCGAGCATGACCGCCCGCATCTTGGCCGGCAGCGCGTCCCACGCTTTCTGGCTCGCGCCGAAATAGCAAAGCTGGCCGCCGAGCGAGATGTCGTGGGTCACATACTTCGACGACTCATAAATCTTGTTGGTATAGAACGTCACGGGGTAAGACGTCGCCCAGACCTCTACGGCGCCGCTCTTGAGGGCCGCCGAGCTGTCGGTGGCGGACACATGGCTGACTGTCGCGCCGTACCCCTCGAAGATCTTGCCCATCTCCGGACCGACGCGCAGCTTGGCGCCGCGGAAATCGTCGAGCTTGGCGATCCGCCGCGTACCCATCAGCTGCTGCTGCGGCAGGGGCGCCGGCAGCAGCATCTTGACGTTCCATTTTCGAAGCTCCGCCTGGATCGCCGGGTGATCGGCCAGCGCCAGCTCGACCCGGCCTAGCACCGCAATGTTCGATGGCGCGAGCATCGGCAGCTCCAGCACGGTCGCGAGCGGCATCTTGTCGGCGTAGTACGCCGCGCAGAGCCACGCGGCGTCGGCCGCGCCGGACTTGAGGAGATCCACCGCGCTCCCCCTGTCGGCGAGGCTGTAGGTGATCTCGATCTTCATCTGGCCGCCGGTCTTCGCCGCCACCTCTTTGGCGAACCATTCGAAAGGCTGCGACGACGTGCGGGGCTTCCCTGAGATGGTGGCCTTCCACGTCGTGGCACCGGCCGCCGTGGGCGAGCCCATCGCGACGATCCCGGTTCCGATCATCGCCGCGGCGATCCATCTGCGAGCATCTGTCGTCATTCGCCTACCCTATAACAGGGGGGCCGGGCCGTCTGTGAAACATGGTGAGCCGCGGCTCGATTCGGGCACTTCTTTGCAGAGTCGGCATCGCCGTGTCCCGGCTCGCCCGCCACCGGAGCGCTATGATCGCCGCACATGCTGATCCCCTGAAGACGCCCTGGAACACGCGGCCCGGTCGCGGCATCCAATGCCGTAACCCCAAAGATCACCCATGAAAAACACCCTACCGATCGCTCCCCTGCAGGACGCCTCCGACGCGGACCTTGCCCGCCGCGTCGCCGCAGGCGAGACTTCCGTCTTCGAGATATTGATGCGCCGGCATAACCGGACCCTTTTCCGCACCGCGCGCGCGATCCTGCGCGATGATGCCGAAGCCGAGGACAGCCTCCAGGAGGCCTATATGCAGGCCTACGGAGCGATCGGCAGTTTCCGCGGCGACGCGAAGCTCTCGACCTGGCTCGCCCGGATCGTCGCCAACGAGGCGCTGATGCGGCTGCGCAAGCGCACCCGCCGCAGCGAGATCGTGCCGCTGCAATCGAGCACGACCCTGGAGAATTTCAACGACATCCCGGACCCGAGCATGGAAAAGAGCCCAGAAAATTCGGCGCAGCGCGCCCAGACCCGGCAGCTGCTCGAGGCGCAGATCGACGCGCTTCCGGATTCCTACCGGACCGTGTTCATGCTCCGGGCAGTCGAGGAAATGTCGGTCGAGGAGACCGCCACGGTGCTGCAGATTCCCGAGGCCACGGTGCGCAGCCGCTTCTTCCGCGCCCGCAGCCTTCTGCGCGAGGCGCTCGCCTCGAAGATCGACCTCGCCTTCGAGGAGGCCTTTGCGTTCGCCGGCGAGCGCTGCGACCGCATCGTCGCCGACGTGATGCGGCGCATCGGAGACAAGCCATGAACGCGCCCAGCCAGAAGCTGCATCTGCTGCCGGATTATCGCGAGGAAGACCCGATCACGCCGCACGTCGCCGCGATGCTCGCGCATCTGGGCGAGAACGTCGCGCGCGAGGGGCTGCTGGACACGCCCAAGCGCTACGCGAAAGCGATGCGCTACCTTGCCGGCGGCTATGAAAGCGACGTCGAGAGCGTCGTCGGCAACGGCGTGTTCGAGGCCGAAGGCGACGGCGTGGTGCTGGTGCGCGATGTCGAGTTCCATTCCCTGTGCGAGCATCATCTGCTGCCGTTCTTCGGGCGGATGCACGTCGCGTATCTGCCGGGCAGCAGGATCATCGGCCTCTCCAAGATCCCGCGCATCGTCGATCTCTACGCGCGGCGCTTCCAGGTGCAGGAGCGGTTGACCGAGCAGGTCGCGGATGCGCTGGTCAAGGTACTCGAGCCGAGAGGCGTGGCGGTGGTCGCGGAAGCTCGCCACATGTGCATGTCGATGCGTGGCGTGCAGAAGCAGCGGTCCTCGACGACGACCCGGGCGCTGCGCGGCGTCTATGCGCAGGACGCGCACGCCCGCCAGGACGTCCTTTCGATGATCAAGGGAACCTGACATGATCCTGGAATGCGAGCTGTCGTAGTCGGATCCGGCCTGGCCGGCGTCACCGTCGCGGAGGCGCTGGCGAAGGATCCTCATAACGACGTGCGCCTGGTCACGACTGAGCCGCACGGCTACTACTCCAGGCCGCGGCTGTCGCACGGCTTCGCCATGAGCGAAGAGGCGGCGGCGAAGATCGTGATGAAGCGCTTCGAGGCGCTGGCGCCGGTGCGCGTGCTGTCCGGAACCGAGGTCGCGGCCATCGATCGCGACCGGCGCCATGCGGTGCTCGACAGCGGAGATCATCTCGCGTACGACGTGCTGATCCTCGCGATGGGCTCGGCCGCGAGCATACCGCCCGTCCTCGTCCCGTCCCGGCCGCACTTTCTCACGCTCAACAGCTTCGATGACCTGCTTACCCTGCGCCGGCGCCGCGCGAAAGTCCTGGCGCGCGGCGCGAAGCCGCGCTGGGCGGTGATCGGCGGCGGCCTGATCGGCTGCGAAGCCGCCTCCGACCTGCACAAGGCCGGAGACGCGGTCACCATCTTTCACCGCGAGCCGCGCCTGCTCGAGCTGCAGCTCGACGCGGAGCAATCGCAGATGCTGCACCATCATTTCGCGAGCCGCGGCGTCGAGCTGCGCTACAACCAGAGCGTCCAGGGCGTGCTGTCGAGCAGCGTGGTGACCGCGGCGGGCGAAGCGGGCCCCTTCGATGGCGTGATCGTGTCGACCGGCTTCGCCCCTCGCGTGGAGCTCGCGAAGTATGCGGGGCTCGCCACGGGACGCGGCATCAAGGTCGACGCATACCTGAGGACCGGCGATCCGCGCATCTACGCCGTCGGCGACGTCGCCGAGATCGACTCGCGCCTCTTTCCCTTCGTATCTCCGATCCGCTCGCAGGGGCTATGGCTGGCCGAGCACCTCGCTCAGCGCACGGAAGCTCCGTGGACGCCGGCGCCCTTCTCCCCGATCATCAAGATCCACGAATTCAAGCTGCAGGCGCGCCCCGCGCCGGCCTAGCGCTCGCCGGTCAGCCGGTCGATGGCGTCGAGCAATTCCTCCGACGCATTGAGCTTGTTCAGCAATTGCCTGATCCCCAGCGCATGCGCCTTGCGCACCAGCTCGGCGTCGATGTGGCCCGCGAAGATCGCGATCGGCAGATCGGGCCGGATCTTGGAAAGCTCGCGCGCGACATCCAGTCCGGACCATCGCGGCATGATGGCGTCGCTCACGAAAAGATCGTATTCGCGCGGCGCGGCGCGCACCGCGTCCAGCGCTTCTTCGGGCACGGTATGGCCGCTCACGCGGTAGCCGTGGCGCGACAGCATCCGCACCATCGCCGACACCAGCGCCTCGTTGTCGTCCAGGAAAAGGACATGGCGGCCGCCGCCATGCGTGCGCGCCGGCGCCGCGGCCGCCGCTTCCGGCGCGGCGGCCGGCTGAGCCGCAGGCAGATAGATATGGAAGGTCGCCCCCTTTCCGAGCTGGCTCTGCACGTCGATCGCGCCTTCGTGCGCCTGGACGATGCCGTGCACGACGGTCAGCCCGAGTCCCGTGCCTTCGCCGATGGACTTGGTGCTGAAGAACGGATCGAAGATGCGCTCGCGGATCTCGGGGTGGATGCCGGCGCCGGAATCCGACACCGACAGGCGCGCGAATCTTCCCGGCTTGAGACCCGGGATCGCCGACGTCCCGGCCACGTCCAGGGTCACGCCGGCCAGACAGACCCGGATCCTCCCCGGGCGGCCGCTCATGGCCTGCCACGCATTGGTGCAGAGGTTGACCAGGAGCTGCTGGATCTGGATCTCGTCGGCGAGGACCTCGGGCGTTTCGGGGCTGAAGTCGGTGACCAGCTCGATTCCCGCGGGAAGCGTTACGCCGAGCAGGCTGACGGCTTCATTCGCGACCTCGCTTAGCACGACGCGCCGCCGCGCGGGCGCCTGAGGCCGCGCAAACGCGAGGATCTGCTGCACGATCTGCCGCGCGTGGCGGCTGGCCTTGCTGATCTCGTCGATGCTTTCCCGCGCCGGGTGCTGCGCGTCGATGTCCATGCGGGCGAGCTCCACGTTGGCGAGGATGGCGCGCAGCACGTTGTTGAACTCGTGGGCGATACCAGTAGCGAGCGTGCCGATCGCCTGCGTCTTCTGCGCCTGGCGCAATTGCGCTTCCAGGACGTGGCGCTGCTCCTCGGCCCTTCTGCGCTGCAGGAACTGGCCGATCTGGCCGCCGATCACGGTGATCGCCTGCAGCAGGCGCTCCTCCGGCTCGCGCGCCTTGCGGCTCGCAAAAATCAGCACGCCGATCGTGTCCCCGCGCGAGACGATCGGGAACACGAACGCGGCATGGATGCCGATCTCGCGCGAGCCGATCTTGGCCGCGCCCTTGGACGCGCGAGGATCGCTGGCGACATCGGCCGACCAGACCGGCTTTCCCGTCTGCCAGGCCACGCCGGACAGGCCGACCCCCGGGCGATAGACGATATCGCGGGACAGCACGAGAAACCGCTCGATCCGCGCCTCCGGCACGCTCCAGCCCTCGGCGAACCGCAATAGGTTCGCCTGCTCATCCACGCGAAAGTACCGGCCGCAATCCCAGTCTTCGGTCTCGCACACGGCGCGGATCACTTTTTGAAGGCCCGCCGCAACACTGTCGGTCTCGGCCAGGATGCGGGTCACGGCGTGCTCGAGCTCGCGCAGCTCTTCGGCGCGCCGGCGCTCGGTGATGTTGCTCGTGATGCCGCGGTAGCCCCTGAAAGCGCGCGACGCATCGAATACGGGCTCGCCGCTCACCCGGATCCACACCTTGCGGCCGGCGGCGTCATAGCGGCACAGCTCGAGGTCGCGGAACGGTTGCCGCGCCTCGAGCATCGCACGGTGCGCCGCCCAGTGCTCTTCGCTCATGTTGACGTGATCGAGCTCCCAGCGCTTCTTGCCGACAAGGTATTGGGCCCGCCCGGGCTCGATCGCCTGCGAGGTGCTGTTCGAAAACGAGGTGAAGCGGAATTCCTCGTCCTGCTCCCAGTACGCGTCGGCGGACAGCGCGGACAGCCTGCGAAAGCGCTCCTCGCTCTCGTGCAGCTCGCTGACGTGCCTGTCTTCGGGGAGCATCATTGCCGCGGGCGGCGTCTTCTGCGTTGCGAAATTTGCGCGGGGCAGCCCGGCGCGTGAGGCATGATAAACCCTGTATGCACGCCGATATGCCCGCGATGAAACGCCGCCTGCGCCTCGTGGTTCTCGCCGTGTCGCTCCTCGCAGCCCTGGGCGACGCCCGCGCGCAGGGCCGGCCGGTCCGGGTCATCGTCTCGCAGGCGGCGGGCGGCACGCCGGACATCATCTGCCGCCTTCTCATGGATCGCCTGTCGCGCGCCACCGGGCAGCCGATCGTCGTCGAGAACCGCCCGGGCGGCGGCAACGTCATCGGCGCGCAGGCGGCGGCGCGGGCCGCGCCCGACGGCGCCAGCTTCTTCTTCGCGACCGCGGCCGCGCTGGTGACCAATCCGCATACGTTCAAGACGCTGCCTTACGACCCGACGCGCGATTTCGTCCCCGTGTCGATGGTCGGCAAAGCGCCGTTCTTCGTCCTCGTGCATCCGGGCGTGCCGGCAAAGAGCCTCTCCGAGCTGGTGGCGCTGGAGAAGGCGCAGCCGGGCAAGCTCACCTTCGCGACCGACGGCCCGAGGAACTTCTCCGGCATGGTCGCGGCCTGGCTGAACAAGCTCGCGGGGACGAGCATCCTGCAGGCGCCGTACGCCGTCATGCCGCAGGGGATCCAGGACACGGTCGCCGGCCGCACCCAGCTGGTGGTCATCGCCATTCCCTCCGCGACTGCGCTTCTCAAGCGCGGCGATCTGCGCGCGCTCGCGCTGACTGCACCGCAGCGGGCGCCGGGCTACGAGGATATCCCCACCGCCGCCGAGACCTTCCCCGGGTTCGACCTGGTCGGCTGGTTCGCTTTCGTCGCGCCCGCCGGAACGCCGCCGGAGGCGGTGCGGCGCTTCAACCGGGAGATGGGCAGGATCCTCGACGATCCCGCAGTGGTGGCGCGCCTGCGCGACGTCGGTGTCTACACCGACGGCGCGCTGACGCCGGAGGCGACGGGCGAGTTTATCCGCGCCGAATACTTGCGCTGGGGCAGGATTGTCCGGGAGATCGGGCTGCAGCCGGAATGAGAACAAACGCGGGAGGAGCCTGACGATGACGCACGATCTGCCGCTGGTGGTGGATTTCCACGTCCACATGCTCGAGGACGGCGTGTTCAAAGCCTCGACCAACAAGACGGTGTTCACCGGCTTCGGCGCGAACCCGATGCCCGCCCCGCGCCCGGGCGCGGCGCAGCTCATGCACAGGATGTTCGACCCGAAGCTCGAGATCGAGGACATGGATGCGCGCGGCATCGACGTGAGCGTCGTCAGCGCCAGCACCGTGCTGCAGGGCACCTCCTGGGCGGATCCGCGGCACGACCTCGAGCTGTGCATGCGCTCGAACGACAAGACGGCGGAATGGGTGACGCAGTTTCCGCGGCGCTTCGTCGGCAGCTTCGTGCTGCCGCTCCAGGACTTGAAGCGCGCGCTCGGCGAGCTCGAGCGCGCCGTGAGCGAGCTCGGCCTGAAGGTCGCCAACATCGGCGCCCAGTACGGCGGGGCGTACATGGGCGATCCGATCTTCCATCCTTTCTGGGAGATGGTCGAGGCGCGCGGCATCGCGGTATGGATCCATCCCGAGGGCGTGCGCGATCCATGGTTCCAGCGCTACGCGCTGTGGAACTCCGCCGGCCAGTCGATCGAGGAGACGAAATGCATGACTTCGCTCATCTACGAGGGCGTCATGCACAAGTATCCCGGGCTGAAGGTGGTCATGGCGCACGGCGGCGGCTACTTCCCGCACTATCTCGGGAGGATGGAGCGCAACACGCAGAACCGCCCCGACACGGTGAAGAACACCGGAGGCAGGAGCCCGGGTGAATTCCTGCGCGCCTTCTACTACGACACCTGCGTCTACGATCCGAAGGTGCTGAAGGTGCTGCTGGATCGCGTCGGCGCGGAGCGCCTGGTGCTCGGCAGCGACTATCCCGTCGGCGAGAAGGATCCGGTGGGCTGGCTGCGCGACGATTGCGGTCTCGAAGGCGCCGATCTCGCCAGAGTCGCCGGCGGCAACGCGGCGCGCATCCTCGGATTGCCCGAGAACCCACGCGGCGACTCTAACAAAACTCGAAGCTGAAGCTGGTATTCCGCACGGCTACCCTCGCCTCAGAGGCTCTCCAGCGCAAAAAAAAAGCCCGACCTCTTTCGAGATCGGGCTTTTCTTACTGCAGATGGTCTGGCGGTAACCTACTTTCGCGTACGCAATTGCACACTATCATCGGCGCAAACTTGTTTCACGGTCCTGTTCGGGATGGGAAGGCATAGCGCTGACTCGGCGCGGTGTAGACATGCAGCGACTGCGCGTAGGCTTGGTACGACACGCGGTATTGCGCTTAACAACTTGGTGATACGTTTGAGCGCAAATGAAGAACCGAGGCCGTCTCGCTGCACTGCTAGCGCTCTTTCTGGCGAGCGGGGCGTTCGCACAGCAGCCAGCGTCCGCCCCCACGGCGACGCTGAGCCTGCGTCAGGCCGTGGCGGAAGCGCTGCTGCGCAATCCCAACCGCGCGCGCGCGGCGCGCGAAGTGGACGCCGCCGGCTTCGAGCGCGACGCCGCGGAGTGGGCACGCTTCCCGACAGTCTCGGTGGATGCGGGCGCCACGAATTCCTCGCGCTCTGTAGCGCCCACCAGCACCGTGCGCGTCGAGCAGCCGCTGTGGGCGGGCGGACGCATCGACGGCCAGATCGACTCGGCGCGCGCGCAGGTCAGTGCCGCAGAGCTCGCTGAGCTGGACACGCGACGCCGTCTCGCGGAGGAAACCGCCGTTGCGTACGTGGGCTGGGTGGATGCCGCGGCGCGCATCGAAATCGCGCGCGAGAGCGCCGCTCGGCTCTCGGACCTGGTCACGTATGTGCGCCGGCGCGAGGCCGAGGGGCTTGCATCACTCGCCGATGTCTCAATCGGCAAAGCGAGGCACAGCAGCGCACTGGCGCAGATCGAGGAGCTCACCGGAGCGCTCGATCAGACACGCGCCCAGCTGGAAGCGCTCATGGTGACGCGGATCGAGCGGGGTATCCTGGTGAGCCTGCCTGCCGTTCCGGAACGCTCGGTCGCCGACATCGAGGCCGCCTACCTGGCGAACTCGCAGCTCGTCGCGCAACGAAGCGCGGAAGTGGAAAGCGCGCGCGGCCAGGCGGCCGTGCGCAGCTCGGCGCTTTATCCCAAGGTGGCGCTGCGCTTCGAGCACCTCACTTACGCGAACAACGGCGGGCTCACGCCGTCGAACGATTCGCGCGTGCTGCTGGTGCTACAGTTCACCCCGGACGCGGGACTCGCGTCCTACTCGGGTGCCCAGGCCGCCGAAAGCCGCATCGACTCGGCGCGCGCGCAGCTCGCCGCGGACGAAAACGACGCGCGCCTGCGCGCACGCGCGAACTGGGCCGAGCACCAGTCGAGCCGCCGGCAGGTGGACGCGCTCGAGCCGCAGGTCGGCGCTCTCGACGCGAGCATGGCTTCGTTCACGCGGCAGTTCGAGGCCGGCCGCAAATCCTGGCTCGAGCTCCTGAATACGCAGCGCGAGGTGGTCGACGCGAGGATCGCGCTTTCGAGGGCGCGGACCGTGCGAGATCAGTCGGCGCTGCGCCTCATGGTCAACACGGGCGGTTTCTGGCCCTGGCTCGAGCAGCTTCCGCGATGAAGATCGAAACCGAAGCGCTGGGCGGGCCGATCGGCGCGGCAGCGCTGCGCCGCCTGCTCGCACTGCGGGGCCACAAGCTCCAAGCCGCCGAAGTGACAGGCGCGCTGCAGAAGGCCGGGCGGCCGCGCTTCGCCGGCGGACACGCGGCCCTCGCGGCTCTTTCCGATGCTTTAGGTCATCTGGGGGTGACGCAAGTCCGTCTTGCCGCGACGCGGGCCGACATGCTCACCGAGCGCCATCTCCCCGCGCTGGTCGAGCACGAGGCCCGCGCGTGGGTACTGCGCGAGATGCGCGGCGCGCGCCGGCTTCTCGACCCGGGCGACGGCAACCCGCGCGAAGTGGACCGCGCCGCGCTGGCCGGCGCTTTCGCCATCTGGCTTGATCACCCAGTAGAAGCCTTCAAACCCAAGGGCAAGAGCACTGCGGCGCGGCTCCTTACCGGGGCGCTGGCCATTCGCGCCAGGCTGCTCGTCGAAGTGGCGCTCGCCACAATACTGACGAGCGCGCTCGCCGTGGCGATCTCGTTTTTCGCGCTGCAGGTCTACGACCGCGTCATTCCCTCGTTCGCCTATGCGACGCTTCATGCGCTGGCGGGCGTTGTCGGCGTGCTCATCGCATTCGACTTCGTGCTTCGCCTGGTGCGCGCCCACCTGCTCGACCGCATATCGCGCGAAGTGGACGAGGAAGTGTCGGTTGCCGTATTCCGCGCGCTCTCGGGCGTGCGCCTGGACGCACGTCCCGGGACCGTCGGCACGCTCGCCGCGCAGGTGGCCGGCCTGGAGGTGGCACGCTCCTTCTTCGCCTCGAGCGTGCTCTTCACGCTCGCCGAAATGCCCTTCGCCCTGCTTTTCGCGGCGGTCATCGCGTTCATTGCCGGTCCCATCGCGTGGGTCTACGCAGCGCTTGCGATCGGTGCGGTGGCGGCGGCCCTGCTCGCCGCCGCCAGGCTGCGCACGCTCTCGCGCCGCCAGCTCGAGGCCGGCTTCCGGCGCAACGGCCTGCTCGTCGAGTCCATCCAGGGCGCGGAGACGATCAAGGCGTTCGGCGCGGGCTGGCGCTTCGCCGAGCGCTGGCGCGAAGCGACGGCAGAGATCGCGGGCATGGGCCTGCGCGCGCGCACCGTCATGACGAGCGCGGCGACGCTCGCGCAGACCCTTTCCAATGCCGCCTACGTAGGCGTCGTGGTGTTCGGCGTGTACCTGGTGGAGTCGGGCTCGCTCACCGTCGGCGGGCTGATCGCCTGCACCATGCTCGGCAGCCGCGTCATCGGCCCGATCGCGAGCGGCGTGGCGCTGATCACGCAGGCCCAGCAGGCCGCGCAATCCCTGCGCGCCGTGGACTCGGTTCTGAGCCTCCCGCCCGAGCGGGATCCGGACACGCCGGTGCTCGCGCCCGCTGCGCTGGGCCACGAGCTCGTCCTCGAAGGCGCGCGCTTCTTCTATGCCAACGTCCCCGTGCCGCAGGTCGACGTGCCGGCGCTGCGCATCGCGCAGGGCGAACGTGTGGTCCTGCTCGGACCTCCGGGATCCGGAAAATCCACGCTCCTGAGGCTGCTCTCCGGTCTCTACCGCCCCGCGCAAGGCAGAGCGCTGCTCGGCGGCGTTGACGTCACGCTCCTCGACCCCGAGCTGGTGCGCCGCCTCGTCGGCTACCTGCCGCAAGAAGTGCAGCTCTTCCGCGGCACGCTGCGCGAGAACCTCGACCTCGAGGGAACCGTCTCGGACGACGTCCTGGTGTCCTCGGTTCGGGAGCTCGGGCTCGATGCGCTCGTGCGCGATCATCCGCGCGGGCTCGATCGCGAGATCGCCGAAGCCGGCAGCGGCCTCTCGGGCGGCCAGCGCCAGATGGCCGGCGTCGCGCGCCTCCTGCTCCGCCGCCCGCGCGTATGGCTGCTCGACGAGCCGACGGGCGCGCTCGACCAGGCGTTCGAAGCCCGTGCGCTCCAGGTCCTGGTGCGAGCGCTTTCGCCGGGCGACAGCTTCGTCATCGCCACGCACCGCCCCGCTGCGATCCCGCTCGCGAGCCGCATCATCGTCATGCAGCAGGGCAGGATCGTGCTCGACGGCGAGCGCGAGCGCGTGCTGCATGCATTGAGAGTCAACGCGGAGCGCGCCAGCCAGCGCAGCGATTCGAATCCGGCGCTGGCCGCATGAGGTTTCCCTCCGCTTTGGTCTGGTCGCTGACCGTTGCGCTCGCCGCGCTCGTGGCATGGGCGCACCAGTCGGTGATCGACGAGTCGACCCGTGCGAGCGGAACCGTCATCGCCTCGAGCCGCGTCCAGGTGATCCAGGCGGTGGATGGCGGCGTGCTCGAGCGGCTTCGCGTTCGCGAGGGCGATCGCGTGCGCAAGGGCGAGGTCCTCGCGGTATTCGACGAGACCCGCACGCGCGCGTCGCTGCGGGAAACGGAAGCCAAGCGCACCTCGCAACGCGCGACGCTCGCGCGGCTCGAGGCCGAGCTCGGCGACACCGAGCCGCAGTTCGCGCCGGAGCTGATGAAGCGATTCCCGGCCGTGGTCCAGATCCAGCAGTCGCTCTACCGCGAACGCCGCAAGGGGCTCGCCGCCGAGCTGCAGGCGCTCGCAGATGTGGCGCGGCTGGCGCGCGACGAGCTCGCCATGGTCGAGCGCCTGGTCGCCTCGGGTGACGCGAGCCAGGTGGAGCTGTTGCGCGGGCGGCGCTCGGCGACCGAGGCGGAGGGCGCGGCTGCGAACCGGCGCAACAAGTACATCCAGGACGTGAGCGCCGAGCTCGCAAGAGTGCGCGAGGACTACGAGCAGGTCGAGCAGCAGGCCACGCAGAAGCGCCAGCAGCTCGCCAACTCGGTGGTCAGCTCGCCCGCGAGCGGCATCGTCAAGAACGTGAAGTTCACCACCCTCGGCGGCGTCTTGCGCGCCGGCGACGAGCTCCTCCAGGTGGTTCCGGTCGACGACCAGATGATCGTCGAGGCGAAGGTCCTGCCGCGCGACATCGCGCTTATTCGCCCGGGGCTGCAGGCCACGCTTAAGTTCGATGCCTACGACTACACGGTCTTCGGCATCGTCGACGGCGAAGTGATCTACGTCAGCGCAGACACCATGCGCGACGAGACGCAGAAGGCCGACACCCCTGCGGCGACCTACTATCGCGTGCATATCCGCACCACCTCGCCCGGACCGGCGACCCGCACCGGGCGCAGAATCGACGTGCTGCCGGGCATGACGGCGCAGGTCGATATCCGGACCGGCCAGCGCACGCTGCTCGCCTACCTGGTCAAGCCGGTGACGAAGACGCTGACGGAGGCGTTCAAGGAGCACTGATTGTTAAACAAGGATGGCGCGGGCGGTACTTAAAGGCCCACGGTTCCTCATCCTTCGGCAGGGCAGCGCGTCATCGTGACCTCCTAGAATCGTCACGACTCCAATTCCTCCTTCCCTACAGGGACGCGCAAATGAACAAAGACTCGCCATCGGCAGAAACCTCCATTGCATCGCAGAAGCTGGACTCCGCCAGTGGCGCGAAGGCATCGCATGCGAAGCTGCGCAAACGGCCCGAGGACGAAGTCGCGGCCGATCCCCGGGTTGCAGCGGCGACAGGCGACCAGGCGCCGGCCGATCAGCAGGCGCAGACAGGCGAGCAGGTGCTCATTGCGCAGGCCGCGGGAGGCGCCGCTGCTGTAGGCCCGGAGAGCACGGGTGGCGGCGCGCCCGCCGCGGCTGCTCAAGGTTCGGCCGCCCCGGCTGAAGGCTCGGCAAGCGCCGGTGCCGGCGCCGCGGGGGCAGGCGGCGGCATCAGTGTTGGCGGGCTGGCCCTCGGCGCTGGCGCTCTCGGCCTGGCGGCGGCCGCCGTGGGCGCGAGCGGCGGCGGAGGCGGTGGAGGCGGATCTCCGACGACGCCATCCGCGCCAGCGCCGACCCCGGCGACCCCGCCGGCGCCGACCCCGGTGGTCGTGCACAGTTTCGGCGAGTACATGGCCGCCGTGAACCATGGCGGCGCGACGGCAGCGACCAACGCGACTGGCAGCCTGCGCCCCGATGGCACGGTGAATGTCGACATCTCCGGCGGTGTGTCGCGCAGCGTGCTGCCGAAGACGCTGGCCGACCTGCAGCCGATGACCTACAACGTCAGCAATGCGAGCGCAGCGACCATCAACGATGGCGGCATCGTCGTCGACCTGCAGGGCAATCCGGACGCACGCGTCACCGCGCACTCGGACGCCGCCGCGGGGGCGAGCAATCTGATGTGGCTGCAGACGCTGGCGGTGAGGGACCAGGCCAGCCCGGGAGAGACCCACGCCACTGCCACTGCCGCGGCCACCGCCACCGGTTCGGGCAGCGACGGGGAAATCGGCGTCCAGCATCTTTCGATGGCACTGGCCGGAAGCGGCGCACTCAACGGGCGCACGGACCTCGCCGCCACGGCAACGGACGGCGGAAGCGCGCACACGCTCGTGGGCGACGTGACCCTGGGCGTCGCCAGCAGCGGCACGGGGACTAGCGCTGCTCCCGTCTCCACGCAGATCCACATGGGCTTCGGCGAAGGCGATGTGGCCGGCATCCTCGCTTCTGCAACCGGTGCCGGATCGAGCGCGAACGTCGGCGTCACGGGCAACATGTCGCTGAGCGCGCACGGGGACGACGTCTACGCCTTCAACAGCGGCATCTTCTCCCAAGGCATGAACGGAGGTTCGGCGCATACCGACATCGGCGGAAACCTGTCATTCGCCTCGGATGGGCGTGAAGCGCATTCCTATATCCTGGTCGACGCGTCAACGGATGGCGCGGCCGGATCCGCGGCCGACGTTCACATTCACGGCAACGTCGACCTGCAGTCCACGGGCACCGAGTGGGCCCTCACGCGGGCCGCCGTGCGCGCGGACGGCACCGGCACTGTCGAGATCGACGGTCATCTCAGCGCCCATTCCATGGGTCCGACGGTGGGCGCCTCGTTCATGCAGGTGAGTGCGCAGGGGGGGGACGTGGGCATCGGCGCCGTCGACATGAACATGGATAATGTCGGCGGCCGCGGCTGGATGGATCTCTACACCGACCATAGCGGCGGCCTCAGCATCGGCGCCGTCGACCTGTCGGCGACAGCCGGTTCCGAGATCAACCTGCACGTGCAGAACGCCAACGATGCCGTGAACGGGGTCGTCGACGGCACCTTCGTCGCGCACACGGACGGGACGGCGGCTGTTTCGATCGGCACGGCGAACCTGGCGGGTGGCGGTGACGTCCACATGTTCCTTAACTCGCAATCCTTCGGCACGATCAACCAGGGCGCGAGCCTGGCGCGACTCGATGTGCACTATCAGCTCGCAGACCAGGATGCCGCTGGTATCGGCGCCGCGCCGATGACCACCATCAACGGGTTCACCGGGAGCCACGACGACGTGAGCTACAACGGCGTGCTGGCGGACGCGACCAATTTCAGCAGCGCGGGCAGCTTTGACTCGCTCACGGCGCTGAACGCAGGTCTGGACGCGGCGCTCGACGGTACGCACAAGTATGTGTTCGCGGTGTACAACGGCACGGAAGATATCAACCGCAATGGCGTCGCCGACGACCACGGTTCGGGCGTCCTCGCCTGGGACGACAACGGCGCCGGCGTCACCTCCGTGCTGATGCTTCCGGGTGTCACGACGCTCACGCCGAACGACCTGTCGTAGCGTCCGTTAGATCGGAACAGTCCCTGGTTGCGGAAAACAGGGGCTGTCCCTGTTGCGTGCGCCTGCGCCGCAAAAAAAAAGCCCGACCTCTTTCGAGATCGGGCTTTTCTTACTGCAGATGGTCTGGCGGTAACCTACTTTCGCGTACGCAATTGCACACTATCATCGGCGCAAACTTGTTTCACGGTCCTGTTCGGGATGGGAAGGTGTGGTGCCAAGCTGCTGTGGCCGCCAGGTAGAAGGTTGAAGAAGTGAAGTCTCGTGGTTTGGAGTAAAGCCAAACTGTCTGGATAGTGATCGCGCCAAGCGCGCACCGGGCTCGAGATCGAGCTCACGGTTATAGGGTCAAGCCGCACGGGCAATTAGTACAGGTTAGCTCAAGGCCTTACGGCCCTTGCACACCCTGCCTATCAACGTCCTGGTCTAGGACGACCCTTTAGGGGGGTCAAGCCCCCGGGAAGTCTCATCTTGAGGCAAGTTTCCCGCTTAGATGCTTTCAGCGGTTATCTCTTCCGCACATAGCTACCCGGCGATGCCACTGGCGTGACAACCGGTACACCAGGGGTGCGTCCACTCCGGTCCTCTCGTACTAGGAGTAGCCCCTCTCAAACTTCCAACGCCCACGGTAGATAGGGACCAAACTGTCTCACGACGTTTTAAACCCAGCTCACGTACCACTTTAAATGGCGAACAGCCATACCCTTGGGACCGGCTACAGCCCCAGGATGTGATGAGCCGACATCGAGGTGCCAAACTCCCCCGTCGATATGAACTCTTGGGAGGAATCAGCCTGTTATCCCCGGCGTACCTTTTATCCGTTGAGCGATGGCCCTTCCATACAGAACCACCGGATCACTTTGACCTGCTTTCGCACCTGCTCGACATGTACGTCTCGCAGTCAAGCACGCTTTTGCCAATGCACATTGAGCCACGATTTCCGACCGTGGTAAGCGTACCTTCGTACTCCTCCGTTACTCTTTGGGAGGAGACCGCCCCAGTCAAACTGCCTACCATGCACGGTCCCCGGCCCGGTTAACGAGCCTAGGTTAGAGCCGCAAACAAATCAGGCTGGTATTTCAAGGTTGGCTCCACGATGGCTAGCGCCACCGCTTCAAAGCCTCCCAGCTATCCTACACAGATCGGTTCACAGTCCAATGCAAAGTTACAGTAAAGGTGCACGGGGTCTTTCCGTCTAGCCGCGGGTAGATTGCATCATCACAACCATTTCAACTTCGCTGAGTCTCGGGAGGAGACAGTGTGGCCAGCGTTACGCCATTCGTGCAGGTCGGAACTTACCCGACAAGGAATTTCGCTACCTTAGGACCGTTATAGTTACGGCCGCCGTTTACTGGGGCTTCGATCAGGAGCTTGCACCCCATCACTTAACCTTCCAGCACCGGGCAGGCGTCACACCCTATAC
>Ga0209131_1000959_pt1 | contig 19949 bp, 16 predicted proteins | sample GraSoi_2013_40cm_FD_185826 | JGI IMG/M metagenome (GOLD analysis project Ga0209131, IMG submission 185826) | Grasslands soil microbial communities from the Angelo Coastal Reserve, California, USA - Sample 9_17_2013_40cm (SPAdes) (version 2) | ecosystem: Environmental > Terrestrial > Soil >... | reverse complement strand
CCTTTTCGTGCCAATGCCGCTCGGAGGAGTCGGCCCCGGGCTGCAACGTTTCCACGTAGGCGCCAAACTGCGTGATGTCCCCGGCGTCCGAATAGTAGAGCCACTCACGGGCTCCTCTTTGCGCCCGTTCTGCCGCGCCGGCTTCGCCGCGCCGCACCTCGCCCTTTCGCACGATCACGTCGACCTCTTCGATTCACTCACATGGATGAATTATGGCAGTGGCGGCGCACCAAAAAGAAAAGGCGCCGAAAGGCGCCCCTCAATGAGACAAGTTCGCGGCAGCCTTATGCGGCCACCCTTCTTTTGTACTCATGCGTGCGCGTGTCGATCTCGATCCGGTCGCCGGTGGCGCAGAAGGCGGGCACCTGCACTTCGAAGCCGGTCCTGAGCTTCGCGGGCTTGAGCACCTTGCCGGACGTGTCGCCGCGCACCGCGGGCTCGGTGTAGGTGACCTCGCGCACGACCGTGGTCGGCAGCTCGAAGGAGATCGCGCGGCCGTTGTAGAACAACGCCTCGCCGCTCATGCCATCCTCGATGTAGTGGATCGCATCGCCGAGGTTGTCCTTCTCGATGTCGATCTGGTTGTACTCGCTATCCATGAAGACATACATGGGATCGGCGAAGTACGAGAAAGTGACTTCCTTCTTCTCGAGCATCAGCAGCTCGAACTTCTCGTCGGCCTTGTACACCGTCTCCATGTTGGAGCCATTGAGAAGATTCTTCATCTTCATCTTCATGGTGGCGGAATTGCGGCCGCCCTTGTTGTACTCCGCCTTCAACACGACCATGGGGTCCTTGCCCACCATGATCACGTTGCCGCTTCTCAATTCCTGTGCCGTTTTCATATCTGTTCATTTTCGCAAAATAGCCCGTCATTTTAACAGGTTGTCGGCGAATTTGACCAGTGCCGCGGCGAGCTCGGGTTGCATCTGCAGTGTTTCGCTCCATGCCCGCGCATGGGCGCCAAGCGCCTGCCTCTCATCGATGAAGCGCTCCCAGGCCGCGCCCAGCGCGGCAGGGTCTTCAGCGCCCTCCGCGCCCCGATTCCACGCTTCCCAGAGCGCGACCACGTTCGCCGCCCCCTTCGAGCCCAGGCCGGCCGTGTAACGCGCGAGGAATGCGGCGAGCTTGACCCGGTGCGCGCCTTCGGCCTGCGGATAGATGTGCCAGACAAAAGGGCGCGCGGCCCACTGCGCCCGCACGAAGGAGTCCTCGCCGCGGACGAAATTCACGTCGCACGCCCACAGCAGCTCGTCGTAGCGATCCTGCGGAAGGAACGGCACGACGAAAGCCTCGACGTCGCCGCAACGTTCGGCATCGCGATGCTCGCCGCTGGCCTCCAGGGTCTGGGCCGCGAAGCCCGCGGGCGCGATGATCCATACCGGCATCTCGAGCGCGGCGCATGCCTCGACCAGCGGCGCGACCGGTGCCGCGTCGTACGTGAAGAGGCTTACCTTCAACGCCCCGCCCGGCGGGACCACGCCAACCAGCGACGTCCAGAACGCGGCCTGCGCCCCGGGCTCCTCCTGGAATGCTTCGCGGCGCGCGATCAAATCGGCTTCGCGAAGAAGCCCGCCCGTGCGCCGCGTGAATCCGGGGAAGAAATAATGCTTGGTGAGCGGCAGGCGCGGATGCGGCGACGGCAGCGCATGGCTGCCCTCGATCCATTCCTCCGCGCTCAGGTATTCGAGATTGATCCAGCGCGGGCGCGGTTCCCGTGCCGCCATCGCGAGGACATAGGCCTCGGGGGGATCGCAACCGAAGGTCTCGACGACGACGTCGGCGACATCGTCACGCGTAAACGACTCGCGCATGCGGCGCACGTCGACGCCTTCGAGCGATTGGCTCTCGGCTCGGAGATCGACCTCGGGCCGCATCCGCGCGAGAACGCCGGGATCGTCGAGCCACAGGCGTACGCGCTTGCCTTGCTCTTGCGCAAGCAGCCGCGCCAGGCGCCACGAAACGCCCACATCGCCGAAATTGTCGACGACGCGGCAGAAAACGTCCCATTGCTCCGAATGCTCGGCCATGGCGGGCCCATGTTGCGCCGTTTCAGGCGCCGATCGCGAGGTAGAGGTCCACGATGGCGTTGCGGCGATCGCGCTCACTGTTGATGGCATCGAGGCGCACGAGCAGGAGCTGGCGCTCGGTTTCGAGCAGCTCGAAAAGGCTGATCGCGCCATTGTCGTAGCGCAGGTTCGCGAGCTCGAGGGCGCGCGCCAGGGACCGCTCGCGGGCCGACTGCGCGGTGTACGCTTCGCGCGCCGTGGTCTGCGCCGCGATCGCGCTTCGTACCTCGACAAAGGCTTTCGCGATGGCCTGCTGGTAGGCCTGCGCCGCCTCGCGAGTGCGCGCGTCAGCGAGCTCGAGGCCGCCCTTGATCTGTCCTCCCGCCCACAGCGGCTGCAGCAACCCGCCGGCAATGTTCCACGTGCGCGCGCCGCTGGAAAAAAGATCGCCGAGGGCCTGGCTTTCACCTCCGAAGAAACCGGTGAGCGTGATGGAGGGAAAGTAAGCCGCGCGCGCCACACCGATGCGTGCATTGGCCGCATGGAGGCGTTCTTCGGCCTGGCGCAAATCGGGACGCCGCAGCAGCAGGTCCGATGGCAGCCCCGCGGGAACCTCGACGGTCGCGGGCGTCGCCGGTGTGCCGCGATCGACGCCTTGCTCGAACACCCCGCGCGCGCTGCGTCCGAGGAGGATCGCGAGCGCGCCTTCCTGCCGCACTCGTTCCTGGACGAGCGCAGGCACCAGGGCTTCGGCGCCGGCCCGGTCGGCTTCGACCTGGCGCAGCTCCAGCTCGGAAACCGCCCCGTGATCGAAGCGCAGCTTCTGCAGGTCGAAGCTCTTGCGCCTTCCTTCCAGCGTGCGCGCCGCGACTTCGAAGCGGCGATCGACGGCGGTGAGCGCGAAGTAGCCGCGCGAGGCGCGGATCGCATCGCGCCCCGCCTCCGAGACCGCGAGCTCCGCCCGCGCGCTCTCGGTGCCGCGGCGGAACTTGCCCCAGAAATCGATCTCCCACGCGGCGCGAAGCACGAGCCGGTTCGAGTTGGTCTCGATGGCATCCGGCGGCAGCGGAATGCCTCCCGTCTTGTCCGAGAGGTGAGTGCGCGAACGTTCCGCCTCGATGCCCGCGTCGGGCGACTCGCCCGCCCGCGTGATGCGCAATTGCGCCCGCGCCTGCTCGATGCGCTCGGCGGCGGCGAGGAGATCGCGATTCGCGGCGAGCGACTCGTCGACCAACCGGTCGAGGACCGGGTCGCCGAAGACCGACCACCAGCGGTCCGGCGCCGGCACGGTCGATTGCGCGACACCGAGATCCTTCGGCAAGTCGACGGCGGGACGCACGTAATCGGGGCCGAGAGTGCACGCTGAAACAAGCCATGCGATTAGAAGCACGGAATGACGATGTTCAATCATCGGAGCCCTCCGTCCTCGGCGTGCCGCGAATCGACTCGTGCGTGGCGGGACGCGCCGCCATCTCGCGGTGATGCGTCGCCTCGGCCTTGAGCTCCTCGCTCGAGCGCGATTCGCCGAAGCGCCGCTGCATGAGGAGCTTGAAGAAGAACGGCACGAAGAAGATCGCGAGAAAGGTGGCCGCGAGCATTCCGCCCATCACGCCGGTGCCGACCGAATGGCGCGCTCCCGCGCCCGCGCCCGACGAGAAGACGAGGGGCGAGACGCCGAGGATGAACGCGAGCGAGGTCATCAGGATGGGGCGGAAGCGTAGCCGCGCCGCCTCGACCGCGGCGGCCGAATAGCTCAGGCCCTCCTCGCTTTTCATCAACGCGTACTCGACGATCAGGATCGCATTCTTCGCCGCGAGCCCGAGGAGCGTCACCAGGCCGATCTGGAAGTACACGTCGTTCGTGAGCGGCGCCTTGTGGAAGAACGTCCCGAAGACCAGGTTGTGAATCCAGATCGCGGCGAGCGCGCCAAACGTGCCGAACGGAAGCGCGAGCATCACCGAGAGCGGCAGCGACCAGCGCTCGTATTGGGCGGCGAGGATGAGGAAGGCCATGAAGGCGCCGGCGACGAGGGCGACGATGGACGTGCCCCCGGAGCGCTTCTCCTGCAGGGACGCGCCGCTCCAATCGAAGCTGAAGTCCGGCGGCAGTGCCTCCTTCGCGACCTTCTCGATCTTTTCCAGGACCTGTCCCGAGCTCACGCCGGGCGCGCCCGCGCCAAGGATGGTGACCGCGGGAAGATTGTTGAAGCGCTCGAGCGTATCCGGCCCCGAGACGTACTGTACCTTCGCGAGCGACGCGATCGGCACCATCTCGCCGCGGTCGCTCCGCACATAGATCGAGCCCACGTCCTCGGGCCGCTTGCGGTAGCGCGCCTCCGACGACATCAGAACCTGCCAGGTGCGGCCGTATTTGTTGAAGTCGTTCACGTAGTAGGTGCCGAGCGTGGCCGCGAGCGAGTTGAACACCTCGTCGATCGGCACGCCGAGCGCCTTCGCCTTCTCGCGGTCCACGTCAACGAAGAGCTGCGGCACGTTCGGGCGCCAGAACATCTGCGCCTGGGCGATGCCCGGCTCCTGCGACGCCCGCATGATGAACATCTGCGCCGTTTCGGCGAGGCGCTTCGCACCGCCCTCGCCACGGCTCTGCAGGTGCATCTCGAAGCCACCCGTCGCGCCCAGCGCGAAGATCGGCGGCGCGTTGAACGCGATCGCGAGCCCTTCCTTGAAGCCGCCGGTGCGCCCGAAGAACTCGCCCACGAGCGCCTGCGCCGGGACGTTGCGCTCGTCCCAATGCTTCATCGTGAAGAAGATCGTGGCGGCGTTGTTCCGGAAGACGCCCCCGCCGATGAAGTCCATCCCGGTGAACGCGACGGCATTCTCGATGTTCGGGTTCTCCTTCACCGTCGTGACGACCTTCTGCACCATCGCGTCCGTGCGCTCGAGCGACGAGCCGTCCGGAAGGATGATGACCGCGATGTAGAAGCCCTGGTCCTCGTCGGGGACGAGCGAGCCCGGCGTGATTTTCCACAAGCCGACCGCGATCGCGACCATCACGAGGAAGAGCACGCTCGCGAGCACGCCGCGCCGCACCATCCACGCGACGCCGTTCTCGTAACGGTCGGTGGTGCGCGCGAAGAAGCGGTTGAACGCCTGAAAGAAACGCCCCGGCACCTTGTGCTCGCGCTTGAGGATGATGACCGTGAGGGCGGGCGTGAGCGTGAGCGCGACGATGCCCGAGAGCACCACGGCAATCGAAATGGTCACCGCGAACTGGCGATAGAGCTCGCCGGTGAGCCCTCCAAGAAAGGCAATGGGAATGAACACTGCGCAAAGCACCAGGACGATCGCGACGATCGGGCTGGTGACTTCCTTCATCGCCTTGATCGCGGCCTCCCGCGCGTCAACATGCTCCTCGTGCATGATGCGTTCGACGTTCTCCAGCACGACGATCGCGTCGTCCACGACGATGCCGATCGCGAGCACCATGCCGAAGAGCGTGAGCGTGTTGATCGAATAGCCCAGCGCGAGAAGCCCCGCGAAGGTGCCGAAGAGCGACACCGGCACGGCGGCGAACGGAATCAGCGTCGCGCGCCAGTTCTGCAGGAACAGGAACACGACGAGGAAGACGAGGAGCATCGCCTCGCCGAGCGTGATCATCACCTCGCGGATCGACACCTCCACGAAACGCGTGGTGTCGTACACGACTTCGTGCTTGAGGCCGCTCGGGAAGCGCTCCGCGACGCGCGCCATGGTGGCATTTACTTCCTTGGCCACGTCGAGCGCGTTCGCCCTCGGCTGAAGGAAGACGCCGATCAACGCGGCTGATCGTCCGTTGATCCGGCCGATGAAGCCATAATCGCGCGATGCGAGCTCGACCCGCGCAACATCGCCCAGGCGAAGGCGCGAGCCGTCGGGGCTCGACCGCAGGATGATGTTCTCGAACTCCTTCGGCTCGGAGAGCCGGCCCTTCGTCGTGACCGTGTAGACGAGCTCCTGGCCACCCCCAGTAGGGGGCTCGCCGACTTTACCGGCCGCGAACTGCGCGTTCTGCTCGTTGATCGCGCGCGCGACGTCCCCCGGGGAGAGCTTGAGCTGCGCGAGGCGGTCGGGCCGGAGCCAGATGCGCATCGCGTAGTCCTTGGCGCCGAAGACCTGGACGTTGGTCGTGCCGGGCACGCGTTTCACCTGGTCGATGACGTTCAACGTCACATAGTTCGAGGTGAAGAGGTCGTCGCGGCTGCCGTCGGGCGAATACACCGCGATCACCTGGAGGAACGACTGCGAGCCCTTCTCGACCGCGACGCCCTGCCGGCGCGCCTCGAGGGGAAGCCGGGGCTCGACCTGCTTCACGCGGTTGTTCACGTTGAGCGCCGCCTTGTCCACGTCGACGCCGATGTTGAACGTGACCTGGATGTTGACCACGCCTTCCGATGAGGATGTCGAGCTCATGTAGAGCATGTCCTCGACGCCGTTGATCGCGTTCTCGAGCGGCGCGGCGACGGTCTGCTCGAGCACCGTGGCCGAGGCGCCTGGGTAGACGGCGCGCACCTGCACGACAGGCGGCGCGATCTCCGGATACTGGGCAATCGGGAGCACCCGCATCGCCGCGATGCCGGAGAGCGTGATGAAGAGGGCGATGACAACCGCGAAGATGGGGCGGTCGATGAAGAAGCGCGAAAGCATTATTTCTTGCCCTCGAGCTTCTTGCCGTCAGACTGGCCCCCGGCCTTCGCCGGGGCAGCCGCACCTTCTCCGGGCTTGCCAGCCGGCGATGACGGCTGGTTGGGGTCTCCCACCTGCACCGGCGCGCCGGGGAAGAAGATCTTCGCGAGGCCGTCGACGATCACCTTGTCGCCGGGCGCGAGGCCCGAGGTGATGATCCAGTCGCTGCCGGTCCAGTCGCCCACCGTAACGGGCCGGGGCATCGCCTTGTTGTCGGGTGAGAGGAGATAGACCATCTTGCCCTGCGGGCCTTCCATCACCGCGCGCTGCGGAACGGCGATCGCCGCGGGGCGTTCGGCGCCCTTCAGGATCGCGCGAACGAATTGTCCCGGGCGCACGCGTCCCTCGGGGTTCGGGATCTCGGCGCGCGCGTCCGAAGTGCCGGTCGTGTTGTTCAGGCGGACGTCCGAGAACGCGAGCTTCCCCGCGCGTGCGTACGTGGTTCCATCCTCGAAGCGGATCGCCACGTCGAAGCGGTTGTCCTTCGGGAGCGTGAGCTTGCCTTCGGCCGCCTCGCGCTTGAGCTTCTCCTGTTCCGCTTCCGAAACGCCGAAGTTCACGTGGATCGGGTCCACCTGGCTCACTGTCGTGAGCAGAGCCTGCGGACCCTCGATGAGGCTGCCTTCGCTCTTGAGCGCGCGGCTGGTGACGCCCGCCACGGGCGACTCGACCTTGGTGTATCCCAGGTTGAGGCGCGCTTCGGCGAGCCGCGCTTTCGCCGCCTTGACGTCGGCGGCCGCGACCTCTTCGGCGGAGACCGCCTCGTCGTAATCCTTCTGCGATGCGGCGCGCGCCTCGAAGAGCGGCTTGGTGCGCTTCGCGTTGCGGCTGGCCTGCGCGAGGCGCGCCTCGGCCGCGGCGACGTCGGCCTCCGCGCGCGCGGCGGCCGCCTCGTAGGGAGCGGCATCGAGCGTGAAGAGCGACTGTCCGGCGCGCACCGCCGCACCCTCGGCGAAGTTGCGCTTGAGAAGGATGCCGTTCACGCGCGCACGCACTTCCACCTCGCGCGAGCCTGCCGTCTGCGCCGGATACTCGAACTCGATCGGAACGGCGCGCGCCTTGACTTCCTGGACCGCGACGACCGTTGGCGGCATGCCGCCGCCGTGCGGCGGTCCGCCCTTCGGTCCACAGGCGGCGACCAGGGCAAGGGACAGGGTGAGAAAGGCGAGCCGAAGCGGCGATCGGGGCATGTCCATCATTCCTTTGTCTTCCTTGTTGAGCGCGAGAGTATCCATCATTTCAGGGGAGTCATTCGTAGTCGAACGGCCTCGCGAGATTTCGACACGCACGCGGATGGTGCAAGAGATCGGTTCGGGTGCAAGTCTTCAGACCAAAAGGGGTCTCGGCACCCCAGCAAGCACGTCGCGGAGACGCTTAGGCAGCCGGCCTCATGTCAACTTCTCGGCAAGGAAAGAACCGATGGCATCTAGCGCCTGTGCCGCCGCCTTCAATCTTCCGATGCTCCCGGGAAACCCATGGGGCATCCCCATCCACACATCAGCTCGGCAATCGACACCTGCGGCAACTGCGCGTTCAACATATCGGAGCGAATCGTCCAACAGCACTTCGTCATCACCGACGTCAATGCGGATAGGTGGCATGCCGGCAAGTCGGCCGTGAAGGGGTGAGGCCAGTGGAAGTCTCGCGTCCACGCTCCCTAGATAGGAATGCACGAGTTCCGCGACCTGAGGGCGAGTAAAGAGGGGGTCTGCATCCGCGCGCGTCTCGTAGGTCGCGCCCGAAAGAGTCAGGTCGGTAACCGGCGATAACACGGCAACGCCGACAAGAGTTGCATTGATGGAGGCAGTTTCGGCGGTAACGCGCGACGCGAGTACGAGTGCCAGATTGCCTCCAGCGGAGTCTCCCGTAACGGCGATCCGCTGAACGTCCTTCTCGGCAAGTCCTCGGTAACATGCCAACACATCGTCCGTGGCGGCCGGAAAGGGATGTTCGGGAGCAAGCCGATAGTCCGGGATAAACGCCCTCGCTCCCGCTCTCGCGGCAATATGCCCGACAAGATGGCGGTAAGCCTTGGCGGATCCAAAGTTGAACCAGCCACCGTGCAGGTGGACGATCGCCTCGCCCGGCCGCCAATCCGCAGGATGTACCCAGAGTCCCGGTATGCCGCCAAGGGTGTCTGTTTCGAACGTCACATCGTCGCGCGGCAAAACACTCCCCATGAAAGCGTCGAACTGCCCGCGCGCTTCGATTCCTTGTCGCGCGCCCTTGGCGGAGCTGACCATGGCGCGAAAGGCGGCGGTGATCGCTGCGTCTTCGGGATCGAGCGGATGTATCGCGACATAACCACTCGATGTGCGGTCTGTGGTCGGTCCTTGCATAGCCGGTTCTCCTTTGATCAGGCGCTTGCGTGGACCGGAAAATTCACTCGCGCCCACGTCGAGAACTTGGTCGGTTGCCGGCCCGCTATCTTGTTGGCGAGCGCAATTCGCTCGCGCATGTCGGAACCCAGGTAGGTATGAGCCTGGAACCAGGCGAACATCGCCGCCATCTCGGCGGCCCCAGGGAAGAAGGTGGCGAATACCTCCGTTGGCACTTGCTTGAATGAAAGGCGATGTCCCTGCCGGTTCAGCGTGTCGACGATCTCGTTGAAGCTCATGAAATCACCGACGAGGGGTAAGTATTCGCCGTTGCCCGCCTCGTCGGGATGTGCGAATGCGCCCGCAACGATGGGACCGAGCTCGCCGATATCGCCCATATGAATGCCGCGCACCGTGGGGTCGATCGGAAGTGCCCAGGCCAGGGTTCCGTCTTCCTGCTTTTGCGGAGCCCACCCGACCATGTTTTGGTAGAAAAAAGGCGCTATGACGAACGTGTGATGCGCAAACCCGGCGTCCTTCACGATCCGATCGACCTTGGCCTTGCCGGTGAAGTGCGGAACGTGGAGCTTGCCTTCGCTAATCACTTCCACGTCGGGCAGCGTTGACCAGACAAAGTGTTTCACCCCGGCCGTCTTGGCCGACTGTACCGCTGCGGTTGCCTGCTTGAGCTCGTCGGTACCCGGTTCCGCAAAATTGGTGACCATGAAAACCCCGTGGGCTCCTGCGAATGCGGCCTCGAGGGATTCGGGACGATTGAGATCCGCTGCGACGACTTGGTCGGCGATTCCGCGGTGCTTGCCTGGATTGCGGGTCAGTGCGCGTACCTTGAATAGTCCCTGGGCTTGCAGGGCGCGGACGACTGCGCCTCCCTGGTGGCCGGTCGCGCCAATCACGGCGATCAGTTTCTTGCTGCTCGATGACATGATCCATTCCTTGTCTAAAGGATAAAGACAAGATAGCGGCTGGCGCAGCATCCGAACAGCCTATATATTTAGATGATCACTATCGCCTGGGACGATGAAGATGCTCGACGCCGTCACGCTCGACCAGTTACGAACCTTCATCGCGGCGGTGGACGAGGGAAGCTTCTCGGCCGCAGGGCGGAAGCTCCGGCGCGCCCAATCCGTCGTGAGCCAGACGCTCGCGAACCTGGAAGCGCAGGTTGGCGTAAAGCTCTTCGACCGCTCTGCCTACTATCCGCGGCTCACCGAGGAGGGGCGGAGCCTCCTTGCGACCGCCCGTTCAGTGGCGGACAACGTCGATGAATTCAAGGCCCGGGCCCGGGCGATGCACGGGGGCCTCGAGCCCGAGCTCTCCGTTGCGATGGACGTGATGTACCCGATGGAGGCGCTCACGAGGGCGGCGGCGCACAACCGAACGACCTATCCCTATACGCCGTTGCGCCTCTACGTGGAAGTCCTCGGCGGCGTCATCAAGCCGGTTCTCGATCGCAATTGCAGCATCGGCGTCATCGGCTCGCTGCCGCTGGCGCAGGACGAGCTTCAATCCGAACCGCTGTTGAGCATTCCGTTCGTGACGGTGGTGAGTCCCTCGCATCCGCTGGCGAGGAGCCGCGCCTCGGCATCGGCTATCGCCAAGCACGTGCAACTGGTCCTCACCGACCGGACCGTCCTGAGCGATGGTCGAGACTTCGGCGTACTGTCGCCGCTGACTTGGCGCCTCGCGGATCTGGGAGCGAAGCACGCGTTCCTCAAGGCTGCCCTGGGATGGGGGCACATGCCCTTGCACATGGTGAAGGCGGACCTCGATAGCGGAGCGTTGGTCAAGATCCGTATCGAAGGCACTCCGCGCGCTTGGGCCATGCCGATGAGGGTTGTCTTTCGGAAGGACGCGCCGCCGGGGCCGGCCGGCCGCGCCTTCATCGCGCAACTCAAGCGGAAGTGAGCGAGTTGCGCTGACAACGAGCGCCCGAAACTGGGCGCGCTAGCGCGCGAAGTGCTCCTTGAACCAGGAGTCGAGAAGGCGCTTCTCGTGATAGAGGGTCTCCGACTCGCGCCCCCGGGCCGGGAACCACAGGTACGAGGTGTCGGAAACCGTCTCCTCGCCGCTCGCGCTCTTCGCGCCCGCGTCGAGCGAATAGCGCAGCGTGATACGCGGGAAGTCGGCCTTGCCGCGCGCGACACGAACCTCGCGCCCGGTGCGGCGGCTCATCTCGACCTCGCCAGCGAGGTCGACGTCGAGCACCTCGATGCGCAGGTTGTCCTGCGGCGCGAGATAGCGCGCGCCGAGGGCCTGCAGGTGACGCGCCAGCTCGTCCTTCACCTGCTCTCTCTCGGCCCCGACCGGGCCGATGTCCGAATACGGGCCTGGACCGAACGTGACGGTCACCGCGGCGCCTGCGGGCATCGCCGCAACAAGCACCATCGCGAAATATTCCCGAATGCCAAATGTGGAGCGCATGGCTGTCCTCCTTCGATGATCCTTTCTACGACGCTCCGAGCGGCGCGTCAATGGCTTGGACCATTTCGTCACAAAAGGGTGCAACGTTATACTCGCCGCGACTCACTCGCCACCCGAAAACGAGGAGATTCCTTGAAGAAGCTCGCCATCCCATTTCTCTTTGCGCTGTCGTTCGGCGCCTATGCCCAGGAACGAGCGATCGTGAAGGAGATCGTCGTGAAGGCGACGCCCGAGGCGACGTGGCGCGCATGGACCACGACCGAGGGAATCAAGTCGTTCTTCGCTCCCGACGCGCTGGTCGAAGCGCGGCCCGACGGCCCCTTCCAGATCTATATCAACCCGTACGGCGCTGCGGGCCTTAAGGGCGCGGACGACATGCGCTTCCTCGCGCTCCAGCCCTACAAGATGCTGACCTTCACATGGAACGCGCCCCCGCATCTTCCCGAGGCGCGCAGCCAGCGGACGTTCGTGACGGTGCGCCTCAAGCCCGTGGGAGAAGGCGAAACGCAGGTTACGCTCACGCACGTGGGTTGGGGTGAAGGCGGCCAGTGGGATCAGGCGTACCAGTACTTCGACCGCGCCTGGGGAAACGTTCTCGCGAACCTGAAGAAGAGTTTCGCCGAGGGCCCGATGGATTGGCGGCCCTGGCTCGAGCAGCTCAAGGCAATGGAGAAGAAGTGAGCGGCGTATAATTGTCGCCGAACCCCGCCCGGGGGATTCCGGGTTTTTGTCGAAAAGGAACAGGCAATGAGCACGGGTACCGTCAAGTGGTTCAACGACTCCAAGGGCTTTGGCTTCATCAAACCCGATGGCGGCGGTGAGGACCTCTTCGCGCATTTCTCCGAGATCCAGGGCTCCGGCTTCAAGACGCTCAAGGAAAACCAGAAGGTCGAGTTCGAGATCAAGGAAGGCCCCAAGGGCAAGCAGGCCGTCGCGATCAAGCCGATCGCCTAAGCTCGCCGGAATACCGGTTGAACTGGACGGCAGCCACTGGGCTGCCGTTTTTCATTTCGGCTTCCCCGCTTTCAATCCCATGCCCAAGCTCCGCGAAACGCCGCTGTCGATTCTCGACCTGGTGACGTATCCCGATGGCGGAAGCATTCCCGAGGCGTTCGCGGCCTCGCGCGAGCTCGCGCGGCACGCGGAGAAGCTCGGGTATCACCGCTACTGGATCGCGGAGCACCACAACCTCGAGGGCATCGCCAGCGCCGCGACCGTCGTGCTCATGGGCTACATCGCGGCGAACACCGCGGCGATTCGCGTGGGCTCCGGCGGCATCATGCTGCCGAACCACGCGCCCTTCATCGTCGCCGAGCAGATCGGCACGCTCGAATCGATCTACCCGGGGCGGATCGATCTCGGGCTCGGGCGCGCGCCGGGCACCGACCCGCTCACGATGCGTGCGCTGCGGCGCCATTCGACGGGCGCCGATTTCGACGCCAACGTCGCGGAGCTGGTCTCGTATTTCGCGCCGGCGAAACCGGGCCAGGCCGTGAAGGCGATTCCCGGTGCCGGGATCGACGTCCCGGTCTGGATCCTCGGCTCGAGCCTCTACAGCGCGCACCTCGCCGCGGCGATCGGCCGGCCGTACGCCTTCGCCTCGCACTTCGCGCCCGGCGATCTCATCGAAGCGCTCGCGATCTACCGCGCCGAGTTCCGTCCCTCCGCCGCGCTCGACAAGCCGCGCGTGATGGTGGGCGTGCCGGTGGTCGCCGCAGCGAGCGACGAGAGCGCGCAGTATCTCTCGACCACGATGATCCAGCGATCGCTCGGCATCCTCCGCGGCCAGCGCAGCGCCCTGCTGCCGCCGGTCGACGCCGTCCAATGCAGCCCCGCCGAACGCATGGCGCTCGCCGAGCGCATGGCGCTCTTCGTCGTCGGCGGACCCGATCGCGTCGCCAAGGGACTCCAGGAGATTCTCGAGGCGACCCAGGCCGACGAGCTGATCCTGGTCTCGGAAACCTACGCTCGCGCGGACCGGCTCGCCTCGCTAAGGATCATCGCCGAAGCGAAGGCGCATTAGGCGCTCGGCTCCCATCTCGGCGAGCGCGTTGATGCCGACGAGCGCCATGTCGCGATCGACTTCGGCGGCAAGAATGCCGATGGCGTGCCGCACGCCGGCCTCGCCGCCGATCGATGCGGCGTAATTGAACGGCCGGCCGACGAATACGAATTTCGCGCCGAGCGCGAGCGCCTTGAGGACGTGGGTGCCGCGGCGGATGCCGCTATCCATCATCACCGTCATGTCCGCGGCCTCGCCGGCGATCGCCGGCAGGACGCGGAGCGGCGAGACCGTGCCCTCGAGCTGGCGCCCGCCATGATTGGAGACGACGATCCCGTCGACGCCGCTCCCACGTGCGATGCGCGTGTCTTCTACGCTCATGATGCCCTTCACCACGAGGCGGCCTTTCCATTGGCGGCGAATCTGCCCGAGGTGGGTCCAGTTCAAATGATCACGCTTTGAGAAATCGCGCTCGACGTTGCGTGCGAGGATCGGCGCGCCGCGCTCCGCGAACGAATTCTCGAAATGCGGCATGCCGTGGCCGAGAAGCGTGCGCAGCGCCGTGCCCAGCAACCAGCGCGGATGCGAGATGCCATCCCACGCGAGGCCGAGGCTCGGCCGCAGCGGCAGCGTGAATCCGGCGCGCACATTGTTCTCGCGGCTGGGGAGCACGGCGACATCGACCGTCACCATGAGGGTGCCGAATCCCGCCTGCGCCACCCGATCGACGAGCGCCGCGATGCGTGCGGGCTCGCCGGGTAGGTAGGCCTGGAACCATGCCGCCGGATTCTCCTTCGCGACCTCTTCGAGGCGGATCAGCGACGAGCCGCTCATCACCATGGGGATATTCGCGGCGCGCGCCGCGCGCGCGAGCACGAGGTCGCCGCGATAAGCCGAAAGCGCGGCGATGCCCATGGGCGCGATGCCGAAGGGCTGCGCGTATTCGTGGCCGAAGAGCGACGTCGCGGCGCTGCGCTTCGAGACGTCGGTGAGGACGCGGGGGACGAATCCGTAGTCGTCGAAGGCCGCGCGGTTGCCGCGAAGCGCGAAGTTGTCCTCGGCGCCCCCCGAGACGTACGCGAAGATCGGCCGCGGCAGGTGGCGGCACGCGGCGCGCTCGAAATCGTCGAGCGAGAGAAGATTGCGGTAGGGTGCGCTCATCACCGTACTATAGCGGCATGGACCAGTCCCTCGCCCATCACTTCGCGACCGAGGCCTACAACAATGCGTGGGCCAACCATCGGCTGCTCAAGGCCTGCGCGCGGTTGTCGCAGGAGGAATTGGTCGCGCGCCGCACGAGCTTCTTTCCCTCGATCAAGGCGACGCTGAACCACATCCTAACGGTCGATTGGTTCTACCTCGAGATGCTGGAGCGCGCCGTCTCGGGCCTGCCGCCGAGCGAGAATCCCGGGCGCCATTTCGATCCCGAGGAGCCGTACGAGCGTTGCGAGGAAATCGCACGCGAGCAACGGGCCGCGGACCAGCGGCTCATCGCGCTGTGCGAGTCGATCGCCGACGTGCAGCTCGATACGACAGTCTCGACCCGGCGACGCCAGGGTCTCGTTCACGACCGCTTGCGCCGCATCCTCGCGCACCTCTTCGAGCACGACATTCACCACCGCGGCCAGGTGCACGCGATGCTCGCCGGGACGTCGGTGAAGCCGCCACAGCTCGACGAGTTCTTCTGCACCGGGGAAGCGCATCTTCGCGCGCAGGACTTCGTCGAGCTCGGCTTCAGCGAGGAGAGGATCTGGGGCCCGCGGGCCGCGCCTCCGGGCTGACCACCGGGTCGCCAGCCCATTCCGGTACCGGACATATCGGCATATAGTTCGTTGCAAGACAAACAAGAAGATGCCACGGTAAGGAGGAATGCCCGGGGAGGGGCATGACCCCAGATTTTGGGTCGCTATTGTTTGACGATTCGCCCGACGCCAAGGCGGTGGAGGCGCGCTTTGGCGACCTGCTCGAGTCCATGCCCGACGGCATCGTGATCGTGAATCTCACGGGCCGGATCGTGTTCTGCAACACGCAGGCCGAGAGGCTCTTCGACTACGAAAGCGGGGCGCTGCGCGGCAAGCCGATCGAGACGCTGCTGCCCGAACGTTACCGCGGGGCCCACGTGGGGCATCGGTCCAGCTACTTCACGCAGCCGCGAACGCGGACCATGGGCATGGGCCTCGAGCTCTACGGGCTGCGCCGCGACGGCACCGAGTTCCCGGTCGAAATCAGCCTGAGCCCTCTCAAGACGGAAGAGGGCACGCTGGTGATGAGCGCGATCCGCGACATCGCCGAACGCAAGAAGGCCGAGCAGAAGTTCCGCGGGCTCCTCGAGTCGGCTCCCGACGCGATCATCATCGTCAACCGCGACGGCCGCATCGTCCTCGTCAACTCGCAGACCGAAAGGGTCTTCGGCTATTCGCGCTCCGAGTTGCTCGACCAGGAGATCGAGCTGCTGCTGCCGGAGCGTTATCGCAAACGGCACCCGGACCATCGCAATGTCTTCTTCGCCGACCCGCGAGTCAGGCCGATGGGCGTCGGCCTCGAGCTCTATGGCCAGCGCAAGGACGGCACCGAATTCCCCATCGAGATCAGCCTGAGTCCGCTCGAGACCGAGGACGGGACGCTGGTCTCGAGCGCGATCCGCGACATCACCGAGCGCAAGAAGATCGAGCAGGCGCTGAACGAGAAGAACCTCGAGCTCGCCCAGGCCAACGAGGCGAAGGACCGCTTCCTCGCGAGCATGAGCCACGAGCTGCGAACGCCCCTGAACGCCATCATCGGCTTCACCGGGACGCTTCTCATGAAGCTGCCGGGGCCGCTCAACGCCGACCAGGAAAAGCAGCTGAAGACCGTGCAGGCGAGCGGCAGGCACCTGCTCTCGCTCATCAACGACCTGCTCGACCTCGCCAAGATCGAAGCCGGAAAGGTCGAGCTCGTCCTCGAGCCGACCGCTTGCCAGGCGGTCATCGAGGAGGTGGCCGCGGCGCTCAGGCCGCTGGCCGAGGCGAAGGGGCTCAAGTTCGAAGTCGTCATGCCGATAGAAGACGTGACGGTGCGAACCGACCGACGGGTCTTGAGCCAGATCATCCTCAACCTCGCCAACAACGCCATCAAGTTCACGGAGACCGGTGGGGTGAAAATCAGCTTGTGCAAGCGCGTCGACAGGCAGGACAACTCGATCGAGATTGCAGTCTCGGATACGGGCGCGGGCATCGAGCCCGATGACCAGAAGAGGCTCTTTGGCGAGTTTTCCCAGGTCAATTCCTCGACTCGACGGCGCCAGGAAGGCACCGGGCTCGGATTGCACTTGAGCCGCAGGCTCGCCGAGCTCCTTGGCGGAGTCATCTCGTTCCGCAGCCAACCTGGCAAGGGCAGCGTCTTCCTATTGACGTTAGGGACGAGATGACCCTTGGAGCTCGCGCAGCGGGAGCGCTGCTCATCGTTCTCGGCGTCGTCGTCATGGCAGGTTGGTGGCTGCGCGTCGCGGAACTGGTGAGGATCCTCCCGGACTACGCGCCGATGGTCTTCAATACCGCGCTTTCCTTCGTCCTCGCGGGCGTCGCTTTGGCGATGTCCGATGCGCGAGCCCCCCGTTATCGGCCCATCCCGACGATCGCGGGCATCTTGATGGTCGTCCTTTCGACGCTGGTGCTCGTCGAACATTCGTTCCAATGGGACATCGGCATCGACTCGGCGTCGCTGCATTCGTGGCTCCCCGATGCAATCCGCGATCCCGGCCGGATATCGGTGGCAACCGCCCTGGCGCTCGCCCTGGGTGGGGCGGTGCTCGTCCTGTCCAGTCGCGTTGGGCCTGGGCGGCGGGGCCTCGCGGTGCGGGCGCTGACCCTCGGTGTCGGAGCGATCGGTCTGCTTGGGATCGTCGGCTACCTCGTCCATGCGCGATTGTTGTTTCCCGATTACTTCTTTGCCGGGATCGCCATCCATACCGCCATTGGGCTCGTGGTCCTTTCGGTCGGCTTGCGGTCAGCGTGGAGGCGCTTCGAGTGGGCGCACGTACCGCTCCTCGCGCGCGAGGATGACCAGGTCACATTCGTCGGCGCATTGATCCTCGGGACAATCGCGCTCGCCGCCGGCATCGCGAGCTTCGCGATCCTCCAGGACAGGGTGCAGACGGTCGTGAGCGACGACGTCCTCACCTCCCTCCAGCGGCGCACGGAGATGATCCAGGATGTCCTCCAGCTTCGCGAAGTCAATGCCAGCATCGCCGCCACGCGTCCCGGCGTTTTGCGCAACCTTCGCGTCATCCGTGCGGGCCGCGACGATGGATCGAACCTCGCGAACATCGAAGCGGTCATCGCCAATTTCCTGCAGCAGGGATTCAGCGGGCTTGCCTACAAGGATGTGGATGGCCGTGTCGTCGCGGCGGGCGGCGCCTTCGTGCACGCGCCGGCGATGGCCGCAACGCTGGCATCCCCCGGCAATCCCCAGCTTCTCTGGCAGGACGGATTCGTGCTGCGCCATGAGCTCTCGCTGCGGGACGAGACGGCGGTGATCGGAACCGTGGTCTTGGAGCAACCGCTTCCCGTGCTCACGCGCCTCTCGCGCGATGCCCTCCGCATCGGATCCACCGGAGACATGGGATTGTGCGTCTGGGGGGAAGAAACCATGCAATGCTTTCCCCAACGTCTCAATCCGCGGGTCTTTACCGCCCCGTTCGTCAACCTCGCCGGCGAGCCACTGCCCATGACGCGCGCGCTCGCCGGCGAGTCGGGCGTCGTCATCACCCGCGATTACCGAGGCGAGAACGTCGTCGCCGCCCATGGCCCGGTGGGCAAGCTGGGCCTGGGAATGGTGGTGAAGGTCGATGCGGCCGAAATCTTCCAACCCATCCGGGAACGGCTACAGATTGCGTGCGCCGCGCTGATCATCCTCGCCGCGGTGGGGACGATTCTCCTGCGCCAACAGGTCAAGCCCATCGCCACCAAGCTCCTCGAGGCGAAGCGCACGTTGCAAGGCAAGAACCTCGAGCTGGAGAACGCCAATCTCGCCAAGGACCGCTTTCTCGCGAGCATGAGCCACGAGCTGCGCACGCCGTTGAACGCCATCATCGGCTTCACCGGGACGCTCCTCATGAAGCTGCCGGGCCCCCTGAATGCCGCGCAGGAGCGGCAGCTGAAAACCGTCAAGACGAGCGCACGCCACCTGCTCTCGCTCATCAACGACCTCCTCGACCTGGCGAAAATCGAGGCCGGCAAGGTCGTGTTGCGGCTCGAGCCCACGGCATGCCAGACCGTGATCGAGGAAGTGGCCGCGTCGCTCAAGCCACAAGCCGACGAGAAAGGACTCCGGCTCGACGTCACCATCCCTCCGGCCGACCTTACGGTTCGCACCGATCGCAGAGTCCTCAGCCAGATCATCCTCAACCTCGCCAGCAACGCCATCAAGTTCACGGACAGCGGAAAAGTCCACATCGATTACCGCGATTGCGGGAGCGGCCAGATCGCTTTCGCCGTTTCCGATACCGGCATTGGAATACGGGCCGAGGACCAGGAAAAACTCTTCGCCGCCTTTGCCCAGGTGGCCGCGTCAACGAATCGCCGGGCCGAAGGCACGGGATTGGGTCTGCATTTGAGCCGCAAGCTCGCCGAGTTGCTGGGGGGGAGGCTCACTTTCGAGAGCGAGTACGGGAAGGGCAGCACGTTCACGCTGACGCTCGCCGGAGGATGAATACGAACGCGCATATCCTCATCGTCGAGGACAACGCGGCGAACCTCGAGCTGATGCGCTACCTGCTCGGTGCCTTCGGGTATCGGACCCGCGTCGCCGAGTCCGGGATGAAAGGCCTCGACGCAGCCCGCCTCCAGTCCCCTGCCCTCATCCTCTGCGACGTGCAGCTGCCCGACATCGACGGCTACGAGGTCGTGCGGCGGCTGCGATCGGAGGCGAGCCTCGCGCGAATTCCAGTCGTCGCCGTGACCGCGCTCGCCATGGTCGGCGACCGTGACAAGGTGCTCGCCAGCGGATTCGACGGCTACCTGTCGAAACCGCTCGATCCGCAAACCTTCGTCGCGCAAGTGGAAGCGTTTCTTCCCGAGAACCTGCGCCGCGCCCAGACGGCCGCGGCGCCGGAGGCGGCGCAGGCGCGTCCCGCTCCCGCGTCGAGCGGGCGCACCATCCTCGCGATTGACAATCGCCCCGACAATCTCGAGCTTATCGCGAGCCTCTTCGAGGCCTACGGCTACCGGATTGTCACGACAGGAGATGCGGCTCGCGCGGCGCTGCTTGCGCGGCAATGCCGCCCCGATCTCATCATTTCCGACGTCTGCATGCCCGAGGGCAGCGGTTTCGAATTGGTCGAGGCCTTCAAGGCCGATCCGCAGCTGAGCGCCATCCCGTTCGTGCTGATCACGTCGACCGTGGCGACCCCGGAGTCGCGCCGCAAGGGCCTCGCCCTGGGCGCGGCGAAGGTCCTCTTCCGACCGATCGATCCGGTCCAGCTCCTGAAAGAGATCGAGTCCTGCCTTGCGCCGGGAAT
>Ga0209131_1000953_pt1 | contig 20050 bp, 16 predicted proteins | sample GraSoi_2013_40cm_FD_185826 | JGI IMG/M metagenome (GOLD analysis project Ga0209131, IMG submission 185826) | Grasslands soil microbial communities from the Angelo Coastal Reserve, California, USA - Sample 9_17_2013_40cm (SPAdes) (version 2) | ecosystem: Environmental > Terrestrial > Soil >... | reverse complement strand
CCCAGCCCTTGCTGTTCGCGGATGAACTTTTCGGCGACGGCGTCCACTTTTTTCTGAAGCTCATCGGCGGCCTTGACGATATCGTCGGGGATTTTCGTGTTGGGTTTGCCCTCATCCTTTTTCCACTGCTCTCGAGCGGCCTTGAGTGCGGTTTGAATCCCTTCGATGGTTTTCCGGTCTTTGTCCGTGCTCTTGGCCATGGGATAGAGTTGGTTGATCATTTCGCGGCGCGCGGAACGGTCCGCGGCGGAAATCACGATGCGCGTGTCATCTTCGACCATTACTTTTTGCGTGGCTTCCTTGTCGCCGGCCTTGATCTTGATGGTGTATTCGCCCGGCTCGACAAATGGCCCACGCGGGCCGAATCCATAGCCCGCCGCAATGGCTTCGAGTTGTTGGGGCGTCGGCTCGGCCGGCGGATCGGAACGCAAATCCCAGTTGGTGCGGTTGACGCCGGCGGCGCCCGGGCCGTCCAGTTCGCGAATCACCTTGCCATCTTTGTCCAGCACGGTGATTTTTATTTTGCCTTCCTTTTTTTCGGCGGCATCGCCTTTGGCGTCAGGCTTGGGCTTCTCTTCGGCCGCGTCTTTTTTGTCCTTCTCGTCCTTGTCTTTCTTTGGCGCTTCAGGGGGGACGGCATCCTTCAAGTAGTAACTCAAAATCGCGCCAAAGGGCGGATTCTTAGCGGTGAACATCTTCTGGCCGGCGCTCCAACGGCGGTTGCGGAGATGCCAGGTGATGGCCGGCCGCGGCGGAAAGAAAGTCAGGGGGGATGCTGCCACGTTCGAGTCCATCTTCTCGATGGGCGTCAGATCGTCAAAAACCCAGATCGAGCGCCCGTGCGTGGCGAGCACCAGATCGTTTTCGCGCGCCTGGATTTCGATGTCGTCTACGGGCACCTGCGGGAAGTTATTTTTCAGCGCGGTCCAGTTTGCACCGCGGTCCCAGGAAACCCACAGCCCGAATTCGGTGCCTGCAAGCAAGAGGTTGGTATTCCGCGGATGTTCGCGCACCACGTGCACGCTTCCGGCCGAATCAGGAATGCCGTTGCGGATGGCTTTCCAGCTCTCGCCGTAATCGTTGGTCGCGAAAACATAGACGTTGTTATCGTCGCCGCGATGGCCGTCGAAGGCCAGCAGGGCGGCGCCGTCGCCTATCTTCGAGGCCACGACGCGGCTCACGTAAGTGCCCTTCGGCACTCCGGGCACTTTTGACGCCACGTTCTTCCAGGTCTTCCCGCCGTCGCGAGTCACCTGGACGTTGCCGTCATCGGTGCCGACCCACAGCACGTTAGGCGTCAGTGGCGACTCGCTCAGGGTTGTTATGGTGGGATATTCCTGCACGCCGTCGTGGCGCGAAAGCGTGTTCTTGTCCGGAGTCTTGCCGAAAATCTGCAGCTTGTTGCGGTCCACGCCGGTGGTCATGTCCCCGCCGAGCCGGGTCCAGTTATCGCCGCGATCCGTCGATTTGAACAAATAATTTCCGCCGTAGTAGACAGTGGTGTGTTCGTGAACAGAAACGGCCACAGGGGAATTCCACTGGAAGCGGTAGTGCGGCTCTCCCGCCTTCGCCTCAGGGCGGATGGAGCGCTGCTGGCCGGTGCGCATGTCGCGACGGTCGATGTAGCCATCCTGGGATTCGGTATAGACAATCCACGGTTCGACATTGTCGATTGCAGCATAAAAACCGTCGCCGCCGTGAATCACTTGCCAGTCATCATTCACTATGCCATCGCGCGTAAGCGTCTGGACAGGGCCGCACCAACTGCCGTTGTCCTGCAAGCCGCCGCAAATGTGATAGGGCTTCTCGTTGTCGAGGGCGACTTCGTAGAATTGACCAATCGCGATGATATTGAGGAAGTCCCAGGTCTTCCCGGCGTCATAGCTCCAGTGAATCCCGCCATCCGATCCCGTCAGCATGTGATTGGAATCTGCGGGATTGATCCACATCGCGTGATAATCCCCGTGAATCCCTCGCACGCGCTGCGTCGAAAACGTTTTGCCTCCATCCTCGGAATAAAACATCGGCGCGCCCAGCTCCCAGATGCGGAGATCATTATTGGGGTCGATGCGAATCTGGCTGTAATACGACGGCCGCGGATTGGTGTCGCCCATTTTCTTCCAGGTCTCGCCTTTGTCTTCGCTGCGATAAGTTCCGCCCTTCTCGTGCTGCACGATGGCGTACACGATGTTTGGGTCCTTGCGATAAATGTCCAGTCCGATACGTCCCGTATCACCGCCATTCTCATACGGCAGGCCTTTGGTCAATTTCTTCCAGTTTGCGCCGCCATCCGTCGTCTTATAGATTGCGCTGTCCGGTCCCCCACCATTAAATCCAAAAGGCGTCCGCCGGCGTTCGTAAGCAGCGGCATATAAAGTGTCCGGACTCTCGGGGTCCATGGCGATGTCGCTTACACCCGTGTCATCGTTGATCTTCAAGACGTGCGACCAGGTCTTCCCGCCGTCGGCCGTCTTATACACTCCGCGCTCCGGATTCGGGCCCCACAGACGTCCTAGCGCCGCGACATAAACCACATCGGGGTTTTTGGGATGAATGGCGATTCGCCCGATGTGCCGCGTTGAGTCCAGCCCCATCTTTTTCCAAGTCTTTCCGCCGTCGAGCGATTTGTACGCGCCGTCGCCCCAGGAAGAGCTTTGCCGGTTGTTGGGCTCGCCGGTTCCCACCCACACCACGGACGGGTCGGATGGCGCGATCGCGATGTCGCCAATCGTGGAGACGCCTTCCTTATCGAATATCGGTTCCCACGTAGTGCCATTGTTGGTTGTTTTCCAAACACCGCCCGAAGCCGTGCCCACGTAAACAATGTTGGGATTGCTCTCCACCACCGCGAAATCGTCAATGCGCCCGCCCATCGTCGCGGGCCCAATCTCCCGGAATTCCAGATTTTTGAATTTGTCCGTGGGATTCGGCTGATCGCCGGGCGCCGCTTGCACACTCATCGCCAACGCGCCAAGTAGCGCCCAACAAACCAGAATCATCCGGAAAGCATTCCAAGTGTGCTTCATTTCTCATCCCCCTGTTCGCAAGGCCCGGCATGTTACCCCGGCTGGGCCGCATAACGCAGCAAGTGTTTTAAAAGGGCAAACCAACCCGGTGCAAAGAGAGACGCACGTCGCGGCGGCTTCGTTTCGCGTTTCTGCAATTCTTTCTTTCCTAATGTAATTTCGCCGCCGCATGCAACTTACCGCCGTTCCTTGCCTTCAAATCCCTACGACCGCATGCTAGGCTATCCAACTGTTTTCATTGGCTGCATGCTTCGAGTGAATCGCTATCCTTACGGACGGGCTCTTTCCGCGCTTTGCCGACTGCTGTTCCTGGCTGCGCTATTCATTGTGCTTGCCTGCGCTACGGCACGCGTCGCCTCGGCACAGCAGGGCCGCCTGCGTTCCGCCAAAGGCGGAGTGGCAAATCTGGAAGCGAAGACGCAGAGCCGCAAAGGCGACGTCGTCACCGCTGATGGCGACGTAGACATTCACTATGGGGATACCCGTCTTCGCGCCGATCACGTCGAATACGACAGCAAGACCTACGAGGCCACCGCGACCGGCCACGTTCAGCTCGATTACGGCAACGAACACCTCGAAGCCGGCGAGGCCCATTACAACGTCAGCACCGGACATGGCCTGTTTCACAACGTTCGCGGCACCGTCAAGATCGAGCGGCGGCCCAATCCGGCAATTCTAATATCCGACAATCCGCTCTATTTCGAAGCGCGGGACGTCGAACGCTTTCCGGGCGAGGTCTATCTCGTCCACCGCGCCTGGATCACCATCTGCGACCCCGAACACCCCAAGTGGCAATTCTTTGCCCCGAACGCGCGAATCCGTCTCGATAAAACCGTCGCGCTCATTAACGCCAACTTCCGTCTTTTCCGCGTTCCGCTCATCTGGCTCCCTTACGCCTCGACGCCGGCAGGCAAGAAAATCCGAGAAACCGGGTTTTTGATTCCCGATATCGGGCAGAGCTCGCGAAAGGGGTTTATCCTCGGTGACGCTTTTTATCTGGCTCCCGCTCAATGGTGGGACGCTACCCTGGGCGCCCAGTTCATGAGCCGGCGCGGCGTCCTGGAACGTGGAACCTTGCGCGCCAAGCCTTTTGAAAATACTTCGATCGAGTACACCTACTTTGGTGTTGATGACCGCGGCCTCCTAAATGCCGAAGGCACGCGCAGTCCGCAGGGCGGCGAGCAGCAGCGCCTCGAAATCCAATCCCTGCTCCCCCGCGACTGGCGTTTCGTAACGAACTACAACCATCTGTCTTCTCTTACCTTCCGGCTGGCGTTCGCCGATTCATTCGGCGAAGCCGTGAACTCCGAAGTGCGCAGCGCTTTCTTCCTTTCAAACAATTTTCGTGGCTTCAGCCTGAACTTCGCGGGCCTCGACGACAAGAGCTTCCTCACCTTGCCGGTCGCCGCAACATCAAGCACGCCCGCAGTTCCTGCCACCAGCGTGACTCTACGCAACCTGCCGGAAGCGCGTTTCAGTTCCGTCGAACAATCTCCGTGGCGCAACAGACCCGTTTATTTCGGCTTCGACGGCTTTGCCGGCGTGGTTTACCGCAGCGATCAAAACATTCAAACTTCCAATTTTGTTGATCGCTACGAATTGGCGCCACGGGTAACCATTCCACTGCATTTCGGACCATGGCTCGGAGTGACCACTTCTGCCGCTTTCCGCACCACTCGCTACGGTGATTCCTTCAATTCCGCCGGTCTGGTCACTTCTGTTCCCATCGACCGCAACACCGGAGAATTCACGGTGGAACTCCGCCCGCCCACGCTTGAACGATTCTTCGATCGCACTTCGTTGAAGAAGGACAAGATGCGGCGCCGGTACAAACACACCATCGAACCCGCTCTTACTTACCGTTACGTCACCGGGGTAAATCACTTCGCAGACTTTATCCGGTTCGACTCCGATGCCACTCTTACCGACACCAGCGAAGTCGAATATGGCTTTACACAGCGGCTCTTCCGGAAAGACGGCGACGGCCAGCCTCAAGAACTGATTTCCTGGCGCATCGTGCAGAAGCACTACTTTGATCCCACATTTGGCGGCGCCATCGTCAACGGGCAGCGCAACGTCTTCCCGGCGCTGGACTCCATCTCGCCGTTCGCCTTTGCCTTCGGACCCCGCAACTGGTCTCCGATCGTCAGCGATTTTAGGATCACTCCGGGCGGCCCGTACGACTTGGAGCAGATTCTTCAGTACGATCCTCAGATTCAAAGACTTGTGACCATTGGCACGCTCCTGAAAGTAAGGCCCTATCGGGAATTCTTCGTCACGACTGCCTTCTTCCGGCTGAACGACAACCCGGCCCTCAGCGATCTTCCTCTCCAGCCGCCGCCGGTGCTTCCTCTCTTCCAGCAGCCGCTTTCGAGCCAGATTCGCGCGCTGGTCGGCTACGGAAGCGAAACCCGCAAGGGTCTTAATCTCATCACGGGTATCGGCTACGACTTCGACAACAAGACGCTGCAAAACCAGATCGTGCAGTTCAGTTACAACGGGGGATGCTGCGGCATCGCCGTCGAATATCGGCGCATCAACCTCGGCCAGGTACGTACGGAGAATCAATTCCGCGTCGCGTTCATTGTCGCGAACATCGGCACGTTCGGGAATCTGCGGCATCAGGAGAAGATATTCTGAGCTTGAGCGATAGCGATCTCGCGTTTGCTTCCATCGAAGAGGTCGGGAAGCTTATTCGCAAACGCCAGCTGTCTCCGGTTGAGGTGACCAAGCTGATGCTCGGGCGAATCGAGCGGCTCAATCCGAAACTCAACGCTTTCATCACCGTCACGGCAGAACTTGCACTCGCGCAGGCGAAGAAAGCCGAGGCGGAACTCTTCGCGCCGCGCGGTCGCAAGGGACATCGCGACCGCGGGCCGCTTCATGGGATTCCGATTTCGCTGAAAGACAACATCTATACGGAAGACATTCGCACGACGGCAGGCTCAAAGATTCTGCAAGATTTCATTCCGCAACACGACGCCCATGTTGTTGTGCAGTTGAAAGAAGCCGGCGCTGTCATTCTTGGCAAGACCAACATGCATGAGTTTGCCTATGGCGTGACATCGAATAATCCGCACTATGGTCCGGTCCGCAATCCCTGGGACCTGGCGCGCATTCCCGGAGGCTCGAGCGGGGGCTCTGCCGCCGCCGTCGCGGCCGGACTTTGCTTCGGCAGCATTGGGACGGACACGGGCGGTTCCATTCGCATTCCGTCAGCGCTCTGCGGCGTTGTCGGGGTCAAACCTACCTTCGGCCGCGTCTCGGTTAAGGATGTGATTCCGCTGTCTCCTCACCTTGATTGCGTTGGGCCATTGGCACGCACGTCCGCCGACGCAGCCAGATTGCTTGATCCACTCCTTGTGCGTGGCAAGGGCGAACCAAGTTTGCAAAGCGCTACTAAACCTTCCCAAGCGCGCCGCCGGTTCCGCCTGGGCTTGCCGAAAGACTTCTTCTCCGATGTTGTCTCTCCAGACGTCGAGTTCACTTTTGAGCATGCGCTTCGTCCCCTTCGCAGATCAGATTGCAATTTGAAAGAGGTGTCGATTCCTTTGTTGTTTGAAACCGAAGACGCGGGCAACCAAATTGCCTGGGCCGAAGCCACTCACTACCATCAACGAGCCGGCTGGTTTCCGGCCCGCGCCGGAGAATACGGGGAGGATGTGCGCACGCGGCTCGAGGTGGGCGCAAAAGTTTCCGCGACGGCGTACCTGCAGGCCATGGAAGTCCGCTACTCGTTCATTGAACACTTTCATGCAGCGATGGCCAGCGCAAATGTGGATGCACTCGTGGTCCCTACCACACCGATTGCTGCCCCCATGATCGGAGAGGAAACGACAACAGTCTGCGGGGCTAGTTACCCGACGCGCTCTTTGCTCCTGCGCTTGAATCGTCCGGCAAATCTTGGTGGCCTTCCAGCCGTTTCCATTCCCTGCGGCTTCACGCCGGAGGGCTTGCCTGTCGGTCTTCAGCTTATAGGAGCTGTCACCGACGAGCACCTCTTGCTGCGCATCGCCAGGATTCTCGAGCGTTCCCTACCTTTCGATCGCCGGCCGCCAATTTAGCGCGCTTCGTTCGCCACCGCGCCTCTCATTTTCATAATCCAATTGCCAATCACGTATCCCAGCGTCCCCGTGACCATCCCGCCAAAGACATCCGCTACGTAGTGGTTTCGCACATAGACCGTTGAAACGCACATGCAGACGACGAATGGAAGGAATGTCCAGAAGAGCCAGCGCCGGTGGCGCCACGCCCCCCAAAGCGCCGCCACGGCTCCCGCCACGTGTTGCGAGGGAAACGCCGCGCCGTGCACGCGTCCGCATCTCTCAATCAAATTGATGAGCGCGGTAAATGCCCCGCCGGTGAGATTGCCTTGCCACATGCCTGCAAACATGAACCAGGGACTTTGCACCGGGAAGAATATCGAGATGACATACCCAAACACGTAGCCAGCCGCCGAATACGTCATCACGCCCCAATAATTTTCCCAGTCGCGCCGGTAATAGAGAATCCCCCCGAGAATCACTAGGAAAACAAAATAGGTGAAATAGGCGAATTGCATGAATTCGTTCAGCGCCGGGTGCGCGAAACGCTCCAGCCACAAGGAAGGATTCACACCTGTAAGCCATTGATCAAATGCCACTAGCTTCGCGTCCTGCCAGCCGGGCGTCACAAGGTGCACGAGCTTTCCTAGCTCCTCAAAGCAAAACAGAAAAAAAAGATGCGGATACCAGTGCCGCCAGAAACGCCAGAACTTGGAGGCGGCTCTTTCGCCTCGCCACTTCGTCTGCCCCGCAACTCGTGCTTCGATTTGGCACAAGGCCAAGATTGCTGCCGCAACCAAGGTCTGCACACCGAACAATGTCAATGGGTGCGCAAGGTTTTTCGCGAACATCGCGATTAGTGCGCCGGATACTGCCAGATACGCGAGCGCTACCCATTCGAATGCTCCACACGCCGCCCATCCCGCCGCCGCTTCCCGAATGAACCCCGCCGCGATTCCCTGCTTCTTTGCTTCTAAGCGTGCCGCACTCCCCTCACCACCTGGGGCACACACTTCCGCGCTCCAGTCGAGCGCTGCTTCACTTCCTCGATAGTTCTGTTTCTGTGCCTCGTTCATTCGGGGTTCTCCGGGGTTGCCAATTCCAGACGGCAAATGCGCCGTGGTGATTTCTTTTTTTTGTAAATTCCCCGCCCCCTCCGCTTTTCAACGTTAATTTCTCTTTTTCTTCCCAAGGCAGCATGGGCCATTCACGGGTCCGCGCGAGGCTCGCGAGGCCGTTCGACGGATTCACCGCCGCAGGGTTGCCGACCGCCGCCAATAGCCACCTGTCATTCAAGCTGTCGCCATATGCGTAGCACTGCTCTAGGTCGAGCTGCAGCTTCTCCGCCAGCCACTTCGCCGCGCGCGCTTTTGTTTGTCCAAACATCGCATCGCCCAAAATCCTTCCTGTCCACTTACCATCCATTGCTTCCAGCCGCGTCGCGCATACGCGAATCCTCGTTGTGACTCCTCGCAACGCAAGCTCGATTGCCATCGCTTGCGCCGCTGCGCGCGCCAGAGGCTCGAGCGTTCCGCTCAGCACCACGATCTGGTGCCCCTGCCTCGCGTGCCATGCCACTCTCTCGATCGCTTGCGCAAAAAATCGGGGGACAGGCAATCGTGGATGGCGCCTCGGAGGAGCCGATGCCTGTCCCTTGGCCTGGTGGCCGTCTTTGTGCCAAGAGGAGGCTTCCCCGACTCTCTCGCCACGCTCGTCAAGAATCTGCACACCGCGTAGATACATTTTGTTTGCGTGCAAAGTCGCGCCCAACCCTCGCGGTATCAGCCGCAGTGCTTCTCTCACCCACAGAAAGAAGTTTTTTGTGGAGATTTCTCTGCGGTATCGCAAAATCCGAAAGAACCTTCTCTCCATCGACGGCAACGCCACAAGCGTCCCATCCAGATCAAAAAACGCGGCCACTGCTCCGCTCTTCTTCTTTACCTCATTGAGTTCATTTGTTTCCTCTGCCTCCGGCGCTCCCTTCACATCGCCTCCTGTGCCGCACGCTTCACCCCTCGCACTGTCCCAACGTTTCCCGCAATGTATTTCCACCCTTCCACCAAAACCGGCAGCCCACGCACCAAGCAAAACGCCGCCGTCGTCCACGTCAGTGCTTGCGCTCCAAAGCGAATGGCGTGCGCCTCTGCCGCCAGTTCGCCTACCAACGCCACCGGCCCACGCGTCAGCGCCAGTTCCACTCCCAAATAACAGAAGCACAGGCACTTCATCGCCGCATACAACCCCCGGCTCCAGCGCGACGCCACCAATGCGTGTCCCCACCAGGTTCGCAGCATTGCGTTCGCACCCCAACCGGAATGTCCGGCCTTCATCGCCAGCCCGCGCAGAAAATCCGTCGCCGCCCCACGCGCAAAGAAGAGAACGGGAAGCCACAGCGATACCATTCCCACAACTGCGAAATACGTAAAGTACACGTTCTCGATCATGCGGTCGCCAAGGATGTCCAGTTGCGCTCCTACCGGCGTGGCCATTTTCTTCTTCCGAGCGATATGCCCGTCTAAGGCGTCCAGCGCAATCGTCGCAACGGTCAGCCCCACGGCCGTGAGATTGGCCCAGGCGCCTCGTCCAAACAAACACACCGCCGCGAACCCCACCACGACTCTGAGCAGCGTCACTTTATTCGGCGTCCATTTCATATCCACCTGCCGCATGCGGTTCAGCATCCATTAAGACAACGGCAACTTCTATGCCACTCCTTTCTCCTGCAAGGTGCCTGCGTTCAGTAACTTACAGGCGGCACGATCCATGCTTGTTCACCTCCCGCGCCAGCCAAATCCGTCATCTGTCACTTATTTACTTCCCTCCTCCGTCCCGTTTCCTTTTGTCTCCTTGTGCGTCTAATAGGGTGGTTTGGTGTCGCCGCTTTCACGCCCATCCTTCGTGTTGCCGTCCTGGAGCGAACCGGTGAGGTCCGGCGTCAGGGGCACAGATTACCGAAGTTCGCTGGTCGCGGAATCTGTTTTGCCGGAAGAAATCGCGGCTCCTGCACGAGTACAAATGAGATTTATGGGAGAATGAAAGGCAGGGCTTTCCGGTCTCCCTTACATAAGGCCGAAGACCGAGGATGAATAACGAATGACCGATGTTTCTCTAGCAGGGGCCTTTCTGGCCGGGCTCGTTTCGTTTCTCTCGCCCTGCGTTCTGCCGCTCGTTCCCGGCTACATCTCCATGCTCTCCGGCATCGGCATGGAACAGCTCCGCAAGGGTGATGTCCCAACCTCCGGCTTGTTCTCTTCTGCCCTCGCCTTTGTCGCCGGCTTTTCCGTCGTCTTTATTTCTTTCGGAGCCTCCGCCAGCGCCGTCGGCTCTTTTTTGCGACAGAACCGCTCCCTTCTTGCGCCCGTCGCAGGCGCCTTGATCCTTCTCTTTGGCCTTCACCTGATCGGCGCGCTCATCAAGCTCAACCTCCGCGCCGGCGTCGTCCTTGGTGTCATTCTTGTTGGCCTCGGAATCGCAGCTTATTTCAAGCACGCTCCGCTCTTTGCCGGTCTGGGTGCTTCGCACTTTTTGTCGCTCTCTCTCATCGGCTTTTTCGGCCCCGCGATGGCCCGCTGGCTCAATCGCGACGTCCACCTTCGCAGCAGCGCCACGCAACCCGGGATCTGGAGCGGGTTCCTCCTCGGCTTCGCATTCGCCTTCGGCTGGACGCCTTGCATCGGCCCGATTCTCGCCACCGTTCTTGCCCTTGCTGCCGCCAGCGACACCATCGCTCGTGGCGTCTTGCTGCTCGCCGTTTACTCCGCCGGCTTGGCCATTCCCTTTCTGCTCACTGCGCTCGGCATAAGCCAATTCATGGTGTTCTACAAAAACTTTCGAAAATATCTCCACGCCGTCGAACTTTTCAGCGGCGCTTTGCTTTTGTTCGTCGGGGGATTGGTCTTCGTCAACAAACTGACCTGGCTCTCGTCTAAACTGACTTTTCTGAATCGCTTTTCACTCTAAAGGAGTGCGTCCGATTTATTCGGGGAAACCACAATGAAAAAAGCTTTCGTGATTATCGCCACCGTGATTGTGCTTGTCGTGGCGACGTATTTTGCGGACAAGGCCACGCGCGTCAAAGCCACAACGTCGGTCAAGAACGCCGATCAGCCCATCACCAAGACTCTCGGCCAGCCCGCTCCCGAAGTCACCTTCAAAGATCTCGACGGCACAGACGCTACCCTTGCCAAGTACAGAGGCAAAGTCGTGCTGGTCAATTTCTGGGCCACCTGGTGCGATCCCTGCTATATCGAAATTCCCTGGCTCATCGAAATGCAGCAGAAGTATGAAGCGAAAGGCTTCACCGTTCTGGGGATCGCCATGGACGAAGAAGGCAAGTCCGCCGTCGCTCCCTTCCTCGCCAAGGAGCGTTTCAACGTCAATGGCCAGAAACTTCCCATGAACTACCCCATCGTCATCGGCAACGACGACGTCGCCGACAAGTTCGGCGGCCTTCTCGGCTACCCCACCAGCTTCCTGATCTCCAAGGACGGGAAGATCGTCAAAAAAGTCCAGGGCCTCATCAGCTACGAAGAACTCACCAAAGCCATCGAGTTTCAGTTGTAACGCGAACGGGCAAGAGAAGGGTGAGCACGAGGATGGCCCGCAATCCTGTTGCACGACGTTTTGATCGGAGGAAACTGTAATCACGCGGCAGGCTGCGAAGCAAGGTAGGACCTCGCGGCGAGCCATTCTCAGGGCGAGATATTTACGACGCCGCCCTTAATTCGCCCACATTTTGACGGCCCAGCCGGTCAGCGCGCCAAACACCAAGCCAGTCCCGAGGATTCCCGCATAAGATTTCATCGCGATCGCATCGGGCACGCTGACCAACAATCCCACGAGGGCGCCGCTAATCGCGGGGTGCAAACGCAGCGAAACATTCGCCGCCAAAAAGCCCAGCGCGAATCGGCTGAAAAATGCTTGCAAGAGCATTCCTGTGGACTTGTCCGGGCTCTTCCCGAACATCACCATCGACGCATCAACCACGCCAAACCCGATGCCACACAATATTCCCAAAAGGACGCGATTCATTCCGCTACTCTTACACCATTACGTGCGCCCCATCAAGCTCGCTCCGTCCCCACTGCCCACTCCTTCGATTTGCTAAACTCTTCTCATCATGAGCGTCATTGACGAAGTTCTAGCCGCCAACGAGATTTACTCACGCACCCACGAATTGCGCAGATTGACCCCGCGTCCCGAACGCAAGCTCGCGGTCCTGACTTGTATGGATACCCGGCTTTCGACTCGCACTCTGGGACTGAAGGAGGGAGACGCCCACATCATCCGAAACGCCGGCGGCATCGTAACGGACGACTCCCTGCGTTCCCTGGTCGTGTCGCATCATCTGCTCGGCACGGAAGAGTTCATGGTCATCAATCACACCGATTGCGGATTGATGCAGACCACGGAACCGAAGCCATCGCCCCCGCCTTCTTCTACGCCTTCCAAAACATCGAAGAAAATGTCCGCCACCAATTGCAGAAGCTTCATACCCATCCCTGGATTCCCAAGACAGTGGCCGTCCGCGGCTTCGTCTATGACGTCGCCAGCGGCCGACTCCGCGAAATCAAGGACAGCTGAATGCTGCCCCCGCACCCACTCGCGTCTCGTCCACTGCCCGCTACCCGCGACTCGCTCTCTTCGTGTAGGCTAAATGCATGCTCGATGAAAAGGACTTTCAACGAAGAGCCGATGCTGCTTTCGAGGACCTCAAGCGCCGCATGCTCACCGCCGGCGATGAACACGGTTTTGACGTCGAAGGCGAAGCTGGCAAGCTAGAAGTTCTCTTTGAAGAACCCGAGGAGGCCAAGTTCGTCATTTCGCCTAACACGCCCGTCCGCGAAATCTGGGTCTCCGCGCTTTCCACAAGTTTCAAGCTCGGCTGGAACGAATCGCGCAACGCCTTTGTCCACGAGAAAACCGGCGAGGATCTGCGCGCGGTCATGAGCCGCGTGATCTCCCAGCAGCTCGGCGCCCAGGTGACCTTGTGAAATCAGCAAAAGTGTTTTTCGGCATCGCCTTCGTGCTGTGTGCCGCACTTTCACCCTCAGGGTTATCGCAAGTTCCTTCCGGCCGCGACGTCGTCAAACCTGAAATCTACGCCTCGCTCGAACCCGCCGCCCGTGGCAGCTCATTTCAAATCGCCGTGGTCATGAAGATCCGCCCCGGCTTCCACGTCAACGCACGCGAAAAATCGGAGGACTATCTGATCGCGACGGATCTCAAGGCCGCCCTTCCATCCGGCTTCAACAGCGGCGAAGTTTCCTATCCTAAGGGGAAACTGGAAAAATTTGCCTTTTCCAAGATTCCTTTGAACGTCTACCAGGACATCGTGATTCTTCGCGTGCCCGTCACGGCGCTCGCGGACGCCCCGCTCGGCGAACAGCACATTCCTCTCAAACTCCGCTACCAGGCGTGTAGCAGCGAACTCTGCTTGCCTCCGGTCACGCTTACTCTTGAGGCGGTGCTGAACGTCGTCGCTTCGGCCTCAGCGGCCAAACCCGCGCACGCGGAAATCTTCGGAAAACAATAAATACGTCATGTCGATTCAGGGAATTGAGTTTAGATCAGGATGGTAGAGTTCGAGCTTCTTTGAAAGAACGCTCACTCTAGGGTTTGCCGAAACCGGCGACCGCATCGCGCAAACGGCGCACGACGCGCTGCTGTCCAAGAACAACCATGGTATCGAAGAGCGGCGGCGCCACGGCTTGGCCGACAATCGCCACACGCGTCGCGTTGATCAGCAGTCCCGCTTTGACCCCGCCAGCCTCAGCCACCGCGCGCGATGCGCGATCGCAAGCATCGTGATTCCATTCCGGAAGAACTTCGAGCGCCTCGGCAAGCTTCGCGAGGAGCTCCGGCACTTTCGGATCTTTCCAGAATTTTCCCTTGGCCGCCTCGTCGCGCATGAATTCGTCGCTGAAAAACGCGCGCGACCACGACGAAAAGTCCGGAAGCAAACGGATTCGTGGCCGCAGCAAATCCACGGTCTTTGAAAACCACGCGTGATCCCTGCCGTCGGGGCCCGGAGCGACGCCAACCCCCCACTCTGGCCTCCACAAGCCACTGCGCTTCAATTCATTTTCGACTTCGGGCAGCAGCTCCTCGATCGGTAGTCTCTGTAAATACTGGGTATTGAACCACTCGAGTTTGCGCCGGTCGAACACGGCGTTGGTGCGGCTCACGCCTTCGAGTGAAAATTTCTCGATCAAATCTTTCGTGCGCAGAAATTCCTCGTCTCCGCCCGGCGACCAGCCCAGCAGCGCCAGAAAATTGCGGAACGCCTCCGGCAGGAAACCCTCGGCGCGGTACATGTTGACGTCTGTGGCACCGTGACGTTTCGAAAGCCTGGATTTATCCGCGCCGAGAATCAGCGGCACATGGGCGAAAACAGGAGGCTCCGCGCCCAGCGCGCGGTACAGCAGAACCTGTTTCGGCGTATTCGAAATGTGATCCGCACCGCGAATCACGTGGGTGATGCGCATGTCGATGTCGTCGACGACCACGCCCAACTGATACATCGACTGGCCGAATTCTTCCTCGCCTTTTCCGGAGCGCAACAAGACAAAGTCTTCGATTTCCTCATTCGAAAATTCGCGTTCGCCAAAAACCGCGTCGAAGAATTTGGTCGTTCCGCCAAGAGGAACTTTGAAGCGGATCGCCGGCTTTGCTCCCGGTGTCGAAGGTTTGCCATCGCGGCAGGAACAGCGCGTCACGCGGCGCGGCCCGCCGGCCTTCGGTTCCTCGTCTTGCGCCGGCTCGGCGTAGTCTCCACCGGCATATTTTTCCGCGGGGCAGTAGCACAAAAATGCCGCCCCATTCGCCAAACATCTCTTCGCTGCCGCGCGATACAATTCCGTTCTTTGCGACTGGTAAAACGGTCCCTCATCCCAATGGACGCCCAGCCACTGCAAGCCATCCAGAATTCCCTGCACCAGTTCCGGCTTGTTGCGCTCCGCGTCGGTATCCTCGATCCGAAGAATCATGGTGCCGCCCTGGTGTCGTGCAAATAGCCAGTTAAACAGCGCCGTCCTCGCCCCTCCCACGTGCAAATACCCGGTAGGCGACGGGGCGAAACGCACCCTCACGGAAGTTGTCTTGTGAACGGAGTCACTCATCGTCAGCGCGTCTTTCCACTTGAATTCAAACCCTCAGTGTAGCCAAACACCCAATTGGCGTCCAATGCGCCGGTTTTCTACCACCGTTTAGTTGTTCGAGAATTGAGTTTCCACGGGGAGCAGGCCATCTAGAACAAGCGGGAGCATAGGCGCATTGCTCAGTCAATTCGAGCGTGTTCCCGGCGTAAGTTCTGAGAGAAAATCTCGAATTCGTATCCCCTTTGTACTGAATCGGTTACCACCACGATGCTGTCTCTTTGGCCACCAGTACGCCGGTACACTTGCTTCCTGAAAATCGCGTAATCCATAATCACAGGTACTTTGTTCTGTGTACGGGCGCGACCTTCCTGCGTCGCTGCACGACTGTCCTCGCGTGCGCATTCTAGGGCTGCGCGTGCACGGCAAAGCGCGAAAGACCTTTGCGCTTTCGTGCCTTGCTGAGTATCATCCGCGGTACCGCGGAGAATCGAATGTGCTCCTGATGCATCAGAGTTTCATTTCGCTGGCGCTGCTGATCGCCACCACGTTGGTAGCGGGCTTTTTTGCGTACATCCACAGCATCAAGCGCCAGACCTATCTGCTGCTATGGACTGCCGGCTGGGCGGTATTCGCGCTTCATTACGTGGGGCCGACTTTGGCTCCGAGTGCCGCGGGGAGCCCGCTCCAGAGTGCCTTGAATCATTGGCTCTTTGGGCTTTCCGGAGTGCTCTTTTTTCTGGGTGCACAGCTTTATTCTCAGCAGAAAGCATGGAAAATTGCCGGTCTGGTTGTTGCTGCGCTCTTCGGATTTTGGGCCGCCGCCAATGCCGCAAACGCTGTTTCGGTTTCGGTCCTCGTACCAGCTTCCTTGCTGTACGTTGGCGTTGCAGTGGTGTTCTGGCAGGAAAGCCGCCGTCAGGAAACGCTCGCGGACAGGCTGCTGGGAGTTTCTTTCGCTTCCTGGGGAGTCCTGTGGATCGCGCTCCATATTATGAATGCGACGCCGGAACTCCAGGGCCCGGGGATGAACGTGGTTGCCGCCGCCCCGTGTGCGTTCGTCGCCATGCTTATGGTCATGGCGCTCTATGAAGAAGAAAAGCGCCGCATCGAACGCAACATGCTGGCGCTTTCGAATCTCAATCTGGCGACCTCCAGCTTTGTGGGCGGCGAGATTCAGCGCATGCTGTCGCAGGCTCTCGACCGCGTGCTGGGCGTCGTGCGGCTGCCCGCCGGAGCGCTCTTTCTGCACCATGGTGATCCGCAGGGCCCCACTTCCGTCGTTGCCGTGGGACTGAGCGATGAATTTTGTCGCGCTGCTCAGAACGAGGGGCTGGACGATTATCTCGTCAGCCTCGTGGCCCGCCTCGGCGGTCTGCTGGGATTTCGCGACCTTCGTGACGACTCCCTCTCGGCGCTCGAAAAAGAAAAGGCCATTCGCCGATTCCGCGAGTTGGCCCTCGCGCAGGGTCTTCGCAGCGTGGTGGCGATCAGCCTGCAAGCTAAAGAGCAAGCCTTCGGCGTGCTGCTTCTCGGGACTCCGGACAGCCGGCGCTTCACGCCGGCCGAGCTTCGGCTCCTGCTGGCTCTCGGCCATCAGATCGGGATGGCGGTTGAGAACAGCTATTTGATTCAACAGACTTCGCGGCGGTCCGAAGAACTTCACGTATTGAACGAAATCGGCCGCGCTCTCAGCTCGACCCTGAACAAGGAAGACCTGACAAGGAAAGTGTGGGAAGAGCTCCGGCGTCTCTTCGATGTGGAAAACTTCTACATTGCGGAGATGGATCCGCTGCGTGACGAAATTCAATTCGATCTCGAGATCGTGGATGGCGCCCGGCTGCCAAAGCGCGCGCGCCCCGCAGGCAATCATATTACCGAGTACATCATTCGAACGCGGCAGCCAGTGCTCATCCGCGACAATTACGTGGGAGAGGTAAAAAAACTGGGCGTCGAGCCGCTGCGCACAAAGGGGTGCTTCTGCGGCGTACCCCTCGTGGCCTACGATCACGCCATCGGCGCCATGGCCGTGTACTCCGACCATGAGCGTGTGTTTGACGAGGGCCACCTGGAACTTCTGCGCGTCCTGGCAAGCGAAGCCAGTATCGCCATTGAAAACGCCCGGCTGTTCAACGAGGAGCGCACCAAGGCGCGGCACCTCTCGCTGCTCAACACCATTTCGCGGAATGCCATCGCCACTCTTAACCCGGACGAAATGCTCGCCAAAATCACCGAACAACTCGAGGCCGGCCTGACCTACGATCACATTGGCATCGGAGTTCTGGACTACGCGACGCGCGAAGTGGTGATCCAAGCGGAAGCCGGAGCGCGCCGTGGGACGCTGGGGCAGCGCATTTCCCTAGGCGCGGGCCTCATTGGCCACGTGGCCCGCAATGGACACTTGGCGGTTTACCGCCCCGCCTCTCCGGCCGACGAGGCGATGAGGCCGCTGTTGCCGGATTCCGTGGCCGCCATCGCCTTGCCAGTTTTTTATGCCGAGCAGCTCCATGGCATTCTCTATATCGAGTCATCCGTACCGGTAGAGTTTTCCGAGGAAGAAGTTCTGCTGTTGCGCACGCTCGCCGACCTAATCGCCGGTGCGCTGCACAACGCGCTTTCTTTCCAGAAGGCGCAGGAGCAAGCCATCACCGACGGGCTTACCGGCGTGAAGACGCATCGGTTTTTCATGGAAGCGTTGTCCGCGGAATGGAAACGTTCCACTCGTGCCGGCCGCGCGTTTGCTCTTGTGCTTATGGACCTCGACCGCTTCAAATTCGTGAACGATTTCTATGGTCACCTCGAAGGCGACCTCGTTTTGCAGCGCGTCGGGCAGATTCTGGAGACCAATTGCCGGCGCTCCGACGTTGTTGCCCGTTACGGCGGAGATGAGTTTGTCATTCTGATGCCGGAAACCAGTATGGAACATGCCCGGCAGCTGGCCAGCAATCGCCGCAAGAGCTCATCCAGGTGGCCGACGCCTCGATGTATCTTTCCAAGCATCAGGGCGGGAACGCCGTCTCAACGGCCGATCACTTCGATCCCAATGAAGCGAAAAAATGGAAACGCGACGTCCTCGAGGCGTACCTCGGCGTGACGCTCAAACGGCTTTTCTCCACCGGACCCGAGGCCTTTGAAGAGATCTACCAGCGCTTGCGGCAGTTCACCGAATCGCTCGCGGCCACCGAACCGAATAACGGCAAACTGGCCGCGGCCGCGGCTCAGGGCCCGCAGGCATTGCCGCAAGCCGTGCTGGACACCGTCACGTCCCTGGCGTTTGCGATTGACGCCAAGGATCACTACACGCAGGGCCACTCCCAGAAAGTCTCCGCGTATGCGGCGCTGATTGCGGAAGCGATGGGAATGAAGGACGCTGAAGTCGAAGAGATTCGGCTGGGCGCCGTGCTCCATGACATCGGCAAGGTCGGCATCCCGGAAAGTATTCTGAACAAGAACGGCCCGCTCAATCTCGATGAGTGGGAAACCATGAAATCACACGTGACGTTTGGCGCGAAGATTCTCGATCCCCTCACGCCTCTCGCGCGTATTCGCGAAATGGTACTGCACCACCACGAATTCTTTGACGGCTCCGGCTACCCCGAGGCCTTGACCGGAGAGAGCATTCCGCTTGGAGCGCGCATTATCGCCGTCGCTGATGCCTACGATACGATCACCAGCGACCGCACGTACAAGAAGGCCCGGAGTGCGCCAAACGCTCTCGCCGAGCTGGAGCGCTGCGCCAATGCCCAGTTTGACGGAGCTATCGTGGAAGTTTTCGTCCGCACCATGCGGGCTCTGCCCAACCCGATCATCGAAGTGGCCGCCACCTCCGGACCGCTGCGCGGTAGCTGACCCGCCCTCGCAGCTTCGGAATTCCAAAGCACACCTTCCGGCTCGATCAGCCCCTTTCAGACGTGCGTCCACCACATGAAAATGATCAGTGCGCCTCGAGCTCCGCGTCCTTGATCGGCAGATCCCAATGCGCTTCGAGAATCTCGAAGCGACGTTGCTCTTCTTTCTTATAGGTTTCCTGGTCAGGAAAGAGCTGCTTGATTAGAGCGGAGCTGTCAAAACTGTCATTGGCGATCGCTGCGTTCTTGTAGACGATAGTGACGCGATAATCCCACCGGCCATCTTCGGTCGTGTGATACCGGGGAACGGTCATGCTTACCCTTAGCATGCGGCCTAGTTCAATCTCTTTTTTCAAAACCGGGTAATGATTTTTCTTGAAGAGCGCCAGGAATTCCTCCGCGTGACCCCATTTCGTCTTGTAGTAGTACTCAATTACGTATGGTTGATCTTTTTCGCTGGCCGCCATCGTATTCTGCTGCGCCATGGCTCCTCTTGTGGATGACCAAAGAAGCGCCGACGCCCCGAGCACGGCTATCGTAAGCAGGCGCCTTCCGATTGAAACTGACATTTGCATTTGTCCTCTCCTCCCGAGCGCTATTGAGATTATCGGCCGGGCCGCGCAATTCAAAGTAAAAAACGAATCGAAAGCCAATTGGAATCCGGGCGTCTCGTTTCAACCTTCTCGTCCTGCTATGCTTTCTCCGAGGAGGCCGCATGCAGACAGGATCCGTGAAGTGGATCGGCGAACAGAAATTCGTAGCCATCGGTCCGTCCGGACACGCGATAACCATTGATTCCGACCGCGCGTCGAACAACGCACCAGGCCCCATGGAGCTCGTGCTGCTGGCGCTGGGGGCCTGCACCGCCACCGACGTAGTCACCATCCTGGAGAAGAAGCGGCAGAAGCTCGAATCGCTGGAAGTGATTTGCTCGGGCGAACGCGCCGCGGAACCGCCCACGGTCTGGACCAAGCTGGAAATACTCTATCGCCTCCGCGGCCAACTTGATGACGCGGCCGTGAAACACGCCATCCAGC
>Ga0209131_1000951_pt1 | contig 20055 bp, 16 predicted proteins | sample GraSoi_2013_40cm_FD_185826 | JGI IMG/M metagenome (GOLD analysis project Ga0209131, IMG submission 185826) | Grasslands soil microbial communities from the Angelo Coastal Reserve, California, USA - Sample 9_17_2013_40cm (SPAdes) (version 2) | ecosystem: Environmental > Terrestrial > Soil >... | reverse complement strand
CGGTCTTTGTATCGTCATCCCAGGGCGGATTCGCAATGAGCGAGCCACTTTCGATCCAATCCATATAATAATCTTGCGTCGAGATGAAATCTGTTTCATCTACAACGCGCTCCATTTTGCATAGATCTGGGCGAAGATGGAGCAGAAAAGCAGTCTCCAATTCGCAGGCATGGCCCATCCCGCCGATAGGGGAACTACGATATTTTTCCAGTGCAGCCCCGCCAATTGTTCCCGATGTATGCAAGAAGGCTGTTGCACAAAATATTCTCCGATGACGCTCGCCTGCATATTTAACAATGTTGACTAGAAATGACATGTTACCGCCATGCCCGCTCATGAAGTAAAAGCGATCAAAGCCTCGTGAGACTAATACGTCAATAACGGCAACCCAGAAATCTTCGAATGCTCGTCCGCCTGTATTCATCGTTGCTGCAAATGATGAGCGATGCGTGCTCACTCCGTAAGGCATGACAGGTAATGCCGAAGTGCGCGTAGGCATTCGATCAACAGTACCTTTTGCTATTGAATTAATAATAACCGTATCAACAGAGAGGGGCAGGTGAAAACCGTGCTGCTCTGTGTGGCCAATTGGAATCAGGATTACTTTATCGCGCTCGTCATCAGATGGGAGAAAGACTTTTGAAGCATTGTGTATTGGGAATGGAAGTCTTAGACAGGACGCAGAAAGATGGTCAATAAAAAATGATTGAGGGTCGAATCCTTTTGGTGCAAGGCAGTAAACGCGTGTGAAGCCATCATCTCGCAGACTATCCAACAAATTCGCGATGTATTGTGTGAATATTTTGTCCGGCACCTCAAGCCCGCTGCCGCGCCAGCCAAACGGAAACGTTGGTAAAAGTCCGATTCGTACAGGATTACTTAATTGTTGGGCGAGCAGTTCAAGGTTATAGCCCGAACCAAGAGGCAAAACTAGAGGCGTATCACGTGGAAGATCAGCTACATTGTCCCAAGAAAGTTCATCGTACTTGAAAAATTCAGTTTTTCGTGTAGTCATTTCATCAATAAACTTTTCGGTCATACAATACTCCTAAAACAAAAGATACCAACCTATCCATTGAGTGAACAACTGTGTGAAGTAAATCATACAACATCAACACTAGCATCACACATTAGCCACATCTGAAATAGAGGGCCCCATTGAAATTTTACCAATAATCTCTACTTTCCCGAAATCAGAATTTACAGTAAGATTCCAGACTAGTGGACATCACCAGTTCTCAAAACCCAAAGATCAAACATATTGTAAAACTTCGCGAGGATAAACGTCAGCGACAGCACGATGGGTTGATGTTGGTCGAAGGATACGATGAGTTAAACTTCGCACTCGCTTCTGGACTCCAACCGCAATCGCTTCTCACTGCGCCGGATCTTGCTACTCAAACAATCGATATTTCCAAAACTGAGCTATTGACGGTCAGCCGCTCAGTATTCGAGAAAATATCGTATCGTGATAATCCGGATGGCTGGCTGGGGATATTTCCCATTCCTAAAGTTTCAATTGAGGGCATAAAACTATCTACAACTCCGCTCGTCATTGTAGCCGAATCCATTGAAAAGCCAGGCAACCTGGGCGCGATCCTGCGAACTGCTGACGCAGCACATGTAGATGCGGTTATCGTTTGCGACCCGCTAGTGGATATATGGAATCCGAACGTAGTACGCGCAAGCCGAGGCACTCTATTCAGTGTCCCAACCGTCGAGGCTGAGAACTCTGCAGTGTTAGAATGGTTGAGGGCCAAGAAGATACAAGTGCTGGCAGCTAGTCCATCTGCTGATGTCTTATACACCGAAGCCAGGTTTGATCAACCTGCTGCAATAGCAGTTGGGACGGAAGACAAAGGACTGACAGATTTTTGGATGTCACACGCAGATATAAAAGTCAAGATTCCCATGATGGGAAAAGTAAATTCATTAAACGTTTCCATAGCAACTGCATTAATTACGTACGAAGCGATCAGACAGAGAAGCTAAAGAATAAGCTTAGATATTGCACCACGTGCAAACTCGAGCACATCATCATGAACTTACAAAAGTCTTGCAGAATTTGTCTGGAATAATCATTAAGAGTTCGGATGATATACAATATCCATAATAGAAATGGATGATTCGATAGACAAAACAGAGAGCGTTTTTGCGCGCTTGGGTAAGGACCTAAGCGCAACTACGAACGCGGTTACTGCCGCCGACATTATTTTAAACGCTGCGGACGATTTGATCGGATGGGAGGCTGGTTACCTGATTTTATATGATCCACAGCAGGGTGGACGGCCACGGCCGTTATTGGCCATAGATACAATTAACGACAAGCATACGAAAATGCCGGATGTCGCACCTGAACAGCCTTCTAGCAATATGCTAAAAGCGATTCAGGAAGATGGTTTTTTGTCGCTTTATGAACACACTTTTGCACTTGACCCATCTTTATCCTTTGGAAATAGAACACGCCGAACGTTATCCCAATTGTTTGTGCCTGTCAGAAGCGGGCAGCGTACGATCGGCGTACTTTCCATTCAAAGCTATAAATTACATGCATATACTGATAAATCACTTGAAACTCTAAGGGCGCTGTCCAATCACTGTGCTGGTGCGCTCGAAAGGGTTTGGGCTCAAGAGGCGCTCTCACAAATGGTGGAACGCCTGAAAGCGTTACATCACGCTGCTCACGCGATCAGCGCAAGCCTGGACGGGGATCAACTCTATGACGCGATTCATTCCACTGTCGAAGCGGTCATGCCGTGTAACGATTTCGTGATCGATGGGTATGACCAAACAACAAATGAGATCGTACCGATCTATGCCATTGAGCATCCGCGCAAACGCGTAAATACAAAAAGATATTATGCAGATCACGGGATGGCCGGTAGAATTGTCCATTCCGGGGAGTCAATATTGTTCAACAGTGTCGAAGAAATGAATGAGAGTGGGATCGATTTTGAACTCTACGGAAGTGCACTTGCCGACCCTAACCAATCCATCCTGGCAGTACCGATGGTTTTACACGGAAAAATCACAGGGATGATCTCGACACAGTCATATCAGCCAAACGCTTATACAAAGGATGATCAATATCTGCTGGAACTGCTTTCGATGCATGCAGCGATAGCCATCGAAAACGTACGCCTTTTTTCGACCGTGCAGCAATTGGCGAACACAGATCCGTTGACAAATATACTATCCCGCCGCAGGTTTTACGAACTGGCCGAACGTGAATTTACACGCGCAACAAGATATCACGAATCGTTGTCTGTGATGCTAATGGATATCGATAATTTCAAAAAGCTAAATGACCAGTTCGGCCATAAAGTAGGGGATGCGATCCTTCAGATCATTTCCGCCGAGTTAGCCGCAAACATAAGAGAGGTGGATATCCTGTGCAGGCATGGCGGGGAGGAATTTGTAATCGTATTCCCCAATACGGATCTCGATACTGCATATCAAACGGCTGAGCGACTGCATCAAATTGTTCAGCAAGCCGATCTAAAAGGTGCACACGATTTTTTCGAATTCGCAACAGGCTCACAGTCCGATGCTGAAGCCATGCGCATCACAGTCAGTGTTGGTCTTGCCAAATATGATCCTACTTGCTCCACATTGGATATCTTAATTGATCGCGCAGACCGAGCAATGTATGCAGCCAAGCGAGCCGGGAAGAGCCAAGTCAAGATTTGGACAGAGAATTTGCAACAATGAAATTTGAGACCAAATCCCTTCCCGAGGCTGCATACATAACCGCGCCAGACGGTTCAAATGTACGGATATTACTCTCGTTGCAGGGGGGAAGCATGGCGCATTTCGAATTGGCTGCTGAGTGCATATCGCGTGCGGTGGCACATAAGTCTGTGGAAGAGATTTGGCATTTTTTAGCTGGGAAAGGAGAAATGTGGCGAAAACTTGATGGGTACGAGGAAATTGTAGATGTGTATCAGGGAGTTTGCATCACAATTCCGGTTGGAACACACTTCCAATTCCGATCACTAGGTAAAGATTCTTTAAAGGCAATTGCCATTACCATGCCTCCATGGCCAGGGGAAAATGAGGCATATTTTGTAAATGGAAAATGGAAATCATTGATTTAAACGAAAGACAGTAAGCCTAAAATTAATATATATACTGAGCCATTGATCAGCGCGTGTGCGAGCATGCCGGGGGCGATAGTTCGCGCACGCCAAGCCAGCCATCCCAAAAGCAAACCTGAAAATGGAATGAATATCCAAAATATAACAGGGTATTGGCTTGCGAAATAAACGTGGGCGATAGTAAATAAACCACCTTGAAGCAGCCAGATCCAAGTCTCGTTCCATTGGCGACGGCGCAAATATCCCCATAAAAACCCGCGAAATAGTGGCTCTTCGTTGATCGGTGCAAAACTGAGATGATATAGCAAATTGAGACTGGTGGGGACCAACACTGGGGCGATTCTAAAGGAATGAACATGGCTCAGGCTTGATGAAAACAATTTCAGATTTTCAAGAACAGAGACGAATATACCGGCAAACAGCCCAACTATCAACCAACCCAAAGTCGCTCTTGAAACGGGCGTGAGTCTCCAACCTTTCCTCCAAAGAGCAATAAATAATCCAATTGATATCGCCGATAACATCAGTCCAAATGGATTCGGAAAAGCAAGCGGACTATCCACACCCCAATAATTCAGGATCAATGTCTGAACCGGGCGCAGAAAGATAATCAGGGCCAGGGCGGAAGTTTCGATATGAAAATCTGACAGATTATCGTATTCCCACAAGACCAAAAAGGCAGTTAGCAAATATGTGCCAACCTCATAAATTGCGGACCCGTTTTGGTTTTCAATAGGAAGCAGGAAAATAATGATGATGGTAAAGGGAAGCCTAAGCAATAAAAGCAAACTCAAAACAAACCAGGCAATTTGCTGGTGACGAGGTTGTAAAGTTTTGAAAATTTCGGTTCCCATTGTTATTTCCGAATAGCGGTAATGTATGGCAATTGACTCTGCTTATCTAATATTGTATAGTAAATTCAGGAATTCCGATCTTTTTAGAAATTAAGGAGGCAATATGGACTTGCTGGTTACCGCCCTGGGTCCGGTCTTTGTGACTGGATTTGCTGTTCAACAGTTATTAGAGATAATTGGACCTTTGTTGGAGAAAATAACGTCAAATAATGAGAAGAGGAAGAAAGTGTATTTAAGTTTGCTATCTCTTATTGTCGGCATGGCTTTATCATTCGGCGCAGGGCTGCATGTCCTGGTCGCATTCAACGCGTCAACGCCTTATATCGTTGACGGGATTGTCAGTGGGTTGATCATAAGCGGCGGCACGGAAGGCATCAACTCGATCATGAAATTCCTGGGATATTCAAAGGAGAAGGAAAAAGCAAACGCCGCTTCAGCAAAGAAAGACGCTGGAGAAGAGGCACTGAAAAAGATGGCGTAGACTTTTCCGTCAAAGCAAGATGAGGCAGGTAAACTACGATTTGCCGGCCTCATCTTTTCTTGATTGTTTTCTTATGATCCCTTGGTCCATGCAATCGTAGGATCCACCTTTTTTGAAAGGCGATAAGCAACATCCTTGAATCCAAAACGCGGCCAGAAACGGGACGCCAGTAAATTGGCACTGATCCAATTTGTATGGCAAATATTAAATCCATCTTTGCGTGTTTGACCTAATCCATTCCAAGTGAGAGCAGTGTTGATACCACGGCCGCGCGCCTGGGGTTTAGTTGCGGCAACACTTAAGTAAGCTGTCCGCGGGGAAACAAGCATACTCATGGGATCCTCTTCATCAGCCTGGAAACCAACTGTACCAAGTGCTTGATCGTTTTCAAGTGCAAGCCAAACTGTCCATTCCTTGTCATCAGCCAGTTCTGCCCAGCCTTCACGCAAATCTTCCCAATCTTCAGGAACAGTGGGATGCCAGTAGGGCGCATTTGCAAGGGATCGGAAAATTATGTCTGAAAGACCTCCAAGATGGCTGTTATCACCCGTGCCGGCTCGTCGAATTGTCACCCCTAATGGCGCTTCAATTTCTGGGATTTCCGCTGTGCGCAAATCCATCAGAGCATCGACTCGTTCTCTCCCGAATCCGAGCGCGAATAACGCATTAACAATATCGACATCTGCTGCAGAAATGTAAAGGTTGTGGCTGAAAATCCCTTTTTTGACCCACTCATCGCCAAGTAACGCATACAGATCTTGAATCACATTAATGCTTTCACCATCGGCTACTGTGTAACCGGGTAAATAGACATATCCGCACCGTCCCCATGACTGAACGGCGAAGTCACCCAACAAATAGGCCACCATTTTCGCATTACGAAAAGCTGCATATCCATTCCTGAATTTCTTTTGCCACAAGACATCTACTGCTTTGGCCGCCACCTGCGGATCTTCAAAACGTGCAGGCAGCAAAGGCAGGCTCACACGGTTATGTTTATGTCGCTGCGCTAACAGATTCCCTGCTGCGGGGATCATGTTTTCTGTAAAGGCTGAAATCTCAATTTCCATAGCGAATTCTCCAAATAAATATTTCCTGTCTTCACGTAAGCATTCGTAAAGTAACCCCTCAAACCATATTCGGGATTTGAGGGGTTTAGATTTAATCAGTCGCAACCGATTCTTCGCTCGGTTTCTCGCGTCGTAGCATAATAGAATCTGCGGTCACTAGAGAACGATCGTCACCGGCCAATTCTTCAGAAACACCATATTGCACTTCCAGTTGATGACGGAATTGCTGAGTGTACAGACGATAGTAATGTCCGCGCCGCTGCAAGAGCTCGGAGTGGGTGCCTTGTTCCGCGATCTTTCCGTTTTCGATAACAAGGATCCGATTCGCCCGGCGAATGGTCGATAATCGATGGGCAATGACAAATGACGTGCGTCCCTTCATCAACGCCTCCATGCCTCTTTGAATAAGCGACTCGGTGAGCGTATCCACACTGGAGGTCGCTTCGTCCATGATGAACAGTTCAGGCCTCGCCAAGACCGCACGCGCGAGACTGATCAACTGCTTCTGCCCAACCGAGAGCAAATTTCCACTTTCACCGACGTTATGCTCATATCCCTTTTCAAGGGTCACAATAAAATCATGAGCACCAGCGATCTTTGCCGCCTCCTCCACTTCGATATCCGTGGCATCCAACCGCCCATAACGGATATTCTCTCGTACAGTCCCTGAGAAGAGATGAGGCGTTTGCAGAACGATGCCTATCTTCGAATGGATGGACTCTAGTTTATAGTCCATATAATCATGCCCGTTGATGCGAATCACACCCTCACGCGGCTCATAAAAGCGGCAGAGTAGATTCACAATGGTGGATTTGCCACCGCCTGTCGGTCCCACAAGCGCGATCGTTTCACCCGCATTCACTTTGAGTGTAAAATCCGTCAAAACTGGTTTGCGGTCTTCGTAATAGAAATCCACGTGATCGAATTCGATCTCGCCGAGCAAAGTTTTCGCTTCGACCGCACCGCTTCGATCGTGGACATCGGCAGGTGTATCCACCAGCCTGAAAATTCGCTCCGCTGAAGCGATGGAATGTTGCATTTCTGCGTAGACACGTGCCAGGTCTTGAATGGGCCACATCATGAACATCAGATAGGTGACAAAAGCCTGGATGCCTCCAATGGTCATCAAGCCAATCTTAATTTGCATGCCTCCATATCCAACGATCAGACCAAGCGCAATTGCAGCGATGATCTGTACAGTGGGGAGGAAGAGCGCGGCAAGCCAGGCGGCTCGATATGAGGCGTTGTACATTCTGGTCGTAAGCCCTTGAAACTCGCGTGTGTTTGAGTCTTCGCGCCCGAGCGCTTTGACCACGCGCACTCCTTGAAAATTCTCGTTGAACGCACCGGTGATCTTGCTGTTGGCGCGGCGTGAGATGCGAAACTCCGCCAATATCTTCTTGCGAAATTCGATTGCAATATAGACCATCACCGGGATGATCGTGAACACGATCAACGCCAGGCGCCAATTGATGATCGTCATGAAGATCGTCGACGAAGTGATATTCATCAGTGCCCAGGTGCTATCAACGATGCCCCAGGTAAGCAGGTCGGAGACACGTCCAGTGTCTGAAGTGACGCGTGCGATCAACCGGCCGACGGCATTCTGTGCATAATAGGAGAGGGACAGATCCTGCAAGTGATTGAAAAGTGCCTTGCGCAGATCATATTGAATCCGTTCACCCAACACACCGGCAAGATAAATAAACGTGAATACCGTTACGCACTGCACAAAGATGAAACTTCCATAAATCGTGGCAAGATGCAGCAGCCGAGCGGTATCCCTCAGCACGATACCCTGATCGATGAACTGCTTATTCAGATACGTGAAATATGCGTCCAGCCCAGAGGTCATTGCAATGGTAAGCAGGAAGCCGACCACCCATTTCCAATGTGGCCTGAGCAATCCCGAAATACGCCTTAACACCGGAGTCGTCAGTTGCGATGTAAATTCTTCTTCTTCAAGTTCAATTAGTTCGTCTGACATTTTCTTCTCCTGAAATGATCAGTTGACGCTTGACAGCTCGCGCTCCAACTCTTCATCGATCTTTGTCTGTATCTCGTAAATTCGCCGATACATGCCGTCCTTATCCTCTACTAACTCGGTATGTGTTCCTTTTTGAATGACTTCACCTTTATCCAACACAAGGATCAAATCGGCGATCATCACTGATTGAATACGATGCGCGATGATGAAGGTAGTCCTGGCCTTCATCAATTCATCCAGAGCCGTACGGATCTCTGCTTCAGTTTCTGTATCTACAGATGAAGTTGAGTCATCCAAAATCAAGATGCGGGGATTCTTCAAGAGAGTACGGGCAATCGCAACGCGCTGTTTTTGCCCGCCGGAAAGGGTAACGCCTTTTTCACCAACTAGTGTGTTGTACCCATCCGGGAACGACATGATCACATCATGCACCGCGGCAGCTTTTGCGGCACGTTCGACTTCTTCCTGCGAAACATCACGGCCCACTCCGTAGGAAATATTTTCACGAATTGTACGGCTGAAGAGGAATGGCTCCTGTTCCACAATTCCGATCTGTTTCCGCAAATATTCACGCGAATAATACTTTAGCTCAACGCCATCAAGCAGGATTCGCCCGCCAGTATATTCATGAAAACGAGGTAAAAGATTGACCAGCGACGTTTTACCGGAACCCGTCGATCCAAGCAATGCAATGGCCTGCCCGGGCTTAACGTGGAAGGAAACATTCTTCAGGACATCAGACTTGCCATCTGAATACATGAAAGAGACATTTTCAAAGAGAAGATCGCCTCTTGCCGGTGCTTGAGCCTGGTGCTGGCCGTCGAGCAGTGGCTCACGCTGTTGCTTGACCACATCCATCAGACGCGCATAGGAGACCATACCAGTTGACGTTGAAACAATGATCCGTCCGAGGTTACGAATGGGCCAAATAAGCCAAACGACGAGTCCAACATACGCGATATATGTGCCTAAAGTGATCTCACCATTGATTGCCATCCTGGCTCCATAAACAAAGCCAAATAACGTTTGAAAACCAAGCACAATATCCGAAAGCGGCCAGAACATGGAGTGCATGAAAAGCAAAACCTTGCCCTTCAAGTATTTACCCCAGTTGTCCTTTTCAAACTTTGACTTTTCATAATCCTGACGGGCAAAGGCTTTTACAACACGAACGCCTGTTAGATTTTCCTGCAAGGTAGTGGAGAGTATCGCTTCCTGTGCTTGGTATTCTTCATAGGCTTTGGTCACTTTCTTGAAGAACCAGACCGATACGATCAGAATCAATGGAATGACCACGACCGAAACCACGGCAAGTTCCGCATTCAGATTCAGGATCGCGATGAAGTTGATGATAAATATCAGCACGATACGTCCCACGCCAATGGCTTGCTCGCTGAAGAAGCGACGAAGCGCATCCACATCCGACGTGACGCGTTCGATCAAATCGCCAGTTGGTGTTGTGGCGTGATACGAGAAACTAAGCCGCTGAATATGATCGAAGAGGAAGTCTCTCAGGCGCCGCGTAATTCCCTCGGCGGTATATGCTGCTAAACGTCCAGACAGAAACGAGAAGGTTCCTTCCAAAGCGGCAAGACCGATAAATCCGAGGCCAATCCAAATCGCGGTTGTGGTCAGTGAATTTTGAATATATTTTCCCTGCGCAAGCACGTCATCTGCAAAATAACGCAGCAGGAGATAAGGAAAAGTCTTTGCCAATGCGGAAAAAGCCAGAGAGATCGTGGCTACCATATAGGAAAGACGATAATCCTTCATCATCTTCCAAAGGCCCTTAAGTCGGTTTGAGTCGAGAGAATCACGGAAGTCAAATGTAATCGAAGGTTCGTAGGTTGGTTGTAGTGAAGTCATTTCTACTTCTCCAGCTCTGTTAAAGAGGGTCGCGGGGGGTTGGCAGGGCAAACAAAAAGGCTGTGGTGAGTGCACCACAGCCCAAAACAAACAAGGATGGGAAAAGACCTAGAGACGGTCTATGGGCGCACTCCGAGAAGGCATTAAATCGCCAATTGGATTGGGTGTGATGAACAATTCAGTAAGAAACATTTCGAGTGCGCTCCTTTCTTTAGATTTTTCTTGCAGTAGAGCCAGTGTACACCAGCAGGAGAAAATATGTCAAGGATTTTTTGCGGATATGTCAGCGTAAAAGGAGACGTTTTGCCAGCTCACGCAATTGATCAACGCTGACCGGCTTGAGCAAAACGAGATCTGCATCACCGCGCAATGTATCTGCTGTCTGCGCGTCTGCGGTGGTAATAATGACACCTGTTTTAACATAGCCCGCATTTGCGCGTATGTTGCGCAAAATGGTAGCTCCGTCAACATAAGGCAGGTGTAAATCCAGCACAATGATCGCAGGCGGAGGACCTTTCAGACGATCAAGTGCCTGCTTACCATCACGAACAAGCTCTGTTGCGAATCCTTCTCTACGCAGGGCTATTGAAAAGATCTCAGACAGGTCGTGATCATCTTCAATAATCAATGCTAAGGGGTTAGTGGTCACGTTGCCTCAACTGGGAAAATCACAGTAAATATGCTCCCTTTTTCCGGTTCGCTGGTCAGAGTGATCATGCCGTGCATTAGATCGGAAAGTTCTTTAACAATTGCTAAACCCAAGCCTGAACCACGGTACTGACGAGTGGCGGAACTATCGATCTGCCAAAAAGGCGCAAATACCTGCGGTTGGTCTTCAAGTGAGATGCCGATCCCGGTGTCAACCACTTGCATCGCCCAATGCTGAGAGTCAGGCATGAAAATACGCATGTGGACTGTTCCGGCATCGGTGAATTTGAGCGCGTTGGAGGTCAAATTAAAAAGGATCTGCTGAAGCCGCAGAACATCAGCGGTCAACGTCGCCGGCACTTCAGAGTCAATTTCGCTCGTCAGCTTCAATCCCTTTGTCGCGGCGAGGATGTTCAATGCTGAGTACGTGGTATCGATCAAGTCACTGGGAATAAACTGGGTATTTCGTAGTGTCAGTTTGCCTTGTTCGATCTGTGCCTGGTCAAGAAGGTTATTCACCATTCCCTGCAGTTGGGTGGTATTGATAAGGATGCGTTGAATGGTCGTTTTTTGCTCGCCACTAAGCGCTCCGTAAGCTTCTTCGCCAAGCAATTGAGAATATCCCTTGATGGCAGCGAGAGGTGTACGCAACTCGTGGCTGACATTGGCAAGGAGCTGGCCTTTTAAGCGATCGGACTCCAAGGCTTGCTCCAATCTCGAACTTAGTACCCGTCTGAACACGCCTGCCAGCGCAATACTCATCAAGAGCAGCACACTGCCGGCGAGCAGGGAGGTCCGATGGGAGGCGGTCAGGCTATCTCGGGTTTGAATGATCTCTTCTCTTTGTAGAATCGCCTGTCGATCAACCAATTCCTTGATCGTAAATTCCATATTATTCAATTGCTCATCAATGGTCTTCAGCGTTGCCATCTGTTGCGCCTGAGTCCCCGCCAGTCGAAAAGTGTTAATCAATTGCTTGATTTCAGCCGACTGAGCTTCAATATCCTCTACCAGCCCCAGATCTTCATCCGCAAACACATACCCTCTTGTCGGTGCCTCTACTTCTGTAGCAAGGTTTTTGACCTGAATCTCCACGAAGACAAAACGAGTGATCGGCCTGGGTGGGATATCCAAAGCTCCCAGTAAACGAGTTACCTCGGAGTGCGTTAGCTGGACATCACGTTGTAGATTGACAATGCCCTGATTTAAAATGATCGTTTGGGTCAAATTTAGATTAAGCGCCCGTTCAAGTTGCAGCGCATCCTGAACAGAGACAAAGATACCGCCGATCGTCAAAACAACAACAACTATGATGGCAATTATTTCGATGGGTGTAAGCATCCATCGATTTGCGAGGAGAGGTTTTTTGTCAGTCATGCAGCGGAAGTTTTAATATTTAGGCAATGATCCAGTCAGGTCTACTTGACTGTGATACTGGAAAGTGACCAAAGCCACTGCGCGTCATAAGTGAGATGATCGATCTCGGGAAAGTCGTTGAAAGGAAACACGCTGATCAGTGGACCGCTTTGTTCTACCGGCATATATTCTCCGTCGGCACGAGTAGCCAGCAATACCGGCCATTTATTCGCGTCTGATATTTTCATATCGGTGGAATAATCATCCAATGCCTTCAGCGTCAGCGTGGTCGCGTCGGGTGCGGCGCCAGCTATCTGCAACAGCTTTGAAAAAAGCACGCCAGTATAAAGAATCGTCTTTTTAGCAAAAGGATCGTCCACTTTATATTGAACAATGCCAATGCTTTCAAGGGTTGCCATATCAAATTTCAAGGCATCCCCAGAATTAGTCTGGCTGATCTTCCCGTCTATGGTCAAAACCGAATCGCCAAGCGGCGCAGGGACAGCACTACCCGGCTTGAGAGTGCCTTTGGAAACAGTGTCATAAATTGCCGGCGTTGCCTGTCCGCTGCAGGCTGCTAAAAATGGGATTAAAAGCACAAGGCAACGAATTGCACGAGAAGTATTCATTCTAAAAAAATCTCCTTAATCAAACGAACAACTCTTTGCTCAAGAGTTGTTCTGACATAAAGTATGAATGCGTTTTTCTAAAATACAGAAAAATTATAATCGATATAGGTTAACGTTTTGTTATCACCAAGAATTGTCGGGAAGGTGCAAGGATGATTTTCATTCAAGATCATCACACAGTTTGTGCCAGGTTATTGATCCACTTTCGAGAACGCCAGCGGTTTATGCCCAGGATCCACTTGGTCGCCTCTTCGCTCATCGCGCATAGATAGACGAAGTAAACAGGGAAATGGAACATGAACGCACCCAGGGCGGCAAGCGGAACACCTACCAGCCAGATAATAAACCCGTCGAGAAACATCGAGAATTTTGTATCGCCTCCTGCGCGCAGGATGCCAATTACAATGGTCATATTGTTCACGCGGACCCATAAAAATACACTGACCACATTCATTACTTGATCCGCATTATGCAAAACGTCCGGTGAAACATGATACAGGGTAAGAATTGGTGCTTTCAGCAACTGCAGGAGAAGTCCCATTAAAATGCCGCCCACTATTCCCAAGCCCAGTGAACGGCCGGTATACAAAAAAGCTTCATCCTCTTTGCCAGCTCCGATGCGATTTCCTACCAGAACGGACGTGGCGTTTGAGATCCCGATAAAAATGACAAACGCAACCTGTTCAATCGAACCAACGATATTGATGGTCGCAATCGAGGCGGTGCCCATATGCCCATAAATGGCATTGTAGGTGGTTATCCCAAGCGACCAAAATAATTCGTTGACAATGACCGGTAACATGGGAGGAATAACCCTGCGGACAAATGTAAGGTTGAAATCGAACAATTCGCCTAAAGTAGCCGCCACTGGGGATTTGCGCACATAGATCATTATCAGCAATGAAATACATTCCAAAGCGCGCGCAATGACAGCAGCTATAGCGGCGCCCAGGATACCCAACTCTGGCAGGCCAAATTTTCCAAAGATCAGTGAATATGAAAGGAAGGTACTCAACAATAACGCACTCGCACCAATATAAGTTGGTGTCTTCACATCACCTGTTGAACGCATGATCATTGCAAAGCTGAATGTCACACCGAAGAACAAGAATGTCCATGAGAATGTTCGGATGTAGTCTCTGCCCAGTGCAATTACAGCCTCATCCTCAGAATAGATCCGCAAAATTGTTTCCGGGAAAAATTGTGAAAGTAGCAGAAAGATCAAACTTGCCGTGGTGGCTATTAACAAGCACAGCCCCAGTACGCGACGCAGATTTGGAATATCCTGCTTTCCCCAAAATTGCGCGGTGAACATGGCTGCACCACTAATGATCCCAAAATGCACAAGGTTCAATAAAAAAGCGAGTTGCCCGGCAAGTCCTACTGCGGCAACGGAGGTATCACCTTTTTGACCGACAAACACCACACCCAGCATGTTCAACGCGGCAAACGCCAACTGCTGGACCATGACAGGCAAAGCGATCCTCAGCATATTGCTGAAATATTCCCGGTCGCTGTATAAGTTAATAATTTTCTTCAGCACAAATCCTCCATAATAGGTGACGGCCCATTATAGCAGTGAGGAGTTTATAATGATCGAATGTCGATAAAAGCTTTCAGAGTCGCGCAAGAAGGGAATTTGCTTTTCGACTCGAACGCATCCACATTGGATGAAATGACACGAGAATTGCCAGAAGGGTTCTACACAACCTTCAGCACATTAGCAAATGGGACAAAAGTGCTCGGCCTGCACTCACATTTGCAAAGGCTTTATGTGCCGGCGCGCGAGATAGGCTTGAATCCATCTGTAGATGAAACTGAATTGCGAGCGAGGATCGCCGGGCTTGTAAAAGAGAACCTGCCTAAAGAATCCCGTGTGAGGCTGATCCTGGCGAAGCGCTCCGGCGCAATATATATTGGAATCCAATACTTTGAGCCAATATCTGAAATAATTTATTCCAATGGCGTGCATGTAATAACAACAGAATTATCACGCCGATCCCCACGCATCAAAGATACTGGCTTTATCGCGTCGAGCGTCTCCGAGCGCAAAGCGATCGGAAAGAATGTTTTTGAGGTCTTATTGACCAAAAACGGCATGATTTTGGAGGGCATGACCTCAAATTTCTACGGAATCAAGGGAAAATCGCTTGTCACTGCCAGACGCGGGATCTTGCTTGGCGTGACACGCAAAGCCATTCTGAGACTCGCAAGAGGGCGGGGGATGCCAATCGAGTATCGCTCACCAGATGTGAACGAAAATTTCGATGAGGCTTTTCTGACCTCCAGCTCAAGAGGTGTTGTGCCAATTGTTTCGATTGATAATAAGTCAGTGGGGAGGGGGAAGGTTGGAAGGTGGACAAAAATCTTATCGAAAGCGTATCAGCTTTACGTCCAGGTGAGAAGCGAATTTATTTTATGAGCAGATCATTTTCTCTGTTCAAAGATGTCATGATAGCCCTTGTCCAATTCATCATCCGATAGATGCGCATATCGTTGAGTCACCTGGATATTGCTATGGCGCGCCAATTCCTGTGCAAGTTTGAGATTCCCTGAGCCTCGCAAAACGGTTGTAACAAAGTAGTGGCGAAATGAATGCGGCGTGATCTTGCCGACCGAATCCACGCCCAGAATTTCATTCACGCGTTCCGCTACTATATTTCGGCCCGTTGTTGGGGTCATGGATTTGATCTTTTTGCCCGCGCCTTTATCATGACGAGCGAAGAGGGGCAGGGCGCCAAGCTGTTTTCTGGAATTCCCATCCAAAGTAGAGCGAAGTTGAAGATAATCTTTTACGGCTTTCATAGAGCGCGTGGAAAACCGAACCACAGCTTGTTTATTGCCCTTTCCTATAACGATAGCACGGCCCTCGTTCCAATCGAGATCGCCACGGCGTAATTTGCACGCCTCATGGACACGCAAGCCCGTATCTGCCAGGGTGAGCAAAAAGGCCCGATCTCGCATTGCGCGTAGCTTATCATTGATATCTTTCTCGCTGCTGAAGTTGTTTGCGTCGTTTACATATTCAAGAACCTTCTCGATGTCCTCAGCAGGGAACTGAGGCAGGCGGATACCGGGTTTACGAGCACGCAAACGAATTAATGCACGCACGCGGGTCTGGTTGATTTCAGCAAGCCGTTCAGAATCCAGATATTCATAGAATCCCTTGACAGCCTGTAAATACAATTGCTCAGTGGCAGGTGCAAAGCTTTTGAGATAAATTGCAAATGGGGAGACGATGTCTTCTGTCAACTTATCAACAGGGGTGGCTTGCGGATCCAGCCACTTTTCTACCAGCACTTTTGAGAATACATTGAGAGCATTCCTGTATGCACGTGCGGTATGGTCAGTGCGTACAAGTTTTATTGTCTGCAGATATTTTTCCATTGCTTCCGCAATAGTAATCAAGGATTCTGTTTTCTTTGTCATAGGGTCATTATACGAAATTTCCTGCGGTTGTCAATGTTTACGATAATAGTACTTATCGAAAGCAAATCCAGGATAATGATTTTGTAATCCTTTACCACCTCCCCATGTACAAAATAGATTCAACTAACTTGAGCACCTGATGTATTCTTGTATTGACCAGAAACGAAAGGGCTTGTCTACGAAATCACTTCTGGAAAACAAAAGATGTCTATTCCCCTGCCCTACCTTATATCAATCCTCCAGCATTCTCGTCCTCGATCTCAGCTCACTATAAGCGGCAAGAGTCATATACATGGGTTGAAAACGTGCCTGCTCTTCTCCGACTAATGGGCCAAAGGGCTCAAATCCTAGATGGCGATACAGCTTGAGTTGACGGGTCGTACCGGTCATAATCGCCAAATCATATCCTTTTGAGTCACAGTAATTGGCCATACTGCGCACCAGTCCCTGAAATACGCGCGGTACACGATAATCCTGCGAAACAGCAAGTAAACGGAATTCACATATTGAATGGTGAGCCGGCAAAAACGAATCGAGATCCACCAGCTTTTGATCTAGTGAGAACGGGCGCTTGTCGCGAGCACAAATCATTCCAACCACATGATTGTCGTCTAGGGCGATAAAGTAGGTATTCTCGTCGTGAAACTTATCTACCAGCCTGCCTTCAGAATTGGCATGGTGCTGAGGTATTTCCTCCACAAAGGTCTTGTAATTCAAACGATGGATCTGCTCAAATTCTTCCGGCTGTGCAGCAACTTTAAAAACAAGCGGTGACATAAAATCACAGTTCCTTTTCTATTGAAGATGATTTAATCGATCCACGTATATTATCACGATGGGCGTAAAGAATAATACCAACGAGTGCAACCAGGCCGGCAACAATTATCAAAGGATCACCAATAAAGAAGCCGACTATTGGGGTGCAGGCAATACCAAGCAAAAAGAAAAGGTCATTGCGACGCGTAATAACGAATAAAACAATTGCGACGAACGCGACTATCAGGGCAAGACGATAATCATATACCAGCACTGCGCCAAATGCGGCGGAAAGCCCTTTGCCTCCTTTAAACCCGAGCTGGAAAGGCCAGACATGCCCAGCCAACACTGCGATCATAACAAGAGCAAATGCCCATGTATCAAGTTTGAATATTATTGCGAGCGACATGGCCACTACCCCTTTCAAAATATCACCCAGGCCGGTAGCGATTGCACCATTTCTTCCAAGGGCACGGCTTGCATTACGCCCGCCCGTGGCGCCGCTGCCAATTTGGCGCAGATCCTGCCCCGTGCGCCAGCGGACCAGGTAATATCCGACAGCGATACAACCCAGCAAATAACTTAGCAGAATAATAATGATTGATGTAAATATCATAAACACTCTTAACGCAGCAAAAGAGTCGCCTTTAATGGCTCGCCCAAAAAGTCAGCTTTACGAATCCAGTCACTGCCAAAATACATAAAATCGTTGACAATAATCTTTGAGAGCTTCTTACTGAACAAGATGTCTTCTCCTTGAGAAATGTTAAGTTGCGCACGAGTGCAAAACTCTTTGGATTGAAATTGAAAAAGGCCTTGGATAGAGTTAGTTAGGATATTCGGAGAAATAAATTTGATCGGCTCTTCAGTCTGAATCTCGAGACGATTCGCGGGCCATTGAGCCTTTTTTATGTACTCCGAAATGGATTGTGCAGCCCATCGGCCTTCAAGGGCACAGGAATCGGCAGTTCCTACACCATGTAATAAATTTCCCGCTGCAAACACGCCTTTAATAGACGACCGAAAACCCTGGTCAGTTTGTGGCCCTCCTGTCCCCGAATCGATTACCAACCCCCCGAGTCGCGCCATCTCGTTCTCGGGAATCCAGTTCCCCGTAAAAACGATCGCGTCGCACTCCACAAGTTGTTTTTGGCCATTTTTACATGAAATTTCAATTCCTTCCACTCGCTTTTGTCCAAAAATATTGGAAATTTTGGCGTTTGTGATGATAGGTGTTTGCGAAAGGATATCTGCAAGCCCCCATTTCATTGGCAGGTATGGGAAGTAAATTTGATGCCGTGAGTGCTCTGTTATCATCATCGCACACTTCGCACCAGCATGCATAAGCGTGAGCAACGCCGAAAGGCTCACCAGTTCTGCGCCGATAATAACTGCGCGCTTCCCCACTGGTAAATGTTCCTGGTAAACAAATCTTTGTAATGAGCCGGTTGTAAAAATACCCTGCGGACGTGTACCTGGAATTAATCGTGCAGAACGAGGCCTCTCACGCACACCGGTTGCCAATAATACAGCTTGAGCCGTAATTTCACCTAATCCATTTGGCGAAGTAAAGCCTAATCTGCCTGCGCTGCGGTCTGTGGCAGCATCATTCCACCCGGTAATTGTTGTAGATGCGTGGATTTCAACACCAGATTTTTCCGCCAACTCTCGATAATATTTTGCATAACGCGGACCTGAATACATACGCCATAAATCCGCACGGCCAAAGCCAGTGTGATGACACAGGCGCGGCATCCCGCCGGCCTCGGGTTCACGGTCAACAACCAGAACATCACGAATACCTAATCTTTTTAATTCAATTGCAGCAGAGAGGCCCGCAGGTCCAGCACCCACTATCAATACGTCGACATTTTTGGAACCAGCAAGCATGTGAGGGCCGCCAGGAATATTTATATTATCCTTCGCATGATTTGTATCCTTCAAGGTTAATTTCTGGTTTTCATCAACCATTTTCGCCAACGCAGCATGACAATTAAATCCCTGACAGCGCCCCTGGGAAGCTCGCGTTCGCCTACGCAAGCCGTCCAAATTTTTCGCAGGGATCGGCGCATTTAAAGCATTGCGCAATTCACCATGCGAGACGCGTTCACAATGGCATACTATTTCTGCATACGAGGGATCGCGCGCAATCATTTGATCGTTTTGATAGGGTCGAAGGCCGGCTTGTCCAATCGTAGGCATAAGCACCGGCTTAAAATCGTTTTTCAACTTCAGATCGAGCCCGGCATCTCTTAGCAAATCAACAGAATATTCTGCAATACCTAATGAAGCCGATAATCCAGTGGAACGTATGCCTCCAACACATAAGTATCGCTGCTCTGCATACATGTCGATCTGATAGTCACGATGTTCTGTAGCAGCGCGCAAACCGGAATACGTCGCGGTCACCTCTTCTCCGGCGAGCCCGGGCAAGATCTCTTTTCCCCTCTCGATCAAAAATTGCAAACCATCGGCAGTTGTTTGCGTGGCAGTCTTATCATTCAAATCTTCAGCAGTCGGTCCCAGCAGAATATTTCCGTAGACTGTAGGGCTGATCAATAACCCCTTTGTGATGGATGTAGGCACAGGCAGTAATATATGATTGATCAACTTGCGCGCCATCTTGTCGTAAATGATCAACTGCCCGCGTCGCGGTGTGACCCTGAAATTGTTATGACCGAAATAGGCATTAATCTCGTCCGAGAACAATCCCGCCGCGTTGACGACATATCTTGTACGCAGAGTCTTGCTCTCTCCCACCAAAACCCACACATCATTTTCCTGTCTTATATTTTTTATTGGATGGTCTAAAAACAATTCAACGCCATTCAATATGGCTTGGTATGCGCAAGCCAAAGGAACTGAATATGCACAAAGGATCC
>Ga0209131_1000950_pt1 | contig 20095 bp, 18 predicted proteins | sample GraSoi_2013_40cm_FD_185826 | JGI IMG/M metagenome (GOLD analysis project Ga0209131, IMG submission 185826) | Grasslands soil microbial communities from the Angelo Coastal Reserve, California, USA - Sample 9_17_2013_40cm (SPAdes) (version 2) | ecosystem: Environmental > Terrestrial > Soil >... | reverse complement strand
CGCCCTCATGCCCGCCCGTCGGAAGCCCCGCCCCCGCCCCCGCCCCCCGGACGAAGGTGACGCGCTCGGCCCGTATCGGGCGAAACGCGCGTTCGCTGAGACTCCCGAACCCGGCGGGCTGGTCCCGAAGCCGGGCCCAAAACCGGGCGGGCTGTTCATCGTCCATATGCACGACGCCACGCGCCTGCATTGGGACCTGCGGCTCGAGATGGACGGCGTCCTCAGATCCTGGGCGGTTCCCAAGGGCCCGTCCGCCAATCGCGCCGACAAGCGTCTCGCCGTAAAAGTCGAGGATCACCCCATGGAATACGGCGACTTCGAGGGGATCATTCCGGAAGGGAATTACGGGGCCGGATCGGTCATCGTCTGGGATCGGGGCGTGTGGGTGCCGCTCGAGGACGTGCGGGAAGGATTCGCAAAAGGGAAATTGCTGTTCGAATTGAAGGGCTACAAGCTGCACGGCCGCTGGACCTTGATCAAACTGAAAAAGACCGACAAGGAATGGCTCCTGATCAAGGAGCGCGACCAATACGTGTCGACCGAGCCGTACACGAACGAGTCCGTGCTCTCGGGGCTCACCAACGACGAGCTGCGCAACGCGAAGCAGCATGCCGAGCCGATCAAGAAGGAGCTCGGCAAACTGGGCGCGCCGCGGCGCGCGCTCAGGCTGGAGGACACTGAGCTGATGCTCGCCGAAACGCGCGCCGAGCCGTTTTCCAAGGCGGGCTGGGTCTTCGAGGTCAAGCTCGACGGCTACCGCATGCGTGCCGCGTGCGAGGACGGCGAGCCGATGCTGTATTCGCGCAAAGGCCTCGATTACGCGGAATCGTTTCCGGAGATCGCCCGCGCCGTGAAGGCGATCCCGTTCGAGGGCGTGATTCTGGACGGTGAGCTGGTCGTCTTGAACGACGCCGGCCACCCGAGTTTTTCCAAGCTCCAGGTCCGCGCCAAACTCGGCGCGCGGGAGGCGAAGCGCGCCGCGATCGAGTCACCCGCCACGCTGTACGTGTTCGATGTGCTCGCCTTCGAGGGCTACGATCTGCGCAAGCTGCCGCTCGTCAAGCGTAAAGAGATCCTGCGCAAGGTGCTGCCGCAGACCGGGCCGCTGCGCTTTTCGGAGCACTTCGAGAAGAACGGGGAGGCGCTGTACGAGCAGGTCGTGACTCTGGGGCTCGAAGGCATCGTTGCCAAGAAGGCGGACAGTCCCTATCGCGACGGCCGCTCCGGCGACTGGCTCAAGATTCGCGCCGACCGCATGGACGACTTTCTGGTCGTCGGGTTCTCGAAACCCAAGGGCTCCCGTGGCGGCTTCGGCGCGCTCCACGTCGGCGCGTACAAAGACGGCACGCTGATCTACTGTGGCCGGGCCGGATCGGGGTTCAGTGGTGACCAGATCGCCGAGATCAGTGCTGAGCTCGCGGCGTTGGTGCGAGCGACGCCACCGTGCGAGCCGCCCGAGCACGGCGCGCTCCCCAAAGGCCCAGACCACACCTGGGTTGAGCCAAAGCTCGTGTGCGACGTACGGTACAAGGAGTTCACGCCTGATGGCTTGCTGCGGCAATCGGTCTTTGTGCGCTTTCGGGATGACAAGAAACCTGAAGATGTGGTGATGCCTGGAGAGCAGGGAGATGGGAGAAGGGAGAGGGACTCTCTGGAGCCTCCGCACCGTACATCCATCTCCCCTCTCCCAAGAGAGGTGAAGTTCTCCAACCTCGACAAAGTGTTTTGGCCCGACGAGAAGTACACCAAGGGCGACCTCATCGAGTACTACAGGTCGATGGCGCCCTGGCTGCTGCCGTATCTCAAGGACCGCCCCGTCGTGCTCACCCGGTATCCCGACGGCATTAACGGCAAGTCCTTCTATCAGAAAGACGCGCCCGGCTTCGTGCCGGAGTGGATCCAGACGATTCCGATCTGGAGCGAGGACACGCAGCGCGACATCCAGTATTTCGTGTGCAACGATGTCGAGACGCTGGTCTACCTCGTCAACCTCGGCACGATTCCGCTGCACATGTGGATGAGCCGCATCGAGGATCTCACCAAGCCCGATTGGTGCCTGATCGATCTGGACCCCAAAGACGCACCGTTCGCGCATGTCATCACGCTCGCGAAAACGATGCGGACGCTGTGTGAAGAAGTCGACATGCCGGCGTTCATCAAGACGACCGGAAAGTCTGGCCTGCATATCATGCTGCCGCTGGGCCGCCAGCTGACGTACGCGCAATGCCTGCAGCTGGCGATCCTGTTCGCGCGGCTCGTCACCGATCAGCACCCCGGCATCGCGACGACGGCGCGCACGATCAGCAAGCGCGAAGGCAAGGTCTACGTCGATGCCTTCCAGAACCGTGCCGGCCAGCTGATGGTCGCGCCCTACAGCGTCCGTCCGTCGCCGGGCGCGCCGGTGTCGATGCCGATCGAGTGGGATGAGGTGAGCGGGAAGCTCCACAACAGCAACTTCACGATCGTCAACGCCCTGAAGCGCATGCAGAAACTCGGGCACGATCCCGTCGTCAAAGTCCTCGAGGTGAAGCCCAAGCTCATGGGCGTCCTCGAACGCCTGAACTCGCGCCTTGGCCAAGACTGACGACGGCATGCTGGTTCGGCCTCACGATGCGCGCCTGCTGTACGTGCTCGCGCATGGAGCGGGGGCGGGCATGCGCCACCATTTTCTCGCGCAGGCGGCCGACGCCTTCGCGACGCGCGGCATCGCGACCTACCGTTACGAGTTTCCGTATATGCAGGCCGGAAAGAGCCGCCCCGATCCGCCGGGGGTCGCGGAGGCTGCTGTGCGTGCGGCCGTCGTCGCGGCAGCGCATCGCGCACCGGAATTGCCGCTCATCGCCGGTGGGAAGTCGTTTGGCGGGCGTATGACGTCGCAGGCACAGGCGCGTGCACCGTTACCAGGCGTGCGCGGCCTCGTCTTTCTTGGCTTTCCGCTCCATGCCCCCGGCCGTCCGGGGACGGCTCGGGCCGAGCATTTAGCGTCTGTTGGCGTGCCGATGTTATTCCTGCAGGGGACGCGCGATGAATTTGCCCAGCTCGATTTGCTGCAAGAGGTGGTGACAAAACTCGGCGATCGCGCGACGCTGCATCTGATCGACGAGGGCGATCATTCGTTCAAGGTCCCCAAGCGCATGGGCAAGACCGAAAGCGATGTAATGAACGAGCTGGCTGACACAGTTTCCGAATGGACGGCGAAACATGCCTAACTACTGGTTGGTAAAAACCGAGCCGAGCACCTACAGCTACGACGATCTGGAGCGCGCGACGACAGCGGTGTGGGACGGCGTCAAGAATCCGGTGGCGCTGCGGAACCTCCGGTCGATGCATCCGGGCGATCAGGTGTTCGTCTATCACACCGGCGACGAGAAAGCCGTCGTGGGACTGGCGACCGTGGTCTCGGCGCCATACGCAGATCCCAAGAAGAACGACCCGAGGCTGTTCGTGATCGACCTCAAGGCGAGCCGCCGCCTGCCGCGCGCGGTGACGCTGGCGCAGATCAAGGCGGACAAGACGTTTGCGGACCTGCCGATCGTAAAACAGGGGCGCCTGTCGGTGAGTCCCGTGACGGCGCCCCAGTGGAAACGTGTGTTGCAACTCGGTGGTGTGGACGACTAGCGCTTCTTTCTGACCCGGCGGCCGCGTTTCTCCGCCCGCGCCGAGGCGATGCCGGCGGCAATGCCGGCGACGATGGCCGCCCGTCCGGCGGCCTTGAGGACCTTGCCGGTACGACGCAACGCGGCTTTGATGCGCTGCTGCCGCTGATCCGATTTGGCGCGTTTCTGCGCTTCCTTCAACAACCGGTCGGCCTCGCGAGCAGCATTCTGCGCCCACTTCCTGGCCGTCCGGGCTGCCTTGACCGCTGCCGTTTTGAATCGCTCAGTGCGTGAAGCCATTGGCGTCCTCCTCTTGGCTGGACCATCGGCTGTTCAAACCCCGCTGCCGCCAATAGGAGCCGTCAACGTACGGCGGCGCCGCATCACGAACCAGGCGCCGGCGGCGATAAGCCCAAGTGGCAGGACTACGCCTAGCGATTGCACGGCCAGGGACGCGAGCACGACGAAGTTGCGCCACGCCTGCGTCAATGCTTCTCCCATGACGCTGTGGCCGGCCTCGCCGACGACTGGGAGTGGCTCGTGAACGGTGACGCTGAGGGTGCTCATCGCGGTGTGGGCCGCGAGATAACGGATCCGCCCTTGGTAGCGCTCGATCTCTTCGCGCACCCGTGCGAGCGATTGTTCGACGTCCAGTATGTCCTTGAGCTTCCCCGTACGTGTGGCGAGCAAGTCGATCAGCCGCCGCTCGAGCCGTTTGGCGTTGTCCATCCGCGCGGTGACGTCGACAAACTCTTCGCCCACATCCTGGGTGCTGACGTTGACGGACTCGAGCTTCCCGATGGGCTTGAGTCCGGCTACGACTTCGTCGAAGCGTTGGGCGGGAATCTTCACTTCGATGAAGGCCTGACGCAGCTGGCCTTTTCCCGTCACGATTCCCGTCCCGGCCACGTATCCACCTACCCGTTCGGCGAGCTGCGACAACAACGCAACCGCGGCCTCCAGCGAATCCACTTCGATCGAAGCGTTGGCCGTCCGGATGATCATGCTTGAGGTCACGCCAAACACCGGACTGCTGTCCCGGGTGGTTACTTCGGTTTCGGCCACCGCGCTGGCACTTCTTGCCGCGAAACCGGTGGCGGAGTAATCGCGGGCCCGGTAGTGCTCCGCCTGATTGAGAAACGCGGCGGCAGTGTCGGTTCTAGATACCGCCGGGGGTTCTACAGTGCATGCGGCGAGGAAGGCCGCGCCAAGGAAGACGAGCCAACGTCGTTTCATGGAAACGCTCCGGTGGGAGGATTGTCCCAAAGAGACGACGCCCACATGGCACCTTGCACAGCGTTCCATGAGATCTTGAGCACGGAAACATGGCGATTCGGTAAACGTAGATTTCCCACATGGATGGCATCGCCGTAAAGCTCGAGCGGCTCAAGCGCGAAGCGCAGAAGGAATGGAAGCGAAAGTGGCGCAAGAAGGTGCGGCAGGCCGCACCGGCGTCCGTGGCGGAATGGCGCGCGCTCGGCGGCGAGGTGGTCCGCGCGCTCCTCAAGATCGCGTTGATCATCGCGCTGCCGTTCGCGGTGTTGGTGCGTGGGTCGGTGTTCTTCTACGAGCACGGCACGACCTCGGTCTGGCTCGCGCTCCTCACCGCGGCGATCCTGACCTGTGCCGTCGTTACCGCCTACGCCGTGTGGCTCGCCCGCAAATTCACGAGCCGCGGCGGGCGCGGCGGCCGAGCGTTGATCATCCCGCTCGCGAAATGGGTGGCGCTGCCGCTGGTCGTCTTCTACTGCGGATATTCGCTGGTCTACATCGCCAGCGTTCACGCGAAGTCGCCGCCGGTGCGGGCTTACTACGGATCGCTGCATCCCCTGCTGCGCCTGGCGCTGTCCACGCTGGTTCTGGTCGACCGCGACATGCTGATCACGGATTCCGGCCGTCTGCCGGAGGACTATGGCCGGATGGGTCTGCCGGCCAACAGTCGCACCCGGCACTACAAGCAGGCCGACGGCTGGATCCACGCCGTCGATCTCCGGACCACGGGCCGCGGCGTCATCAAGAACCGCGGTGTGCAGTTCTACTTCTGGTTGATGGGATTCGATACCCGGCGCCACGTCGGCACCGCCGATCACCTGCACGTGGAGTTGAACTAGGCGAACAGCTGCTGCAGCTCGGCGAACGGAATCCCGTACGCCTCCAGCGTTCCGTACGTCCCTTTGTCCCTCCATTCGCGCGCCATCCGGCGCACCAGGCCCAGCGTCGCGCGCATCGGCGCCGATCCAAACGTCACGCGCCGCACGCCCAGTGCGGCCATTTCCTTGAGTGTCGGCGCATTCGGGGTGCCGAGGATGTTGAGGGGTGCGCGAATCTGCTGCACGAGCTGCTCGATCGTGCCCGAGTCGCCGACAAACGGCACGAACACCGAATCGGCCCCCGCGTCGCGAAACGCGTTGCCGCGCCGCACCGCCTCGGCCAGGCGCTTGTCGCGTGGAACTTCGGGTGCTTCGAACGCGTCGGTTCTGGCGTTGAGCACGAGCGGAACGCCGGTCGCAGCGGCGGCCTGCCGCGCGGCCCGCACACGCTCGACGGCGAGTGCGAAGTCGATCAGATGTTTCTCTTCCATTCTGTCTTCCAGATTCATCCCTACCGCGCCCGCGTCGATCGCGCGACGCACGGTCTCGCGGACGGCGTCGGGCGTCTGGCCGTAGCCCGCTTCCAAGTCCGCCGTGATCGGAACGGAAATCCGCCGCGTGATGCGGGAGACCGCCGCGAGCATCTCATCGCGACTGATGCGCTCGCCGTCGGGCATGCCCAGGCTGAACGCGATTCCCGCGCTGGTCGTCGCCAGCGCCTTGAAGCCCGCCTCCACGAAGATCCTGGCGCTGCCGGCGTCCCATGCGTTCGGGAGGACCAGCATCGGCCCGTCGACGTGGAGCCGTCTGAGAGTCTCGGCCTTTTCGCGCATGTGCGGGTATGTTATCCGATCCTCGAGTGGAGTCAAAGGCGATGTCTCTTCCGGTCCTCCTGCTTCTGTCTTTGCAGCAGCCTGCGTGCGTCTCGCGGCCAGCCAAACTTCCTGCGGTCGCGGAGCGCTGGGCGGCGGCACGCGCCCGTGCGCACGCCATCGCCTGCGAGAAGCTCGTGCCCAACATCCCCGGCTTCGCGTTGGCCGTGGCAGTAGACGGGCGCGTCGTGTGGTCGGAGGCGTTCGGGTACGCGAGCCTGGAGACGCACCGCCCGGCAACGGCGGCGACGCAGTTCAGAATCGGGAGCGTCTCGAAGTCGCTGACCGCCGACGCCGTCGCGCAGCTGTACGAGCAGGGGAAACTGGACCTCGACGCGCCCATACAGCGCTACGTGCCGACCTTTCCCGAGAAAGGTGGTGTCATCACCACGCGGCTGCTCGGCGGCCACCTGGCGGGGATCAGGCACTACCAGGGAAACGAGTTCCTGCTCAATCAACCATACTCGACGGTCACCGCGGGACTAGCGGTTTTTCAGAACGATCCACTCGTCGCGCCGCCTGGGACGCGCTACTCGTACTCGACGTACGGATTCAATCTTATCAGCGCGGTGGTGGAGGGAGCGTCCGGACAGCAGTTCCTGGCGTACATGAGCCGGCACGTCTTCCAGCCGCTGAGGATGAGTAGTACCGCGCCGGATCGGAACGACAGTCTGATCCCGAACCGGACGCGATTCTATGAGCGCACCGAGTCCGGCGAGTTCGTGCCGGCGCCGACGGTGAATAACAGCTACAAATGGGGGGGTGGCGGGTTTCTCTCCACCGCCGAGGACTTGGTGCGCTTCGGCACGGCGCATCTGGCGCCCGGGTATCTGCAGGCTGCGACACTCGACCTGCTGTTCACCCCGCAGCGCACCTCGTCGGGCGAAACCACTCCCTATGGGATCGGCTGGTTCGTGGCGACTGACACACTCGGACACCGCACCGTTTTTCATGGGGGCAGCTCGATCGGTGGCACGACGGTTTTCGGCGTGGACCGCGATTCGCGAGTGGTGATCGCCTTGGTGACCAATCTCACCGGCGCGCGCGTCGACGCGGCGGAGCAAATCAGACTGGTGTTCGACTCGGCGGCGACCGGGCCTCCCCAGCTCCCGCGGCCCTAGGTCACCTCGCCAGGCGGTAGCCGGTTTTGCGGACGGTGAGAATGTGCCTGGGGTTGGCGGGATCGCTCTCGAGCTTGCGGCGGAGCTCGGCAACGTGCGTATCCACGGTGCGACTCATCACTTCGGCGCTGTAGCCCCAGACTTCCGTGAGCAGCTCGGTGCGCGTGATACAGGCGCCGTCGCGCCGGATCAAGGCGAGGAGGAGATCGTATTCCTTGGGCGTCAGCGCCACCGGCGAGCCGTCCCGCAACACCGTCCGCGACGGCGTGAGCACCTCGATATCGCCGAACTTGTCGAACGGCGGCCCCGGCGGTCCGCCGTTCTTCTTCGGCGCCACGACGCGTCGCAGCAGCGCCTCGATGCGTGCCAGCAGCTCGAGTACGCCGAACGGCTTGGTCACGTAATCGTCCGCGCCGAGGCGGAGACCGCGGACTTTGTCCGCCTCTTCGCCGCGGGCGGTGAGGATGAGCACCGGCATGCCGTGCCCGTCTTCGCGCAGCGCACGCAGCACCCGGAAGCCATCCATGCCCGGCAGCATCAGGTCCAGCACAACGAGGTCGGGATTGGCACTGCGCGCGCGCGACAGGCCTTTCGTCCCGTCCTTCGCCACTTCGACCTCGTAGCCTTCGATCTCGAGATTATTGCGCAATCCGTAGGCGAGATCGGGGTTGTCCTCGATGACGAGGATCCGCTTGGGTCCGATCGCGGACGCGATCATGCGGGCAGCTCGATCACGACGCGGGTCCCACTCCCGCCCGCGTCGGGGGCGTCATCGATCCAGGTTCGACCGTGATGGAGGCTGACGAGCTCGCGCACGACGGCGAGTCCGATGCCGCTGCCCGCGACGGCTGAGCCGCGGTCGCGCTCCAGCCGCCAGAACCGCTCCCACACCCGCTCGCGGTCGGCGCGTGGGATGCCGGGCCCGCCATCCGCGACCCACAGCCGCGCGGCGCCGTTTTCCCGCGTTGCGCCGATCCGCACTTCCTGGCCCGCGGGGCCGTACTTCACGGCGTTGTCGAGCAGGTTGAGCAGCATCTGCCGCACGGCGCCGGGATCGGCGGGCACGACGAGGTCCTCCGGTATCTCCGCGGCGACCGTCGCGCCGCGCGCGGCGGCGAGCGGCGCAAAGCCGTCGATCACTTCCTGCACCAGCGGCGCGAGGGCGGTCGGCTCGGGCGCGATGTGCGTCGTCTGCCGCTCCGACCGCGAGAAGTGCAGCAGGTTCTCGACGAGGTGTGTCAACCGCCGGGCTTCCTGGTCGATGATCGCCAGCGAGCGGCGCCGTTCTTCGTCGGATCGCACGCGCCCCAGCGTCAACGTCTCGGAGAACATCCGGATCTGTGCGAGCGGCGTGCGCAGCTCGTGCGATACGCCCGAGATGAAGTCGGTCCGCAGGCGGGTCAGCTGCGATTCGCGGCGCAGCTGGAGCAGCGCGGTGCCGATCAACGCCGCGGTGAGTCCCAGCAAGCCGAGGATCAGCGGCAGGCGAGACTTGGGCAGGCCGCCGATGATCAGCTTGTCGGCCATCGATGCCCGTAGCGTCGTCTGCGCGGCCAGATCGCCCATGTCGGTGCCGACCGTGTCGCTGCCGGTGAAGGGCGACGTGTACTGCACTGCCGAGCGGTAGATCTCGACGCCGTAGCGGTCGGTGATGATGATCGAGCCCATCGAGTCGTACTGCACACCGCCGGTCAGCGGCCGCGGCAGCAGCGGAAATTTATCGGTGGCCTCGGCGACGAGCGGCCGGAGCGCGGCCGGCTTCGCTTCGAGCCCGATCGCGGTGCGCAGCATCCCATCCGCGTCCCGCAGCACCGTGTACGCGATGTAGCGCCTGTCGCCTCCCAGTTGTCCGAGCACCGTGCCCATATGCCAGGAGGTGTCATAGACGGCGCGCGTGTGTTGGGGCAGCGTGTCGACCAGCCAGCGCCGCACGCGTTCGGGCACCGTCTGCCCGGACGTCGTCAGCGCGCCGGTCGCCAAATCCAGGCGGAACGTGAACCGGATGTAGGGCGCGAGCGAGAACTCGTGCTCCATGATGTCGAAATGCAAGTCCTTGGGGCGCGGCAACGGCTTGTGTGGCGCCATTTCATGCGCATGCTGTAACGCTTTCAGCGGCGGCGTGACGGCAAAGTAGATCCCGCGCGCGCTTTGCAGCGCCACGCGCGATGCGGCGAGCTTCGCGTAGTCGCGCAGCACGCGATCGGCCTGCGCGCGATGATAGCGCGCCGTCCCATACGCCTGCACGCCGAGCGCAGCCGCCACGGCAAACGCGAGCACCAACAGCACCGCAACGACGGCGCCGCGTCGCACCCGGAAACGAGTCATGGATTGAAGAATCCCTCTTGGGCGCTGAACGGGCAACAGTCGGCGAAGTCGACTGGACGGTTCCCTGACACAGCGCACACGCCGCGGCGACCTTCTCCAAGCACGATCCGCCTACATTCTGGACGAAGAAGGAAGTAGGTCGCGGCGCAAGTGTCGACGGCCACTTGTCCCGACCTCGCCAACCCGGAGCGCAACAGTGGCTCCGGGTTTGGTTTTTGTGGTTAGTTAGAGAAGAAGACCCCGCCGTTCCCGCCTTCAAAGCGGGGGTTCACGACGTTTGCGAACTTCGAGCCGAACGTGTAGCTGATCCCGAAGAACGTGAAGTAGCTGTACGACGTCGCCAACTGCCGCCGGCGCAGCAGGACCTCTTGCTCCGACGCGCCCGACTTGGGCAGGAACAGCTGGTCGTGAATCAGTGCCACGCTGCCGAAGAAATTCAGCGACAACCCCTTGTACACCCGGAATTCGCCGTTCCCGAACATGGTCACGCGGTTCTTCTTGAAGTCGTACAGATAATTGCTCGCCTCGAGTGCGATCCCGGTCGATCCCCAGGGCTGTTTGATGCTCAGCGACATGCTCAATGCCTGATTGAGACGCGTCTCGGTTGTGCGGTTGAATATGGTAGTGTCACGATATCGGAACGATTTCAGCCCGACCTCATAGCGGAGCGTAAACAGCCGGCGAGTGGATGCGGAGTACGGATACACGTCGTATTCGATTGCGGGCGCCACCGCTATCGCGAGCTTCTCATTCAGGAATGTCGAAGACGCCGCGGACGCCTGGCCTCCGACCGACCAGTGAGGGCCGATACTGCGCACGACCATCGTACTTGCGTCGTAGCTGCGGCTGATACTGGTGATGATCTCCTCCCCCACGCGGTTGCCGAGGCTGTCGAGTACGTCGAGAGTAAAATTGCTCTGGTTGTAACTCTGATTGAGCGACAGGCGCAGTTTCCACGCGTCGGTGACGCGATTTGCCGACAACGTGCCGAACCAATTCTGAAACTTGAAGGTCTTCTCTCCCTGCAGATTGCCGTTCATCTGGGAACGGAATACCCAATAGTTCCACGGGTCGCGCACCTTGGCTGCCGCCTGTGCCGGCGCGCTATACGAAATCTCCAGCAGCCGTGCGACCGGTGTCTGCGCGACAAAACGGATGAGGCCGAGGCGCATGGTGCGCGCCAGGCCGCTGCGAATGTCGTCCTGCGTGTCGGCGGAGCGGGACGCCCAGCGCAGCGTGTCCGCCGCGCCTGCAAACCGCTCGAGGCCAATGAAGCTGAGCGTGTACTCCTGGCCACCCCCCGTGCTTTGGGTCGTCACGAGCACGTGCACCTGCGCGAACTGGCGGTCGCGCACCCAGTTCACGAAGGTGATCTCGGTGCGGTAGTAATCGAAATCGCAGAAGGTGTCGGGACAATCGAGAAACACCCGCACGGCGGAATCCTGTACCGTGCGGGTGCTGTCCTGTGCGGCGAGCGGGGCAAAAGCAAAGGCACATGCAGCGGCGATCGCGCCAACCCGCATGTGCCTTGCTCCCGTCGAGAGGTCTTACGTCAACGATTCGACATTGCCGGTACGACTCTCATTTTACCAAGCATTTCCGCAACTCGTTCCGCCGCGATCCCGAGGACACAACCGATCGCCAGCGCGATGACGATGCGAATCCCACCGTTGATGGTGACGGCGCGCGCACCCATAGCAGTCGCGGCACCGACCAGAGCGCCTACCGTGTACGTCAGCAGCGGGATGCGGGCCTGGTAGACCATCCCGAACACCGCGGCACCCAGGAGCAAAGCGTCCAAAAGATCATTCCGGCCGAGCGCGGTAGAAACGGCGGCATAAAGCAGCGCCCACACCACGCCGGATGCCGACCCGAGTATCGACTTCTGCAGTCCAGGAATTCCGCTACCTGCGCCCACGAAGCAGCCGAGGCCGATGATGACAGGCCAGAGCTGCAGGGGCAGCTTGCCGAAATGCGAGATGACGGCCCAGAGGGCCGCGACAATGGCCAGACTCAATGCTTTGGTGGTTGAAGCGCTCATCTGTTGGGCCTCCTCCATTGAAGGGGGATCTGGGGCGGCAACATAATGAACCGGCAGGGCGTGGTGCAACGCTCCGTGCCTAAACTCGTTGAATTACATAGGCTTCCATCGCGTAATACTCGGGCAGCCCGAGGCGGTCGGCGCGCGCCGCGGTCTCCAGATTCCGCGCTTCCACCCGCTGCCAGAACTCCCGTTCGTCGTACCCGGGGAAGGGCGCCGTGTCCTTTTGGGATTGATGCCGGAAGATCGCAAGGATCTTGGCGTGCAGCTCATCCTGCGACAGGGGAACGAGCACATCAGCCTCGGTGAGCGACCATTCCTGCCACGCGCCGCGATACAGCCACACCTCCGGCTTGCTGCCCTGATAGCGCGCGAGCGCCGCTTCCACGGCGGCCTTGCACGTGCGATGGGTGCCGTGGGGATCGGAGAGGTCGCCGGCGACGAACACGAGATCAGGTCGCGTCGCGTCGATCAGCCGCAGCACGATCGCGATGTCCTCTTCGGACAGTGGCCGCTTGCGCACTTCGCCCGTCTGGTAGAACGGGAGATCGAGGAACCGCGCACTGCTCGCGGGAATGCCGACCGCGGCCAATGCGGCGATCGCTTCCGATTCCCGGATGAATTTCTTGAGGTGCTGGACGACGGGGATGTCGATCTCCCCGGGCGCCTTCTGCTCCATGCCGGCGTTGACGGTGGCGCGGGCGCGTTGCACGGCGGATGTGTCGAGCCCCAGCGACCCGGCCGCCCGTTCGACGAAGTCCAGATGGCGGGTGACATCGTGATCGAATACGGCGATGTTGCCGCTCGTCATGTACGCGACGACCATCTGATTCTCGTTCTCCCACAGCTTGCGGAGAATGCCGCCCATCGAGATGACGTCGTCATCGGGATGCGGGGAGAAGACGAGCACGCGCTCGTGCGCCGGAAGCTTGGCCCGGCCCCGAATCTTCTCGCGCAGCCGGTTGAAGACCTGGCCGTTGATGGGACCGGCCGACCCCGCGCGCGCGAGCAGCGGGCTCAGTTGATTCTCCGCGTAGTCACGTGCGGACAACTTCAGCACCGCCTTCGTGCTGCGCTCGGCGAGCCACACGACGGCGCGTTCCACCATCGCGGGTGTCCAATCGATGCCCTCCAGGATCCAGGGCGTCTTGATCCGTGTCAGCTCGGCGGCCGCCGGCAGGTCGAGATAGAACGTGACGCTCGGGTGGCGCTGCAGGAACGTGGCGGCGACGTCGGTGGAGATGTCACCTTCGACCGCGCGCGCGACGATCCCGGACTTGTGCTCGCCGGTCGCGAGCAACGCGATCTCTTTCGCGTCGAGAATCGTCGCGACGCCCATCGTGATCGCTTCGCGCGGGACGTTCTCGACACCGAAGAAGTCGGCGGCGGCGTCCTTTCGCGTCAGGGTGTCGAGCGTGACGATCCGGGTCCGCGATGCCGCGTCGGAGCCCGGCTCGTTGAACCCGACGTGCCCCGTCTTCCCGATGCCGAGCAGCTGGAAGTCGATGCCGCCGGCGGCGCGAATCGCTGCTTCATACGCGGCGCACGCGTCGTTCACACGCTCGCGCGGCGTCACGCCTTCGGGAATGTGGACGTTGTGCTTCGCGATGTTCACATGCGCGAAGAAGTTCTCCCACATGTAGCGGTGATAGCTGTGGGGGCTGTCGGGCGACATCGGGTAGTACTCGTCGAGATTGAACGTGATGACGTGCGAAAAATCGACGTCGCCTGCCTGGTGGAGGCGGATCAGCTCTTCGTAGACGCCCAGCGGGGTACTGCCGGTAGCGAGACCGAGCACTACCTTGCCCTTGGCCTGCGTCTCGCGCTGGATGACCTCCACGATGCGCTCGGCGACTCGGGCGGCAAGATCCGAGTGCTCGGGAAAGACGACGGTGTTCAGTCGCTCGCGGTCGCGCGAGCTTTCAATCGTGGTGGGGGGCAAGCGGCGCGCGGTAGCCTTGGCCATCTACACCTTTACTTCGATCGTCGCACCGCGCTTGTAGCGGACGTACAGCCAGGCCATCGGGACGATCATCAAGCCGGCGGCGATGATGGTGAGGGCGAGCAGCACCGCGGATAACAGCACCGCCTGCTGGGAGGCCTGGGCCGCCCGGAACATCGCTGAATCCTGCTTGGCGAGCAGGACGATCATCGCCTGGCGCGCGTCGGTGCCGACCCCGGTTGCCGTGCTCGTTAGGCCGCTGAGCACGGTCTGGACCAGGTCGCGCTCGCGGTCGTCGGGCATGGCGTTGCCGAGTTCGGCGAGCTGCACCCGCAGCATGCGGCCCAGGGTGTCCCGCTGGGCCACGGCTTCGGGCCGGCGGAACCGCGGATCGGTGCTGGTCGCCATTTCACGCCATACCTCGAGCCCGGCGTTGTAGCGGTGCAGGGTTTCGGACGTACGGGCACCACGGGTCACGGTGGTGGCTGCCCCGTTGAGCGAACCGATCAGCCACAACCCAATGACGAGGGCCACGGCGAGTGTCACCGCGCTGATGGTAACCGCGATCCCCGGCCGGATAAACGTGTAATCCTTCATTGCGACGGCGAAGGATGAGCGTCCGACCGAGGGGCGCGAGGGGAAACCAGGAGGTGGTGTCGTCATGCGCCAGACGCTAGTCTCCGCTTGACGGCGCTGCAAGGGGTCGCAATTTCTATTGTGCGCCCCCCACCCGACAACCCGATCACATTGGGATGCCGATGGAGGACAGGTTGAACGCAGAGGTGCTTCGCCAGGCAAGTGCGGTCGTGGGACGCCCGGTCGTGCTGTGGGAAGTTATTGGGTCTCACCAAGCCGTCGCTCGCGCCAGCAGCGGGACGGATGTTGGTGCTCAGCCTCCCGGCTTCGATCTCGACGCCATCCTGAGACGTTGGAACGTTCCGATCGCGGTGGGATCGCTGTGGGTGACGGCGCCTGGTCCTACCCCGGACGCATGGGTTGTGGCGCCCGTGCGCGCGCGTCCACCCGCGCCGCCGCCCGGCGGCCGCGAGCGACGCAGCAAGGAGCGGCTCGCCCTCGAGTTGGCGGGGCTGGCCATCGGCCTCGCGTCTGGCGACTCGTCGTCCGGCATGCTCGTGCATCAGGCGAGCAATCCGTTGACCGCCGCGCGCGCCGGACTCCAGCTCTCCATGGAATCGATCGGCCGGTGGGTGGACCTCGCGGCAGACCGCCGCCTCGCCCTGCTGGACGATCTCGGCCAGGTGCTCGAAGATCTCGACCGCACCTCCGAGCTGCTGCGCGCGATGAGGCAGAGCGCACGCGCCGGGACCCTGACCGCGCGCAGTCAACGCGGCGGGCGGTTCGACGCCGTCCGCGTTGTGCGGTCCTGTCTGACGCTCGAACGGCGTCTGTTGCGCGACCGCGGCATCGAGCTCGAGTTCACGACGTCGCTCGACACGCTGTACATGAAGGGCGATGCCAACGCGTTGTTCGACCTGCTCGTGAGCCTCGTTCGCACAGCCGCCGACCCGAGCGCCGGGCAGCCGAAGCCCGTGCGCGTGCAGCTCGAGCAGAAAGGCAAGGAGCTCGAGCTCACGGTCAGCGGTGGCCGGTCGCTGGCGAATTTCACCAAGGTGCGCACTGCGACAGAGGACATCTTCAGCGGCACGGTGAAGGTCCAATCACCGGCGAGCGCCGAAGAAGGCGACACGACCCTCACGATCGCCCTCCCGTTACCGCCGCAGCGGGACGCGGACCGCCGCCCCTAGGCGAGCAGCGCCTGCAGATCGAGCGGCCGCGTGTGCATCCGGATGGCGCCGTCCGGTCCACGCGGCCATTCGTTTTCCGGCCGGTCGCGATACAACTCGATGCCGTTCCCGTCCGGATCGCGCAGGTAGATCGCTTCACTCACGCCGTGATCCGATGCGCCCTCGAGGGCGATGCCATGCTCGAGCACCCGGCGCACGGCGGCGGCAAGCGCGGCACGGTCGGGATAGAGAATCGCGAAATGGTAAAGCCCGGTCGTCCCCTCGGCCGGGCGCGGGGCGCCGCGGCCTGCCCACGTGTTGAGCCCGATGTGATGATGGTAGCCGCCGGCCGACACGAAAACGGCGTCGGCGCCATAGCGGGCCGTGACTTCGAAGCCCAGGGCATCGCGGTAGAACTGCAGGGCGCGATCCAGGTCGCTCACGGTCAGGTGAACGTGGCCGATTCTGGTGCGAGGATCGATCGTCATGTCATCTCCACAACATCCTGAGGTTCCCCGGTTACATTTCCCCGCATGAACACAGCCAAAATCCCGACCCCGGTCAACGAGCCCGTCCTCGCCTACGCTCCGGGCTCACGCGAACGCACCGAGCTCAAGCAGTCGCTCAAAGACTTGAGTGGCCGGCAAATCGAGATCCCGGTCGTCATTGGCGGCAAGGAAATCCGCACCGGCAAGACCGTCGATGCGGTGATGCCGCACTGTCACCGGCACGTCCTCGCCAAAGTCCATCAGGCCGGCCCGGAGGAGGTCACCGCGGCGGTCAAAGCCGCTCGCGAAGCGTGGCGCGACTGGTCGAGCTGGAGCCTGGCCGATCGCGCCGCCGTCTTCCTCAAGGCAGCGGACCTGCTCGCGACGCGCTGGCGCGCCATGCTCAATGCCGCCACGATGCTCGGCCAGAGCAAGACGGCGTTCCAGGCGGAGATCGATGCGGCGTGCGAGTTGATCGACTTTTGGCGCTTCAATGTCCACTACGCCGAGCGGATCCACGCGGAGCAGCCGCTGTCGGTCGCCGGGAGCGGGATGTGGAATGCGCTGGACTACCGCGGGCTCGAAGGATTCGTCTACGCCATCACACCCTTCAACTTCACGGCGATCGGCGGCAACCTGCCGACTGCGCCGGCGATGATGGGGTGCACGGTCGTCTGGAAGCCGGCCGCGACAGCGTCCTACTCGAATTACCTCGTGTTCCGGCTGTTGCAGGAGGCGGGGCTGCCCCCCGGCGTCATCAACTTCGTCCCCGGTCCCGCCGCCGTGATCAGTGAGCGACTGCTGGCCGACCGCCATCTGGGCGGCATCCACTTCACGGGGTCCACGGAAGTCTTCCAGACGCTGTGGAAGCAGGTCGCCGGGAACCTGACCGGCTACGCCGACTACCCGCGGCTCGTTGGGGAGACCGGCGGCAAGGACTTCATCCTCGCCCACGCGAGCGCCGACGTCGATGCGCTCGCGACCGGAATCGTGCGCGGCGCCTTCGAGTATCAGGGCCAGAAGTGCAGCGCCGCCTCGCGCGCCTATGTGCCGGAATCGCTCTGGCCCAAAGTGCGTGAGCGCGTGCTCGGCCTGCTCGCCGAGGCGAAGGTGGGTGACCCGGCCGACTTCCGCAACTTCATGGGCGCGGTGATCGACAAGAAGTCGTTCGACAAGATCCAGGGCTACATCGCGAAGGCGACGCACGACGCGAAAGCGAAGATCCTGTTCGGCGGCGAGTGCGACGACGCGGACGGGTACTTCGTGCATCCGACGGTGATCCAGGTCGAGGATCCCACCTACCGTACGATGTGTGAGGAGATCTTCGGGCCCGTGCTCTCGCTCTACGTGTATCCGGATAAACAATGGAAGGAGACGCTGGCGCTGGTGGATCGGACGTCGCCCTACGCGCTCACGGGCGCCGTGTTCGCGCAGGACCGCGCGGCGCTGGCCGAGGCCGATGCGGCGCTGCGCTACTCAGCCGGCAACTTCTATCGCAACGACAAGCCGACAGGCGCCGTCGTGGGACAGCAACCGTTCGGCGGCGGACGTGCCAGTGGGACGAACGACAAGGCGGGGAGTCTGCTCAATCTGATTCGCTGGACCAGCGCCCGGGCCGTCAAGGAGAACTTCGTGCCCCCCCGCGATCCCTGGTATCCGTTCATGGCGGAGGCTTGAAGGCGCCTCTCCTGGTCTGGGCGATGGCGGTGGCATTTCTCCTGCTCGTGGCGTCGCTGTTGATCGGCTCGTTCACCAAGCCGGAGTTTCCGGCCTATGCAATCGGGCCGCACGCCGACAGCACCTACACGCTCGATGCCTCGCGCGGCGACGCGTGGCGCTGGTGGGGCGACCTCGGCTTTCGCCGCAATCACGTCATCACTGCTCCCGGCGCGGGAGCGATCGACCTCGGTCTCATGGCGTTCGACTCCGTCAGGGAGCTTCCCACGGACGGGTACATCGCAACGAGTTTCGCCGCGGACACCGCAAACTCGGCCATCGGCAAGTGGTACGACTACAGCATGTGGTCGCACCTGCTGACGTCCAGGCACCACGTCTACGCGATCCGCACGCGGTCCGGAGAGCTCGTCGCGCTCGAGATTCTCGCCTACTACTGCCGCGAGGTCGGCGCCGCGTGCTACACCGTGCGCTCTAAAACAACGCGCCCCCGACCAGCTACGTCGGGGGTGCGTTAATGAGAGACCGCGGGAGCGTTACTTAGCAGCGGCGGGCGGCAGGATCTTGAACATCCCCGTCCCGCAAACCGGACAAACACCCTTTAGCGCGGGGCGGCCATTGGCCATCTTCACCTGCTGGGCGTTCGAGATCTTCCGCTTCGCCTTACACTTCACGCAGTAACCTTCATCCGCGGCCATCGTGCTCTTTGCCTTTGCCATTGTCTGTCGCTCCTCCAGTTCGGGGCACGGCGGGGAACGGGAAGTCTAAGCGCCAGACAACATAATAAGGTCGTGCTAGGCGGTGGTAACCTGGCCGTCCTGAAAGCCATTACGTTTGTGCGTTCCGTCACAGAACGGTTTTATGGCAGAGCCCCCACATCTGCACAGCACAACGACTTCCGACGGTTTGCCGTCTTTCCGGGGCGGAGGCGTTAATTCCCTCCCCTCGGGCGTCACGATCCGCACCGGCCCGTCGATGATGAGCGGGCCATTGGGCCTCGGAGTTATGGTCACTTGGGTCATGCCGCCCAATATAGGGGCACGCTTCCCCGCCAGACGGGGTATTTCCCGCGTGCGTAGCACGATGCACACCCGCCTTTCCCTCATCGTATGCGGCGCCGCTCTGGCGGCGTGTTTCGGCGAGCGCGGTCCGTTCACGAATCGCATGGCCCATTCCGGGACGAGCTATCTCGCGCGCGCGGCGCGCCAACCGGTTCGCTGGCAACCATGGGGCCGCGATGCCTTCGCGCTCGCTGCGAAGCTCGACCGGCCCGTCCTCCTGTACATCGGCAGCGATGCCTGCCGCTGGTGCGCCGAAACTGACCGCGCGATCTACACCGATCCGGCAATCGGCGGGCTCATCAACGCGCTGTTCGTGCCGATCCGCGTGGACCGCGACGAACGGCCCGATGTCGCGCAGCGCTATCAGGCGGCGGTCGAGCACCTGGCCGGACTGCACGGGTGGCCGCTGACCGTGTTCCTCACCGCCGACGGCTCCGCGTTCTTCGGCGGCACCTATTTCCCCGCCGACGATCCGATCACGGGGCGCGGGCTCAAGCAGCTGTTGCCCGAAGTGGCGAGGAGCTATCGCGAGCAGCGCTCGTTCATCGACCAGCAGGCCGCGCTGGTGCGGCAGCTGGTCATCACGAGCAACGGCACGGCACGTGGCCTGGTGCGTGCGGCGCTCGTGCAGGAGGGAATCGCGTCGGTCGCCCGAGAGCTGGAGAATGCCGTTCGCACCCGAGCGGCCGCCGGCAGCGTAATGCTCGCGGCGGCCACGGGCCTGCTGCTGTCGGGTGACACGACGGCGCACGCGGGGGCGTTGCGGGCGCTCGATCTCATGCTCGACACGACCGCCGCGCTTGCCGGGGAGGATCCTCCACGGCTCGTGCGCGCGGCACTCGTCGGCAGCCTCGTACAGGCGTGGGCGGCGACCGGCGAGGAGCGCTATCGCGAGGCCGGCCGCCTGCTGGTTCGAGATCTGGCGAACGACCTGGCGGATCCCGCTGCGCAGGGCGCGGACGGTGCCGTATTTGCCGACCAGGAAGCATTCGTCGTCGAGCACGTGCTGATCGCTGCAGCGACGCTGGGCGAAGCCGGGGCGGAAAAACGCGCCCGCACGGCGCTCGATGGTTTGCTGCGGCGCACGTACGCGCGCACCTGGGGCGTGCGGCACGCGATTGGTGACGCTCCAGCGGCGGG
>Ga0209131_1000949_pt1 | contig 20116 bp, 42 predicted proteins | sample GraSoi_2013_40cm_FD_185826 | JGI IMG/M metagenome (GOLD analysis project Ga0209131, IMG submission 185826) | Grasslands soil microbial communities from the Angelo Coastal Reserve, California, USA - Sample 9_17_2013_40cm (SPAdes) (version 2) | ecosystem: Environmental > Terrestrial > Soil >... | reverse complement strand
CCCTCTTTGACCCTCGCGGTCCAGTTCACGAAGCCGGTGGTGAATGGCGCTTTATTGGAGATACGGGTTGCTTTGATGCCGCTCGACTGAAGCAAATTGTGGATTCCGAAATTAGCGGGCCTCAGGCCTATGTCGCAGTATCGCGCCACAACGCCACCGAAGTCCCACTTGCTGCTGTACCCGAACTCGTGCGCGAATATCTCGACCTGGGCAAGGTGCGAATCGCCAATCTAGGTCTCACGCGCTTTGCCGAAGTCGATCCGGCCGGTGTCGTAAGGTCGTGGCGACATGATGCCTAACTATGCGTTGGAGCGGTCCGTGAACGGTCTGCAGGAGAGCGCCGCGGGCGCCTGGGAAATGTTAGCGCCCGCGGCGCTTGTTGAGGTCGTACCGCGGCCCGCTCAACGCGGACGTTAGGCTGGGAATTGGGCGTCACCCTTTGCGAGGCAACGCTTCCAGCGGCTCCGGTCAGAAATGGGGTGGCCTCGGCGTGAACTGTGATGGCATTGCACGGACTGAAACGCTCTCCGTTCTGGAGCGCGCGCCATTGCTCCGTTTGGGTTCGGTGTCGTTGAGCGGGCGACTTCGGCAGGTATCAGTTCATCGAGGGCACGCCGATGTCGACGTACCCGCGCGCTGCCAAGGCCAGTCGAGACGCCGCTCAACCTCTGTAAGCCTGACAGGGCAGCGCACGGTGATACCCCGCCACCGCGCGCGCTTGCGGTGGATTCAGGATGGGCGCATGTTTGGCCTAACTACGCGTTCGAGCGACCGCGCGGCCAGCAGCTCCATTGAGGGCAGAGGAATGTTGCAGTTCGGGATAAAGTGCCTTCGATCGGCGGCAGCGATGCCGCGCTCGGCCGCTCAACGCGAGCGTTAGGCTGCGGATCGCATGAAGCCTTATCGCACGGACAAAGTTCGAGCATGGGTATTCGCTGCGCTCACGCCGAACGTAGGGTCGAGGGAGCGCGTCAGGCCGGTCGACCTCGTCAGATCGCTTTGGCCAGAACTAGACGATACGAGCACCGCACAAATGACGGTTAGTGGGGGCGTGATGGTTGCGATATTCACGTCGGCCTTCGGACTTATATACGCCGTCTACCGCATAGGTCGAAGCACAGCGCCACTGATGACACAAGCGCAAGCGATTGCAATGTGCTTTGTCTTTGGCGCAATCTATGTTGGCATACGCCGGTGTTCATATGCCGCCGCCCTCGCCGGGTTGGGGCTCTCTCTTTTGGCCGCGAATATCGCGGAGATACCTGCTGGGCTCACACTATGTGCAATCGTTAGTTTCGCTTCGTCACTTAGGGGTATCTACGTACTACGGCAAGCGCAGAAGAATTGAATGCCGCAGCCTAACAACGCGTTCGAGCGGCCCGTGAAGCTGATCACTCCGGCGCGCGGCCAGCGCGCCATTCATTTTGCGCCGTCCGCGCGCTTGAGAGCGCTGCGGCCGGCCGCTCAACGCGAGCGTTAGGCGACTCATGAGAGGCCTATGCGCGGTTGCGATGTTGCTGGTGCTTGTAGGATGCGCCAGTGGCCCTATGCCCTGGCAAGCGTGTGCTAATCCTGGCAGGCCCGCCAAAGGACAAAGTCGTAGCTCAGTTAGCGTCGCACTCCCCGACAAGCCAAGGGGCCCGGCGTTTTATCTCATCTCCAATCACTATCTGATCATGATGCGAAGGGAAGACGTGATCACTGCGGTGCAGTCGTTTTCGCCGGACGACACTGTGGGACCGAACGCGCGATTCCTGGCTGCTGTGCAGGCGCGACCGCTCACAGAGCCTTATACCGACCTCAAGACCTTTACCTTCGAGGACTGGAGGCTGTGGGACAGGCCTGACTTCATTGCGGCAGCACTTCTGGAGGCTGGGTCCGCATCAGTGGTTGATTTATGGGGAGACAATGGATCAAGCGTGAGTCCGCCCCAAGTGAAGAGCATAAGTGTCGTTACCCGGTTTGGGGGCGGAACGTGGCGTGAGTTCTGTGTCCCAAACGGCGATGCAGTGCTATCTGTAACGGACATGATTGCAAACTAGGCCCATGCAGAAGTCGCCTAACAACGCGTTCGAGCGGCCGGTGACACACTTCACTTCGGCGCGCGGCCAGCGCGCCGTTCATTTTGCGCCGTCCGCGCGCCTGACAGCGCGGCAGACGGCCGCTCAACGCGAGCGTTAGACCGCATTGAAATACCCGCTGCGATTGTTGCTGGGCGTTGTCTTCGGGGTCTCAGTATTCTGGGTCTCGACGATTCTTTCGACTCGTCTAGCTGTGTGTTCACCATTTCCAAACAGGTGGTGGCACCACCACCCGTATCTGGTCATTGTTGCGTCCGAAGCAGTTGTTACGCTTCCGGCCATCATTGTGCTCGCATTTGTGTTTGTTAAGTTATTTGGCGGCCGCGCGCCGGTACATGCTCTCGTTTGCATGATCATCGCAGCTCCGCTGAGCTTCGCCGACCCTACAATGCCCCTTGGTTCGTTGGCCCCGACGTTCCGAGCCATCTGGCCATATGTATTGCCATATATAGTTGGGCCATCGCTCTTCATCTGCGTTCTAAGTGCAATGCGGTCTAACTATCGCATCGAGCGCCCGCGTGAACCATAAAGTGCCAAGTCCAAGCATGGGTGCCCGCGGCGCTCATGCGGAGCGTTAGGCCATCCTTGGGACACACGTGGCCACATTCACACTGCCAATTCTGATGCTGCGGCCTAGCGTAATGTATGGATGGGCGTCGTGGCTTATCGCCTTTGCAATATGGGTGTTTCTATTGCCGCAATTGTCCGGTGGCACTGCCCCATTCGGCCGGCCCGTCGCATATGTTCTATTTGGCGGTCTCTACAGCGTGTTCTACCTTCTCGATTACTTAGTGCTCGTTCCCCTGGCATACGCGGCGCTGGTCATGTTCTGGCCCGCCTCACGTCCCTGGCAATGGGCGGCACTGGGTGGGGTACTGTTCGCACTAAGCGTTCCGCTGTGGGACGCGGCGTTTGACCACCATGTTATTGGCGACACAATTGTCGGGTGCATATTGGGAGCGATCGCGGGCGGTACCGCGTTCTACTGGCTTCGCCGCTCGAATCCGCCTGCTCAAAGTATGGCCTAACAACCGGTTCGACCGCGACGGCGGCGCCGTCAGCTTCGGGCAAGTCTAGGGAGGGTCGATGATCGGGATAAAGGAGCTTCGTTTCGCAACCCGGGCGCCGCGCCGCGGTCAACCGGAGCGTTAGGTGTTCCGTGAGGTCCCAGCAATGACTCGACCCGAGCGCATGATCATTCTCCTCGTAGCCCTGGTGATACTTACTAGAATCGCTGGGCTCTGCGAGGACATTGTTATGGCTCGTCTGTACGGACCGAATGGACCTTCCTACCTTGACAAGCAGTATTGGATCCTCGGTCGCTATTTCATCTCGTCGTTGGTAAATGTTGGGGCCGCGACGTGGATATTTCTCGAAGCCAGGGCGGCAGCGCTCCGCTCGTGGGTATGGGCCCTTCTCGGCTTGTTCTTTGGCCTAGTCGGGGTCGCTGTTTACTTCGTCGCGCAGATCTATTCATTTCGCCGTGACCCAGCCACAAAAGGATTGAACACCTAACAACCGGTTCGACCGCGACGGCGGCGGCATCAGCTTCGGTAAAGTCAGAGGAAGGTCGATGATCGGGATAAACGAGCTTCGTTTCGCTCCGCGAGCGCCGCGCCGCGGTCAACCGGAGCGTTAGGCGGCGGGAGACACCGCGGTGCCAGAAGTTACCTCAGCTACGTTCGTCCTGGCCGTAACCGATCTTGAAAGGTCGCGGGCTTTCTACTGCGAGAAGCTCGGCTTTGTCGAAGATCTTCGCGTGGAGGGCTGGTCATTTCTTCGCCGTGGGGCTAGCCGACTGCGCCTCGGGGACTGCCCTGATGCCACGCCGATGTCCGAGTGCCAAGATCATTCTTGGTTTGCATACCTCCACGTTACGGACGCGAAGGTGCTATTCGACGAGTTGAAGAGTCGCGGCGTTGAGATCTGGCATCCTCTCCGGGACACGCCTTGGAAGATGAGAGAATTCGCCATCGTTACGCCCGACGGTCATCGCATCGTGTTCGGAGAGTCGCTTGATCGGCTGGTCTAAAGGCTACGAATTCCCGCCGCCTAACAACGCGTTCGAGCGGCCCGTGAAGGGCTGCACTTCGGCGCGCGGACAGCGCGCTCCTCATTTTGCGCCGTCCGCGCGCTTGAACACGCGACGGCCGGCCGCTCAACGCGAGCGTTAGATTGCCGATCGTCGTGCCACACCTGACTGGCACCGCATTAGAGACTTCAAATGCTCTTCGTTTCCGCGGCCCCGGCCTCGAGGCTGAGTCCGTCACAGTCCGCATTGTTCCGACGGTCAAGGTCAGCGCGTTGAGCCGCCACTTCGTATGCGAGGCTCGATGCGTGAACCGCCAGCGCTCTTACAACCATAAAGTGCCACGCAGCCACGCATGGCTTGCTGTTGTGTTGCGTGGTGTCGCTCGCTCCTCCGTTAGCGCGCCTTCTCCGATCGAGCTCGCCGGTTTTCGCCGCTGCGTCGCCGGCGAGGCACCGAAGCCGGCGGGCTCTCAACGTAGTCCTTCGATCGACGCAGTCACGAAAAGGGTAACTGCGGTGGCAAGGGGCTGAGGCAGCTTCGGAGAGGTTGGGTGCGCGGCAATCTAACAACCGGTTGGAGCGGAGTATGATGGCCTCCATGACGACCGGAGTAGATGACAACGACTGTCGGTTCGGGGCTGACCTGCACTTTTGGCGCTCCGCTCAACCGGGACGTTAGGCCACCAATGGGTGCCATCAGGAAAGTTGTCTTGGTGCTTGCGGTAGTGGCAATGATAGTCTCGGTCGTAGGGCTTGTAGCCGCGACGCACGACAGCATTGAGGTCATGCGCCTTAGCGCGGTCCCCATAACTATTGTTGTCTTTGCGGCCTGGTTCCTCGCATTGCAAACTGCTACGAAGGTGGCGCATGGCACGAAGGCTGATGGCATACCGGGAATTGCGCAGTTCTACGGCCTATTTGTTGCCGGAGTCCGCGCTCCGGCGTGGGCCCTTAGTCTTTCGGCCCTCTCTGGGATCGCAATTGCTGTCTTTGGCTCGTCTGGGAGCGTACACCACATCACCACGCCCTATGAGGCGAGGGTAACTGGTTCCGCACTGTTGGGGTTTCTCCTTTTGAGTATTCCTGTGTTAACAAGTCGTCACCCGGTTGCCATCTCGATTGGTGGCCTAACAACGCGTTCGAGCGGCCCGTGACAGGCATCACTTCGGCGCGCGTCCGGCGCGTCTCCTATTTTGCGCCGTCCGCGCGCTTGAAAGCGCGTCGGCCGGCCGCTCAACGCGAGCGTTAGAGCGCACTGATGGCTACGCAAGCGCGAGCCGTGCGGTATGGGTTGTGGGTTCTCGCTGCCGTAGTCGTGATGGTTATTGTCCTGGTGGCTGCTAACCCATATATTCCTGAGAGGGTCTCGTTCTCTACCGCGGATGACAACGCAATGCAAGAGTTCCAACGCATCGTCACCTCGCACGGATATCAGTACCACCTTGACGTCGCCGCGAGTGGGGAACGAAGGGTCGTCATTGATCGAATTACGGGAAAGAAGTTCCTGGCAATTCACTGTGAGTTTGAGCGATGGCAGGTAGGGCGAACACCAGGCGTAATAGAAACCTCGTCGCCAGAATGTGCGCTCTAACAACGCGTTCGAGCGACCGGTGAGACCGTTCACTTCGGCGCGCGGCCAGCGCGCCATTCATTCTGCGCCGTCCGCGCGCTGGCAGGCGCAGCGGCCGGCCGCTCAACGCGAGCGTTAGACCCAAGCGAAATGCACGCGCTAGTCCAAACGTCGGCCAGTCAGCGCCTGCCCCAGCGCCTCATCAAAGTTGACCACGCGGGTGAGCACGGTGCCGTATGTATCTATAGGGCGCAGGCCTGGGTGTGTCGTTTCACCGCGCCGGACCTCGTCCCGATGCTCAATGCGTTTCGAAGGCACGAGGAAGGACATCGCGCTCTGTTCGGTCGATACCTCGCGGAACACAAGGTGCGACGCTGCCGCAGCTACCATTTTTGTGGCATCGGTGGCTTTACTCTAGGAATCATTACTGGAGCGTTTGGCCGGTCTGCCGTAGCCGCAACGACCGTCGCGGTTGAGAGAGTCGTGTTACGCCATCTGAATACGCAACTCGGTCAACTGGCCACGTTGGACGCCGGGGCACACGCGGCCGTCGCTGCTATAGTGCTGGAAGAGACGGAGCATCACGACACAGCCAAACTTGACCTCCAGCAGGGTAAGTTCTGGCCGCGTCTGATTATGCCGGTGGTTAGCGGTGCCACTGAGGCGGTCATTTGGCTAGGGCTGAAGCTGTGAAGAAGCTTGGGTCTAACAACGCGTTCGAGCGGCCCGTGACACGCTCCACTTCGGCGCGCGGCCAGCGCGCCATTCAGTCTGCGCCGTCCGCGCGCTTGAGAGCGCTGCGGCCGGCCGCTCAACGCGAGCGTTAGGGTTCAGACAATGCGCAACCTGATTTTACGATTCGCGGTGTTAGGGACACTTGCCCTAATTGCCGGCTTTCCCTCCGCTCCTCCTGCTGGGGACTCTCGCTACCCTGCGGAAATCACTGGCGTCGGAGATTCTTCAAACTTCCCTTTAAGAGTCGGGCCGTACCAACGCGGCAAGATGATCATGTATCAGCCGGACATGAAGGATCATTCCATCGCTTATGACCGCTATGATTCCGACCTCCAGAACGCAGTTACACTCTATTTCTATCCGCTTGCCCGCCCAACCGCAGAACAATTCGCAGCAGAAAAGCAGGAGATACTTCACGCTCATCGAGGCAGCGTAGTCCTTGGGGAGAAGGAGATCTCGTTACAAAAGAACGGCGCGTCCTTTCCGGCCCTTATTGCCACCTTTCGCTTTGATGAAGTATTTGCGGGACGGCAGCAGACTGTCTTCTCAGAGCTTGTTCTAGTTGCGTTGCCTAACCACTACTTCAAAGTCAGAAGCAGCGCATCGTTTGACCAAGGCACAATAGCTGAAGGGAGCATGCTCGAGCTTCTGGAGAGGGTAAATTGGGCGTACTGAACCCTAACAACGCGTTCGAGCGGTCCGTGAACGGTCCCACTTCGGCGCGCGGCCAGCGCGCCATTCAGCTTGCGCCGTCCGCGCGCCTGAGTGCGCGGCGGGCGACCGCTCAACGCGAGCGTTAGCGGTTGCCGAATGCGCACGTTCCAAACAATCGCGGTGCTCCTCGCCTTAGTGGCTGCCTTTATTGGCGGTTATGCTCTATGCGAATGGCGCGACCAATCCAAGGTATTCCCGGCGCTAGAGGATTCTGCCAGGCTTCATCACGCTGTGCAGTCCGCCCGCATTGCCGCACAGATTGACCGGGGCGAGGCGTCGAAGGCCCGCGCAAAGCTTTTGGTAATTGCAAGGGTCAATTCTGATCCCATACCAGACTTTCCCATGCCCCTCAATTGGCTCGGAATCCTCGTGAGCCCATTTGGGAATGACGACATGATGATAAGCATGCTTCATCGCTCCGACGAACCCGCTAGAAACGAATTGAGTCAACTCATGATTGAGCTTTGCAGGAACTCGCCGGACGTCCAGTCCACCCGGTATGCGTGCAACCGCTAACTACGCGTTCGAGCGGCCCGTGACGCCCCATACTTCGGCGCGCGGCCAGCGCGTCATTCATTCTGCGCCGTCCGCGCGCTTGAAGCGCTTGCGGCCGGCCGCTCAACGCGAGCGTTAGGCACCCATGGACACGAAGGTGCTAGCGTCATATACCGCGATCGTCCTATCGTCGCTCTCCGTGGCATCTATGGCTGCGGCGCCACAGAAGAACAATGGAATCGTGGGGGTAACCAAGTCCAGCACGGGGCACGGTATTCCATACGGCACGAGCTCAGACAAAGACTACCTACCGTGGCTGAAGCCTACGAATGACCAAGAATATGGCTACTCTAAGAGCAAGCCCGTTGAGATTGGCGGGTTCCTGGAGGGTAGGGGTAATGATTGGCCTGCGCAGTATTTCAGCTCGCTACTCGGCCCAATTGGCGAGGCGACCACCTTTGAGCGAGTCGGGAGCTGCTGTGCCTTTCAAGTGAAAAATCCCAAGATCACCGAAGCGGGTATTAAAGTTGGGTTCCTCGATGTATTCAAAGTCACTATTCAGGGGAGAGACCCTGTCCTCATCTATGTGACTCTGTATGCGGAAGGGGACATCTCTGCGCCAAGCGGATTCACTACTCGAGGCAAGGGTGCCTAACTACGCGTTCGAGCGGCCCGTGAAGCGCCGCACTTCGGCGCGCGGCCAGCGCGCCATTCAGTTTGCGCCGTCCGCGCGCTTGAAGCGCTTGCGGCCGGCCGCTCAACGCGAGCGTTAGACGGCATGTTGGTAACCTGCACGAAGCCTGAAGCCGCGTGCCGTCAGTTAGACGTCGCCATAGCGTTGCTCTTTGCTGAGTCCGACGCGCTGGCTGTGCGCACGTTGGCGGCTGCGGCGCACGGAGTCCTCGCCGACTTGGTAGAAAGTGTCAAGCCCGGGAAGTCCTGGCGCTCAAAGGCACTCGAGGACTCGGGGATATCGAAGAAGGATGCGTTGGGAATCCTGAATAGCGCTCAAAACTACCTCAAGCATGCCGACCAAGACCCGGACGGAGTTCTGTCTTTTGAAGAGGAGGAGAACGATCACGTTCTATTCCTTGCAACTCTTGAATGCGGTGAATTGCAGTACCCGCTTACCGTTTCAATGGAGGGATTTCAGATCTGGTTTCTCGCTTCCTATCCGGAGAAAATAGGGCTCGCCTCGGAGCTTACTCGTAAGGCTCGGCTCATTCTTCCGAAATTCGAGACACTTTCGCGTCGCGAGCGCTTTGTCAAAGGCGCTGAACTCATCGAAAAGGCAAAGACACTAAAGGCAGGTCGCAAGAATGCCGTCTAACAACCGCATCGAGCGCCGCGTGAACGATAAAGTGCCAAGTTCAAGCATGAGTGCCCGCGGCGCTCATGCGGAGCGTTAGGCAGCCGATGAGTCGCGCATGAATGAATTGCAACTTACGTATTTGGCGGCAGCTCTCGAGCTTGGTGCTCTGACCGTGGTTGTCGGGTTGTTCTGGTCATTTCCGCCCTTAAGGCAAAGGCTTGCCGGTCTTCTCGGCGCCCTGGTCATTCCCATGCTCGTCTACGTCGCAGTGTTCATACAGTGGGCGACGTTACCGACTGATTCCAGCATTCAATGGGCGGTGGCCGCTGTTTGGGAGATGACCTTCGCTCCTTTTGTTGCCACCCTGTTAGCTGGAGCTGCACTTGCATTTGTGCCGCGGCCAAAACAGGTGTGGTGGCGTGTTGCCGTAGGGTTTATCTGCGCGCCGCTCGGATACGCGTTGCTGATAGGGGTAGCCAAGTTTGTCCAGGCTGCCTAACTACGCGTTCGAGCGGTCCGGCTCACTATCCTCGCGGGCGCGCGTCCGGCGCGCCCGCCAATTTGCGCCGTCCGCGCGCTTGATAGCGCAGCGGCCGGCCGCTCAACGCGAGCGTTAGGCCCATTTTGTGGAGACGTATATGCACCGATGTGGCGTGTTTGCGACACTTCTTCTCTTGTCAGCGTCGTCCCATGCCGCGGATGCTGTGAACCCAATTACGAACGACAAGGTTGTTCAGCTCTCCTTGATGTTAGAGCGGAAGCCTCTGGGCAAAGACGTTGGTATCTTTCGCGCGCTGCTTCTGGATTGGGAAGACAACAGTAAGGACGTAGTCGATGTTGTGTGTCCAGGGCTTTTCAAGTCGCTTCTAGACAAGTCCACGCCCTATCAGCCGATTTTGTTCTCACAGTTTATTATTGGCAGTGCCGCATCGCAGATTGCTACCCCATCGGCCAAGGGGCAGCTAATGCCGCAACAACTCGCGGGCATTCGGAGCATGCTGCACGTCTACAGCTCGTTGCGCGCGCTGGACTCAAAGGTGTCGCTTCCGGAATTGGACAATTACGCGGCTCACGATGCTGACGGTACTCTGGAGCAATTCATGAAGCCTCTGGTTGAGAGAGAGTGCAACCCGCACCGTTGATGGAAATGGGCCTAACAACGCGTTCGAGCGGCCGGTGACAAGCCCCAATTCGGCGCGCGGCCAGCGCGCCACCGATTTTGCGCCGTCTGCGCGCTTGAAAGCGCTACGGCCGGCCGCTCAACGCGAGCGTTAGAGCGCATTAGAAATGTCTGCTACCTCACGCTCCAGACCCACCGGCGCTACCGTGCTCGCGGTTCTACTTGCCGTTCTGTCTCTTGCCGCCTTCCAAAACGCTTTCGTTTGGAGGTCGCTGGGCGATTTGAGTGGTGGGCAACTGCCCAGGGAATTGGTGGCATTTATCGAAGCGGCGAAGCAGCCTCTTTTCACGGCCCTAGCTCTAGCATACAGCGCTACGGCGGTTGTCGCCGCCGTTGGCGTGTGGTTTGTGAGATCTTGGATGGTTGCCGCCTTTTCAGCTTGGGCAGCAGTCTTATTGGTCCTACTGCTATGGATGTGGCAGCACTTCCCAATCGACATGTTCCAGATCGTCGGTGGCCGCGTCTATTTTGGGGCAATGATAGTGGTGACAGTGGCATTAGTATTGTTTTGTTGGATATACCTGCGTCGGGTTGCAGCAGGTAGGCACGTGGCGAATGCGCTCTAACAACGCGTTCGAGCGGGCCGGTTTGCCGTCCGCGCAGGCGCGCGTCCGGCACGGCAGACACTTTACGCCGTCCGCGCGCTTGAGAGCGCTGCGGTCGGCCGCTCAACGCGAGCGTTAGACCCCGCAATCCTTCGATTTGCCTTTCTAGTTAATTGTTACTACAATTAAGCTGTGGTTACGTGGGACGAGAAGAAGCGCCTCGCCAACATCAAGGCACACGGCTTAGATTTTCTCGGCTGCGAAGCCATATGGGACCAATTCACGGTAACACGCGAGGATATACGCCAAGCGTATCGGGAACAGCGCCTGGTTGCCTTCGGGCGGCTCAATCGCCAAGTGGTTGTTTTGGTGTATACGGAGCGACGCCGGGGCCCTCACATCATCTCCCTGCGCAAGGCGGAGAAATATGAAGCACGCTACTACCTTAAAGAAGCCAAAGACTTTAGCCGCTAAAGGCACCGACACCGACAATCCGCCGTGGTCGGAGGAAATGCTCGGCCCGCCCACACGGAAGAAAGGTCGGGGCCCACAGCGCACGCCGCTCAAGGTTTCTACGACGATTCGCCTGGATGCTGACGTGCTCGCATTCTTTCGCGCCCACGGCCGCGGCTATCAGACCCAAATCAACGCCGCTCTGCGGCAGGCGGTCAAGCGGGGTCTAACAACGCGTTCGAGCGGCCGGTGAATGGTCGTCACTGGCGCGCCGCGAGCGCGTCAGGCCATTTTGCGCTCGCAGCGCGCTGGTGCTGCTCGCGCTCGGCCGTTCAACGCGAGCGTTAGATGCCAGCGGGAGGCGCTGTGCCACGACTCCGGCAGGTTGCGACCTGGTTGCTCTTTGCCTCGTCAATTGTTTCCCTTGTCGTATCACGCCAATGGATCGGCATTGCCATTCAAGCCATGGGCACGGCCTACCCTCGCAATATCTCGCCCAATTTGCCGATCCTGACGAAGTGGCTTCTAGAACACCTTCACTATTTCGATGTCTACGTTTGGGTCGTCGTGCTCGCGGCCCTCTTAAGTGTGGCTCTGACGGTTCGTTCTGCCGTAGGCCGCGAAGCTCGACTGCACACTGTCTCATTGATAACCTCGGTGGTCTATCACGCAACGCTCATGATGTGGGCGGCTTTCACACTTGGGTATTTCATACTTCCTCATGTTAAGGCTGGCATCTAACTACGCGTTCGAGCGGACCGGCTCACTAACCTCGTGGGCGCGCGTCCGGCGCGCCCGTCAATTTGCGCCGGCCACGCGCTTGAAAGCGCGTCAGCCGGCCGCTCAACGCGAGCGTTAGACGCCCGAGGCCGAACCGCATGCGCAGTATTTGTGCTCTTCTTCTCCTCGGTGCATTTACCCTTGGATACGCCGGTGACCTGGCGCCCCTAGAGAGTCGCAAGATCGACTTCCTAATTGCCTCGATTGAGACACTCGGTGATGCGAAGTTTGTGAGAAACGGCACCGCGTACGACGCCAAGACCGCAGCGGATCACCTCCGTCTCAAGTTGAAAAACGCCGGGTCCCGGGTAAGGTCTGCTGATGACTTCATCCGATACTGCGCCTCCGTTTCCTCGGTGTCTGGGGCGCCATACCAAATTCGCTATTCCGATGGACGCGTCGTAACGTCGGAGGCGTTTCTCCGGCAAAAGCTAGCGGACTTTCCAAGTCAATAGGATAAGGGCGTCTAACAACCGGTTCGACCGCGACTGCGGCGCCGTCAGCTTCGAGTAGGTCTGGGGAGGGTCGATGATCGGGATAAAGGAGCTTCGCGTTGCGTCCCGGGCGCCGCGCCGCGGTCAACCGGGGCGTTATGCGACCTGACTTGTGCGCGCTTGCCATGTGCGCGCTTGTTAGCGCTAGTGGCTGCGCCACTGAAACCACAAGCAAGAACGTCCAGTATCACAACCCCACTGTGCAATGGTGCTCAGAGCTCCTACCGCAATCGACGCAGTGGGCGGCGGTTCGGGTTCCGCCGACCGATGTAGCTCGAGCACTCACCAACTCCCTCCACGAGCCTGCACAGAGTGGTCGCCCATCGTCGACAGCGACCACCCTTTGGTGGTCTACCTCTGACCAGGCGCAATTCGCCGCATGTACGGTCAACGGTGCGGGCTGCAACCAGCTAGTCGCTATTTACGAGGTTGACCGCGTGACAACGCCAAGCGGGTCACTGGCACGATCAGGAAAGTCAAATGCCGAATGGCTCGTGACGCCCGGCAATATGTCGCTTGCTACTTGCTCTGAGAAACCACCCAGTGATAAACCTTAGGTCGCATAACTACGCGTTGGAGCGGCCTGTCAGGCCGCAGGCGCAAGCGCGCGTCCGGCGCGCCCGCCATTGTGCGCCGGCCACGCGCTTGAAGGCACGTCGTCTGGCCGCTCAACGCGAGCGTTAGGCTGCCTCAAACGCTGGCGTTTGACCCGATGTGGGTGGTCTGGGACGATGCACCATGCACTTCGGAATCATCGGAGAACTCACCGGCGTCGAGACCATCGCGACGGGCTCAGGGATCCGGGAGTTGGCACGCTTGCGCAAGCTCCATGGGCGCGGTCGATGGAGGCAACGTAAGGGATTTGCTGAAGTTGGGCTTCGTGGAGGCGAAATCGCACGTGCTGAGATACACTGGTACGAGGCCACTGGAATAGGCAAACGCGAGTTCAAGATCAAACGCCTTCTTTGAGGCACTGCTATGGCAAAAACATCGAAGCGATTTGTGATTTGTGTCAGCAACACCGGGTACGAGGTGTCGTTGGAGCGGCGCAAGATTTACGTAGCCATACCGGACGCACGGGCTGAGAAGCTCGACCAACTTCGCGTGATAGACGAATCGGGTGAAGACTACCTTTACCCCGCGGACTCGTTTGTTTCCCTCACCTTGCCCCAACCTATTCGAAAAGCGGTACTGCAGGCAGCCTAACAACGCGTTCGAGCGGCCCGTGAAACCCTACACTTCGGCGCGCGGCCGGCGCGCCATTCAGTTTGCGCCGTCCACGCGCCTTAGGGCGCCGCGGCCGGCCGCTCAACGCGAGCGTTAGGGCGCACTAAATATCGTGCTACGTACAAGGCTCCAGTACCCAGCATTTGTCGTGACCGTTCTCGTCGCAGTGTCATCCGTCTCTCTTGCATCCGAGCCGTTGCGGGTATCTCTGTGCGACCTGGTACGTACTCCGCAAACGTACGACCACAAAGTCATTGAAGTCGATGGGCAGACTGGCGGCGACTGGTTCGAATACGCACCGCTGTATGATTCGAACTGCGGCAGCGCGATTCAACTTCGAGCAGGGCGCAACGGTGCGCTAGATAAGGTGGTTGAGAAAGTGGGAGAGGCATTAAGAGCGTCCTCTCCCGAAAGGACCTATATCGTCCGTACTAGCCTCGTTGGCCGGTTCATTGGCTCCGGTGACAATCTCGGTCGCTACTTCTTGGAGGTTTATGCCGTACGGAAGGTCGCCTTGACGGTGGGCCACCTGCCCGGGCGAAATGTGCCTCCGCCATCCATGGTTCCGGCTGGACATTGATCCGGCAGTGCGCCCTAACTATCGCATGGAGCGCCGCGTGAGCGATAAAGTGCCAAGTTCAAGCATGGGTGCCCGCGGCGCTCATGCGAGGCGTTAGGTCTCATGATTGCTATCTGGGCCCTCGTAGTTGTCCTCGGTATTCCTCTCGGAACGGTTCTTGGCTACGTCATCGGTGGCAAGCTCGTAACACGAATGGCACATGACCGCCTTGCCTTCGAAGACGTATACCGTGCGAGCCGTCTGGGTAGCTACGTGGTAGCCCTGCCCGCAGCTATCACAGCCATTTACTTTGGCGCTGGGCTGGGCTTTTGGTTGGCGTCTTTGACGGGGTCAAATTTATTCGTCGCCATTGCCAGTGGAGCTGTCGGCGTGGCACTGGTCCTCGCTCTAGGGCTGCTCATCGGCCTCGTCGGCGGGGCACAGATAAACATTCACAAGGCGAGGGGCAGGGCCCAACCATCATGAGACCTAACAACGCGTTCGAGCGGCCCGGGAGGCCGTACGCGTCGGCGCGCAACCTGCGCGCCATTCAGTTTGCGCCGTCCGCGCGCCTCGGGGCGCTGCGGCCGGCCGCTCAACGCGAGCGTTAGGCAGCCGACACCCATGTGGATCGTCCGTTCAATCGCCACTTTGCTCGCCGTATTCTGGGTATGTACCTCTGCGGTAGCTGCTGACCGGTATCCTCTATGCGGCCCCATGTGAAGGTCATCTCACTGCCGAACATCGACGATTACTATCCGCACTGTCAGGAAGAGCCTCACATCGTCGGCGTCATTGCTCTCGACGTCGTTATTGAATTGAACGGCCACGTGTTGGAGGCTCAATTTACCTCTACGAACATTTCGCCGCCGACGGCAATTGATTGCGCCCGGTTCTTAGCGCACCGTGAAGTCCTGGCAATTCGGTATTCGACTCCGGAGGCGATCTGTCACAAGGCAATAAAGGTCAACTTCTCTGGCGGGAAGGTGGATGCGGCTGCCTAACAACCGGTTCGACCGCGACAGCGGCGCCAATTGCTTCGGTGAGGTCGGGGGAGGGTCGATGATCGGGATAAAGGGGCTTCGTTTCACGCTTCGAGCGCCGCGCCGCGGTCAACCGGAGCGTTAGGCGACACACGTGCCGATATGCTTGAGGACGCATCATCCCAACGCAAATGCGACTTACGCACTTATTGCGTTGCGATACAGCTACTCCTTGTGCTCGTGGCCGCGCTGGCTGCGCTGTACGTGGATGCTACGGCATCAGCCCTAATCCGGCTGTTTCAGTATTACCGAATAGACGACAATCTACTTTTGTGGGTCGTGGCGGCTATTGCGTGGCATCGTCTCACCTGGTTGGGTCCTATCGTGCTGCTTGGAATCGCCATATGCTCGCTAGTCGCAGCGAGACGGCAACGCACTGACACTGTCGCAGTGTGTCTCGTCGTCGCAGTAGGCGTATTTGTCGTTACTGTGGTGTGGTCACATTTAGTTGTGTGGGCGATGTACTCCCAATTCTACATTTGGGGCTCTGTAGTTTAGGCATCGGGCTCGTGTCGCCTAACAACCGGTTCGACCGCGACGACGGCGCCATCAGCTTCGGGAGAGTCGGAGAAAGGTCGATGATCGAGATAGACTGCCTTCGTTCACCGCCATTGCCGGCGCCGCGCCGCGGTCAACCGGGGCGTTAGCCGACATGGAGCCCAACGTCACCGCAGCGTCCGCGCGCCAAGGTAAGCGCCTCGTAGGTGCCGTTGTCGCTGCACTGGTTATCTCCACCATTCTCTTCGCCGCGGGGTCGATGATCGTGGCACATACTGCCCCGACGTTGCTAGATGTGCTGCGATTTCTAGTCCTGCTAGTGCTCTGTTACTTTCTCTTGGGCGGCAAGCTCTGGGCACGGTGGAGTGTCGTGGTCCTCCTTGGGGTGGTGGGGGTTCTCGGCGCGGCCGGTACTACGCTGGCTATGCCATATCCGGGTGCCTACGCGTCCCTCACGCTTTCGGTTATTTATTTGGCCTGTGCCGTAGTTCTGGCTCGGAACAGACACGTAAGTGAGCACTTTGCAGGGGGCAACCAGCATGTCGGCTAACTACGCGTTCGAGCGGCCCGTGAAGTGCGCTACTTCGGCACGCGGCCAGCGCGCGTGTCATGTTGCGCCGTCCGCACGCCTGACGGCGCAGCGGCCGGCCGCTCAACGCGAGCGTTAGATCGCGATGACGTCCTTGGTGTCACGAATACTCTTGGCCTTGGAGCTACTAGCTGTTCTGGCGTTCTTGCCGGGGGTGGTTTTCGTCTCTTTCATGATGATCGACGGGTTTAGTCTCTCAATCTGGACCCTGGAGACATTGGCGGCTGGACTTGCTGCATTGGCCGCCTGGAGTGCAGCGTTTTACGAGGGCCTAGGCTATGTGCGCACCAGCAGTCTTCTCGACGGCAATACACCGAAATGGACGAGGCTGACTCAACTTTGCGGACCGATCCCGGCGCTTCTGGTATATGCGCATGTCACCACGCGATATCCCAGGTCCACTGATCCGGGGATTGGAATCTTCGTAGTAGCGTGCCTAATCTGGGTCCCGGTCGCGCACTTGGAGGTAGTACGAATTATGCAATCGCGATCTAACAACCGCATCGAGCGCCGCGTGAACGATAAAGTGCCAAGCTCAAGCGTGGGTGCCAGCGGCGCTCATGCGGAGCGTTAGGTGGCCTTGTGAACGTCAGCGCTCCTCTAATCCGCGCGAGCGTCACGTTCCTGGGCCCAGGCGAGGGTGGTCGTCTGTCGCCTGTTTGTGCTGGCTACATGCCTCACCTGGTAGTAGGTGATCCCGCCAAGCGGGTGGCCGATCTGGCGGAGGATGGTAGGACCCTTACGGAGAGCTATTTGGGTGTTCGCGTTCGCGGTCACGACAAGACGCCTCTCTCGCTCTGCCAGGCACATGCACTCGACCTCGAACTCATCTACGCTTCAGAGGTTGACTACAGCGCACTGCAGTCCGGAGCATCGTTCACTGTCCGTGAAGGTCACATCGTGGTCGGCTATGGGCAGGTATTGGAGGGGGTCAAGTGAGGCCACCTAACAACGCGTTCGAGCGGCCCGTGACACGCTTCACTTCGGCGCGCGGCCAGCGCGTCGTTCAGTTTGCGCCGTCCGCGCGCCTCAGGGCGCTGCGGGCGGCCGCTCAACGCGAGCGTTAGACGACAGTGAACCGCTCACGCAAGGTTCTGCTCTCTCTTCTCGGTCTCTACGTTGTCTACGGAGCGTTGTTACCCCATATGGCGCGAGGCGCTGATAACCTTCGCGCAGCGCAGTTGCTGCTTGGCTTTCCGACCGCGATAGCTTTCTTTTCTTGGTGCAAGCTCGACGCCACAGAGCGGGCTATCGTTTCCCCTTCGGCAGCGCCCCTGCTGGTTGGAATCCTTGCACCTATTGGCGTTCCCTATTACTTTCTGCGCACGATGTCGCTCCCGTCGGCACTTCTGGCCATCATCAAGGCAGTGTTCTTTTATGTGGGCATATGTATTGCCGAATCTCTTGCGGCGTATGTCAGCTCCAGAGTTGTCGTCTAACTACGCGTTCGAGCGGCCCGGCTCACGGTCCTCGCGGGTGCGTGTCCGGCCATCGCAACTATGTCCGCCGTCCGCGCGCTTGAAGCGCTTGCGGACGGCCGCTCAACGCGAGCGTTAGAGCGCATGCTGCACGAAGTAGCAACGTGGTTGGCCTCCCTTCGCGCTCGGCATGCGTCGCGGGTGCCCTTCGAGCGCGACGTCGTGGTCAGTGTGTCGGACACAGGCGTCACTGCGGCATATCCAACGGGCACGGTACAGACCATCGATTGGGCGTCCGTCGCCCGCATTGTCGTAGAGACTAACAACAGCGGTCCCTGGGGTGTTGACGTTTGGTGGTGTCTCGAGGGGTCAAGGGCATCGTGCTCCTTTCCGCAGGGCGCGACAGGTGAAGCCTCGGCCCTCGCCGAGATTCATCATAGGTTCCCTGGGTTCGAGGTCCTAGGCATGAACTCCACGGGTAACGCACGGTTCGTCTGTTGGGAGCAGGGGCATGCTCTCTAACAACGCGTTCGAGCGGCCCGTGAGGCCGTTCGCGCAGGCGCGCGTCCGGCGCGCTAGTAATTCTTCGCCGTCCGCGCGCCTGAAAGCGCTGCGGCCGGCCGCTCAACGCGAGCGTTAGGCAGCTGCGTGCGCGGTAGTCCTTGGATTGGCGTCGCACTGGGCACCCTGTTCCTAACATTGGCGGCGTATGAGCTGTATTCTGGGCGCGCGTTCACCAAGTTTTCGACTCTACGTAGACTGGAGGCTCCGGTTGCCTACTGGGTGGTTGTGGGAATGACGCTCGCCCTTGGCGTATTTGTGTTGTGTGTGAGCATTTGGGACCTAACAGCGCATGGCTAGCTCCTGGTGCCTTGGGCGCGACGAGGTTAGAGATGCGCCTCATCCGCAGCTGTCTAACTACGCGTTCGAGCGGCCCGGCTCACTATCCTCGCGGGCGCGCGTCCGGCCCACCCGCCAATTTGCGCCGCCCGCGCGCCTGTGGGCGCAGCGGCCGGCCGCTCAACGCGAGCGTTAGGGCGCATGTCAGACGTCACCTTCATCACCATCGTCGTAGTCGTAGGCATCGACCTGGTCGTGGCAGTGCTGGTCACACGCGCAATAGGTCGCCGCAAGTACACGGACGAGAGGAAAACTCTACTCCTGTGGTTAACTTGGTTGGTTCCAGGAATTGGCGCGCTATGTGCTGCCGTCGCCATGCGGGAGCGTGATCATGGTGCCTCGTCTGAACCGACCAGGGGCAAGTAATGAAGGTTCCCGGGTGTGTGGTGTTCTATCAAGATCAGCAGTGTCTGCGCCCTAACAACGCGTTCGAGCGGCCCGTGACACGCTTCACTTCGGCGCGCGGCCAGCGCGCCATTCAGCTTGCGCCGTCCGCGCGCCTGATAGCGCCGCGGTCGGCCGCTCAACGCGAGCGTTAGGCAGCTGCGTGCGCGGTAGTCCTTGGATTGGCGTCGCACTAGGCACCCTGTTCCTAACATTGGCGGCATATGAGCTGTATTCTGGGCGCGCGTTCACCAAGTTTTCGACTCTACGTAGACTGGAGGCTCCGGTTGCCTACTGGGTGGTTGTCGGAACGACGCTCGCCCTTGGCGTATTTGCGGTGTGTGTGAGCATTAGGGACCTAATAGCGCATGGCTAGCTCCTTGTGCCTTGGGCGTGTCGAGGTTAGAGATGCGCCCAATCCGCAGCTGTCTAACAACGCGTTCGAGCGGCCCGTGAAACGCCTCAGTTCGGCGCGCGGCCAGCGCGCTCCTCAGTCTGCGCCGTCCGCGCGCTTGAGGGCGCGGCGGCCGGCCGCTCAACGCGAGCGTTAGGTGGCAAGCACATGCCTGTAGACACGGAAACGAAGCGCCTGTTGACCCGCTGGCGATCACTTTCGGAAGGTGAGGGGCTGCGGCACGCAGCTAAGACGGCACGAGTGCTTTGGGCCGTCGGTCTTGTGGCAACTCTCTTCGTAGTATTCGCGGTCGTCTTCCACTTTCATCCTGCCCTAGTTGCGGGTGCGGCCGCAGTCACGGGCTGGGTGATCGCCGAGCGCAATGCCTTGCGCATGCGAATCTCCCAGTGGCGCATCTTCAAGAACTACATCGATTGGAGGCGCGTCGAGGAGGATCTAAAGGATGCCACCTAACTACGCGTTCGAGCGGCCCGTGAAGCGCTGCACTTCGGCGCGCGGCCGGCGCGCCATTTATTCTGCGCCGCCCGCGCGCTTGATAGCGCTGCGGCCGGCCGCTCAACGCGAGCGTTAGAGCACATGAAAGAGAGCGCCCTTTTCTTGTTGGCGCTGGGCTTGGCCTCGGTGGGTCTCTCCGCCGACCAACACGGAGGCCTTTCCCGCGACTACGGATGCCTCCACCTTGGCATGACCACA